>Ga0163148_10003240_pt1 | contig 18239 bp, 18 predicted proteins | sample OliLakLV19MP7P2_FD_148606 | JGI IMG/M metagenome (GOLD analysis project Ga0163148, IMG submission 148606) | Freshwater microbial mat bacterial communities from Lake Vanda, McMurdo Dry Valleys, Antarctica- Oligotrophic Lake LV.19.MP7.P2 | ecosystem: Environmental > Aquatic > Freshwater > Lake >...
TCGCATGAGGATATTCAAACCATCCGCGCCGCCTTTAAAAAATTCTGCGATCCTAAACTTAACACAAGTCAGGCAATGCAAGCCTTAACCGAAGAATTTCCTGATTCACCGCACGTGCAAAACTTGATCAACTTCGTAAATAACAGCCAACGCGGCGTGATTCGTTAAAGGAATTCTAAGTTTTCTACTTCACCCTAGCGGCACCGTTGAATACAACAAAGAGGTTTCCGTCTACGCCCCTAGAATAACCTACTCCCATTATTTTAATTTTGTCTTCTAAAAGGTTACGTTTATGAGCGGGGCTATTCATCCAACTTGCTACCACTTTTTCTGGTTCAAACTCGCCAGTCAAATTTAAGTGCAAGTTTTCATTCATAAAGCGGTAATCATATTTTTCACACAGCTCAAGTAAGTTTTTTCGATGAGAAAGTCTTTTCTCTTGAGAAATGCGGTAAGACCATTCCCAGGCCAAGCCCATCAATTCAGGGGCTATTTCTAACGGAGCTTTTTGCAGAGCCACGCGCTCAACATTAATTAATTCCATCAGCTTCGTTAACCCCGGATCATCAGGGGCTGCCTGCAAGGTTGAGCCCCAAAAAAGTCCTAGTAGAAATACAGATAATAAATTAAAATTTTTTTTCATCAGATTCTTAGATAAAAGCCACTTCTACGGCTGCAGGTAAAATCCCTGCTTCATGCCCACGCTTCAGAAACTCTCGCACGGCGCGCTGGCCGCGTTCGCCGTAATCCACCGTCAGTTCATTGACATACATGCCGATAAAACGATCCGCCATAGCATGATCTAAGCCTCGACCCAGAGGCAAAGAGTGCTCCACCCCTGCGTGCCGATTCTCTAAACCAAAGCGGATACTCGCTTCCACAATATCCGTCACTTCCGCCATAACTTTTTCCCCTAACTCGCGGCGCACCACATTTCCACCTAGGGGCAGGGGTAGGCCATTCGTTTCACGGAACCACCATTGGCCTAAGTCTTCGCATAAAACAAAACCCTCTGATTTATAGGTAAGTTGACCCTCATGGATGAGTAAGCCAACTTCAGCCTCGCCTCGTTTTAAGGCGTCGAAAATTTGATCAAAGGGAACCACCACCACATTCAGTTCTTCTAATTTCTTTCCTAAATAGAGTTGCAAAGAAAGGCTGGCGCTCGTTAGCAGACCTGGAATGGCTATTTTTTTCCCTGCCACCTCCTCTTTTGTGATAAAATGACCCGCTACCAGCATGGGTCCATAATTATCACCCATGCTCGCACCGCAACGCATCAAAGCATAGTCCTGCGTCATGTAGGCATAGGCGTGGATGGATACGGCCGTCACGTCCAGCTCACAGCGGCGCGCCCGTTCGTTTAAGGTCTGGATGTCTTGTAAAATATGCTCGAATTCATAATCCCCCAACGGGATAAGGTGAGCCGCCATGGCGTAAAACATAAAGGCATCATCAGGATCAGGACTATGGCCGAGGGAAATTTTTTTCATGACTTAATGGCGTGAAATGGCTCAAACGTAGTCTTCCTGCTGGATAGATAACGGGCTACGTAGGGCGAGTGCTTCGGCCTGAGAACAGACGGATTTTGACTTTCCATCAAAACGGTAGCCGAAGCAATTAGGACAAGTCGAAGTTCTACGCGCTACGATTGAGCCGCAACTTTCACAAACTTTATAACTGGAAGGCCTAGCTTTGATTTTAGCCGCAGCGGCCTGTCGTAATGACTTATGCTCAAACATTGCGTTAGTATATCATAAAATTAAAAGGTGGTGGAAAATAAATCTTGAGAACAAAAGAGTTCGGTTCTGCTTAACTACTTCCCTTTTAATGCCGTGAAGGCAAATTAAACAAATCTGATCAAGCCACCCAATAGACGAAACGTCCGCAGTTCTCGCAGGTGGCTAGCTTAACGGCAGCTTTAGCATTATGGACGGTTTGCTGGGTCAGCTTCATGTGGCAGCCTCCGCAGTTTGCTCCATTTTCCACGGGCACAATGGCTACGTCACCTTTACTTGCTAAGAGCCGTCTGTACTTTCCAACTTCAATCGGATCTATCTGGGAGGCTAGTTCCGCCGCTTCTTTTTCCGCCTGCTGTTTGAGGGTTTCAAGGGATGTCTTTTTTAAAGACAAGTCCGCTTTACGGGTCAGTGCCGCTTTTTCAAATTCTTTAACTCGAACAGATTCTGTCGCTACGTCTTTTTGCGCTAGCTCATACTTTTCCATCAGCTCTAGCTCTTGGTCTTCCAATAAAATAATAGATTTTTCCGCCCGATCAATTTCGGTATTGAGTGCTTGAAACTGGTCGTTGTTACGCGTTTCGAATTGTTGAGCCTTGTATTTAGCGATACTAGTTTTTTTAGCTAAAACTTGATTGTCTAAATCCTTTCGCTCACTTTCGAGGTGTTGCGTGCGTAATTTTAGGGCGCTAAATTCTGTCAGCTGAGCGTGTAATTTATCTCCAATAGCTTTTTCCTCTATGGGAAGATGCGCCAACTCTTTTTCTGTGCGGCGCAGTTTAACATCGCGATCTTGTAAGATGAGGAGACTTTGCAGAACAGGTAACATGTTGAGAGATTTAAACGTAAAACGGGGAAAGATGCAACAGTCATGCCGCCTTTAAATTTAATAACATCTAGGCTTAATCTTCTTCCTAAAGTTTAGGTTTCTTTAAAGCATTTTTAATGGCGTCTAGATCTAGACAATTCACCACGTCTTGTTTACGGAGCCAACCTTTGCGGGCAATCTGAGCGCCGAGCTTGATGTTGCCGATTTGCTGGACGGAATGGGCGTCTGGGTTGATCACACATTTTACTCCCAGATCTCTCGCTTGGTGCCACCAACGCCAGTCCATGTCGAAACGATAGGTGCTACAATTCAATTCGATCCATGTTCCCGTTTCTGCCGCTACTTTCAAAACGTCAGGGATATTCAACGCATAGGCGTTACGTAGGAGTAACAGCCGTCCTGATAGGTGCCCGAGCATGGTCACATGGGGATTTTCCATCGCCCGGCAGATGCGTTTTGTCATCTCACCTTCACTCAAGTTAAAGGACGAATGAACCGAGGCCACCACATAATCTAACTGCGACAAGATAGCATCTTCATAATCCAAAGAGCCATCTTTGAGGATGTCGCATTCGACTCCAGCGAAGACATGTATGTCGTCTAGCTCCTTGTTGAGCAAGCGAATTTCTGCCACTTGCTGTAAGAGCTGTTCCTCACTAAGTCCATTTACGTGGACGGAAGATTTTGAATGATCTGATATCCCGAAATAATCTAAGCCAATCGATGCCGCGGCCTCCGCCATTTGCCGTAGGGTATTTTTTCCATCACTAGCTGTGGTGTGATTATGGAAACAGCCTTTGAGATCAGACCACTCGATTAAACGTGGTAGTAGCCCTTTCTCCGCCGCCTCCAGCTCCCCTAGGTTTTCTCTAAGTTCAGGCGCAATGTCCTCTAGATCTAAGGCTCTGAATATCTCTGCTTCCGTGCGACAAGTCAGTGTAGGTGCTCCTGCTGATTCAGCCACTAAACCATACTCACTTAATTTATAACCCAGAGAAATCGCCCACTGGCGCAAGGCCACATTATGCTCTTTACTGCCCGTGAAATGATGTAAGGCATAAGCGAAATCGGCGTCCGCCACCAGCCGCAGATCGCACTGAACACCCCCCTTAAATAAGACGCTGCTTTTACTGCTTCCATGACTCAGCACTCGCTCAATCTCAGGATGTAAGATGAAATCTGCCATGACCGCCGCAGGATCCGCGGAGGAACCAATCAAGTCGATATCCTTCACGATTTCCTTAGCGCGTCTAATACTTCCCGCTAAACTTAACCTCAGAATGTCGGGATGACCTCGTAACCAATCAAGCAAATCTTGTGCTTGTTCAATAATCTCCCCATAACGATGCAGACCCGCATACTTCTTCCGTTGCATAATACCCGCTAGAATATTGGCCGCTGTTTTTTCTCCCATGCCAGTCAGCCCCGCAATGCGTCCATCTAAACATGCCGCCTCCAACGCATCCACATTATCTATCAATAACTCAGCATAGAGCACCTTTAGTTTTTTTTGTCCAAGCCCAGGAATGTCTAGTAATTCTAAAATAGCGGCGGGAAAACTGGCCTTCAGTTCATCATAAAAGGGCAGTGACCCTGTCTCCACGAGCAGAGTGATTTTCTGCTGTAAAGCATCCCCTATCCCAGGTAACTCACCCAGACGTTTCTCTCGCACTAAAACACCGAGATCTTCGGCTAAAGTTTGCAGAGTGCGTGCGCCATTAAAATAAGCCCGCGACTTAAATGGATTCTCCCCCTTCAGTTCAAGCAGGTTCCCGATTTCTTCGAGAATAGCGGCGACATCATTTTTAGTCATGAGCGTAAGGCTAAGGGGAAGTAGAGAAAGCTCAAGATTTAGGGACACCGAAGCCTAAAGTAAGGTGCTGTGCCACATTGTCTCAATACGGGCTAAGCATTAGGGGCGGAGTTTGTTAGCTACAGATATTGATTCTTAAATTAGTAAAAATTGCGAAATTATTTGTACCTACAGCATTTATCCCTATATTTCATAGGACTTATGAAGAAAATAGGAATAGTCATTACTGTTGCACTGGTTCTAGCCGTTGGAACAATTGCAGTTGAAGCAGGTATGGGTCGCTATGAGGCGTCTAAGGTCAAAGCGCAAAAAGCTCTAGGCAAGGGTAAAGGCAAGGCCTTTACGGTGACGTTGACCACGTATTGGGCTAAGGGTGCAGGGTCTGACTACTGGACAAGGAAGCATGTGAGCTCAACGGGTCAAAAACTGGTTTCGGGCGTGTCCGTTGCAGCCGATCCTCGGGTCATCCCCTACGGTTCTTTAATCGAAATTAAAGGGGTGGGTCGCCGCGTCGTCAAGGATACTGGTTCCCATGTCGTGCAACGGGTAGCTTCACGCAAACGTGGAGTCCCTTATCCTGTGGTGGATTTATTTTTCGATAATCGGGAGGATGCTCTTCATTTTGCCCGTAACAACTCAGCCTTTGCAGAGGTAAAAGTTCTTCGTCTCGGTGCGGCTGTATATTAAAGAACGTAACGCTAAACTATTCAGGCTTGGCCGTAATAAGAGCTCGGCCCGTGTTTGCGGGTGAAGTGTTTCTTCAACAGCTCTGGCTGGATGAGTTTAGCATCGGGTTGAGCTTGCAAGGTTTTTAAAGCCATGTCGGCTACGATTTCCAAGGCTTGAGCCACCTCAATGGCCTTAGCTCCGCCCTCTGCCCAGACGAAGGGGCCGTGGTTATGCACAAGCACGGCAGGCATTTCCTCAGGGTTCATTTGCCGGAGGCGTTCGACAATAACGTTGCCTGTCTCCCATTCATAAGCACCTTCTATTTCCTCGGGGGTCATGCGGCGCGTAACGGGAATTTCTCCATGAAAGTAGTCGGCATGGGTGGTGCCGAAACACGGGATTCCCCGCCCCGCTTGTGCAAAGGCCACGGCACAGCGTGAATGGGTGTGAACGACGGAGCGTATTTTCGGGAAGGCTAGAAACAGGCGACGGTGGGTCGGCGTGTCCGAGGACGGTTTGAGATCGCCTTCCACGTGGCGGCCTTCCAAATCAAGCAAAACCATGTGCTCAGGCTTGAGGGAAGCGTAGTCCACACCACTGGGTTTGATGGCAAAAATACCTGCACCACGATCCAGCACACTAACGTTACCAAAGGTTAGATCGACCAAGCCTGTTTTAGGCAGAAGGAGGTTAGCCTCGTAGCATTCTTCTCGTAGGTGCTGATGGTTCATGGGGAAGGTTACTAGTTTAAAGACGGCCTAAACCGGGAGCTAAGTGGAAATACAATTCATTATAACGCAATTCCTGTTTAAAGGAACGTAGTTCGGTATTTTGATCAATAATGACCAGTTCAATCCCTGCTATCTCAGCGAGGTCTTCCATGTGCTCAGTCGTGACAGAATAACTGAAACCCGTGTGATGCGCTCCGCCGGCATGTATCCAAGCGCCGCAAGCGGTTTTGAAATCAGGCTGACATTCCCAAACGGCACGAGCCACGGGCAATTTGGGCAGGGGTTTGGGAGGACGGCAAACTTTGACCTCGTTCACAAGAAGGCGGAAACGATTTCCTAGATCAATCATGGACGCATTGATGGCGTTTCCAGCAGGAGCGTTGAAGACAAGACGCACGGGGTCTTCTTTACCGCCAATGCCCAGAGGATGAATCTGGAGAGAAGGCTTCGTTTCAGCAATAGACTCACAGATTTCTAACATGTGAGAGCCCAAAACGAGATGCTTGCCAGGTTGTAAGTGGTAAGTGTAGTCCTCCATAAACGAGGTGCCGCCTTTCAGATCAGCCGCCACGACTTTCATGGCACGGAGTAAAGCGCAGGTTTTCCAATCTCCTTCAGCCCCGAAGCCGTAACCATCGGCCATTAAGCGTTGCACCGCTAGGCCAGGTAATTGTTTAAGTCCACGCAGATCTTCAAAGGTGGTGGTGAAACCTTTAAACGAGCCCGCTTCTAAAAAAGAACGCAGAGCCAGCTCGATGCGCGCCCCGTCCCTGAGAGAGGCATGACGTGCGCCGCCTTTACGCAAAGGGGCGGAGACGGTATAGCACTGTTCGTATTCTTTACAAAGCAGCGTGACGGAGGCATCAGAAATGTGGGTTTGGTGTTCGACTAAATCCCCGATGCCGTAGCCGTTAACGGAATAACCTAGACGAGCTTCTGCGGCAACTTTATCGCCCTCAGTCACGGCGACTTGGCGCATGTTATCGCCGAATCGGGCGAACTTGGCTCCTTGCCAATCGTGCCATGCGCGGGCGGCACGCATCCATGCGGCGAGGCGATCTTGCACTTCTGTATCGGACCAATGGCCGACGACGACTTTGCGATTCAAGCGGAGGCGAGTATGAATGAAGCCAGCTTCGCGATCCCCGTGGGCGGACTGGTTCAAGTTCATAAAATCCATATCAATTTTATCCCAAGGCAGGTCGCGATTAAACTGAGTGTGCAGGTGAAGGAAAGGTTTACGCAGAGCAGTGAGACCGGAGATCCACATCTTAGAGGGAGAGAAAGTGTGCATCCAAAGGATCAAGCCAGCGCATTCTGGGGCGTGGTTGGCGTCCAAACAGAGTTGGCGAATTTCTTCGGGTGTTTTTAAGACAGGCTTAAAAACGATCTTAAGGGGAATGCGTTTGGATTGAGAAAGGGCTTCTGAAATTTTAAGAGAATGGGCGGCAACTTGCTTAAGTGTTTCTTCTCCGTAGAGGTGTTGGCTACCAGTAACAAACCAGAATGCGGCAGGGGCTAAATTTTTCATAAAAAAGGAAGATGATTAATTATTTATTAGTTTCTTTAAGAGTAATAAGTTTTTTCATGAGCTGCGAAAGGTCGATATTTTTATTCAATCCGCCAAAGCTGTCGTAGAGCTCTCGGTAGAGGGCATAGAGCTCGTTGTAGATTTTTTGATTTACGGGATTGGGTTGATAGGAAATTTCTTTCAGACGCGTCATGGCTTTTTGCGCTTCAGGGAAGCTGCCGTAGCCGCCTTTCTCTGGCCCTGCTAGCACGGCGGCCACTACGGCGGAACCTAGAGCGCAGGCTTGGCTAGAGCCAGCTACATACATAGCGCAACCCGTCACATCCGCATAGATCTGCATGAGGAGGGCGTTCTTTTCCGCAATGCCGCCGCAACAAATCACACGGTTCATGGGCACGCCATATTCCCGGATACGTTCGATAATGGCGCGAGCTCCGAAGGCAGTTCCTTCTATCAAGGCGCGGTAGATTTCTGAGCGGGTAGTGTAGAGGGTTTGGCCAACAAGTAACCCCGTCAGCATGGGATCGACTAGGATAGTGCGATTCCCGTTGTTCCAATCCAGAGAGAGCAGCCCGCTTTGACCAGGCTTGAGCTTAGCGGCTTCGACTTCCATTTCTTTATGTAAGGCTCCATCGCCACGGCAGACCACTTCAACAAACCATTTAAATATATCACCCACCGCAGATTGCCCCGCTTCGATCCCGTAGTAGTCGGGTAGGATGGCTCCGGGGACGATGCCGCAGATGCCGGGAATGTCCGCTACGGTTTTTTCCATGGAAACCACGGCGCAATCACACGTCGAAGTGCCGATAGCTTTAACTAAGATACCCTCTTCGATGCCGCTGCCGATCGTGCCGTAATGAACATCAAAAGCTCCGATGGTAATGGGAATACCGATGGGCAGACCGAGCTTAGTCGCCCACTCTGAGCAAAGCGCACCAGAGGAGCTGCGGGCGTCGTGTGCCTTCGTGTAAAGTCGATCGCGCAGGCTCGCTAGTGCTGGATCTAGCAGGGAGAGGAATTCCTTATCAGGCAGTCCGTCCCAACTGTCGGAATAAAGAGCTTTATGGCCAGCGGCGCAGATGCTGCGTTTTATCTCCAAAGGATCTTTCACCCCAGCTAACGTAGCCGGAATGAAATCGCAAAATTCCACCCAACTAAACGCTGCGGCGAAAACAGCGGGATCCACTTTGAGGCAATGCCAGATTTTAGACCAGAACCACTCGGAAGAGTAGGTGTTCCCGCACTTAGCGATATAGTGGGGTCGATGTTGAGCTGCGAGGCGGGTGATTTCAGCCGCTTCGCGGTGACTGGTATGATCTTTCCAGAGCCAACATTGCGCATTCATGTTGCCCGCCCAGACGGGTTGAAAAGAAATCGGCGTATTCGAGGCATCGACAGGGATTGGGCTAGAGCCTGTGGTATCAACCCCTATACCGATGACAGAAGAAGCCAGAAAACCCGGGATTTGAGCGGCTTGCTTCAAGGCACCGCAGACAGCATGTTCTAATCCGAAGAGGTAGTCGGCGGGATTTTGTCGTGCGAGATGGTGGTTATTAGGATCAAGCAAGACACCCTGATGCCCAGTGGGATAATCAATAATGCAGCTCCCCAATTCTTTTCCATTCGAGCAATCCACCAGCAATGCGCGCACAGAGTTTGTGCCGTAATCAATACCTAAAGAGCTGAACATAGACTATTTAATATGAAGAAACTTTTGCCGTGGTAAAGAACACCTTTAACTTTATAACTAAAAAAATCCTAGGTGTGTTGCGTCCTTGAAGAGAACCCCAGTGGGATAAAGGTGTTGTGCTAATGGCTCGTTTCGAAGGTCGCCTTGAAGGTTCTGACATCAAAGCGTGGAGCCTTAGTCTTGTCCCTGTTAGGTGGAAACTTGGGCGAATTTAAGAATATGTGGCCTAGATTCCAGCGGTCGTGGAAGAGTTTCTATGCGATTTGAAACGCTATGAACGTCTTACCTCGTGGCCGTGGATAGAGTAAGCAAGGAGGCGCAATTGGTCTGCAGCGATGGCTTGGAGCATGCGCTTGATAGCAATATCCTGATAATAACGTCCGGGATGTGACCCTCCTTTGTCTCCAAAAGGCACCTCCGTAAAACGATCCCGCCAAGTATCCTCCTAGGCGTGGGTCATGGCTCAGAGTTCGTTCGGCGTGGGATACCCAGTGAACTCGCCTTCCGCACCCGTCTCCATGTGGATGGAGTAGATGCCTTGACTCTTGGGATGTAGGCGAACCGCACAGCCAGTTTGCCCGCATAGCTCTCCGCCTCCGCCACGCCCAGCCCGCTGCCTTGAGAGTAGGGGTCGATGTGGTCGGCGCGTGTCTCAACTTCGTGCTTTTGATTTGCTTAGCGGTTTTGGACGGAGGTAGCCAATTTTTCCTTAAGACAACCTTTTTTCCGGTTTTTGATTCAGGCATCAGTTTGTTACCAGTTCACTGACATTCTTATTTAGGCAATCTTTGAGCTTTTTTCTAAAATTTTCTAGCGGTTTGGAAATCTGGCTGCTGCGTTAGCTCTTGGTGATGTCCACAATGGAAAACTACCACGTCTCGGTCGGCTCGTCGCAGTAGCGGGGGATTTCGTGGCTTTCAAGAATGGCGAGGTCTTTTTCACGTCGGCGACATTTAGAAATTACAAGAAAAGGCTAGATGCAGAAGCATTTTTCAATTTCGTCAGTGCCGCTCCTCTTGCTGCTAGTTGCGCGCAAGGCATTGGGTCTCGGCTTTCTCTTCCCTCTAGTTGGGAAGGATCAAATGAGCGGCGTGAAATCTGGAGATGACATCAATAGATGGCTTTTACGAGCTTTGCCCGAATATTCCACAAGAACGGATTGATTCAAGGGGGCGTGCTGGTGATTTACCTTAACTACCGTGGCTTCTATTTCTGGTGCATTAGGGATGCAGGTCACGAGATCTTCCACCAAATATCTTGGTGCCCAACCCACCATCATATAATCTTCAGAATGCAGCGTCACAGCGAGGCGTGTTGCGGGATTGTTTACCTCAATCATGATGCGCAACTTTTCGCCTGAGGTGAGCCGCCTCGCGCGCTCGCGCGAGGCTTCTGGTAAATGGCGCAGCCCGTGGGCAAAAAACCGTAGTCGGAAGCTGCCATCAGCCTTTACTTCAACCTTTGGGAACGTTTGCAGATTGTCTGTGACTCTCATACCGCCCGAGACAGAGAGAATCGAGATCGGGTCAGCTTGTTCTCTACTCAGACCCAGCCAGTCGATGAATTCGGGAAAATCCGCCCGCTTTGACGAAAGCACACGATTGTGAAATAGCGGGAAGAGCTTTTCCGAGCGATAATCCTCGGTAAAATTCGGGAAGGAAACCAGAGGCTCAAAGCCCGCCTCCTGCTGCGCTCGCTTAGCACCGCCTGTGTAGCGGAACCGGCACGAAGTCACTTCGGACTCGGAGGATTCGGCATCCAGACGCCCGATAGGAAACCAAGCACTGCTACAGCGGCTATCTTTGGGGGCTTGCCATGCGAGAAAAAGGCTTTTCATAAGATCAACTCTATCATTTTACGGCTTGTGTCAAGAAACGCCAGAACGAATTTCCGTTTGGCCTCCGACATGCAGCAGTCTGGAATACCCCTCAGCAAGGGTAGAACGAAGTCATCTGGCAATGCTGTGATGCGGTTTCTCCAAGGCCTCACTAGTTCGGGGTAACGGGCGGTAATCAACTCCACTAAGGCGATTGGCGACATACCTTTGCTTGCCTGCACATTCTCAAAAATTCCACCTGTGGCTCTGCGTAAGTAGTGGCTCATGGCCTGCGGATCAGCCGTAAGCCGCTCTGCGGGGGCATCTAAAAGTTCACGTCCAAGAGACGATCCGTGATCAAAGGTGGGTGCAAGGGTTACTTGAATCTTCCGCTGTGGCTCAGCTCCCTCCGCCACTGGTTTCAACACCACTCCCCAGTTCTCGTGATGGCGGTCGGTATTGCCCACCAGTGCATCCAACACAAAATAACCCACGATACGCCTGGACTCCCTCTTGCGGACTTTTTCCGTAGGAAAAAATCTCTCGATTGTGTTGACGATGTTGCGAAAGTGGTGATCCGACTGGCCGCGCTGCTTGGCCTTATCGTAACCCGCGATCGCCCCAGCGAGAAGCTCGTTTCCGTGGACCAAAATCTCATCCTTCTTTAGGAAGGATCTCACCGCACAACCCATGCGTCCCTCAGCACAGGCGATCCGCACCTCGTGGGTGGGCAACTTGAGCAGTGTAGCTATTTCCGAGGCGATCTTCTCTGCCCAGTGCTCGCCGGTGTTCGGACGCGCCTGTTTGAAAAGCCACATCTCATCCTGGTAGCGAAACCAGAACTTTGGCTTGCTGCCCATGTCTTCGATCTCGCGCCGCCAAGATGGGTCGATCTCAAGGATGGATGGTTCTTGAGGCATGGAAGTAGAGTGCACCAGTAAAGGCTTGGTGCGGCAGCGACTTTTTCAACGCCGCCGGCGTCGCCTGCTTTTGCTGGTAGTGGCGCGCAGAGCTTTGAGTTTCAGTGGCGGTGGCATCGTCGATGTTTTTGAAGGCTTGTTCGAACATGGGTAGATTCTCTAGTAGGTCAAGAGGCCCTAGGTGCTGCTGTCGCCGAGATCGTGTGCGTGAGATTCATAAATTTTTCCGACTGCACGAAGTCCCAATAAAGCTCAGTCAGGGCAGTGTTCAGCTGTGAGAAAACACGTTGCCGCATTTGTTCAATGAGCTGCAGGAGGTCACCAAAGTCTTGCCGCTCATTTGCGGTGATCTCCAGTTCCTCAGAAAGGTTGTTAGGTTTTTTCTCAGTGCTCATACGCAATGATTCCTGACACGTCACGCAGGAGGGAATTATTGAAAGAGGCAAACATTTTGTAAGATACTAAGACGTAATAGCGGTCAGAAAGCAATTTTAAATACCTGCCTATCCCTCAGCATTCTCAGCACTTAGAAAACTTAATGCCTAAAGTGCCGGCGGCCTGTAAAGATCATGGCCATGCCAGCCTCCTCGGCGGCTTTGATGACTTCTTCATCTCTCACGCTGCCGCCGGGCTGGATAGCTGCGCTCGCGCCCGCTTGGGCGGCGGCTAGGATGCCATCGGCAAAAGGGAAAAAAGCGTCGGAGGCCACGATGCTATTCTTTAAACTCAAACCGGCTTCTCCCGCTTTCCACACGGCGATGCGGGAGGAATCAACTCGCGACATTTGACCAGCACCAACACCGAGGGTGCGGTCGGACGCGGTATAGACAATTGCGTTGGATTTAACATGTTTCACAATGTTCCAACCAAAGCGTAAGGCACTCAGCTCGGCCACCGTGGGTTGACGTTTCGTCACGACTTTCCAAGCAGTTTCGTTTTCCGTTCGCACATCACTTTGTTGCACAAGAAGTCCGCCCGTGACGGATTTATAATCGTAGCTGGTGGCGGGCGCAGTATAATGATTTTCGATCAAGCGGAGGTTTTTCTTTTTTTGCAACAGTGCCGCCGCCTCGGGCAAGAAGGAAGGAGCAATGATGACTTCGGAAAATATTTCCGCAATGGCCTCGGCCACAGCTAGGTCCAGCGGTTGGTTAACGATGATGATGCCGCCGAAGGGTGCTTGTTTATCCGTGGCGTAGGCTTTGTCCCAAGCTTCCCTTAAGGTTTTACCAGTAGCGGCACCGCAAGGATTGGTGTGCTTTAGTATGGCTAGGGTTGGCTCAGGATGGTTTACGAATTCAGCCATTAGTTGCACAGCGGCACTAATATCAATGATGTTATTATAGGAAAGTTCTTTCCCATGAATTTGTTTAAAGTGGTGATGAAAGGAGCCGTAGAGCGCAGCTTTTTGGTGGGGGTTTTCTCCATAACGCAGTTCTTGCGCCTTGGTGGCAAGGAGGCCCGCGGTTTCTTGGAGAACGGGGTTTTCTTTTTCACAAACTCCCGTCAGATAGGTGGCGATAAGGGAATCATAATGGGAGGTGTGGCGGAATACTTTAGCCGCCAGTTTTTCACGCAGGGCGGGCGTGGTATCGCCTTGGGCTAGCAGCTCGGCTTGCACGGCGGCGTAGTCGTGGGAGTCCACCACGACGGTGACGTTGCGGTAGTTTTTAGCAGCAGAGCGGAGCATGGACGGGCCGCCGATATCGATGTTCTCGATCAGCTCATGGTGTTGCACTCCGGGTTTGGCCAGGGTTTGTTCAAAAGGGTAAAGGTTCACGATGACGAGATCGATCGCTTCGATGCCGTGAGCCTGAGCTTGGGCGACATGCTCGGGGTGGTCACGCAAGTGCAACAGTCCGCCGTGAACTTTCGGGTGCAGCGTTTTTACGCGACCGTCCATCATTTCAGGGAAACCTGTGTAGTCAGATATTTCCGTCACGGGAACATTATTGTTGCGCAGAAGTTTTGCCGTGCCGCCCGTGGAGATGAGTTGGACGTCGTGGGAACTGAGGAATTGAGCGAAGTCGAGGAGACCCGTTTTATCGGAAACGGAAAGAAGAGCTTTTTTAATAATCATGGGAGGGAAGGGCAAGGAAGTGTGGAAAGGAATAGCAAAATTTATTAGTTAACATTAAAATTTAAGATTGACTACCTGCTTACCCTTAACTGCTTTGCCGATGATATAGGCCTTGCAACCGGAGTGCGCCAGAATTTTTGAAGCGTCTTTAGCGGAAACTATGGCCACCATGCCGATGCTCATGTTGAAGACCTGATACAGCTCATCCCGTGAGCACCCGTCACTATTGGCGAGGAGATCGAAAATCGGGAGCGTAGGCCAGGTCCCCATAGTAATTTCCACGTCGATGTCGGGAGGCAGAATGCGCGGGATGTTATCGACGAAGCCTCCTCCTGTAATATGCGAGAGGCCTTTAAAGGTTACTTTTTGCGCTAACTTTTTTAACAGGGGTTGATAATTTACGTGAACAGCGAGGAGAGCAGCGCCAAGGGTTTGCTTACTGCCGGGTAGGACGGTATCAAGCGTGAGGCGAAGCTTGGTGAAAAGAATATGGCGAGCCAGAGAGTAACCGTTGGTGTGTAGGCCAGAGGAGGGGAAACCGACAAGGATATCACCCGCTTTAATGGTGGAGCCGTCGATCGCTTTTTTCTTATCGACTACCCCTACAATCGTGCCGACCAGGTCATAATCTTCACCTTGATAAATGCCGGGCATCTGTGCGGTTTCTCCGCCGATCAGGGCGCAGCCTGCGGCTTTGCATGCTTTAGAAATGCCTCCGATGATTTGATGAAACACCACGGGGTCGAGTTTACCTGTGCCAATGTAGTCTAGGAAAAAGAGTGGTTCGGCACCGACAACGGCGATGTCATTGACACAATGGTTCACGAGATCTTGGCCGATGGAATCATGTTGGCCGAGCATGGCGGCGATTTTTAATTTTGTGCCGACGCCGTCGATACTGCTGACCAGCACGGGATCCTTCATGTTTTTGAAGGAGGCTTGGAAGAGACCGCCGAAACCACCTATTTTACTGAGCACTTCTGGGCGATGAGTGGATTTAATCCGTTTGACTAGGCCAGACTTGAGTTTATTACCCAAGTCTATATCTACGCCAGCGGCGGCATAGGCTTTGGGAGATTTCTTAACGTTGCGAGAGGAAGCTTTGCTCATAAAGAAAAGAATTTAGCGCAAACACTCCTACGCTGGCAAAGAAGAAATTTCAGGGTGTTTGATTCGTATTGGCTTGCGCGTTGGGTAGGTTATCTTGGCGCACATGAATCCGGCTCTTTCGACAGATCGTCCTTTTCGTAGACAAAAAATGGGCCTGATATTTTTTGGCGGTTTTGCCATTTTATTGGGACTAATTTGCCTGTTGTTTGTTCCTTTGCTCTTGATGATAAATCTCATACCCCCGAAAGGCCAAGAGGCCATGCCACTGAGCATGTTTCTCCCCACTATTCTTATCTATTTGTTTCTAGGAATACTTAACATTACTCTAGGGGTGGGATCCATACTTTGTAAGCGTTGGGCTCGTAGCTTGATCCAACTTGTGAGCATCTACTGGCTGGTCTGTGGGGTATTGGGAATGATCGTGATAGTTTTTATTTTTGTGGGTTACGAGTTTCCTCAGCCGCAAGGCGCAACGAAGTTGCCTAAGGAATTCTATTTCTTTTTTAAACTGTTCATGACTTTGTTTATAGGCGTTATTTATATCATCATTCCTTCGGCGTTTACGTGGTTTTATTCGCTTCGTAACACTCGACTCGCTTGCGAGTCCTTTGATCCCATGGAGCGCTGGACGGATCGTTGCCCTCAGCCTGTTTTAGGTATGTCATTAGTAACCCTTACCTTTGCACTAAGTCCCATTATCCTGCTTCCTTGTTACTCTTTTCTGCCCCTATTCGGGTTATGTCTTCAAGGGATAAGTGCTGTCTTAGTGGGCTTGATCATATCTGGATTTCTAGGCTTTTGTGCGTGGGGCATGTATCGGTTAAAAATAGTATGGTGGTGGGGGACATTAATCGGCACCACGCTTGTTTCCATCTCTTATATTTCCACGTTTTACATCCTAGGAACTGTGGAGATATATCGTCTAATGAAGGTGCCCGCTGAAACAATGAAGATCATTGAATCCATGCCATTTTTACAAGATAAAAGCTTCGTCTTATTGGGTTTACTTTACTTGGTGCCATACTTAGCCTACATGCTGTATATCCGCCGCTTCTTCAGGGTTGCTGCGTAGGTAGGCTTAATTCTTTCCAAGTGCGCCAACCTCCTGCCATGGAGAGGATTTTTCCATAGCCCATTTTTTGTAAATTGACGGCGGCTAAAGCAGAGCGGTAACCGCCCCCACAGTAAAGGATGATTTCTTGTTGTTTGTCAGGAACTAAATTTTCGATATCGCGTTCGATAATACCTCGGCCGAGGTGCTTGGCTCCTGCGATCAGGCCTTGAGCTACTTCATGATCCTCACGCACATCGAAGACAAGGGTTTGGCCGAGTTCAATTTTTTGTTGGGTTTCTTGGGCGGAAATTTCTTTGACGTTTTTTTGAGCATCTTCACACAGGGCTTGGAAAGCGGGGGAATGTTTCATCAGAAAAGTTTCACCCAAAAAAGTAGAGAGGCCAAGAGTTTTAACTTACAAATGGGCAGAGGGGGTTGAACTGAAGTGAAGGAGAGCATTCGGAATTTCTCGCACGAAGCCACGAAGGGCGCAAAGAGGAAATCAGGATGCTCCAAATCAGTCTTTTAATTTATTAAACTATTTAGGATAATAAAATTAGTTGCCTGATAATCCGAGCTCTTCGTAAACGAGATTCATGACGTCACGCATTCGTTTTTGGTGGGCAGCTTCGCCAGGCATGCCGTTGGTTATGTACACAAAGACGAGTTGATGCTTGGGGTCGGCGAAGGCGATGGAAGATTGGTTGCCGCCGTGGCCGAAGGTGTTGCTTGAGGCGAGGCGGCCGTAGCCGTAAGGGACATTGGATTCAGCATACTGGGAGGAGTTAATTGCTACGCCGAGCCCGAAATCGATAATGTGGCGGAAGGTTTGGTCGTAAACACCCTGGCGGTGGCGTTGCGTCATAAGTTTGATGGTTTCGGGTTGAAGAAGGCTGCCGTCTTGAGTAAGGAGAGCTTCGTAAAAACGGCCTAATTCTTGGGCGGGGCCGATGAGGTGACTGCCGGTGCGCCATTGGAAGAGGCGGGCAGGGTCGCTATGCAAAGGGTGAGGAGTGCAGGTGCCTAGTTCGCTCAGGTGCATGGTGGAGAGGTTTGTGGGGGAAGTGGTGAGACCGAGTGCCGTGTCCTTCATGCCGCATGGGGTATAAACTTCTTCTTTAAGATAGGTGGCGATGTTTCTTTTTTTGGGATCTGTTCGTTGAATCAGTTCTGCTAGAATAAGCCAACTGCCGCTGATGTGGTAGCCAGCTTTTTTTCCGATTTCCCAATTCGGCTCTAGGGGCACGGCACAAATTTCCCGGATGGCTTGAGCCCAGTCGAGGAGTTCTATTTTATCAGCTAATCGGAAGCCTCCGGTGTGAGTGAGGAGGTGTTGGATGAGAATAGGATCTTTTCCTTTAATTCCAAATTCTGGAAGATAATGAGTTACGGGGTCGTTGAGGGCGAGGAGGCGCCGCTCGACCTGTTGGAGGAGGGCTACGGCGGTGATGGGTTTGCCCGCAGACATCCAGAGGAGGCGGGTGTCGGTCGTCATGGGGACACCTTCGGAGGCCTGACCTACGCTGAGGTCGAGTTGGGTTTCATGTTGGCGGCTGACGTAAAGTCGTGCGCCGAGATGCAGCCCTTCCTTAATTTGATGTTGAAGGAGATCGAGGAGTGACTGGCGCATGGGGTTTTAGTAACCCATTTTTTTGCCATTGCGCACTTCAAAAAGAGAGGAAACGGACTCGCCCAGATGCACGCGTTTAATAGCTTCGCCTAACAATTCAGCAACGCTTAAAACGGTGATCGGGAGGCCAGGGCCTGACGCCACGGGTGTGCTGTCTGTGGTGATGAGTTCTTGAATCTCGGAGTTACGTAGGCGATCTAGCCCTTTCTCGTTTAAGATGGCGTGGGAGACGAGGGCGGAGATATTTTTAGCTCCATGGGCTTTAAGAGTTTTAGCGGCGGAGGTGAGGGTGCCAGCGGTTTCGGTCATGTCATCGACGAGAAGAACATCTTTACCGGCGACTTCGCCCACGACGTAAAGTGCCTCGGTTTCAGTGGCACTGACCCGGCGCTTAGCGACAATGGCTAGGCCAGAGCCTAAGTGTTGGGAGTAGGCGGCGGCCATTTTCATGCCTCCGACGTCAGGGGAAACGACGACCATATTTTTCAAATCGCGAGAAGCGAGGTGTTTGTAAAAAACAGGTGCGGCATAAAGGTGATCAACGGGAATGTCGAAGAAGCCTTGGATTTGCTGAGCGTGAAGATCCATGGTGAGGATGCGATTGGCGCCGGCAGCGACGAGGAG
>Ga0163148_10003242_pt1 | contig 18224 bp, 24 predicted proteins | sample OliLakLV19MP7P2_FD_148606 | JGI IMG/M metagenome (GOLD analysis project Ga0163148, IMG submission 148606) | Freshwater microbial mat bacterial communities from Lake Vanda, McMurdo Dry Valleys, Antarctica- Oligotrophic Lake LV.19.MP7.P2 | ecosystem: Environmental > Aquatic > Freshwater > Lake >...
TGCAGTTACTTCGCTTTATGCTCATCAGGGCCTTCCTGAGAACACTGTGGAGCATGCTGCACTTGTAGCTAAGCATGGGTTTGCATATCGCACACTCCTTGGTGAACTACTATGTGCTTGTGTGACATGTCAGCCAGACATTGGCTACGCCACCATTGCGATATCTAAGTTCTCCACGTGCCCCCATGACCATCACTTCGCTATGCTCAATAAGTGGTGAAATGCCTCCAAGCTACCAAAAACTGGGGCATTATTTACCATCGGTCCCAACCGGATACATCCCTTCCTCCTTCCAACTTCATCCGCTCCACAATGGATGCTGAGTTACCTGATTTTCCCACCATTGACACTCAGGAACCCGTTGCGTTTCTTGATGCCGTACACGCCAATGATCTGCGCAACCGCCGATCCACTACTGGCTATGCCTTCCTCCTGTGTGGCGGCGCTATCTCCTACCGATGTAAGACGCAATCCATCACCGCTACCAGCTCCACTGAAGCGGAATTCCTTGCCGCTGTTGCCACAGCAAAACATGCTCGATACATGCGTGCAATCATGACCGACCTTGGCTTTCCACCCAAAGGCCCTACCGTCATGTATTGTGACAACCAATCGGCCATCAATATGATCAACGCCCGTGTACCCACTGAGCGCTCTCGTCATATTGACATTCAGCACTTCGCGATCCAAGATTGGAAGGAATCAGGCGCAATTGTAATGGAATTCATTTCCGGGGTCATCAATCCTTCCGATGACCCAACCAAACCCCTTGGATGGGTGTTACACGACCGACATGCCCGCCGCGTCATGGGGCATTACTAACTTGTGTTTATTCTGTTCTTGTTTGCTTTGTTGAAGACCTCTACCTGTGTGAGGTCTATTACCTATTTTTGGGTAATTCTACTCTGTTTTTTTGGACTTTCTGTCCGTTCTCCTACCTGCTATCGCATCCATATTGACGACCCATTTTGTTCCTACGATCCTCCATAAAGTTATCTTCCTGTGGCATATCAAAGTAAGACCCGGTTGCTGTATCGTTATGGAGCCTTGCACCATAGACGTCTCGGATTGGACCAAAATTGGATTTGCCAAGGGGAGGGTATCGGCTGTATTATGGATGACAGACAGACGCACAGCGCCACCCGGACGTGCCTAACCAACACGCCGAGAGACGCCAAGCCATTTTAGACTTTGAAGTGATTTTACAATTCAGAAGTAGATTAATCTCACTCTTTCTCTAATTTAATATTTGTTATCAACAATGTTGGATTTACTGGCAATAGCCAGATAGAGAGGGTCCGACGATAATTGCTGTTTGCCCATTTACCACAGCTTTTTGTACCATCCAATTCCAGCAGTAGACTCTGCTTATTGTTTTATCAAATCATCCTTTACTGCTGCAATTACTGCTTGTGTTTTCTGCTGGTAGTTACTTAGCTAACAACAGGTTGCAGGCACAACAAGTGATGTCATTGCTGTTCTGCTAGTAGTTGGGTCTGTTATTTCCTGAGCCTTGATTTTGTTGGTTGTTGTTCATATTGTTGTTCATGTTGTTGTTCATCTGAAAGAAACTGGTTTGGGTCTCTGCGCTGTTCCTTTCTGTCTCTCTACTGTTAGCCAACATGATGTTGATCTCTGTTGTTATTTCTACCTCCATTGGTGTAGCAGTTGCTTTTCCATTGTGATTTTCACAGTCTCTGTGATACTCACTAAGTCCTGAGGGAATTTGTTGTCCCCAAGAGCACAATGGTTGGCCAAATCACAACTTAGCTGCCCTGCTCTCTTGGCATCAACACCAACAATGAACGAACAGGCTCCCAACTGGTTGTGGGCCATCTCATCATGCAGCTCTTCTTTGCATCATTGCAGCCTTCCATCTTTTTAATGTGCTCAGCTAAGGCCATCTTACCAGAATGTTGCTCTAACATGTCCTGTGCACAATTAATCATTTTCACACATGCAGGCAATCCTTCCTTTTCTCCTTGCTTGATCAGAAAAAAACCTGCAACTGTCTTATGCACAGTGGCAATGAGGCACTTTGAGTCCTGAAAGTTTTGGGTGATCTCTTTGATAGGGACAAGAGCTCAATTGGGTCTCCTTTGGCTTCATTCACCTTCCAATCCTTACTGTTTTCTAGGGTAATTTTAAGTCTTGTAGCACACTGCCCAATGATGAGCCCAAAAATCCTTGCACGTGTTGTCTTCAAACTTGTTTCTGCGCTGCATGTGGTCTCTCACTTCCTGATGGAGCACAGTGTCATTTTTTCTACTTCTCCCAGCTCTGTTCCATCTTCAATCTCCTTTGGTCTCCATTGTTCAATGTCATGGACTTGCAGTTTTTCTAGTGATTCCTTCACGCATCTTCAGTGTTCAAAGTGGGCAAAGCTGCAATTCCGTCAAAACCTTGTCTGTTGTTTTCATGTGTCTTTTGGACTGTTTGTCATCTCGACCGGACCATTTTTTCCTCTTCTGTTTCCACCTTGACCCTTGCCACCAAATCTCTGGCCTCTGCTTCCTGCAGAGCCTCAGTCACGTCCGCCATTGTTTTGACTCATTTTGCATGTTGCCGTGATTGTTAAAACTTTTATCTTTGTTCCCTTTTTTGCATGAACCAAGATGTTTGCTTTGTTTTTTGACAAAAGCAAATGTCTTTGACATGCGCTTGTGAAAACTGCAGACAGTTGACTCCAAACAAATGGGGAAACACAGCTAAACAGTTGAAGGCTCTAGGTCATGGCACTTTGGTGAACAAACTAGTTAGTTTTTAGACACAAGCAAAAATCTCGTGCTAAACAGCAAAGAGTGACTGATTTGTAGTAAATTGTTGGAATTGTTTCATAGGCCAGTGCTCTGGAAACAAATGGAAAATGATTTCTTTTTGTTGGTCCTCACAGTGCTTCCAGTTAGACAGCATCCACACATTGCTTTTTGGTTGCTTTTTTTGTCAAGGTCTGGTCTTTTTGAGTTGAAGATGCTGAGTGAACAATTGTTCTCCAACATTTGACAACTGATTCATTGTCTCCAAACATAAAAGAAGAGCCATCAATAAGAACTCTCAGGCACTGCAAGGTGATGCACAAATCAATGATTTGCTCCATCGAGTTACGAGCGGCAACGTGCTCAGAACCGAAAGTGGCTGTTTCCAGAGTTGTTTGTAACTTGGAATACCAGTCAACTGGTGTCATGTTGAGCATGTGCACGATGCCCGTGACAGAGCATCCACTAAGAAGGTGGTGCATGAGGTTTGGATCTACGTGCAACGCAGTGATGACTGGTTTGCCGTGTGGGGTAGGGGCATCTTCAGGGCGCACGCTTGGGCGCCAGTGCAGCACAAGTAGAACCAGTCAAGCATCTTTTTTGGAATGATGCTGTAGTCTGGTTTCTCGGTGCGGATGTGAACGATGCCGTGCTTGAACTTATCCAATGATATGCTTGACTTAATCAAGGTGGCCTTGACGGGGGCAAACACGAAAGCGAGAAAGCATCATGACAGCAGTGGTGATGTCAAAGCGGCCAATCTGGATTGCCGTGGACAGTTATCCAATGACAGGCTTGACTTAATCAAGGTGGCCTTGACGGGGGCAAACGCGAAAGCGAGAAAGCATCATGACAGCAGTGGTGATGTCAAAGCGGCCAATCTGGATTGCCGTGCTTGAACTTGGACAGTTATCCAATGACAGGCTTGACTTAATCAAGGTGGCCTTGACGGGGGCAAACGCGAAAGCGAGAAAGCATCATGACAGCAGTGGTGATGTCAAAGCGGCCAATCTGGATTGCACATTGGAGTGATCAAATGAGGGATTGGTAGAGCTGAATGCCATCATCATCAAGCAATTCAGAGGTGTCCAGTTCTACCTATCAAAACTTACTGCGGTATTATTTAAGAAGCAATTTTGGCATCTCCCAAAGGAGGTGAACATGGTACTAGTATTCAGTAATTTTATTTGGACTTCTCATGTTTCAACAGATCATGATTCTTGCTTCACCAGCAGAGCAAAAGATCCTGGGCAAACAACCCTCTTAACACCAATGCTGGTAGCAGAGTCTTGGTGAGATTCGACGCCAGCTACATACATCCAAAGTTCCTTCTTCCTTATTGCAGCACAATGGCGAGGATAAGATGCACTCAATGATATTGCCTGATTTCATGCATCTTAGTTCTTTTTTCAGTTTTGCTGTATTTGACGGAAAGATTCTTGTCCCTCTCCCTATTCCTCTTTTCAAAATGGTGAACCTCGCATGGAAACAACGTTAGGGTAAATGCATTATGCGTTACTTTTACACCAAACGGCATGCCCGTTCGACGGCTTTGAGGATGGCTTCCGGAACCGTCATTTCTTGGGATATTGTTTCATCATTGTTGTTACGTGGATCTTTTTCATCTGCTTGCACTGTGACCGTTATGGATTGCAAGACTTGATTGCCACTCGTACTGACCATGCGCGTCATCGACTGCTCCAATTTCATGAGGCGTACAAAATCATTACGCAATTTGAATTTGCCGCTAGAGCTAAAAAACGTGTTGTTCTTTTGAGCCCGACTTTTAAAGTCAGCCTTGACCTTTTTGGATCGATTGGCGACCACACTTTGAGATTTTATCCATCGTTCCGAAACCACAACGGGGGCCAGCAGAAGGCCGTTTTCCTCGAGATTGGCCCGTCCTCCTGCATCGACAAAGGGGTTATCCAGTTGGGCTTGCAAACAATCTCCCGCAATCAAAAGCTTCTTGGGCTCGTGCCATAGTAATGCTTCGGGTTGAACCGTTTCTTCAAAGACAAAGACTTGGAGATCAGGATGGGGCGAGACTGGATTTATGGGCGCATCGACTTTCAATATGCGTGTGTTGGTCGTATCCCAGAGAATTTTGTGAACTGGCAAGTGGGGGCAATTCGGAAAGGGTCCTGGTGCCCATCGTTGAATGCCAGGTCCGAATTTTACCAAATAATAGTTATCCTCGAAAGCGGCATGTTCGGAAGGTGCCAAGCGAATCAAATTGTGAATCGTCATGGTAGCCGTACCATTAATAGTTCCCAGTTCAAGTAGCTTTTCTTCACCTTCACCGGTCAAGCGCAGCGGATTGACGACGGACACTTGTTCTTTGGCGGGGTCCACTAGAACAATCATGTTCTTGTTGAACCGACTCCCTGAGTTCCCCTTGGTTGTACAGTGAAACACATAACAACAATCTCCAATTTTTTTAATCACTTTCGGCTTGTACACCAAAGGAAACTCGCGGCCTTTGAATTCATCAGGCTTATAATATGACTTTTGGCGATCTCCTAATGCGGGTCTGCCGACATTGGCATTCAAGGCTGTGGCAACCGTTGTGGGATTCTTGCGCTGAAGGACTCGTCTCATCTTCGTCTTCGTCTTCGTCTGTTGCCTGCCAAATTGTTACGTTTTGTTCAAATCAATTTAGATAGACAATCTATGTGTCGAGCGGTCTATGCGCGTGAGGAAATTTCTCGTGACTGACAAAAAAGGAATCCCGAATGAACAATAAAATAAATAACAAGCACAAATGACACGAGGATTTTTTTGTTTTCATGCAATCTTCTATGTAGCTTAGTCTCAACTAATCAAGCATGCGACGGCTTGTTAGCCATTGTGACATGCTTATTAGTGAGGGTAGTAGCAGAGCGAATTTGATTTTTGGTTTGCAGTGGAGAACCAAACTGAGCGCCGGCGATGGCTTGCCTCGTTGCCCCATTGTGACATCTGATTATCCGAATTTGCACTCCAGCTATCGGGGATTGATGTCCCATGGCCTGAGCAGTTATCTGGCTGTGTTAATCAATGGATAGGGTTGACAGTGCCGCGGAAGTGACATGCGGAAACAAAAGGAGGGATAAGAATCGAGTTAGCAAGCCACAACAACAACAACAACAACAACACACAACAACAACAAAGTGCTTACCTCAATCGTTCAGGTTGAATGGGGCAGCCGACAGTCTCTTGAAGGCTTTGTGTTCAATTGCAACAGCTTCATTCATTCCACCATCTATCAGCCTTGCAGTTCCGAGGTTTTTGAGCATGCCCTTTCTTGCTGATATTTTATCAGGAATGTCGGCAGGCTGCACTCCCCGGAATTCGAGCTCTGTCTTGAGATCGTCCATGTTTCTCTTTTGAACGAGTTTGCTGTATGGAATCATTCCTGTGACCAATGGTAGGCGTTCCTGTGGTTGTTCCCTTTGCTGTGCTGCATTCGGTTGCTTAAACTTGTTTTCATGCTCATCAACTCTTGCCTTCTTGTTGCCAATCCGTTCGGTCTTGAAGTGATTTTCTTTCATCGCCTGGGCAACTCTATTGAATCGACCATCATATTCGTCTTCCTCCATCCACAATTCATGGGGTTCTGCTCGCATTTGCGCCGACACGATGATTGCCTTTATCTTGTTGACATTGGCGTTCTCTTTTGTTTTACCTAATGGTGTACGAGATCGCACAACTGCATACCATGTTCGATGCTCCTCCGACCGATCCGTGGTGGATACGTTTCTTGCCTCTTTGACAACTGACTCAACAAACTGCGTTTGGCTAGCAAGAGCTAGGTATGTTGAGTGCATGTCAAACCGGAGAGCGCCATTAATTGGATCTTCTTGCTCGCAATCAAAACACCGGAAGTCGACACCGACAAGTGTAAGTTGTGCCGTGGCGATGGCTTGTGGAGTGTAAATCACTTCATTGTCACCATTAATCAAGTTCATTTTCTGTCAAAGAAAGCGATCGAATGGTATCAAGTCGATGGGACCATGTGCAGCTGTATCTTTCAGAACCTTGCCTGTGAATCTATTGCATTCTTGAAAGGCTGGCACCGGTTGATTAAGCAACGCGGCTGCGACAACAATCCCAACTGATTGGGACATCAATCCGGCTGGAAGTAACGACGGTTCAACCCATCTACCAAAATGTTTTGACAGAGAGTCGTAGGCTGGGCGAATAAATGCTTTCAGTTTCTCCATATGCGGGTCGCCTTCTATGGTATCGAGCGGCTTATTTGTGTGGTTTGACACAGCTTCACGGTACACCTTCATCACTGGATGGCTGTAAATGCCCTGCAAGTCCTTTTCCATAAGGTAATATCGAACAACAATGTTGTGGGCTTGAAACCCTATTGTGCCAGTGAGATCAACACACGATTGTAGCCAATCGAAATGAGGGTTCACATAAGCCTTGTGGAAACAGCGGATGAGTGTAATGTCGACAAAGTTTTCTTGATCCTTCATTAAAGCAAACAGCGATGACGCTATCTTGTACGGAGTAGACTCAGATGAGTACAGATTGATCACCATCTGACATGCATAGAACACTTGTAAATAGTAATCGAATGCATAATAGCTGGCAACACCAACAGTCCACCAACGTGTTAAGATCGGCACTTGCATCTTTTGCAGTATCGAATGGGCAATCTTTGCCTCCAAATCTATTTGTGCTTTATTGAGGCTAGAGTGAAAAGCATACACCTTTGCAAACTCCTCTAAGAATGCAGCCTTGTTCAATTCGCGTTGTGTTGGAGTTGTTGACGTAACATGTGGAGCATCTGGGTCATATGATGCAACAAACTCACTCGATTGATACAGTATGTGTCTCCATTCTTCGAGGTCGAGTGATTCTTGAAGCTGATATATTGAATGTAATAGTTGCATGGCATTCACTCTGTCTAAAGCTCCTTCACCAAGTGTATTCTTGACCGCGTTCGACAGTTGAAGCTGCATCGAGTGGATACAACAATTGGCAATTAAATACAGATCGGCCGACACGCAAAGATTACCAATCAAATGCATCTCTTTTGCCAGACTGTCGAGGACCCCCCCCCTCCGCTATCAGTCGATTGTCCATACAGTAGATGAGTGTTATCATTGTCGGCTGACTTGAGTTTGTTCATTGATGCCTGAATGGCTTTAGCACAATCCTTGCTTTTGCCAGTCGAAGCATCAATGTCGAGGATGCTGGTGTCAACCTTGCCTACTCTGTTGCCGTTCGCGTCCCGTCCGAGCGGGTTCCACGTTGATATTACTTTGACAAAATGCCCAACCCCTTTCTTGTTTCCTTTGTCACAGGCAATAAAGATTTTGCTTTCCTTCAAGTCCTCGCCAAGTGTCATGGTGTCACGTGTGGCTTGATTCCAATTGTATTTACGGAGAAGCCAATCCGATGGAAATGCAGTTGCGTATTTGTTGATGTCAAACTCCTTGGTGTCGAATAGGCCCGTGTCCCAAAAGTAAGCCATAATAATCAATGGGATGAAGCACTGTGCCGCGGATAGGGCCAAGGCAGGGACAGATGACATTGCTACACTCCAAAGTGTTTGGGAAAATATGTCATTCGTATAATAACATGGACGTTGGATTTTTCGTCTCATGTTGGCAAGTGTTTCACTGTCCCGCTTCCATCGGCTTACGTCCTTGCCGTGGTGTAATTCATGAGTGGCCCGATATCATATGGTGAATTCTTGTTTCTGACTATATATTGTCTTCTCGATGAAATTGACGTTTCGTTTGGGAGGAGAGGGAGTGACACCGGCATCATTGTTTGTTGTTGATGGTTCTTCTTCGTCGTCACCTTCAGATGATGGTGTATTGTCGACGGCAACACTCATATGCAAGCGTTCGGACAAATGGGTTGTTACTGCTACCCAGTGAGCAAGCTTGGCTGGAGACACATCCACTTCCTTTTTTTCCATGCTTGGTAACATTGGAGTACCTTTGATTTGCATTCCGATCAATCCTTTTGCTTGACGAGAGTGTTCTTCCAACGTTGGCACCCATCGCAATAATTCTTGTGTTCCAAACCATCAATTTGACTGCAACAATCACCGTTAAAGCGAAGATTGTACTTATCGAATTCTCTTGGGTGTCGGTTGTGGAGTGTTCTCTCTAGGAACATCAACATCATGGCCGACAGAAACGCGGCGCGAAGCTCCGCGTTTGCCATCGTCATTTCGATTACAATCGTTTCTGGACATGATGAGAGCAGCTGACACCACGACACACGGAGCACGACTGACACAACTTGATCTATCCGTTCAGATATAAAGCAAGCCAGGTTAATCCCCTGTGTGCATAGCTAATGTATAGACAAACAGCTTGGTTGGAATGATCTTTGGTTATTTTGGATTAGTTGTTCTGTTTCAGGATTTCACTCAAAATGTGGCTCTTGGATTCACCGTAGCACCAGTACCAGATTGGTCTGACATTGGTCAGAAAGAATTCCGGAGAAAGTCATTTTGATCGGAAAATCTACTCATGGAGGTACGGCCATCCGGTGTACACATGATTTTTGACACATTGACCCTCACTTTCCCCACTAAAAACACATATCAAGACGCGTCACGGCATCAAAGCTAGACCTAACTAAAAGCTATGTTCACGCAGAACCTTCTTGATACTAACTTCTTTATAGTCATAGGTAGCTTACCCTAGAAAGGTTCTGCGTGGAACTAACTTTGAGTTAGGTTAACTAGTAGCATACCACGTGGGCAATTAGTTTTTGTTTTGCCGTGTTAACGTTCGTACATCATTCGCTGTCAAAAATTCCTCCGCGCGCGCTGCGCTCGACACATACAATCACAAGAACCTAAATTAAGCCTTGCAGAGTGACATCACATTCGCGCAAACGGGAACCCTTGAATTTGCCGTGGATTGAGGAGGTTGTGGTTGCCATATGCTCTGCCAAAGAGGAAAATTGTGGGAAAAGCACCTACCAAAAGTTCCTCCATCTCTTCAAATTCATTTAGGGGCGACTCTTCACACAATGATTGAAAAGGTTCATGACTGCTTGAGGTTGGTTCGGCTGAGCCATGTTTTTTTGGCTGAGCCGCATTTGTTTTGTTGGTGCATGCCTTTTCTTTCAACTGAATGTTAAGAACTTCAGCAATGGCTTTTATTCTCTTGAGAGTTTCTTCTTCTAATTTGTGCTTTTGAGCAAGCCCACTCTCCTCTGCAACAGTGTCTCTGTAAAAAAAATTGACCCTGTTAGCAACAATAGCAAATGACATTTGCATGCTGTCACATTCATCGCTTGCTGATTCTTTTGACAGCTCCAAAGCCTCCTCATCTGTCAAGATTTTTGATCGAATTCTTGACACATCATCGCCGCAGTATTTTTCTTTTAAAATGTCATCTTCACTTGTGATGCAAACAGCACAGTCAAACAAATGCTCATTTGCTTTTCTGAGATTTTCCTTGAGCATTTGAAAATCATAGATCTGAAGTTTCGCATCAGATTGATAGGAGGGATGAACGCTCTGAAGAACAGACAAGTGTTGGAACAGAACATGGCTTCTGGTCGCCAAACATGTCTGCATCTTTGCATTTCTTGCGAGGCCATCTATCTCTCCATTTGGTCCAACAAGCTCAACAGTGATGGATGTTTCACATTTGCTTGTGATGTCATTGAGCGACATGGTGATTGCTGTGACCATTGGCGCATCATGTCTGAATGCAATGCTGTGCCCTCTGATCTGATTTTTATTGAAATCTGATCTCCCCCTGGTTTGTGGTTTCCCTGGACCTTCACAACATCGTGGAAATGTTGGACCTTAACAAGAAGCACTAGCTCGGGCATGGTGGGTGTTGCCAGCCCAAGACGACGAGGGTCCCCAAAATCCACTCCAGCAGCAATGGAATTGGGTGGAAATTCCTCTTTTGCTTTCCCCTTTTTGTTTTCATCAAGCCACTCGCAGCATCGATGGCAACAAATGGTAAATTCTTTGCTTCCCTGATCATTGCTTTCCTCATGCACAAGCTCAGGATGAAGATGGAACAATTTCTTCAGTTTCCTGCTTTCATGCAAACTGTAGAGCTGCACCAAATCAAAGTCTTTCAAATCACCAGCTTCATTGATTGGAAGACGAAGAGGCTTTGCTTCTTTCATCTTGTCATGCCACTGTCATTGCTCTTTGCTTAGTTCAAGAGATTTGGGAAGGTCTTTTAACATGACTTTCCTGCAAGCTCTTCCATTCTGTCCATTGATGCTCTGGATGCCACAAGTGCCACAAGCAAAATGGTGTGCATCAATGCTGTGTGGCAATCCTTCAAATTCACGGACAACACCCTCTTTTCCCCGCCCATATGCCGACAAAAACTATCAAGAATTCCCTCTTTTTCAGCATCAGAGAGTTTTTCATCTAAAATTTCATCAACAATCTTTTTTACCACCCCTGGATCTGATTCAGCTCCATCGCTGTTGTTTTTCCACATTGAGTCCAAAGCCTAGAATTGATCAATGCCCAAGTTTAAGTAACAGAGCATCGCTGCTATTTCTGGGTGGTGATCAAAATGCTGGAAGCAGTCCCTTAGATCCGGATCAAGTTCTGTTGTAGCAAAAGTCAAGCGCCTGCTGTCAGAGGCAGTGCTAGCATTGTGCCTCTTGCGCTGTTCTTTTTTCTTAGCAGCAACTGCAGCTTTTAATTTGCTCTTCTCTCGCTGTTTTTCTTTCTTAGCAGCCTCTGCAGCTTTCAATTTTATTTTCCTTGGTTGCTCCTTTCCTAGCATGTTAAACCAAGAGCAAGAAAGTGTTTCAAGAAATCATGGCCCAGCCGAAAAAACACGGCCCAGCCAAAGGAATGTTCCATTTGTGGAAAAGGTTGACCCAGCCATTGGAACAATCAATTTGCAGTGTTGTGAAGAGACAAGTTAACAAAAAGAAAAGCAACATAAAATGAGTTTTTTTTAATTCTTTCAATTTAAAGAGGCACTGACATTTGTGGATTCAAACAAAACTAACAACAACATTTGTGGGCTAAGACGAGTGAAAAGAATTTTTTTAATGTGGAGCAGTGAAAATGACAACTTCGATTTGCAGACTCAATTCTGGATGTTGTTCACAGGCTCAGGAGCAACAGTTTTCATTGCATCAAGAGCCTGCGCTCCATGCTCCATGTCTGACCAGAATGCTCCCATGATCTCTTCAAATTCCTTCAACTCTTCAAGAGGGGTGCTTGGATAAGCAGCAAGCATGTGCCCAATGACCTCTTTGTCAAGCAATGCTGAATCAACTGTTCTTTCTGGCGTTTCTGTGAGATCTCTTCCAATCCTGGCGCGTCATGGATAGCAAAAATTATCATGTGTGGCAAAGTCATTGAAATTGTCGACAATTGTTTTGGCTACTTCTTCACGTAAAGTGGGGGTGTTTGCATCTTCTCCAATTACACAAAGCAGCTGTCTCCGACTGTATTCACTTCCTGGGGCATTGGGCATTTCCGTCTGACCATCTTCTCCTCTGCAATAAACAATAGCGCTGATCTTCAACTCTTCCTTGACTTCAGGATTCTCATCTAGATGCTTGCTCCAGGGTTGCCAAAAAACATCTTCCTCTGCATTGAATTTCTGAAAATGAACAACCATGGCCCCCATCTTGATGTCTTCATAATTCACAATGTGACGATTGTCCTTCGACACTCCGCTGATCTTTGGACTGCTGAACTTACCAGAGTAGGAAAAAGCATTCTTTGGAAGTTGCTTCTTGTTGCCGCTGCGTCCTTTGTTTGAAGTGTCAGCCATGATGCTAGTCTACCTTGTCTCCCTGCACTGCTTGAGATGATTGAAAAGACAAAAAAAGAAGACAAAGACAAGAGAAAATGAGCCAATCAGCACCATTTGCACAAGCAGACAGCACAAGGTGATAAAAAAGCTAGAGCACTAGCACTTTCAACCAAGCTACTGCATCAACAGGCACCACACACACAAGGAAAGGGCAATTGCCTTGGCCCAGCCAAACTTTTCTGGCTCAGCCAAACACAATCATTTGGCTTTGGCCCAGCTGAAATGTTATGGCTCAGCCAAACAAAAACATTTTGGCCAGGCTGCAATCTAGCATCGGCTGAGCCAAAGCCTGGCAAGCACTTTTGATCAACCTTTCAGACACTGAAATCATGCCACTGACCTGATTGCTAGTTGTCCAAATAGGTTTTTAAAATGCCAATGACAAATTTATGACCTAGCTAGCTCAATTTAAAAAATTAAGGAAGATAGATTTTTCTTGAATCCTGTGAAGGAATAAATGATACTTCTGCATGTCTCCAAGAAGCTGGAGCTACTGCATGTCCATTTTGCGATGCCGTGACAGTTTCATGTCACCATAACAGCCAATTTACTGGTTTTTATAAATTTTGGCTTTTATAAATTTTTGTTAATGAAGCATGCATTGTTTGCAATTAACTTGCCAGGCATGCCCTGCTTGCACATGCAACCGAGCTAGGGCTCAATTTGGCGACCTTCAAGCGACCCAGGAGTCAATTGGGCAACTTCTTATGTCCAAATCAATGTTTTTGGCTTGCCCTGCTCTTTTATTTTCTCCCAAAAAAATATTTTGCAGTTGCCCATTATCTGCAACAAGCGCATTTGCAGTCATAAATCTTTCATTTTGACTTTTTCAAGGCGGCTTGCTTTCTCTTTTAGGCTAAGAAGTTGCATTGTTAATTTTTTTCAAACTTTGGCCCAGCCGACATTTCTTGGCTCAGCCAAAATCAAGACAACTGCATTTGTTGTGGAACAAGCTTGCTACAAAGCGTGGAAGACAATTGATTCTCTGTCAGAAATGGCGCCAGTTGCTTTCCTTGCCATTAGCCAAAGTTCTATTGAAAGCATCCAAAATTTGGCTGAGCCGAATCATCTTAGCCCAGCCATGAGCGAGATGCCTCCTCCAACTTTCTTACAAACTGTCTTGGTTGACAAAGATGTTCTGGACCCAACCAAATGTCCTTTGTGCCGCAAATGCATCTACACGACTTTGTCTGGAACAATTTCTAAATGCAACACCTGCTCAGCATTGTCCCACATGCTTTGTAGTCTGAAGTGCTTTCTGTCTGCTACTTGCAAGGTGTGCAAATCTTTTGATTCATGCAAAGCAGCTTTTTTGGTTGATGTGTCAGTTTCTGGAGCCGGCAAGTTCCCCTTTATCTCCATCACTGAGCCTAGCGTGCCATCTGCTCCTGTCCAGTCAGTGAAAGGGATTGTGGCATGTCCCACAGACGAAAAAAAAAGAAAGCCAACAGAAGACTGCATTGACAACACCGGCAAATCAATCAGGATGGCTTTTGCATCATTTGGAAAAGGCAGCAAACCATCCAAAACAGGCCGAGAAAAAATGCTTCAACCAGAGCAGTCTTCGTGCAAGCACAAAAAAGGCCAGCAATTCAAGCCGGGCAGCCAAAATTGCCAAATTAGGACTCAAAGGCTCTGAAGGCTCTGAAGGCTCTCTCGGCTGCTCAGATGCATCAGATGATGCTTCTTCTCCTGCAAGTGATGATGACTCTTTTGTTGACCATTCTGGTTCAGAGGATGACAGCTCTTCTTATGCCACAACATGCAACAATTCTCCTTCCAGTGACAGTGAATTGCTTGGCATTGCCTCTGATGACAATGAGGTGATAAATGGATGCGCCTAGGTTGGTTGTTGAGTGGGCACAGCTCTTGTGGAATTTTCAAGTTTGTTTGGACAAGCCCAAAAATATTTCTGGGCACACAACTTTGCATGAACAAGACACATTTTGGCCTGATCATGAATGCTTTCCTGGTTTGTTTTATGCAATCTCTGTGTTGGCTGAGCCACAACTTTGTATCCCTCTTTTGGCTCAGCCGAAATATTTTGGCTGGGCTAGAACTTTGTGGCCCTGTCTAAAACAGCATGCACTCATTCCCCCTTTTCATTAACTAAATTGCTCTTATTGCTGTGACATTTGTTGTTGCCATTTTCTTATTGGTGGGACATTTTGAGGCATCTCGTGGTTCCCATAACACATTTTAATAAATAAGCTGTTCAATGTTTTTACCACTGTTTTACTATATGTTTTTGAAAGTGACCAAAACGTTAGGGGACAGCTTACAGTAGAAACCCGGTACAAATTCTACTGGTTTTTCGGACACATTAAAGGGGGTCAGTGATCCACAATCTATCGAATGTGATGTTAAATCTACTATTAGCTAGCTAGTAGTAGACTACTCCCTCCCGGAAAGATCTGTCGTTATAGGACCAATGTGCTACCTACAGTAAAAAGAAGCACACTGTTACTGTAAGCTCATAATTACGAAAATTCCACTTTTCTATCGGTAGTCTTTTACGTGTTATCAGCACCATACGCTTTCACCTGATTCATGTACAGTAAAACAGTGTGAAAGGCACGAAACGCAAGTTGTCCGAAATGGCAACCAGATCAATCCCTCCGCGACGCACCGTGTCAAAAGTACACGGCAAGCGCACAATGGTCGAAAACTTCCTACCTACACATGAGGAAAGAAATATCAACGACCAACCGGGACTAATATAAGCTAAGTACAAATACAGTTGGAATTAGAGGGATTAACCTGCAATTTGCATGACAAGGTGATCACAGCAACTGCTGCTCACGATGCCGAATGTGTGTCAGATCATCGGGCAACACAGGAGAGTGAACATCAAGACAAGAAAGAAGCAACTATTGATCCTCAAGATGACCCTCAAGACGTTGACCTCAAAAGGGGAGCAACAAACAACCCTCAAGACAACCCTCAAGATCCTGATCCAAGAATTCCTGATCTAGAAGCCGATCTTCTAGATTCAGATCAAGATAGGGAAGTGTAGGTTAACCCTCAACCTTTACCTGCAATTAGCCACAGAGCTGGTATCCCAATCAACGGAATTGATGAAGCCAAAGAACATGAGATGGATGAACAGTCTCACTTGAATCATGACCCTGAGATGCAAATTCAAGTCCCGATCCCAGAAATTCCAAGTGATTGGCAACCTCCCAAGACATCCTACATCGAAAGAGAATTATGCCCTAACCCTTTGTCAACCGGGCCGGATTTATCGCCAACGAGACACACCATCTGGAGACCTAGCAATCCTTCTGCGTTCCCAGAATACCACTGGAGACCTAGCAATCCTTCTGAGACACCAGAATTTGATGAAAATGGTGTTATCTTGGGAATTGATTCTGACGATGAAGGTAATCCCCATCCCCAAGGCTCTCGACAAGGCGATATCGAAGTAGGCACCGTCAAGGAAGACGGCAAAATACCAGCACACGTGCCAACCAGACCAGGCACCGTTGGTGATGATGACGGAATGCCAAGACTCGTGCAAGACCCTCAAAACCAGAATCATTATGTACCCCTTGCTGATGATTCTGGTGATGAAGAAGCACAAGTCGATACCTCTCATCACAACAGTCCGGACGACGCAACTGGTGAAGACAAGCGTGCTTACGCCAGTGTGGCAAGTTCTAACTCAGGATCCGCTGACGCAGATGAGCAACCAAGTTGGGCTAAGCTCACACCGCTACCTGATGTTGGGATGCATCATTGACGGTCTCTCGCTGGAACAAAAGCACACAAAAGAGAGAGTACCCACAAGAACACGCGTACTCCAAATACTCGCAATGCAGCAACTCCCAACTCCATTGCTAGCATTGCTAGAGATGTTTGCGGTGATATCCTGTCTCCCATCATGGGAAAGAGGTACGAGCATCACTCAAGCAAGGAGGTAACACCTGCTAACTCAAACGATTCTGAGACCGACAAGAAACCCTTGCGGCAACCTGACATCGAAGAAGGTGTTCACGTCGAGGAATCAAAGAGCCAAGAGACTGAAATCAATATGCAGTCATCATCCAGCTCTTCTCATCAGCCAATCGCACAGCGGACTAGACTTGCACGTTCGACTTCACGTGAAAGAGAAGCTTGACTAGCTTCGGATGGTCGAGTGACACGTTCCCAGTCAGCACTTTCTTAGACACAGGACAAGTCGCACAACATAGGAACCTACAGATCTTTCAGTACCGGAATAGTAGAGAGGTAAAATATTTATTTTACTACACTGCTACTACTTTACCATAGGATCCACGAACTCTACAAACAGATAAACAAATAAAATCATCAAATTAAATACAGACAAAAGATCAATTCGACCATGACAAAACCAACAGGTAAAAGCGGCAAAGGACGCACCCAGAGGAAGAAACCAAACAATGGAAACGCTACTATGAAGAAGTATTTCCCGACGACGGTGAAGAAACCGGCCCAAACCGCGAACAATTCGGAAAAAACGACCAACGATACATCGTCAGTCGCCTCCAACGGATCCAACCACTCCAACCGATCCAACACCTTGTCCGGATCCAACAACTCCTACTTGGGAGCAGTCAAGAACACCAACTCGACGACCCCCACGAACTTGGAGGAAAAATTTGCCGGAATGCTAGAGCAGACGACCGAGGACGACGAAAACTGGACCACAGTATCCAACAAATCCCCACCCAGGAACACTGACAAGAGAAACAGAGAATCCACCCCAGTGAGGCAAGCCAAGACGGACACTGCAAAAGCCGCCAAAAAGGGAGGAAGCCCAATGACGGACAAAGACAGCAGCCCTAAACGCCCAAACAATCCAAACGTGGTGACGGAAGAGAAACCGGAAAATCCAAAGCAAAAATCCTTCCCAACGGCAGGAAAAAAGCCAGAAAATGCCCCCAAGGAAAATCCAAACCCAGTAGCTTCACCACCAAAGCTAGGAAGGAACCCACAACAACCCGACATCGAGGCGGCACTAGAACCCGAAACCAACACCCCTGTTACCGGTAATGGCAACAACGGAAAGACGGTACCCGAAGCCACTCCGACCCTGCCTAATACCACCAGCGGCAGCACAGGTGAACCGGAGAAAACATCAGCGCCCACGGCAGCTCAACCACACCCAACAACGGCCAAGGCAAACCCAACAACGGCAAAGACAAAGACAAAACAACCACCAACCAAAGCCCCAACAGCAACAGCAAAGGAAAGGCAAACAAAAAGAACAAAAACAAAAATAAAAATAAATACAACAAGAAACAAGTGGAATTCAAGGTCAAACCATACTCAATCAATACGAAAGCCCCTGCTAGCAGCAGCTACATGACACTCCTGGACAAAATTGGAAACAGCAAACCTCCGACAGAGGAAGAGCTACAGGCAAACATCCTATTGGTCATCCAAACGTTCTTTGCTGAAGAGGACAATGTCAAAATACTATTCCCCATGGATATCAAAGACATGGATCGAGCTACGCTAGAAGAATTCCTGAAGGAAGCCATGCAAAAGAAGTCACGAATCCGAGGACCCAATTCACTAGCAACCAGAAGAACGACACTCATCCGGTACACTATTCAACGCCTGTCCCTCCTCACAGTAAAGGACATGAAGAAATTCCCAAACTGGGACGAATCTCAACACGCATTCTCAGGCAAACTAACAGAGATGGAAAAAC
>Ga0163148_10003246_pt1 | contig 18208 bp, 15 predicted proteins | sample OliLakLV19MP7P2_FD_148606 | JGI IMG/M metagenome (GOLD analysis project Ga0163148, IMG submission 148606) | Freshwater microbial mat bacterial communities from Lake Vanda, McMurdo Dry Valleys, Antarctica- Oligotrophic Lake LV.19.MP7.P2 | ecosystem: Environmental > Aquatic > Freshwater > Lake >...
GAGATAAACCGGCGATGACGAGGGCTAGTGGCCAGCCCAGGCTATCTGTGAAGTATTCTCCGGTAATTTTCAAAATATAGATCATTAAGAATAATGTTCCCCAAAGAATGAAAGCGCGGCTATTAAAGTAAAAAGTGGCAAAAACTGAGCCGAGGGCTATGCCGGGGAATAATGCTTCCCACATGTAGTTTTGTTTAGGAGACCAGCCACCTAGAGCGAATGTGGATGCCAGAACTCCGAGAACGCCAAATCCGTATAGGGCACCGCTAAAGCCTTTCATGTCAGTTTTGGAGAATGCGTAGCCAAGGAGGATATAGCTGATCCCTAAGACTAGAACGCGATACTCGTTAAAACTCCAATCAGTTACTAAAGGGCTGGAGCCTAGGATAAAATTGGTGAGGGTGAAATAGAGGAAGCTGCCGAAAATTATAGTGAAGATAATGAATATAAGTTTTTTTAGGAGGAAGAAGGAGGCCAGGTAGGTGAAGAATAGTATGCTGAAGATTATTGTCATGTAGCCTGCGGAATATGGTTCTATTCCGGCGGCATCAAAGGAGATGAATATCCCTAGCGGCAGGATAAGGGCAGCGATTAAATGGAAGGCGTAGCCTACCGGGTCAGTGTCTTTATTTAGGCCGAGTAGAAGGCCAACGACGAAAGCGGCGATTCCGGAGCCTAATGTGACAAAAATTCGCATAAAGGTGTCCAGTGATTCCCAGTTTTGGAAGACCAGGACGACGATACCGATAAAAACAATCAGGCCGCCAATATAGTAGAGGGATTCAGCGACGCCGATTTTGATGTTTAGGACGTCACGGGGCTTGTTTTCCTGTGCTTCATCGTATGCTTTTAGAAGTTCATCTTTGGTGAGCAAATTTGCGGAAACCAATGTTTTGACCTGAAGTAAGATTTGGTTTTTGTCCATTATTCAACCCATCCCAAGAAAGCATAACCGTAATAATTGCCTGAGGAAAGAATATTAAGCTTTTGGCTATAGCTTCTATTTTTAAGATAATGAGTGCCCCTCGAGTAGCTTGAAGAGAATGGGAATAGCCCGTATGAGCCTGAGCCTTCGGTGACTTCGTAGCCATCTGAAGAGATGGGGTTTGGGTTAAGTGTGAGTTTTTGAGCCTCATCGAAGCTTATTGGTTGGCTTTTGTTTTCTGTGACATTGTGAAGAAATAATAACTTTTGGTCAGAACTACGATTATATGCATTGTTAGGACTTGGGTAATTTATTTTTTGAAGATGGCTTTGACTTATTTCATAATAAAAGTCTGAGGAATAGTTTGAGCCTGTTGAGTAGAGGAAGTTTTGTGAGGGTTTAATAAATAGAACTGGCAGGTAGATACTGGCAGTGATGAAAAGAACCATTGCGACTGGTATTAACAGAGCCAAAACGAGAGGAATGTTAATGCGGTTTTTCATTAGGACTAATTTATTGTAGCAAAATGTAAGAGAAAAGTAGATATTAAACTGGATCAGGGATGAATTTTAGGGCGGAGGGGTTGATGCAGTAGCGGAGGCCGGTGGGTTCGGGGCCGTCATTAAAGATATGGCCAAGGTGCCCACCGCACTTTTTGCCGACTACTTCGATGCGTTTCATGCCGAATGTATTGTCATCTACTTCTGCTACAGAGCCGTCTATTGGTTTCCAAAAACTGGGCCAGCCGGTTTTGGAGTCATATTTATTTTCGCTTCTGAAGACCGGTTCGTTACAATCGGCAGTTACATAAGTTCCGGGTCGCTTTTCGTTTAAGATGAGAGTTTCAGAATACGCCGGGTCAGTGCCTTTTTCCCTTAAGATATAGTACTGCTTTGAGTTTAGAATTTGTTTCCATTCGGATTCGGTTTTGGTAATCTCCGGGATGTGCTGAGCGGTCTTAGCGGGGGGTTGGGACATTTTATTGCTAATCATTGATTTTGCGAAATTAAGGTTGATTAACAACACTGCTATAACGCTTAGCGTAAGAATTGATGCTATTGGTAATATTAAATTTTTCTGTGACTTTTTCATATAAATTCCCAATCCCCTTGCCCCTCACCCGCAGGAGCGGGGAGGGAAAGAGTTTGGCTCACCTAATTACTTAGGCATAAGAACTGAATCGATTACGAAAGTTACTCCGTTTGAGGAAATAACATCGGGAATCGTTATCATAGCGGACTCATTGATCCACCATTTGCCGTCTTTTTCATTAAAAGTTAACATTTGACCGTTAACTGTTTTTAATGTCATACCGTCTTTCATGTCAGCGGCTGTGTATCTTCCTGCAACTACATGGAAAGTTAAGATATTTGTTAACTTAACTTTATTTTCAGGTTTAACTAAAGTTTCAACTGTACCGGCTGGAAGTTTTGCAAAAGCGGCATTGGTTGGAGCGAAAACTGTAAATGGGCCTGCGCCCTTTAAAGTTTCTCCCAATCCTGCGGCTGTTACTGCTGCAACTAAAGTTGTGTGATCTTTTGATCCAACTGCGTTGTCAACAATGTCTTTTGAAGGAACCATCATAGCTCCTCCAACCATAACACCTTTTTCATCAGCCATCATTTTTTCATCAGCCATCATTTTATCACCTTCCATAGCTGTGGTAGAAGAAGGCATAGCTTGAGTTGTCATGTTGTTGTTTGCTGTATTCATCATTGAATCATCTTTATTCATCATGAAGTAAGCACCAACTCCGACAACTGCGATTATGGCAATTACTGCGATTATCATTGTATTATTCATTTATATTCACCTCCAATCATCGATGATTCTACTGACCCAAAGTCTCCTCCATTTACAAATTACTACTGAATCATCGAACACGATGCAATTTGTTCTATTAATGGAACTCAGGTCAATTTTTAGAGCTCAGTATTTTTGAACTCTCGGATTTGGTGGGGGAAGGGGTTTTTTCTTCTGAAACTGAGCTGCTGTTTTCGATTATTGTTTCCAGAACTTTAAAATATGTCTTCATTTCTTCGGGGGAGATTCCCTCTAATAATAAATTCATTCGGGTTGATAACTCTATCTCTATCTCGGGGACTAATTCCTGAGCCTTCTTAGTTAAGAATATTCTTTTAGCTCGGCGATCGGAGGGATCGTCTTTTCGCATGACTAGTTTTTTCTTCTGGAGAATGTCAATGAGGGTGGTTATGTGAGGGGGTTCAACATCTAAGAGCTCGGCGATATCTACAAATCTCAGGCTTTCGTTATGATAAATGTGGCCGAGGATTGTCCATTCAGATGTAGTGAGGTCGTAATTCGCCAGTGTGGAAACAACATGATTCCGGAGCTCTCGGTGAGCTCCGGTTTGTAGAACTGCTGCTTTGTATGTCTTATGAGTGTGAGTCATGGATAATTAATTTACTTAATAGTTAAGTTACTTAAGTATTTTATACGATGATCTTTTGGAAGTCAAGAAGTGGGGGTTAAGAAAATAGTAAGGATTAAGTAATAAAGCTTACCAATCCAGACGCAAGAGAGTGTAAGACTCATAGTACTTGACAAAAGGATTATAACAGTGTAATATACGCATTCATGATTAAATCTAATCAGACCTATATAAATATTAAAAGTGCTAAATCTTCTGAAATTTCAGGGGGAAGAAAGTTTGTTTCGGCTGTATTAGTGGTAGCTTCTATTGCGACTACATCATTACAAGCCGGATTTGTTTTAAACGCCAACGCTTCGAGCAACCCTATTTCAGCACCTATCTCTACACAATTAACACCTAGACCCACAGCATCACCTTCTGTAAGTCCATCTGCTCCACCATCAGGATCACAATCTCAGACACAGAACAATATTCAGAGCCCCGTTACATCACCACTAGTACCCACTCCGTCTCCAGCCCCAATCACCTCACCAGCTGTTCCTTCAGCACCACCTGCACCTATAACTTCACCGGTTACAACTCCAACTCCAACTCCAACTCCAACTCCAACTCCAACTCCAACTCCAACTCCTGTACCGTCATCTTATGTAAATATCACTTATCCTAATGGTGGGGAGATATTTAATGTTGGGGATTTTGTTAGAGTCGCCTGGGAACAGAGAAATGTTGATCAGTGTGTTGTGAGTTATGTGAATGACAGCAATGTTTATGGCTCACACTTCTTTCCTATTAACCCAATAAATAATTATTTTAACTGGATTGTAGACGTTAGTGGTTTAGCAGAAGGAAGTTCCGCTCAGATTAAAATGGATATTTCATGTTACAACGCATTTAGTAATGGAGCTTTTGACAGATCTGATAATTACTTTACCGTAAATCGTCCATATCCTTCAGTTGCTCCTTCTGCAACTCCCTCTGCGACTCCTAGTGCTCAACCTTCAAGTACTCCTATTGCCTCTGCTTCCCCTATAGCAAGCGCTTCACCAAGTGTAGCCCCATCAAGTACTCCAATAGCCAGCCCAAGTGCTGAGCCTTCAATAGCTCCTGTACCAACTAGTGCGCCAAGTAATAATGGAGGAAGCACTTCTAATAGCAATGGTGGAGGTTCTTCAAATTCAGGATCTTCTTCGGCTCCAAGCTGTAATAATGAAGCCCCTAAAGCTCCTTACTTAGTCTCAGCTGTAACTTCAGGTAAAAATGAAATTACGCTGAACTGGTCAAAAGTAGCAGGAAACGTGACTCATTACTCTGTTGCATACGGGGTTGCGAAGAATAAACCTATGTATGGGGTAGCTAATGTTGGGAATGTAACGAGTTTTAAAGTTAATGGATTATCCGGAGGAGGTACTTACTTCTTCACAGTTAAGGCGGTTAATGATTGTACTCCAAGTGCGGCTTCTAATGAAATTGGAGTTAAAGTAGGGGGTAGGTTTATAAGTACTCCTGCTCAGGGATTCAAGCAAGGTGTTTTAGGTAAAAAAGCTGAAATTAAAGCACAAATCAGTAAACCAGCTATAGTGGCTCCTGTAGTTAATCAGGTATATCCACAAAATAATACAGGTTTGATTGATAGAGTTGCCAGCTTCTTCAAGGGTTTATTTAATTAACAATCAGTTGTCTAATTGTTTCATTGCTTCATTGTTGAATTGTTAGTGCTAAAATTATTTTAGCGTGATTATCCCTTTACTGACTTATCTGTTACTTTTTATTGTTCCTTTAATAGTTGTTCCGGGGATCAGTTTAAGGTTTGAGCCTCCTAAAGTGTTGGTGGCTGAACTGTTGATACTGGCTATGGCAGTCTTCACATTGCTTAAGGGTAAATTTGCCTTTAAAACGGTTAACAGAACACTGATAGGTATATTGGGTTGTTTGTTTTTTCTTTCACTTTTCCACTTAATTTTAAATCCAACTCAGCAAAACTTGTTTGGAAATATTTTTAGGCTGCAAGGAACCATTCTTTTCTGGCATTTGTTGATGTTAACATTAGTTGCTCAAAGTTCGTATTTTAGATTGAATGCCAGGCATGTGTACTTGTGTAGCTTTGTAGCGATTTTGATAGGTGGTTTGATATACGGAAGCAATACTAACGGTAGATGGATAGGGTCTTTAGGAGAACCGAATGCATACGGCGCGGTTATTATTTTAATGTTTCCGTTTATATTTTTGAGTTCTAAATCAGTTTGGACTCGCGCGATTGCTTTGATTGGAACAACTGGTGTACTTTATTTTTCTCAATCTAGATCAGCTTTGATCGCGTTTTGCTTACAGTTACTTTTTATATTAATGGTTAGATTTCTTAAAGGGAGGCAGTTATTAGCCTCGATAATTTGTCTTTTATTGCTTGGGTGCAGTTTATCATTACCAATTTTAGAGCGGGAATATTTTTTGAGAACCAATTCAGATCCTTTTGCATACAGATTTGAGGATAGGGCAGAGATCTGGGGAGTGGCAGTTAATGCTGGTTTTAATTCACCAATTTTTGGATCCGGTTTAGAATCAATTCAGTCGCAGATTAAAGAAACTGCTCAGGAGATGAATGTAAACGCTCAATTTCAAACTATAGATTCCTCGCATAATTTATTACTCGACTATTGGATTTGGGGAGGTGTTGTCGGTCTAAGCTTGTTTATTCTACTGATAGTTTTATCCATCAAGAATCTGGTAAGGAAAAAACTAGTACTTGAAACGACTGTTTTTATAGGAGTTCTGACTGTGATGCTATTTAATCCAACAACTGTTGCTGTTTTGGCGGGGTTTTGGTGGGTGATAGGTAGGAGTTTTGCAAAAATTGACGAGTTATAAATGCTGTGATTGGGGCGATGAGGGCTGCTCGACTAGCTGCTTAACCTAGAGTAGTTCACAAATGGGGCTTTATTGTGTATAATCCCTTTATCTTTATAAGCGAAGCTTGCGATATCGTCGCAACTATCGAAATCGAGGTTTCGATAGCACTTAAATATCTAAAGAAAGCAGGTATTAATGCGTGGGACAAATGACAATGGCCGATTTGTTGGCCAAACAATCTAATAACGAGAGTGAAGCTGTAAACAAAAATCTTAAACTTGAGCGTGGTCAGGAAATTCAAGGCACAATAATTCAGGTTACAAATTCTGAGGTGATTTTAGACTTAGGTTCAAAAGCTGAAGGAGTATTGTCCAAGAAAGATTTTAACCCTGAGCAGCAAGCGAATCTTAAGCCCGGTGATAAAGTGACGGCGTATGTTGTTAGGCGTGAGAATGAATCTGGCCAGGTACTTCTAGAACTATTTAAAACTGTTCCCTCAAAAGGTCGAGGCTCCAATATTAGGCTCGACAAGTTTATTGCAGCACAAAAAAATAATCAGGTTTTGAAAGGTAAGGGGATGGAAGTTAATCGTGGTGGTTTAGTCGTTGAAATAGACAGAGTCAGGGGCTTTTTGCCTTCTTCATTGGTAGCTCTTTCTCAAGCGGCCAATCTAGAAGACATGATTGATAAAGACATCCAGGTGACTGTCGTTGAAGTCGATGCAGGCCAGAATAGATTAATTCTTTCGCAAAAAGTGACTGTTTCAGAGGAAACAAAGCTGAAGTTAGCACAACTTAAAGTTGGAGATAAAGTGGAAGGTGAAGTTGCAGGTGTTTTGTCATTTGGATTATTTGTTACTCTTCCAGATAAAATGAGCGGAGCTCGTGCAGACGCGCTAGATGCACTGGTTCATGTTTCAGAGCTGGCCTGGGAGAAAGTTGAAGATCCGGCAACTTTATATAAAGTAGGGGATAAAGTTGAGGCTCAGATTGTTTCGATTGATTCGAATAACGGTAGAGCAAATTTGTCAGTTAAACAATTGCTGGGAGATCCTTTTAAAGATAAAGTAAAGGATTTTCAAAGTGACGATATTGTTAAGGCTGTCGTTACTAAGGTTACCGGACAAGGCATCTTCTTGGATGTTGAGGGGATTGAGGGATTTATTCCCTCATCTAAGATTGAGGCTGATGTTAGTTATGAAATTGGCAAATCACTTAGCTGTTTGGTCGATTCTGTTGATGCGCAAAAAAGAAGACTTAATTTAGCTCCATTCATCACTTCAACGAAGGACCTGATTTACAAGTAAGAACCTCCTAATTTAACTGTTACCAGAGTTGATCAAGAAACGTAATTTTGAGCAGTAGGGTTTGGCGATCTCCACGGCTTTGAATTTTCAGGTTTCACCTGTAGAATATGCCTATGCCGAAGAATTCTTCTGTGTTTATATGTCAACAATGCAGTTATCAATCACCAATTATGATGGGCAAGTGTCCAGAGTGTGGGAGCTGGGGATCATTGGTTGAGCAGGTAACAGGTGTATCTATAAATAAAGCTAATAAACTAGGTAAATCTATACCAAAGATAATCAGGTTAATTGATATAGAAAAGAATGAATATGAGCGTATAAGTACTACTAGTAATGAATTTGACAGGGTGTTAGGAAAGGGAATTGTTTTAGGCTCGGTGGTTCTAATTGCTGGAGATCCGGGGATTGGGAAATCGACACTTCTTTCGCACCTGGCTATTAATATAGGTAGGCCATCAGCGGTCAGTCTTGTGCCGTCGGCTGGGAATCTGCGTGATAAAGATGAGAATTTAGTGATTTACGTGGCTGGGGAGGAGTCGGCACAGCAGATTAAATTGCGGATGGACAGGATTGATTCCCGAGCTGAGGTGTCGTTTTTAGAAGAGACAGATGTTGACGCAATAACAGCGGCTATTGAGGCTAATATGCCAAAGTTGGTGATTGTTGATTCGATTCAAACTATGGAAACACAAGACTTGTCAGCGGCCGCGGGGTCAGTTTCACAGGTCAGAGAATCGGCACATAGGTTGCAAAGAGTTGCCAAAAAACTTCATATTCCGATGTTTTTAGTCGGACACGTGACCAAAGAAGGCACTTTGGCGGGGCCGAGGACGTTAGAGCATTTAGTTGATGTGGTATTAACGCTGGAGGGTGATCAGACTAATAATTTTCGTATTCTACGATCGACAAAGAACAGGTTTGGACCGACTGATGAGGTAGGAGTATTTGAGATGAATGAAAATGGGATGAAAGAAGTTACAAATCCCTCACAGGTCTTTTTAGAGGAAAGAGTTTCGGCTCCGGGGTCGGCAGTTACGGCTGTATTAACAGGCTTGCGGCCGATTTTGGTGGAGATTCAGGCTTTGGTAACCAAGACCAATGCGCCAATGCCACGGCGGGTGGGAACAGGGGTCGACAATAATCGGTTGCAGCTTCTGGTCGCGGTATTGCAAAAAAGGCTAAAACTGCCTTTATGGGATCAGGATGTGTTTGTTAACGTGACTGGGGGACTTAAAATTACTGAACCGGCAGCAGATTTAGCAATTTGTGCGGCGATTGTTTCATCTTTTAAGGACTTTGCACTGCCTAATAATGCAGCATATATAGGCGAGGTCGGGTTGTTGGGGGAAGTGAGAACTATACGTAATTTGGAGAAAAGAACTAAAGAAGCTCAAAAATTAGGTTATGCCAAGGTTTTCTCGGCTGAGAATTTAAAGAATATAAGCGGACTACTTAAAAGTAATTAGCGTAAGTTTCTAAACATTCTTGGCTTGAATTCTCCAGTAGTTTTTACAGCTTCAATACTGTTGTTGGTGTTTTGCAGAGGTGGGTTTTGGTGCTAAAGATTCGAAATATGCTGATGGAATGAAAGGAACCCTGACCAGGGTGACTACATTGTTAGGATTTGAGGGGTGTGAAGGATTGAGTAACATCTCTCCAATTTGAGGATAACGAGTTTGTAATTCAGGATGTTGAGCTAGGGTGGTGCGGATATCAGAAATTACGGTCACAGCTGTAGGGTATAACTCTTCAAGAGTAGTCCGGCGAGGGGTTTTTGAGTACGCGAGGCGGTTAAATCCTTCATGTACAAGGGCGGCAAGAGCCGGCATGGCTGAATTTGGAAGGACTGTTCCTTGTTGCTTATCACCTAGAGTACCTTTTTTTTCAAATGGCAACAGTCTGAAAGCCTGAGCTAGTTGCAGGAGTAGACTCATTTGGGACGGTCCTAATCCCCAACGGGCATGTCCAAGTTTTAATTGTCCTATCTGAGACTCTGGTTGAGTATTTTCGGGTCTATAAGTATCGTGAAGATATTGCTCGAGGGAAAGAGGGTTAGGAGTTGTATTTGGTTTAGCCTCAGCCATAGTTTGCTATTCTATTACTTAGGCACAAAACTTGCAAGTTTTGTTGAAATGTACTTTAATTAGTAGAGACATATATAACATGAAAGCTAAGGATTTAACTGGTCGAAATATTGAAGATATAGAGGAGCTTGGGGTTGAGGCTGGTTCTGAGGAATCCAAGCATGACGATGATCAGGTAGCTGCTGCTTATGAGAATATTTCTAAGAAATTAAGTAGTTTAAGAGGCGGGGGTTCTGGCGGGGATCGGGATGAGGAAAAGGAAGCCGACTCAGATAAATCCGAGGAAATTGAACTTGAGGAATGGAAAGGGCCTAAGCCGCCGGTTAAAGAGGAATTGAGGCCGCAAGTAGAAGAAGAGGACGAAGATGACATAAGAAAAGTTAAGCTTAAGAATTTAGAGAATGATAAAGAGGATGATGAGTCGGATGAGGAAGAGGAAACGGCTTTTATGAAAAAGGGGAAAGAGGATGAGCCTGAGGAAGATGAGGCCGATGATAATGAAATGAAGCCCAAAGAGTGGAAACCTGCAGAGAATGATCCTTTAGACGAGGAATTAGATGAGGCAGAAATTAAGCAAAGCAATAAAGCGGAAGCTGTAGAAGAGATGGAAAAAGAAGAGGAGTTGGTCGCGGATACTGAGGAAAATCCTTCACTGAAAGAAGAAGAGGTGGATTCTGAGATTGAAGAGAGGTCGATTAAAGATCAGGGCGAGGTGGAAAAGGCAGAGAGTGTTCATTCTGAGATTTCTTCTAAGCCTGAGGAAGATGAGATGGAGGCTGATTTAGCCCCTAAAGCTGGTCCTGACTCCCTTGATGATTTGGCAGATGAGACTCCTTTTGCGCCAGATAGCGATATTCCACGAAAAGCTGCAGTAGATTCTCGTGAGGAGGAAGAATATTCCATTCCAAACCTAAAAGTATCTAGACAAGAGGGTAGCAGTATGGGGTATAATGCACCCTCTCAAAGAGAAGGCGTCGGTCAGAGCTATTCTCCCAAAAACAATAATATGGACGGTAATAATGATCCAAATAGCTTTTTTTCCCAACATCAGCCTCAGCCTGCCAAGCGGGCAAATAAATTCCATCTTTTGGTATTAGTAATTATTGGAATTGTGGTCATTGGTTTTACTGTATATATATTGAAGGGCGGATTCGGAGATATAAAAATTGGCACAACCCAACCAAGTCCTTCCCCTTCCGCTGTAGCGACACCTGAGCCGACTCCAACCCCGACACCTGAACCCGAAGTTGACAGAGGCGCATTCACTGTCAGAGTCCTTAATGGGACTTCTACCAGTGGATTGGCTGGAAAAGTCAGAGATAAGCTTAAAGAAACTGGTTATAAAACATCTACTCCGGGGAATGCCACGGAGACTGATGTAGCGCAAACTGAGATTAGAGTTAAGGAGGGAAGCGAGTCTGCGGCTTTAGTACAGCGATTAATTCTGGATTTGGCTCCTGATTATGAGGCTAAAGAGGGTGAAAAGTTAGATGATAAAGTTGCATACGATGCAGAGGTAATTATCGGCGACAAGTAGTTCAAGCTTCTTATTTTCTTCCCGTTAGGTTTACAAGATTTAGCAGATGTGCTTAAATGGGTTCTGGTAAAGCTTATTTATCCAAAACACTGTTCGGGCTTTATCAAGGAAATTATTACATGCGAATTACGATAGTTTTAAGGCTAGTTTTAGCTGTTATTTTTGCGTTAACCGCTTTCATCTTTACGGAAGTCGTACCCGATATTCCTCCTTTTAACAGAATTTTTTTGCGAATTGTTATTACTATCTGGTTTGGGCTGATGGGTTATGGATTGTTTCCTGATTTAGCGAAAATCGTATCGACTACAACCATAAGATTTATCAATGGCTTTGTTTCCAGGTTGTCAGCTGAAATTACCACTCAAATGTTGAAACTACAAAGAGCTCCGGGAAGTATGGGGGGGAATTTGTTTGGAGCTAGTGCTCCTTTGGGAGGGATTGCTGTTAATCACCCTTTAATTTTAGATACCTCGGCCATAATTGACGGAAGAATACTAGATATTTCTAAAACTAATTTTCTTTACGGCACTATTCTAATCCCGACCTTTGTATTGACCGAGCTTCAGCAGGTGGCTGATTCGGCAGACTTTATTAAAAGAAGCCGGGGTCGGAGGGGATTTGAGATTATTGACGAGCTTAAGAAAGTCAAAGGACTGCGTATTGAGATTTGGGATAAAGATGGACAAGGGAAGAATGTTGATGAAAAGATTCTTAGATTGGCTAAAAATTTGAGTGCGCGGATTATTACTACTGATTTCAATTTAAATCGGTTAGCTACTGTTTCGAATGTTTTGGTTTTGAATATAAATGAACTTTCTAATGCATTGAAGACGATTGCAGTTCCAGGGGAGAGATTGAAGGTAAAGGTGGTTCATTTAGGTAAAGATGCTAAACAAGGAATTGGTTATTTGCCGGACGGCACGATGATTGTAGTTGAAGAGGGTGCGGATTTGGTCGGGAGAGAAGTCGAGACGGAGGTTTCCCGTCTTATTCAGGTAGCTGCAGGGCGCATGATCTTCGTTAAACTTAAGAAGTAGTTATCCACAGTGTTAAATTCCTTGGTGTGTATAAATAATCGTCGTGCGTTTAGGCCGCCCTTTCAATCTAAAATGATTGATAAGCCTGTTTGAGATACTCTAGGACATAGGTTTTTTGCTTGATATTTTCCTATAGGGCGCCAATGTATTGACAAATAGTTTTGGAAGTGATACTCTCGATTAGAGTAGAAAACGTAAAAATGTTTAACCTAGGATTTAAAAAAGAATTGAAAAAAAGAAGATATGGTCAGGAGGCTCAGATGATGAGTCAGGTTAAGAAAGTTCTTGAACAAAAAGGACAGGGACTTATTTTGATGGTGAGAGGATAGGTTGGTAGTGAGACTTTCGCAATATGCAGACGGATTGCGAAAGTCTTGCCACTTACTAACGTAATAAGCAAGAATGGTTTAATAGCTTCAACTATCAGCCAAAGAAATTTGACTGAATTGATAGAAGGAAGGGGGGGTTGAGAACTCGAGAACAGAGGTTTACTGCTTTTTAGAGAAAAAAAAGAGCATTACTACCGCAGACGGACTCGAATAGCAATGCCCTTTTTGATTATTACAATCATAACTTCAAGAGCAGTTAGAAGTTATGATCATGTATCTAGAATTTCATATTCTGGGGTTTCTGTCAAGGGGTTATTTTGAGGCTAAATTACGTAAAATGTAATTTTTAGGTAATAAATCTGGGTAAAAAAGTGTTTCATTATTTTTACCTCATGAGTAACTGCTGAGCTTAGGGTTTTTAGGTAGTAATTTCTGGTTAGAATTTTGGTAGGGTAGTATTTTGAGCTGGGGACTAATCTAGGGCAGGGATTAGTTCCCAGTCCAAGATATTAATACCAAAATTTTAATGATCAAAGGGATTGCTCTGGTTTTGATAGATATTCAGCAGGGGTTTGATGATCCTAAGTGGGGCAGCAGGAATAATCCGAAGGCAGAAGAGCAGGCCTCAGTACTTCTAAATTTTTTCAGAGAGAATAATTTACCTTTTTATCACGTACAGCATTTAGCTACAGAGAAAGAATCCCTTTTAAGAGCGGATAAGCCTGGGGTCAAGATTAAGCCTATTGTTGCGCCTAAGGAAGGGGAAATAGTTATAAATAAATCAGTTAATAGTGCGTTTATAGGTACTGACCTAAAGGAGGTCTTAGAAAAGGGTGGAATGAAGACAATTGTTTTTGTGGGGCTGACAACTGACCATTGTGTTTCGACAACTGCCAGGATGGCGGGGAATTATGGCTTTAGGGTGATTGTTATTTCTGATGCTACTGCGACTTTTGAAAGACAGTTTAATGGGAAACATTTTTCAGCGAAAGTGATGCATGAAGTTGCCCTTGCCAGTTTGAATAAAGAGTTTGCAGAAATTATGACGACAGAAGAACTTCTTAAACTTCTTTAGCTTTCAGACTCCAGCTTTCAGCTATCAGACTTTTAGAATTGCGATTTTTTTGCAGCAGCCGAAGACTGATAACTGAGAGCCGATAGCTTTATTCAGCACTTATCCCCAGGAGTAGAGAGGTTATCCACAGAATTTACTCAAGTTATATCCTGTAGCAATATCACGCTAAATATTAATCGCGCAGATAGAGCCTATATAGTATGTATAGAAAGACTAAACCGCGAGGGGACTTGACAAATAGATGTACCTATAGTATTATTCACAATACAGAAATTAAAACTGCCAAGTTGGACTACAAATTTCCTCTTTGGTAAAAAATAAAAATATGACAGAACGTAACCGAAACATTCAAGTAGATATTCCTCGAGATCCTTCAACAGGACTTTTATCAAGAAGAAGAGCGATAATGTTGATGCTTGCAGGTGCAAGTGCCGTTGTTGCTGGCCCTGGGAAAGCTATTGAGGCTCTTGCTGCTTGTGCTCCTGTAAAACCTGCATCTCCTGAAGAAGCATTTGAAAAACCATGTTACGAGGGTGTTATTGAAAATACATTTAAGCTAGGAAGTTTTGTATACAGACCTACGGAAGGTAGTGATAATGGCATATTTGATCCCGAGGATTGCATTCTGGACACTGTTGTAAATGGTAATTTTAAAGTTGCATTGGCTACAGGTCAAAACTTTGATTTAGTAACTGATCGGTCGGGATGGGCAAAAGATAATACAGGCGAACAGACGATAAAGGTAAACACAGAATCTGGAAAGCCTGGTATTAAAGTTGTAAAACTTCCTAACGGGACTGGAGAGCTATCGTCTTACTATGCCACTGATGCAGTTGTGACAACATTCAAAAAAGGTCCTGACAGTGCTCTTATAGAACACGAAAAATTTGCAGGATTGCTTCCTTTCTATAAAGAAGGAGCAGATTATAATCCTGATTATTGTGGAAGAGTATGGGTTTTAGGACTTGATATAAAAAACATTCCTGGCAACTCACTTCTGGGGGTTAAGAATAATCCGCAAGAGAGTCCGAAAACAGTGCATCCATTAAGGAAGGTAAACTAATTTGACAGAAAGCTTATAGTAGTGTATACTACGCTTTCTTAAGTTAAAAGTATAAACTTATAAATAAAACTATGAAAAATTTAAATACAATTCTAAATCTCATCAAAGGTACTTCAAGGTCATTAGTCCTTGGACTTTCCCTTCTTGTTATAGCTTTGGGAATATTTTCTTCATTAAGAGGAGATCTGCTGCAGAGAGGTCCAAGCGTTATTGTGGCTTTCGATGGTAATAGTGATTCACCTGGCGACGGTAGTGGTGGTAGTGATAATGGTTGTGGAGGTTGTGATAATAATTCGAACTCAGGAAACAATGATCAGGGTAGTGGTGGGTCGAATCAAAATGATTCTCAAGATAATCCTGATAATACTTATTATCCTCAGCCTACTCCGACACCAACTGTAGCTCCGACACCAACTCCTACACCTATGCCAACACCTACCCCTAGACCAAGCTATACTCCACAGCCAACACCAACACCAACACCAACACCTAGACCAAGCTATACCCCACGACCGACACCGACACCTACTGTAGCTCCAACACCGACTCCGATTCCTTCAACTATACAGTGCGGAGTGGGTAAGATTGCTAAGGTTGTCAATTCAACAATAATTTGTGTGTCACAGAATCAGACTCAAAATCAGGCTCAGGTTCAGAATAATAATCAAAATCAGACTGTTAACCAGAATGTAGTAGCTACCGGAGGAAACTCTTCAAGCTCTTCCTCTTCATCGAGCAATGTGAACTTGGTTGTTAATAATCAATCAACTAATACAACAAATAATAATACGACCCGTGAGATCGTAAGAGAAGTTACAGTTGCGGCCCCTGTTAAAGGTGGAGAAGTAACAGTAACACCTCAGGTTGTAATGCAAACTAAAGGCGACGTTAGAGAATTACCTAAAACTGGTTTACCTTTAGCTGCTCTAGCTTTAGGCGGATTAATGCCTGCTGGATTTGGTCTTAAAAGATTTGGTAAAAAAGAAGCTGTACAGGAATCTGCAAACTCTATCTGGACTGAGAGACAATTAAACTCCTAACAGGGTAGTTGATTTACTTATTGACACTGATTGCTTAAGTTAGATACAATACATTCAATCTAGAGTTAATTTTTCTTCTCTGCATAGCACAAGAATTCAATGATTTCCAAATAACTCATAAATATTACTCAAATTTATTAACTATGGCTAATACACGTTCCTTTAAACCTAAAACACAGCCCGAATCTTCTGACGTTGATCAGATGATTGGTGGCCCGGATAACTCTTCACAACCAGAATCTTCACAACCAGAATCTGCACAACCAGATTCTCAACCTCAACAGAATTTTGAAAGTCAGCCTCAGCAGGGAAGATATGAGAATCAAGGTAATCAAGGTTATGAGAGAAATTCAGGTTATTCAGATCAGCAATCTTCAGACTCGTATCGACCATCGAGATATTCAAGAGGAAATGATGATGGCTACAATAATAATGGATACCAAGGCGGGGGTTCAGATTATAACCGCGGAAGTTATCGAAGACCACAGCAGGTCGATACAATGCGAGACGTTCCAACTGAAGAGGTGGCAGGATATTTAGATATTATGCCCGAGGGGCATGGTTTTTTGAGACCAAAATATATTCCTTCTGATATGGATGTGTATATTTCTGCCAGCCAGATTAGGCGTTTTAATTTGAGAGGTGGAGATTATGTTGAGGGTGGTGCACGTCAGCCTAAGGAGAACGAGAGATATTTCGGTTTGCTCCAGGTAAGCAAAGTTAACAGTAAAAATTCTGAAGAATTTGTGTCGGAAGTTGGAGCTAATGGCAGGCCAGCTAAGTCAAAGAGAATCAAGTTTGAGGATTTGACTGCAATTTACCCTAATAGACAGCTCAAATTAGAAACCGGAAAAGCTCCGGCTTCACAAAGAATTATTGATCTAGTATCTCCGATTGGTTTTGGGCAGAGAGGGATGGTGGTTTCACCTCCTAAAGCTGGAAAAACCTCAATTCTCAAGGATTTAGCGGCAGGTATCACCAAGAATCATCCAGATGCGATTTTGATGGCAGTATTAGTTGGGGAGAGGCCTGAGGAAGTTACAGATTTATCACGATCTATAAAGGGTGATGTTATTGCCTCTAATTTTGATGAGCCGGCTGAGAATCAGACAAGAGCTGCGGAAATTGCTTTAGAACGAGCGAAGAGGTTAGTTGAAGAAGGTAAAGATGTGATTATCCTTTTAGATTCGATCACTCGTTTGGGTCGTGCCTATAACTTGTCTGTTCCACCATCAGGAAGAACATTATCGGGAGGATTTGATCCAGTTGCTTTGTATCCGCCAAAGAAGTTTTTTGGAGCGGCCAGAAATTGTGAAGAGGGCGGATCTTTGACTATTATAGGGACAGCTTTAGTTGATACCGGATCCCGTATGGATGATCTTATTTATGAAGAGTTCAAGGGGACCGGGAACATGGAGCTTCATCTTGACCGTCGTTTGGCTGAGAGAAGGATTTTCCCGGCGATTGATGTATCTTCATCGGGTACGAGACAGGAGCAGTTGATGTTTGATAAGGAAACTTATGACAAGATGGCGACGATGCATAGGATGTTGAGGCTTTTGAATGAGAATGAGCAGACTGAGTTGTTTTTGCAGCAGTTGGCGAAGAGTGATACAAACGAAGAGTTTTTAGCTTCGCTTAAAGACTTCAAGTAGGTTAATTCTTAATTCTTAATTAAATCCAAATTTCTAATATTTAAATTTTAAAAAATTAAGTCTTTAAAAATTGGTTACACACCCAATTTGATCCTCTCAAACTGTAAAAATTAAGAATTAAGAATTAAAAATTCGGCTTAAGTGCTTCCCTAATATCAATTTTAGCCTCGGAATATCTCAGTCCTTTATTGACACCGTTAGGTATAATGATCTCTGGCAAAATGCAATCTGTTCTTTCTGATTTCAAATCTTTATTTAAATATCTTCTTGTTTACCAGGCGAAGAAAACAGCCCGTATTGCTAAATCTTTAGAGCTGGTTAAAAACCGTGCGGTTGAGATTTTAATGCATAGGCGGGGGAGACTGCAGAAATACTTCTTTCATGCTTCGATGCTGGGGCTGGTGGGTATAGGACTGATATCCTCGGGGATTTTTGGATCTGAGGCTATTGTGGTTAAATCTTTTCCTGGTGTTGGGGAGCCTGATCCGACTGTTATAGAGAATTTTGATCCTAATGCTTCCGGACTTAGTTTGAAATCTTTGGTAGATTTTAAGACCTCAATTTCTGAGAAGCCCCGCTCGGAGATTATTGAATATGAGGTTGAGGATGGGGATACATTATCGACGATAGCTCAAAAATTTGGGATTTCGCAGGAGACTATTAAGTGGGCGAATGATATGGATTCGGTAGATACTATTAAACCGGGACAGAAGTTGAAGATTTTGCCGGTCTCGGGGGTTGGACATATTGTTAAATCCGGTGATACTTTGGAGTCTGTTGCTAAGAGATATGAGGCTGAGTCGCAGGCGATTTTGGACTTTCCGTTTAATGATGTGCCTGATGATTTTAAATTGCAGGTAGCTCAAGTTCTTATTGTGCCTGAGGGTATTCCGCCAGAAGCTAAAGCTACTCCTAAGC
>Ga0163148_10003247_pt1 | contig 18206 bp, 15 predicted proteins | sample OliLakLV19MP7P2_FD_148606 | JGI IMG/M metagenome (GOLD analysis project Ga0163148, IMG submission 148606) | Freshwater microbial mat bacterial communities from Lake Vanda, McMurdo Dry Valleys, Antarctica- Oligotrophic Lake LV.19.MP7.P2 | ecosystem: Environmental > Aquatic > Freshwater > Lake >...
GAATAAACTCATTAATAAGTCAACTTCTGTTATAGTAAAATTCATAATGCTGAACACTAAAAACTCAATCAATATCAAGATAAAAAACAATATATCACTCCTCCAAAATTATTCTTTTAAAACTACTTGCTTTTAGTTTATTCGAAAGCGTGGTATAAAGTTGTTTTATATCAACAGAACAACCATCTTCAGTCACTTTTTTTACCAAACAACCATTTATATATATCTGATCGACACTATCAGTAAGATCAATAGTAAGATGGAGTAAATCTTTATATACTTTTTGGAGGGAAATAATCTGTACAAAAGAATTCAACTCTTTTTGATTATATAAATATTCATTTTTTGTCTCTTTATAAGAAACAAACATATCATCAAAAATAAACACTAAAAATAAAAGAAAAAGTAATAAAACCAAAAGAAAAATCTTCTTCATTAATATGCACTAAAATAAAATAAGTCTAAATAATTACCAACTCAAACATCTTCTATAAGTTCTTTAATACCACGAGTCAAATATTTACCAACTTTTTCTTGATCTATATTTAGTCAATACTTTTTATAAAGCAACGCTCATCTTGCTGTTCGTTCATTATCATAGTACTCAGTTAGAGCAGTTTCTATTAAATTAAAATTATTAGCACTCGAAAGGGCACTTTGTAAATCTACGTATACTTGGGCTCAGTATGACCCATTAAATTGAATTGTATAAGGAATTCATCAAGCCATTGCAGAGTATCAAAAAGCAAAATTTCATGGTATATCTACTGGGTACTTAACTCATTGAATGTAAAGATTTTTGATTCACTTATATCATCAGTTTTCAGAATAGTTCTTATAGTCCCAAACAGATCATGGTTTAACTTGATCATAAAAATACTTATATTTTTTTCACACTTCTCATAAGTAGTCCAAGTAAGATCACTTGAGTTGGACATTTTTTTCACTACGACGATAATTTTCCATTTCTGATCAACAAATAAGCAATTTAATGTAAAAATCCTGGGTTTTATCAGGTTCTACATCTCAGGGCTTTACAACATATAAGTTAATTTTCATTTCTACTTTTTGTTCAGTAATTGGATTTAAAACAGAAAAAGATCGTATAGTAAATCACTCACTCTTAGTAAAAAAGTAAACAATTCCATTTAAATTAGATACAGTTGCTATACTATTTTCACTAATACTCGTTTCTACATATAGTGACTCACTATAAGAAAATTTATAATTTAATCCTATAGGCAAACGAAGTAACCTATATCATGACCTAACTTTAACTTCCTTTTTTTCAGCAGGATGTAAAACACTTCAAACTCATATTGTAAAGTCTCATTCTTTCATACTAATAAATTTAGCTACAATCTTTCAATCTTTGCAATAAATTTTCATTGTTTTAACGTATCAGTCTTGCCAAACTTCTGCATCACAATAAGATGCATTAGATTGAATAATAATTTCAGGAATAAAGACAACTCAGTTTGGAATATCTATTCTTATCTTCTTTTCCATTGTATTTATTTCCATTTCAAACTGATCTCAAACTTCAATATCTTCATTTAATATGATATCAAGCAATAAACTACCAGAAAACCCTCCTCCTCATGGATTTATAGAGCTAGCTTTTCAGGCGTTTTGCTCTATTTCCTCATCGTACCTTGCAAGACGTTCCTGTAAATCAGCAAAAGTCATGCCTGTGGTAGTAACGGTATAGAGCATAGTTTGATTTTTACGTTCATCTGGGTTGTAGATATTGACGGTCAGTTCTGTTGTACCATTTGAGACACCAAAAAGATAGTGAGAACGAAAATGTCCCCACTGTCCCCTTCAGACAATATTTTCTTGCTCTGGAAGTAAAGAGCGAACTACCCACCACTGAGCACTTGCACGTTGCAAGCTATTATAGATAGGTTTTTGTAACATAAATCTTAAAAACAACGTCATATCTAATGGTTTCCAGTAGACTCCTCAAACGTAGGCAGAGGCAAGATCTATATGAGTTGGTGTCACCATCAACGAGACAGTTTTTTGTTCGCCATAAACATCAGTAACCGTAAGCACAGATTCGCCAGGTTGTAGTCAAACCACATGGAACGTTTGGCTATTTGATCAATGGATTACTGAGCTAATAGTGCTTTCTCATGAAAGAAGAACACCTTCTTGCTCACTAAACCAAGCAAGTTGATCATTAGTAAGTAAGATATCTCCTGTTAGTAGTAAATCTCCTGGAGGAGATACTTGTCCATCAGGAAAGAAAATCTTCTTTTTTTCTTCTGTCCCAGCTAGACTAGTCATATCACCTCTTTCGTATCACAAACCAATCAGTTCGTTTGACTTGGTGATACTATATGGTCATCATCATCACTGAATAGTGAGAGAAATAGTTTCTCACACAGCTACTGTTCATGTACTGGTTCCCACCTCCATAGTCGAAGGTATTCAAGAACGCACGGTGTATTTCATCGTTTGATACTTGTTTTCAAACTCATTCCAAATCTGAAGCGTAAGTGTAGTTATCCCATCACGAAGCAGCTTATAAATATACGTACGACTACGATAGAGTGCAGAAACAATACTAGGATGCCCTGAAGAAATACTGGTGACTCTCCATGGGACATTGGGTGTTTGATAATACCATCACTTCTGTGTACCAAGCGCTCATTTTAAGACCGTTTCTTTCACGGTCATATAGACAGACATTTGCGTTCATTCGTTATCAGTAATAATAATCTCAGTTTCTCCAGGTTGTAGGCCAAAAAGGTATACATCATACTGTTCTTGAGTATATCAAGCAATTTGCACATCTTGAGGAAGTTCAGTATCTATCATATCTATACCAGTCGGCTCATCGTCCGTTGTGATAGTTGGTTCAGGAGGGGCGATATTTAACTCAGTTTCACGTACTTGATCTACAATCACTTGATCATTTCAAAGTTTTTGTGATCACGCAGAAGCAATTTGCAGCACTCAAGCTCACTTTATACGTCACATTCACACGTTTTGGTTACTTTTCTTTAGTTTGTATTGGGGAATTCATCATGATATATGAAGAATTGCAATTTGTCCCACCTCCAAGGTAACCGTCTTGATAGATGTTTTGAGTGGTTCCAAGGCAAGAGTATATCATACGCGCAACGAATAAATCATAGTTTGGTCACGTTGTTGTTCTTTATTATAGATATGATGGTACAGTTTCGTAAATCACTCTTGTATGTGTGCACGAACTTCTCGACGTCACTGATAGCCAAGCTTTGTAGTAACCAGCTCATTTGCGGGAATTTGTTTGGTATCCCACCACGTACTTCTTCTTCATAGAGATAAAGCATCGCCTGGTTTTATTCGTACTACTCTCTCTTTAATGGAGATATCTATCTGCTTTTGTCTTCAAAATATATCTTTTACAGTGAGCAATGCGCTTCACGACTGTAGTCATAGCAAACGAAGTGAATTACCACTAATCACTGATCATTGAATATTTCAGACTCCTATATGATTCTCTCCTGTAACAATTTCATAAGTGTATCAAGGACGTCATCAAGAGAAGGTAAGATTTGTTTCTTCTCCTACAAAAAATTCTAGAGAATCTTTACTCGTAGTGAGTGGATTAGTATCTCCACTACCAAGACGAACAGCAAGATATTCACGATACTCTAGATCAGTTCATACAAACAACGTAAGAGAAAGTTGTTGGTACTTTGCCTCGTGATTATTGTAAATAGAAAATACCAGTTCTGCGACTCATAACCCTTTTTTTGTTTGCACATAGATAGGATATCAAACACGTGGATTTCTTTTTCGTACCGCAATGTTTGATGGAACACCACTTTCTACTCTAAAAAACGAATAAATATCATTATCTGAAAGGGAGCCAAACCAGTTTTTACGAAGAAGTTGTACTTGTTGACGAATCGTAACCTCTATCTCTACTTTTTTTCCTAAAGAGTCTATAACAGTAACTTCATTTTTTCATGGCACAAGTCCCAATACACGAAAAGAGTACTGTTGCGAAGAAGAGGCAACTTCAAGAGACTCATCGTCTCATTCCAGATCTCCCAAAATCGAAAGACTTTCTCCAGTTTCTCAAGGGAAAACAACAAAAGAATCTTCGTACTCATCTCATCAGAACTCCTCTTCGCTTCCTCACTCAAATACTGCTTCTGCACTAGCAGATGCTATCTGTACTCACCCTTTGGTGGTTGCATCTTTTTGAGCAAATCAAATGGTCTCATTTTTTTTTGAAATACGGTAGGGAGGTGTTCCGTGAGAGATAGTTACCAAAACAGTTTTTCCTGTTTCCAAATCTATTTTCTGATGTGAACTTGTAAATTCCTGTACCTGCTGTACCATAATTTCTTTTTCCTCTTCTCATGATCATAGCCCCACTCACGTGTAAGTAAGAACGTCAGTTCAAGTTACCATGTCACCTCACAAAGAGTTCATCAATGATTGGTAATCAAGAAAAGGTCAAATTATTTTTCACGACTCATACGAAACCGGTTTTGTCGAAGCAAGTAAGCGTGATTGGATAGCTTCTTGTCACTGGAGTGTTGTTTTACTAAGAATTGCGGCAACAGCAGCACTTATATGTGGTGTTGCCATGCTCGTTCCGTCAATTTTCTTTCGTCATCCTCCAGGAACAGTCGAATAAATACCCACTCATGGAGCTGAAATATCAACTTGTTCACCATAATTTGAAAATGAGGCTCTTGCTAATTTTTCGTCTACTGCACCCACAGTAATCGTATGGGGACAAGCTCAAGGGATCGAATGTAACACATTTGTATTTGCATTGCCTGCAGCAACGACTGCAATAGATCAACGACTTGTTGCGTACGTAATAGCAGCACAGGTCGGATTATTGAGTAATGATCCAAATCATCCCAGACTCATATTCAACACCTCAATACCTGTGTCAGCTGCATATTTTAGTGCATTGGTAATTGCATACGAAGGGCAATATCACTGTGCAGTACATATTTTCAAAGGAACTATTTCCACTGAGGGATTGACTCCATAGACTCACTGACCGTTTACAGTAGCAGCAATCGTACCAGCCACATGAGTTCCATGAAGATGGTCATCACTAGGATCTGCATCATTATTCACGAAATCATATCATGGGATGGTCGTGCTTATCACAGAAGCAAGATCAGGATGCGTTTTATCAACTCCCGTGTCTATTACTCAGACACGAATCTTTCTTCACGAACGCAAAAAATTATGGTAGTTTGATGTTTCCCAAATACGCTGTCCTCGTAACTGTGCATGTTGTTCTCCATCAAGTAACGATCCTATCATGTATACTTCTGGTTTCACTACCTTGTACGTAAGCAGTACATCTGGAAGAATTCCTTCTGCGAGATCTAAAAACAACTCCTCGTGAAAGAGTCCATCACGATCAAATGACACTTCATAATAATGAAATCATCCTTCTGCAAAAAGCTCACGAACTTGGACTGACTCATCGACAGCGAGTAGTTCTGTAAAGACGACATCCATCGAAGTCGAAGTAACAATCTGTATCTGTACACGAAATCATTGATCGATTATATCTACAACAGATTGCACTGCTTTCTGTTGTTCTTTTTTTCCTCCAGGAACTCTTACTGACTCTGTCAATGGACGCTGACGCGTAACTCCCGCATACGTTTTCAAGAGAACTCTTCTTTGCGTTTCTTTCAAAATAGCTCTCCTCTCTTTTGGTGATTTACTATTCTTGAGTGCTTTTTTTTGACGATTGATCAACACAGTAACTTCTTTTTTCTTTTTCGTCAGCTGTTTTTTGATCACTTTATCACCCACCTTCCCCTCCATCTTATCCAGTAACTGGACCACCTTTTCACCTACCACCTCAAGTTTCTGGATCTGTTGCGTCTGAATCGTTCCCAGATCTGCCGCACAGACTCGTGTGAAGAGCATGACATACACCACCAAAAACATTCCCATCAGTTTCTTTACCATCCCAAAAAGAAAACTAAAAAAACCACAACGAATCGCTCAGATCGTTGTGGACAAGGTTTATTCGAGATGTAGCAGATCCATTCGACAAACTACTCATATCATATCACGGTAAGAAAAAAAAGATCATCTGTGAGCGCTCGAATAAACATCTAGCGTATACTCACGAACAACCCCTTCTACAAGCCGATAGCTATGAAAAAACTATGAAAAACTGTACATCTTATAAAATATATTTTCATACTCAGTAATCCTGCATAACACGAGTCATTACATACCTAAAAGAAGCATCCTCTAAGATATACATACCCTAGGGTAAGATCGTAATCAAGCTATAGCACACACCAAAACATATTTCATATCTATGGATTCTTCTGCTACACCTCGCAATGACGTATCTCTTTCAACTTTTCAATCTTTACACACCTACAATTCTCCTCATATCTTCCCGTCAGAGCTCTTCGAGTCTTTTTCCACAAATATCTTCGGGAATGATCATCCCCAGACGTTCAAAATCATCTTTTTGCATTTTCTGTATTTTTCAGAGAGTTTTTCTTTTGAATGGGCTAGCAATGTCCAGGAACTGAAGTAAACGTCCCTGAGAGATGTCTTCATATTGATTTCAAGCCGTTTTCTCTACTTTAATCACTGCACTTACCACCTTTGGTGGCGGAGTGAAACTTCCTGCCTTGACCGTAAACACATAATGGACACGATGCGTCCTATTCACCAACCATCGGAGGTAAGACTTTTTCTGCGCATCTCGACGGATCTTCTGAGCTACTTCTTCTTGTATCAAAAAAACGCCCACAGGAAACTGATCATACTGAGAAAAAAACAAACGTAAGATCGGTGACGTGATATAATAGGGTAAATTTCCAACGACAATGGTCTGTGCAGGAAACAAGGAATGTCATCCAAACACCAACTCCTCCTTTCCTCAAGGAACAAATGGTTGTTGCAACACATCTCCCCAGACGATCTGCGTCGTCGTTCCAGCAAGCAATGCCGTAAGGGTATATTGCAAAGACGTATCGATCTCACTAAGCAATAAACGAGATGGCTGTTTGAGTAAATACTTGGTCAGTGCTCACTTTCCTGGACCTATCTCCAGTGTTGTTGTCGTCAAATACAGCGAAACAAGGTCTTCTATAAGCTGAGCGATACGAGACAAGACTTCTTGATCATGGAGAAAGTGCTGCCCGTATTTCTGTCCCATTACTTACGAAAAAGATAAAATAAATATTTACTGGACTGAATCTTTCCCTCATAGGGGAATTTCCAAATCCAAGATGATTCAGTATTTCTTCACTATACCGTCATTCTGAATGAAAAGTTTGTCCTCGACAATGTCGGGGAGAAAATCCATTAGAGAACGTATAAATTTTTAGCTTAGATCTTTATTCCGTATAGCGGGTAAACAGAATAATGGAAAATCAACCTCCTCCTTACTGACTATTTCCAGTAGGCAAAGATCCTTTCATGGCATTGAACTTATCTTGGATTTCTTTTGCTTTAGCTGCAATACCTGCCTTCAAATCATTCCCCTCAGTAGTAATAGACTTGAGTGATTTAAGACTATCCAAGAACGGAAGATCGCTTAGTTTATTAAACTCTAGTTTGAGTTCTTGCAGTTTTGCTAGATTTTCTACTCCTACGATAGATTCCAACGCATTGTGTTGCAACTCGAGAACCGTGAGGTTTTTGAATCTATCCAAATTTGCTACCTCTTTCAAGTTGTTGTACGCGAGGTTAAGTTTCTGTAACGCGGGGAGGTTAAGTTCCGTGATTTCATCTGCTGTTTCGAGTTTATTTTTGTGTAACAAGAGTTCTTGCAGTTTTGGTAACGATCAGAGTCTAATTACTTCTACGATATCATTGTAACTGAGGTTGAGTACTCTTAGGTTACTCAAACAACTCAGGTCTTGATCGACAAGACGTATTTTGTTTTGTGCCAGACTGAGAAATTCAATGATCGTAAGATCAGCAGGATCCATAAGTTTACAAATTTCTGGAATAGCAGTCAGTCACAGTTTGCTTAAATTGAGATATCAGGTCTCCTTATCAAGGTTTTCCTCAAGCAACTCCTTGGTCACTTCAAACCCTTGTTCATTGACTTGGTCTTTTTGCATGACCCATTGCACAGCGCTTTGGAACGATTCTTGCACAGATTGGACCGAACAGCCAGAAAGCGTCAAGACAGACAACGTAAGGATGGTAATAAGAAAGGTTTTTTTCATTGTATAAGTCTTTATATTATAAAGAAAATTGAATAATATCTATCTCAGTTATTCTTTTCTACTATCTCTTGCATCAACACTTCCTTCTCTTCTTTTTTTTGTTTTGCGTTGTTGAAGCAGTGTAGAAATCTTTTTTTCAATTACCGCATTACTTTCATTTGCTGAAATGGTAATAGTCATAACATATCCCAACATATAAAAGACTTCATCTTCTCTATTGCCTCGAATATATACATATAGAGAATAAATACAACAAAAAAAACCTCTCTCACGAGGAGAGAGGTTTTTAAAGAAACTATGCATAATAAACTACTAGTTAGGGAAAGTAATTTGATTACCATCCGTAGGAGTTGTATTACCTATAGGTAAACGCAATTCGTTTTCAAGAGTACCGAAACCAGCAGGATCAGTAGATGTATATACTACATCACCACCATTGAGGTTTACCATTCTAAGTTGAATAGTATCACCTACAGTAGCACCAAAAACATTTGCTCTTACTCTGTATTTAGCAACAACACCTTCATCAATTTGTGCAACAACTGCATCACAAGAAGGAGCAGAGAAGTCAACTACCCATTGTCCTCAAACAACGCTTGTATTACAAATCTTATCAGCTGAAGTAATATCCATTCTTTCTACAGTAACAGAAGTAATTACAAGACCATTATCTTCAACAACGAATTCGAGATTTTGTAAGACAGTCTCAACATCAGTTCCTAGTGTAACGTGTGTATTATTCCAACTGTTAGCAGTAATTTCAATAGTACCTACAATATTTGAACTATTTGCAAGAATCGTACTAGATCCAACAGTATTAATAGCAATATTAGAAAGATGTACTTGAAGAACGTCAAATGCAAATGAATTAGCAGTAGTAGTATTAACTACTGTTTCACCAGAATCATTACCTTCTACATCAAGTGTTTGAAGAGCAAAAGTAACATCATCCATAGCAACTCCATTTTCATTTTTACCAATAACCTTAGCGACAACCTTTACATAAACGTTCATAGAACCATTTACAAGAAGATTGACATTATCAAATACTACTGGAGTAGTAGAAACTTGTTCTCTTGCAATTTCAGTTCCGTCAGCTTTCACGAGGATTACTTCAGAAATAGAATTAGCAAAATTAGCAACACCCGCACCAGCAACATTTAATCTCAAATCTTTAACCATAATAGATTCATTTGTAGAACTAAGTTCGAAACTAGCTACGAAATCTGAAGTAGTACCAGCAAGAACGTGTTTAGCTCTATTAGCAAGTGTATCAGAGTTATCAAACGTAACAGACAATGTACCAGCAGATGTTATAGTGATAGTTCTACCTACAGCAGTAGGAATACCATTTTCTGTAAGATCCTTGTTATCATCATCTTCTACATCAGCACCAGAAACAACACCTTGAAGTAAACAACCAGCGATATTATTATCATCAGCTACATCGATAGTAACCAAGAAAATAACGTCTTTACTAGACATAACTTCAACTTCAGTAAAGTCGTCGAACGTGATCAATCCAGCAGGAGAGAGGTCGAAACCACCTTGTTGTTCAAGAAGTTCATAAGAACTACCTGAAGCAGAAGAGTTTGCTTTCCACAATTTAATAGCAGAAATAGTTTGTGAGTTTGGAGTGAATAAACATGCAACGTTAGTTTGATTGATATCAATATTAAATGAGTTTACGAATACATCACCTGCATCGTCAGCAGAAACTTGGAATTTGATAAGATCAATATCAGTTGCACCTCTTACTACATCAACATTACCAATAGACAATCTTGTTACATCAACAACTGATGAAACCAAATCAACTGTATCAAATGTCATAGAAGAAGGAACAATCTTTTCTACTCTTTCATCGTCCTCGTTTTCGATAACTTGAAATCCAGGGAAAGCAGTACTCATGCTTACTGAAAACGTATCATCACCGTTAGTCCAAAGACCAGGGAAAGTAGTGACTGTATCAGCAACCAACTTAACCACGACTACATCTGTAGACTTCAAGAAGATACCGAGATCAGTATCACTCATCGTAAGTGAAGTAGTAGTATCATTTGTTTCATTAAGATCAAATCTCTTTACAGAACCATTGATCGTAATTTGCAATTCTACATTTTCAAATACATCTCCCCATGTGTTACCACCTAAGGTAGCAGTACCAAGAAGTATGAAAGTAATATCTTCCAATGAAAGATCTTTACCTGCATTTGGGATAAGTTCGAAATGAGCGAGAACAAATTCGTCTCTATCAGCTCTAGCAAGATCGTTTGGCAATTTCTTCTCTACGAGAGTCAATTCACCAGCAAGAACAGAGAATGTCTGAGGAAGATACAAACTAACGTCTACAGCAAGACCGTATCCGTATTTTGCATCTTTACCAAGAACATAGATTTCTTGATCGATAGTGAAACTGATATCATCACCAGCACCAGCTATTACGTCAGCGTGTACTCTGAAATCTTCAGTCTCATTTTCTCCGATAGTTACCGGAGTAGTAAGAACGAAAGTAACGTATTTACCATTTGCCTTAGCAACAGTACCTACAGTAACACCTTCATGCTTAAGAACGAAGTTTTCAAGGTTATCATCAGCGTTTTTCTCATCGTCTTCAAGAGTGATTTGTGTGATCATTACATCACTATCACCATTGTTTTCCATTTCGAATTTCGCAACTTCTACACCTTTATCACCAAGATTAACGTCTGAGATGTTTCCATCGTCGTTAACTGAAACCTCAGCTCCGTTTACACCACCAATTCTAAATGTGTTAGCATTGATAGGTAAGTTAGCGTTGTCTTCTTTACCATTGGTATCGAATCCGATCAATGCAATACTAAATTCTTCATTACTTACGATAGGAGCAGTTTCTGCATCACCTACTTTAGCAACAACATCGATAGTTACTGTCATCCCTGGTTGTACTGTTACAGCAGGATTCACAGAAAACACAACTTCATCGTCACTATTGAAAGATTTAGATTTAGTAATTACTTCACCGTTAGCAAACAAAGTCATCTTTTCCACTGTGTCGTCACTACCAAGACCCATTCTTTTAAGAACGATCTCATTGATAACTACAGCTTCAGAAGTAGCAGTGAAATCAAAAGAAGCAACCTTTACAGATACAAGACCTGGGATAGTAGCTCCATTTGGAGTCATAGGACTAAGCATAGCTTTTACAGTACCATTAGATTCACCTACCACGTCGTCTGTTGCGTCATCTTCGTCATCAGTTGTTGTGTCGTCTCCGAAAAGATCATTCAACAAGTCTGAGATATCAGTATCAGAACATTCAGCAGATTCCATTCTTGCTCTGTAGAGAACAAGAAGGAGTTCGTATCTAGAGATAGCTCTAGTTTGTGCATCTACATCCGTTTCTTTTGTTATTCCAGCTACACGCATAGCATCGAAATGGTTTTCGTACCAAGGCGTTGTATCTTCACTAGGAGCGTCTTCACCAGCATTTGATGACATAGCTCTAGAAAGGATAGTAAACGCTTCAGCTCTCGTTAGGTTGTTCATAGGTAGGAATTTTCCACCAGTACCTTTTACGAGACCAAGTTCACATGCGAGCATGATGTATTCTTTCAATGAGTAGTCACCAGAATTGATGTCACTGAAAGTACATGCTTCATTGTCGCTAGTTGTTACGTCACAAAGATTTGTAACCGTATAAGAAGCAAAGAATTTAGTAGCCTGTTCTCTAGTAATATTAGAGTAAGGCATGAATGCGTCTTCTGTGTTGTACTTAGTGAGACCATTCTCATAAGCCCAAGACAAAGCAGAAGTAAATTCAGCGTCATTTAGAGCAGCAGATGTTTGTGCAGGAGCCAAGCTGACTGCAGATACTACTACTACTAATGCACCAAGAAGAATTTTCTTAATGTTCATAAAGTAATAAAGAAGAATAAAAAAAATTGGAAAATATCCATAGAACAAGTATTAGGAAAGTGAAGCGTGCTTGCAAGTAAAAATAACTAAACCGCACGACACTCGTCTATATCTGTCTGGATACCTGTCGAAAGACTCAAATAAGAGCTTTCAGACATCACCCTACATACGATAAAGGTGACTACTTTGTGACAACAACTGGTTGCCATTTTTTGTTTATATGATATAATAATTCAAGAACGTCTGGATTTGAACCAGAACCCCCGGCTTCGGAGACCGGTGTGCTAACCGTTAACACTACGCTCTTATGAAACGCTCTACGACAAACGTGAACATACAGATATAGTCAGGAATTGCAAGAAATTCGCTTATATCTATGGATTTTTTCCCCGACATGGTCGAGAATTCACAATGACGTAATAATTATTTTATTACCGTCATCCTATCTACCCTCGATGTATCGGGGAGTCCAAGTTCGCAATGACGTGTATTGGAACCATACGTAAATTCTCTCCACTGTCACAAGACGAGAAAAAATAAACAAACAACAAGCAAGCGACTCGTTCCTGGTAACACCTCAAAAAACATACCCTGCGTAGATCACCAAGCAGCAAGATCGATAAGCGAAACACTCATTCGATTCAATAAAGAAATCAAAAATAATCATCATCAAAACAAAAGAACAGGGAAGCAAAGCAGAAGAAAAACAGGAACCAGAGGAACAACAAAAAAGTTAATCAAGACACTAGAAAGTGAGACTGTTCCCATCCACAGAACAAGTACAGGGAAAACACCAAGAGTAGCTCCAAGAGTCGGAAGCAGCCATCACTTCACTAGTCCATGAAACCAATGCGTTTTACCCTCGATAAGAAGATCATACCACTCAATCGCAAATAATATCCCCAAAACAGCACAAAAACTCAAGAGAAATCACAAGTCATACCACAATATAAGTGGATTTCGTAACAACATGCCCCCAGCAGTAATTTGCAACAAACGGAAAACCTCCAAACGTCTTCAACTAAACGTCGCGACAAGTCATAGTATGCCCATACTTATCGCTCTGACGACACTACTGTCTGCACCACAAAACATTCAGTAGACAATGAGACAACATCATACCACGGAAATCCTTATATAAAAAGGAATCCAGAACAAGACAACTCCCAACAAAAGACTTACATAGACGATGTTACTTCCACTCACCGCAAGCAAATGAACCAGTCCACTTTCGACAAACGAGGTGTATATCTGACGAGAAAATCACGATCTATCGCCCGTTGTCAACCCCAAGACCAATGCTGCTGTTGGTGAAATTCAAAATGTACGAGCGATAAACTCCTTGTATTGTTTCCTTATTTTTTGAAAAAACAACAAAGGCGAAGAGCCGACTACTCTGACCTGTCCCTGAGATACGGATCACCAGGCTAGATACGATTTCGTCGCTAACCGACGATCGAAAGAAAACTCATCTACAAAAAAACTAGGAGGAGTTATCCTGCTCCAAGACATTTCAGGGACAGATGCGGCGACCAAGTAAGGTGAAAAAGAAATTTGTTCTCCAGGAGATAAGGCACGTTTACTACGAAGTAATACCTCCCCTTCAGGTAAACGAACGACTCGAGTATCACTACTTCTCTGATCTACGACCAGTCCAGAAAGAACTCACGACAAAGGAATTTTTTTACGTCCTTGAAAAGAAGTAAACCAAACAAATAAGGCACACCACGCCAAAAATACACCAAGAACATACCAGAGAAGGCTCCTTCGCAAGCATTTCTTAAGAAGAAAGTATATCCCTGCTCAGACGAAAATACCCAAAAGTAAGAGCCATCGCGACCGAAAGAGTGTAGCTACTCCTATAGTGATGACGATTCATCGGAACATTGATCCAGAAAGGTTGAAATCTTTTCTTGGTAGACAAGAGGCTGGAAAGGAATATGTAAGAGCTTAGCTAATCGTAACACATGTAATCTTGCTGCCATGACTCATGAAAAGGTTCCTATATCAGCACATATGCGAGATAGATCATACTTGGTTCGATCGTATGAAGTCAATCAAGGAATTTGTTCTTTGAGTTCATAAAAAAAGCCATCATCTACACCAATCTCTGCAGGGAAGTAGGTTGCTTTTTCGTGGTCGAGTGCATAAGAAACCAGTTTTTCTTTAGTTGCTTTACTTCGAATATATGGGTTCACATTTAGTAAGACTGAAGACGATGATAGGTGCTTTTTTGTTTTCTCTATAAAAAGAGGGAGAACATCTTCAGCAAAGTCGTGATACAAAACGGTTGATTTTTTCGTGCGATACAAAGTTGCGATCTGGTAAGATCTTTTTTCTCTCACCACGACAGTAAGAGCTTTTTTGAGGAGAAAAGACCACAAAAGACGTGAAGACCGCTGCTGAGGACTCCCTATTCCTCACAACAAATGATACTTTCCACGAAAAATTGTTTTCCGATACTTGAGAAGATAATTCCATCCATTGTAAGGGAAAGGTCTCCCATCAGTAATGACCTCTCATCATCATAGAAACAACTCATCTCGATGATATTTACCTGCACTATGTTTTTCTATCACCGTAATAGATGATAGGTAATTTCACACAATGCTTTCATGGCGTTCAAGCCATGTTTCCAGTCGAAGGACATCTGCTGATTCTATATAGAGGTGTTTGAGTCAGTAACTCGTGAAAAGATAAGAGATAACTCACAAAAGAAGCACCTCATCTCAGAAGTTCTTATATCCATAATATCATTTGAGCAATCAGATCATTTGAGAAAGAATTACTTATTAAAAAGTTCTCCAAAAGCGGACGTAACATTTTCTACTCAATGAGTAAGGTAGGAAATAGTTTCAGGAATTTCACTCTTATCAGTATAGGGAGCTTTTCCTTCAAAATAAAAATCATACCACGATTCTACCTCGCCAATATTCATCACAATAGGTCATACGTGCATTGTAGCAGTGTCTTTTAAAAAGGCAAGATTATCATACAAGGACTTTATATTTACCGTGGCAGGGAGTTCATATATTGGTGTTCGATCTCTTCAGAGTTTTTTCCAGATCAATCGATAAAATCAACGAAACATCTCTTTTTGTTGTTTTTCGAAAAAAATATCTCACCTAAGTTCACGATTTCTCTGGAGGTATCATGCCTCTCTTTTTTTGTTGTTTTTCGATAAGGTTGCGTACTTTTCACGCCATAAATCATATTTTTCTTGAAGATTTACCGATTTTTTTTGTACTGAAGTGAGTTTTTTGGCATCTTTTTTCCATTGTTTCGCCTCTAAAAGATGATAAGGAAGCGATTTGCAAAGTATTTCTTGATCTTGTACCTCGATACAAACCTGATCCTCTTGTAAGACAAGGGAAAGTGATTGTAAACGTTCTTGTTCTTGTGATCCGGTAAATCAAACTAATCATCAGGTAAATGATTCATCTTCAGTAAGTTGTGGATAGCAAAAAAGCGCTCATATTTCTTTACTATTACGTAAGCGAAGTCATATACACGTAGGAGAATTGGGAAGTCAGATATCTCACACTATTTCCATAGGTTTTCATGGCAGTAGTTCAGTACCCTTGGGAAGTCACTTTGATGTTTTTCATCTTACCACGAAAACATCATCAGAAAGAATTATCTCTTCAGTAAGGTTTTCCAAAACAAGGCGTTCTCATTCACTGTCTTTTCATTTTGGGTTGGGAAGAACGCTAGAGATACGAAAGAGAGGTGGTCATCCTCTAGGCACGAGAAGTTCTTCTGGTATCGAAAAGGGAGTATCTTTGGTGGTCGAACGAACCTCTCCAGATGAAGAGATAGTAAATCAAAACAATCTAACTTGTTTTGTTACTGATTCATATTTTTCTTTTCGTTTTCTGTACAATCATTCATAATAACCACTTTCTGGTTCACTTTTTGCTGTTTTTTCAACTGGTCATGGAAGATTTATTTGTTGGGATAGTTCACAGTATGGTTCGTTATTTTTGGATATACGAAGAAGGACAGGTCGCAATCAAGGCTCAAAAGATAAGTAGGATGGATTACACTCTGTTATATACACCATATCTGTTCATGAGAGAAGTCGTTCACATGAGTAGGTAGTTTGACTATTTTGGAGATATGTATCGTCTACTTGAGCTTGAAGATTAAGTTTTTTGTCAGAAAGAAGTGGTGTGGTATGTTGCCAGTATATTCAACAACGGGGAGCTGGAGATGAAGAGGGAATATGAGGAGAAACCATCTCTCGACTATATCCAGGTGTTGGTGGTTGAGGAGAGAAAAATCAACGGCGTTGTTCTTGCCCAGAAAGAATATTCTCTAAAAATAAAGCAGATAAGCCCTCTCCTTGTCACAAGTAGACAGCTCTGTCTATCTCCTGTCAATTGGGAAGGAAAAGGGCTATTTCTTCTCATTCGTTCGTAAGTGAAACTCATGCAACTCAAAGAACAAAAGGAGTGAAAGCAAACTTTGAGGGATCTTTTGTGAGAATCCATCTTACTCAAGGAATTGTTTCAATAGTAATAGTTTTTGGTGTGGTTCATATTCATATTCATTGAATAGTAAGTGATCAACTATATTTTTCTAGTGCTACAATTTCAATATACTCTGGATAAATTGATTCGTAAGGATAAATTTCTTCTATACGAAAGGGAAAGCGATTTGTGTTTGGTATGCTCGGAGGAACACTCCCTCATCATTCATAAAAAGATCAACTCCCTTCTCATCAAGTTTGTTCTCCCGTAAGTAATGACCCTGTTCATCAGTCGTTTGGTGGTGGTGTTCGTAGATATCAAGAAAGAGTAGAGAGAATAAAATCAGTACATAGTCTATATCAATTACTATCGGTACTATCAGAACATCAAATCGCTTGTGTAGAGGAACTCGTAGAGTAAATAACTTTATCATAAACAACGTCTCATATACGTATTTCAAGTGGTTCTCACGTATCAGTTAGTGTTATAGAAGAAAGAATAAATACAGTAGCTCATGAAATATTTTTTACTTTTTCAGTATTGTCTGTTATATAAACAATTTCTCAAGAAGCTACGTCAAGGGTAATAGTTTTTGTTGACGATCAGTTTCATAGTCATGAAATATCTATACTTCCAGAAAAAGAGTGGAGAAATTGTAGTCAAATGTATTCACTAAAGAGTGGAGTATCTTTGGCGTAAATTTCTACAATCTTAACCAATAAGGTGGGGTGATCTAACAGTAAAACCTCATTACTATTTCAAGAGAGCGTTTCTCCTGATCATGATACATCACTTGAAAGCGATCCAGAAAGTGGAGAATATGTGCCGGTACTGACTAAAACAACTTCTCAAGAGAGATTTTCGACCGAAATATGTACTCATCAACTACTTTGTTGAATTTCTCATGAGTATTGTCACCAAACTGGCAAAAAAACAAAAAGAAGACAAAAAAGCGAAAGAAAGTTTTTTTTCATATCCACCTACTAAAGTTAAAGTAGGTGTTATTGTTTTTTTAGATGTATAATTTCAATATAGAGTTTGTATAAAATTGAGAAAAAGATATGAAAAGTTTTCAACATTTTCTTTTTTGTTATATAATATTTATTTTAATGTAAATAATATAGTAATAGTAATAACCAAAAAATAATGTTAACAGTATGTTTAATGTCGCTTAACTCATAGAGAAACATAATCGATATCTTCATCTTCTCAAAGAGGATTTTGTTCACAATTTATACATAAAGTTTTTAACGATTGATGAAGAAGAAATTGATCTATAAAAAAATCTTCTAGATCAACGGTTAAATCTTTTTGATCGATAGTAAGTATATCTTCAGTAAGAGAGGGTGTTTTCATAACTTTTGCCTGTGTAACTACCTCTTCTATATGTCTTTTTTCTATAAATTCTTTTCAACATCTATCACAACAACTTGAGATATCAGCTGTTGCTTCAGTAATTATAAGTAAAATTTCTGTTTTATTTAAATTTTTTAATTCAAGCGTTCAGGTGATACCTGTTTCTTGTAGTCAAGGAAGTTTTGTTGAAAGTATGTTTAAAAAAGTAATGGTGTGATGTGATCAGCTATGAAGAAGTATATCAGAAACTTTAAAAATAAATGTTCACTCATGCATGGGATATAAA
>Ga0163148_10003249_pt1 | contig 18191 bp, 19 predicted proteins | sample OliLakLV19MP7P2_FD_148606 | JGI IMG/M metagenome (GOLD analysis project Ga0163148, IMG submission 148606) | Freshwater microbial mat bacterial communities from Lake Vanda, McMurdo Dry Valleys, Antarctica- Oligotrophic Lake LV.19.MP7.P2 | ecosystem: Environmental > Aquatic > Freshwater > Lake >...
GTCGGAGAGGGTCCGGGGTCCTGACAAGGTGCGTGGTCCGTGGTCCGTGGTCCGTGGTCCGGAAGCCAAGCCGCGTAAACCCCGCAAACGACGGAATTCCCCTGCTCTATCCCCGACCACGGACCACCGGCTCTCGATGCCCGACGACGGGCATCTGCCGCCGGCGGCGGGACCACGAACCACGGACCCCTGAAGGACCACGGACCCATAGATGCCCAACATCCTCGTCATCGACGACAACCCCATCAACCGCGAGACCTTTGCCGATGTGCTCGAAGGCGAGGGCCACAGCGTGCTCACCGCCGCCAGCGGCGAAGAGGGCCTGGCCAAGATGGGCGCCGCCGCGGTCGATACCGTGCTCTGCGATCTCAAGCTGCCCAACCTCGACGGCATGGCGACGATGGAGCTGGCGCATGAGCGCTACGGCAGCGTGCCCTGGATCCTGGTCACCGGTCACGGCAGCGAGGACATCGCCGTCGACGCGATCAAGAAGGGCGCCTTCAACTACCTGACCAAGCCGGTCGATCTGGCGCGGCTGAAGGCGACGGTCGAAAGCGCGGTGCGCGTCTCGCAAGGCAACCGCGAGAACCGCGCGCTGCGCCGCGAACTCGGCTATGACGAGGCGCTCGACCGCATCGTCGGCGTGTCCGCCGCGATCAAGCAGGTCAAGGCGATCATCCGCCAGGCAGCGCCGAGCGACGCCACCGTGCTCATCGAGGGCGAAAGCGGTACCGGCAAGGAACTGGTCGCGGACGCGGTGCACGCCCTGTCACCGCGCTCGGGCCGGCCCTACGTCAAGATCAACACCGCTGCCATCCCGCGCGATCTGCTCGAAAGCGAACTGTTCGGCCATGAGCGCGGCGCCTTCACCGGCGCCGTGCAGCAGAAGAAGGGCAAGTTCGAGTTCGCCGACACCGGTACGTTGTTCCTCGACGAGATCGGCGAGATGCCGCTCGACAGCCAGGTCAAGCTGCTGCGCGTGCTGCAGGATGGCAGCTTCGCCCGCGTTGGCGGCAATCAGCCGATGACGGTCGACGTGCGCCTGGTGTGCGCGACCAACCGCAATCTCAAGAGCGAGGTCCTCGCCAACCGCTTCCGCATGGACCTCTACTACCGGCTCAACGTGGTCAGCATCCACGTGCCGCCGCTGCGCGACCGGCGCGAGGACATCCCGCTGCTGGCACGCTCCTTCATGGAACGGCTCAACCGTCGCCATCACCAGCAGAAGGAACTCACCGAGGGCCTGATCCAGGCGCTGCGCCGCCAGGACTGGCCGGGCAACGTCCGCGAGCTCGAGAACACCATCGAAAAGCTCTACGTCCTTTCGCCCGGACGTCAGTTGCTGGCCGATGCCTGGTCGCACGAGCAGCAGCAGGTGTCCGCCACCGCGCCCAGCGCGCGCGACCATGACCACGGCGCGGGCAGAACCGTGGTCACCGCCGACGACGCCATCCGCGCGCTGATCGGCCTGCCGGTCGACGAGGTCGAGAAGCGCCTTATCGTCGCCACCCTCGCCCACGTCGGCGGCAACAAGTCGAAGGCCGCGCGCCAGCTGCAGATCGGCCTCAAGACACTCTATCGCAAGCTCGAAAGCTACGGGATGCCCGTCAGTGAGTAGCCCGTCCTCGTCAATCCGCGTCACCGGCCACCGGCCCCCCGCATCCGGCCTGCGATGATCCTGCTGATCAACGATGACGGCATCGATCACCCCGGCCTGCGCGCGTTGTACGCGGCGCTCCGCGCCCGCACCGGCCTGCCCGTGCTCGCCGTGGTGCCCACGCAGCAACGTTCGGGCCTGAGCCACGCCATCACCCTCGATCGCGGGTTGTCGATCCTGCCACGGCTCGAAGAGGGCTTCTTCGCCTTCGCCGTCGACGGCACGCCGACCGACTGCACCAAGCTGGGTCTGGCCGTGGTCTGCCCCGAACCGCCCAAGCTGGTGGTGAGCGGCATCAACGACGGGCCGAACGTCGGCCGCAGCCTGTTCTACAGCGGCACCGTCGGTGCGGCGATGGAGGGCGCGGTCGAAGGCCACGCCGGACTGGCCGTCAACCGCGACCACGGTGATGGCGGCTTCGCTGACGCCGCGACCCTCGCCGCTGAGGTGGCGGCGTGGATGCTGGAATCGCCGGCGTCATTCCGCGGGCGGGTGCTCAATCTCAACGTTCCCGCCGGTTCGCAGGCGCAGTGGCGCCCGCTGCGTCTGGCCGCGCACGGTCACAGCGGTTTCCGCGAAGGCTACAAGCCGGTACGCGACGCCCGCGACCACATCGCCTGGCGCCTGGCTGGCGAGTGGGTGGCGGCGCCGGACGACGGCGAGAGCGACGCCCACCTGCTTAGCGCCGGTCACCCGGTGGTGACCATGCTCGCGCCTGATCTCAATGGCGACCAGCGGCCGTTGCAGCCGTTGGTCGACCTCATCGCCAGCAAGGAGCCCCGGCGATGAGCGGCGCCCATCCCATCGGCGCCATGGGCGACGCCATCGTCGTCGACGGCGTGGTCAAGCGCTTCGCCGGGCACACCGTGCTCGGCGGCGTCGGCTTCACCGTGCGCAGTGGCGAGACGGTGGCGGTGCTGGGGCGCTCGGGCACCGGCAAGAGCGTCCTGCTCAAGACCATCATCGCCCTGCTCGATCCCGATGCCGGCAGCGTGCGCGTGCTCGGCCGCGATTTGCATGCCCTCGACGAACGTGGACGGCTGGCCGCGCGCCACGACCTCGGCTACGTCTTCCAGGGCGCGGCGCTGTTCGACTCGCTGAGCGTGCTTGAGAATGTCGGCTTCGCCCTCTACCAGGCGCGCGTGCCCGAGGCCGAAATCCGCGCCCGGGTCGAAGAACGCCTGGCGATGGTCGGGCTCGACCACGCCATTGACCAGTATCCCAGCGAACTCTCGGGCGGCATGCAGAAGCGCGTCGGCCTGGCGCGCGCGATCATCAATCTGCCCAAGGTGGTGCTCTACGACGAGCCGACCACCGGCCTTGACCCGGTCACCACCGATGTCATCAACCAGATCATTCTCCGCCTGCGCGCCAAGCTCGGGGTGACCTCGCTGGTCGTCACCCACGACATCCGTAGCGCCTTCACCATCGCCGACCGCATCATCATGCTCGACCAAGGCCGTATCGTGGCGATCGGCACGCCGGAAGAGATCCAGAAGAGCGACAACGCCTGGGTGCAGAATTTCATCATCGGCCGCGCCACCATCGACCCGGATCGGGCCGATGCCCAGCTCGTCAGCCGTCCCCCCCGCGCCGGCGGCAGCTCCTTCGATCGGCCGCCCGTGCGTTCTCTGCGCACACCGCCACCACCGCCCGAGGCGCCTTGACCATGATCGCCCGCACCCGCATCGCCGACCTCCTCGCCGCGCCTGCCCCATCCGCCGAGGGCCGCGCCATCACCGTCCACGGCTGGGCGCGTTCGCGGCGCGATTCGAAGGCCGGGATCAGCTTCGTCGATCTCAACGACGGCTCATCGCTCAACGGCCTGCAGATCGTGATTCCGGCGACGCTGTCCGGCTACGCCGACCTGATCAAGGGCATCCACCTCGGCACCGCCCTGCGCATCGACGGGCTGCTGGTGCCCAGCCAGGGTCGCGGCCAGACGGTAGAGGTGCAGGCGACCGCGGTCGACATCACCGGCGCCTGCGATCCGGAGCGCTTCCCCATCCAGAAGCAGGCGATGACGATGGAGCACCTGCGCACGCTGCCGCACCTGCGCGCACGCACGCGCACCATCCAGGCGATCATGCGCGTGCGCTCGGTGCTGGCCGGCGCCGTGCACCGCTTCTTCCAAGAGCGCGGCTTCATCTATGTGCACACGCCGATCATCACCGGCGCCGATTGCGAGGGTGCGGGCAAGCAATTCCACGTCACCACCTTCGACGTCGGTGCGCCTCCGCGCGGCCCCGATGGCGCGGTCGACTGGGCGCAGGACTTCTTCGCCCGCCCCGTGCACCTCACCGTCTCGGGCCAGCTCGAAGGCGAGACCTACGCCTGCGGCCTGGGCGACATCTACACCTTCGGCCCGACCTTCCGCGCCGAGAACTCCAACACCCCGCGCCACCTCGCCGAATTCTGGATGATCGAACCCGAGATGGCGTTCTGCGATCTCGATGGCGACCGCGCCGTGGCCTGCGATTTCGTGCGCGCCTGCGTCGCCGACGCCCTCGCGCGCTGCGCGCCCGAGATCGCCTTCCTCGAACAGCAGCAGTCGCCCGGCCTGCACGCGTCGCTGGAAACACTGGCCGGCGCCGAGTTCGCCCACCTCACCTACAGCGAGGCGATCAGCGCGCTCGAACGCTCCAAGCGGGCCTTCGAATTTCCGGTGCAATGGGGCATCGACCTGCAGTCCGAGCACGAGCGCTGGCTGGTGGAAGAGCACTGCAAGCGGCCGGTGGTGGTCACCAACTACCCAAAGGGGATCAAGGCGTTCTACATGCGCCTCGATCCCGGCGAACAGACGGTCTCGGCGATGGATGTCCTGGTTCCGCGCATGGGCGAACTGATCGGCGGCAGCCAACGCGAAGAGCGCCTCGACGTCCTCGAAGCGCGCATGCGCGAATGCCACCTCGATCCCGCCGCCTACGCTGGCTACCTCGATCTGCGCCGCTTCGGTTCGGTGCCGCATGCCGGCTTCGGGCTCGGCTTCGAACGCCTGGTCTGCCTGGTCACCGGCACGCAGAACATCCGCGACGTGATCCCCTATCCGCGCACGCCTGGCAGTTGCCCGTAGCCGCGTTTCCGCTGCCGCCCGCCCGGGTGCGGGCGATCAGCCCTGCCGACTGGCCGGCGGACGCTTGCCCAGGGCCGGATTCCCAAGCTGTCCGCACGCGGCCATGGCGTCATCGCCCTTGGTCAGGCGCAGACGGACGTGGACGCCGGCTGCGGTGAGGCGTTCGCGGAAGGCGAGAATGGCGCCATCGTCGGGCCGGCGGAAGGGACTGCCGGCGAACTCGTTGAACGGGATGAGGTTGACCATCGAGCGCAGGCCGGCGAGCCAGGCGATCAGCCGTTCGGCGTCCTCGGCGCGATCGTTGACACCGGCGAGCAGGACGTAGCCGATCAGGAAACGGCGGTCGCTCGCCAGCGGATAGGCGAGCAGCGCCGCTTTGAGGGCGGCGAGGTCGGCGCTGCGATTGACCGGCATCAGCCGGCTGCGCAGTGCATCGTCGGCGGCGGTCAGGCTGACCGCGAGATTGATCCGGCTCAGACCCAACGCGGGCAAGCGAGCCAGACCATCGATGCGGCCGACGGTCGAGATGGTGACGTGGCGATCGGCCAAGCCGAGCCCGGGCCGCGCGGTGAACACCGCCACCGCCTGCGCCACCGCGTCGAGGTTGTCGAGCGGCTCGCCCATGCCCATGAAGACCACGTTGCGCGGGACGATGCCGGTATGGGCGACGGTGGCGAGGTACTGGCCGACGATCTCGTGCGGCGCCAGTTGGCGCACCAGGCCCATGCTCGCCGTATGGCAGAAGGCGCAGCCCATCTTGCAACCGACCTGGGACGAGACGCACAGGGTGTGGTGACTGGGCTGGCCGTCGGCGGCGCGCATCGGGATAAGCACCGCCTCGGCTTCGAGCCCGTCGTGCAGGCGGATGACCAGCTTGATGGTCTCGCCGTGCTCGGGGTCGTGTCCGGCGCGGGTGCGCGCCACGCTCGGCCGCTGCACCGGCAGGGCGGCGGCTTCGAGGGTGGCGATCACGCCGGGGCGCTGGGCTTCGGCTTCGCGCCAAGCGGCGAGGTCATGCGGAGCGAAGGTGCCGGTGGTCAGCACCTGCCGGTAGAGCGCGCGATGGAAACGATCGCCGTGGCCGACCAGACCGCGCGCCCAGGCGGCGAAGGCGGCGAAGGGCAAGCCGGCGAGATCGGCGCGCGGTGGCATGCGGGATGCAGGATGGCGCCGGCGCTCATCCGGGGAAGCGACGGCCGTGGGGTGGGTTCCCACCCGGTCCTCGCTGAACCTCACGACGCCCGGTCACCACGCCGCCGCGCCTGATAGGGGTGGGGACGGCCCCTTCGGGCCACCCCTCCCTCCGAACCGTACGGGCGGTTATCCCGCATACGGCTCTCCGGTTGTCGTGGTGTCCTCAACAGGATTGGAAGTACTGGAGGTGGGCGTCTGCGAGCGAGCAGAATCCATGACCGGCGAAGAAGGCGTTGGGCCGTCGGTTGTGGCCGTGGCGGCCGCCCCAGGTGGGACAACCTCGTCGTTTGGCGAGCATGGCCCATAGGCAGCGGCGCACGGTCTGGTCGATGTGGTGATGGATGCTGCGGTTGGCGCTACGGAAATACGCGAACCAGCCGCGCAGGATCGGATAGAGCATGCCGATGATGATCGGCATGCTGTGGCCGTTGGTGCGCGAGGCGCGGTGGCGGATCGCGTCGCAGAGTTTGGCCAGCAGAGTTTGGTCAGGCTGGTGGGCCTGACTAGACACAGGATGCGGTTGCCGCCGCTGCGCTGGTTGTGGTGTAGTTGCAGGCGGTAGCCAAGAAAGTCGATGTCCGGGTTGTCCCAGGTCCACGGTGCGCGTCTTAGTCGCATGCAACACGAGGCGGCTTGCACCGTCCACATGCGCACGTCGGCCAGGGCGAAGCCGCCCAGCTGAAGCGAACGATCATGCCGGTGTGGTTCTGCCCAGGACCGCCGGCGTTTCCCACGCACCGAAGCCACCGACCAGATCCGCCACGGTGAAACCGTTGGCCGCCAGCAGACTGGCAGCGATCGCCGAACGATAGCCGCCGGCGCAATGCACAACGATCTCACGATCGCGCGGCAGTTCGGCCAACGACGCGCCCAGCACCTGAAGCGGGATATTGCGACTGCCATCGATGTTGCCGGTGGCGTATTCATCGTGCCGCCGCACGTCGATCACCAGAGGTGCCGGGGTGCGCGCCAGCCAACGACGCAGTTCCTCCGGCTCGACACGACGTGAGCCGCGCACCAGGGTCGGATAGGCGGCAAGCGCCGCCATGCCACCATCCAGATGGCCACACACACGATCGAAACCGATGCGCCGCAGACGCGTCAGGGCTTCGTCCTGAACCCCAGGATCACTCACCAGGACGATGTCGCGTTTGGGATCAAGCACCGCGCCGGCCCACATGGCGAACTGGCCACGCAGTCCGACGTTAAGCGCGCCCGTCACGTGCGCCCCGGAAAAGGCCACCGCGTCACGAACGTCAAGCACCTGCGCACCAGCGGCGGTCGCATCCTGCACCTGTGGCACCGTCAGCGCGGCCGAGCGCTGCGCCGTGGTGTCGTGTTCGCGTTTGTTGAACGCTGCGTCATGGCCGAAGTACGCGGGCGCCTCGGGCTGGTCGGCCGTGACGGCGGCGATGAACGTCGCCACATCCGCGATGTTCAGCGCATAATTTCCGATTTTTTCACGTCCGATGGTGGAGAAGGTCTCCTTGCCCAGGCTCTTGCCGCACATCGAGCCCGCACCATGCGCCGGATAGACTTTCACGTCATCCGGCAACACCGCGAGTTTACGCAGGCTGTGGAACAATTCGCCTGCCAGCGCCTCCGCCGTGACCCCGACCGACGCCATCAGATCCGGACGTCCGACGTCGCCGACGAAAAGGGTGTCGCCGGTCAGCACTGCGGTGGGTGCGCCACCTGCTTCCGACAGCAACAGGCTGATGCCTTCCGGGGTATGGCCGGGCGTTTCGATGGTGGTCAGGCGCACCGTCCCAAGATCGATGGCATCACCATCTGCCAGCGCATGGAAGGCGAACTCCGCCGGTGCCCGACGTCCCAGGTGCACGGTCGCGCTGACCTGATCGCGTAGCGCTAGATGTCCCGCGACGAAGTCTGCGTGGAAGTGCGTCAGCACCACGTCGGTGATGGTCAGCCCACGTTCGGCTGCAAACGCGACGTACTGGTCGACATCGCGCTGCGGATCGACCACCACCGCACGTTTCGAAGACTCGTCGCCGATGACGTACGACGCGTGGGCCAGACAGGCCAGGTAGAATTGCTGGAAGATCATCGGACACCTCCATGGGTGAGAAGCGGAATGAGAATGAGCGCGCCCGCGAGCAGCACGAGCACCATGCTGAAACCACGTTGCGCTAGGCGTTCAGGCAGCCAGCGCCCGACGCGGCTGCCAGACTCCAACCCGACCACCCCGGCTCCGGCGAAGGTCGCGACCATCCACGGATCCACCCGCACGCCGCCAGCGAAGGCCCCGGCCGCGCCGCTGAGGCTGACCAAGGCCACGACCAGCAACGACGTCGCCGTCGCCTGACGGATGTCGATGCCGGCGATCAGCACCAGCGCCGGCACCACCACGAAACCACCACCGACGCCGAACAGGCCCGACACGATGCCGGTGACGAAGCCGGCAGGGATCAGCAGGCGCAGGCATTGACTGGTCAGGCGCAGCCGGCCACCCGGATCAAAACGGCAGGCCGCGTGACGCAGCAGCGCGTTGTCCGGCAACGGCGCCGAGTCGGTCGGCAGCGGACCATGCGCACGCCGCCACATGCGCACCGCTACCAGCACGGTGAGCACCGCGAAGCTGATCGTCAGCATCTTCTCAGGCAGGCGGTGCGCGATCACCGTACCGATCGGCGCCCCCAGCATGCCGGCGACCGCGAACAGTACGCCCAGATGAAGTTGCAACTGGTGCGAGCGCAAACGCGCCAGCGCACCGATGAACGCCATCGCCCCGACCGCCACCAGTGACACCGCCACCGCGCCAGCAACCGGCAGACCGAGGCCATACATCAGGAACGGCAACGCCAGCATGGTCCCGCCGCCGCCGGTGAGGCCGAGAGCGAGGCCGGTGATCAGCCCGAGCACGATGGTGAGGAGCATGGGAACCTCGGAGACTGCGGTCAGGGCGAGCGACGCGGACGCGCAGGACTCAGCGATTCCACGGGCACTTCGCCATCAGCATCCCCATCATGCACGTATCCGTGATGCCCGCGAAGGTCAGCCCGGCACCGACAAAACCCGACAGGCCGAACCAGTACGGATGCACGGTGAACCCCAGCACCACACCGATGAGCACCAGCATCCCGGCGACGATGCGCACCTGCCGCTCCAGCGACACCGCCGACTTGCCGCATACCACCGGTAGGTTGGCCGCAGCCCAGGCGTCGGTGCCGCCTTCAACCACGACGCACGGGCAACCGGCATCCGCCAGCTTCTGTGCCGCCATCGTCGCCCGACCTCCGGATCTGCAGAGTAGGTGGATGATCTTGCCGGCTGGCACGCTGGCCTTGAGCGCGGTCGGATCGAACTGGTCGAGCGGCACCAGCGTGACGCCCTGGGCGTGCAGCGCGCGGTGTTCGGCGGGCGTGCGCACGTCGATCAGGTGCGCGGCACCGGCGTCGTGACGGCTCTTGGTCTCGGCGGGGGAACAGGTGGTGATGCTCATGGCTGGTTTCCTTGCGCTTGCGGGTGGAACAGTTCAGGTCTTTGCCCTGGGCTTGCGCGACAGGCCGAGTGCGGCGTGCTGCTCCTGTGCGTGGCGGGTGACGCCATCGCACATCAGTTGGCAGAGCTGGGGCAGCGCCGGATCACGGATGGAGCAGAACGCCTGCACCCCCCCGCGTCGCATCTGGATGAAACCAAGGCTGCGCAGCACCGCGAGGTGCTTGGAGATCGAGGCCTGCGCCACGTCCAGCTCGGTAGCCAGCGCACCGACGTTGCACTCCCCGGCCTGGAGGCGCACCAGGATGCGGATCCGGGTCGCGTCGGCCAAGCCGCGGAAACGTTCGGCGATGCGTGCCACCATCTCGCCGCTCAGCTCTTTCATCGCTTTATTCCTTATCTGGAATATAACGATACTAGGATACAGAGTCAAGGCCGACGGCCACGCCAGTAGAACGCCTGCACCCAGGGAACACAGGCTCCCACGTGCGCCGCCTTTACGAAGACCCAACCCGCTTGCCGACCGGCCGCCCACGGCCGACTGAAGCGCCGTGAAGAAACCCGTCGGCCTGCGGTCTGGCGGTGAAGCCGTTCTTACTGCCACGCCGGCACCGGCGGTTGCGCCAGCAACGTCCAACGCCCCGGCGACCTCCAGCGCTCCAGCACCCGCGGCGACGACAACCGTTGCCCCCACAATCATCGCCGCACCCGCAGTCGAAGCGGGGGAGGCCTGCCGAGGTCACACCGATGCCGGTCACCTACAGCGAATTCCGCCTGACCAACCAGGTGGCGCAGATCGAGGTCATCGAAAGCCGGAGTTCCCTCGGAATCATTGGGCCACTTTCCTGGGGGCAGGTCACCTCGCCCCGATGAGGACTTCCACCTCACAAGTGCCGTGCGCTGATGGGCGTGATGTGGTCAGGGCGTGCAGCGATGGGACCAGCCAGGGCGTGGTCAGTGGGTTGCCGGCCGAGCTCCGCTCGGCGATCCCAGGCGTCGGCCGTGTCTGCGTGCGGCCCTCTTGGCGTTTTAGGGCTTGGCGGACCCGGTGCGCAGCGCGGCGAGGAATTCGGTGTAGCCAGCGCAGCGCGCGGCATGCGCGGCACTGTCGACCGGGGCGAAGACGTGGGCGACGTCGGCGAGGAGTTCGAGTTGGGCCGAATCGTCGTCCTCGCCGGTGAGCAGCAGCACTACCACCCGTGCCGGCTGACCATCGGGGGCGCCAAAGTCGATGCCGTCGGGAGCCAGCCCTACCACCACGATCGGGGTACCAAGGCCCGCCAGGCGCGCATGCGGGACCGCCACGCCGCCTTCGATGCCGGTCGCCATCGCCGCTTCACGTGCGGCGACCGCGGCGATGACCGCCGCATCCGGCAGACGCGCGGCCTCGGCGGCGCGCGTGGCGAGTTCACCGATGGCGCCGGCGGCGTCGCCGGCCGAGAGACGGCCGAGGAAGGCACGCGGCGAGAGCAGGTCAGCCACCCGCCGCGGTCGCGGCCGGCGCAGGATGCGCTGGATGATCGGGCCGCTCAACAGCGACGTCACCAGGGCCATCACCACCAGGGCGACGAACATGCGCTCTTCGATGATGCCCGCCTGCAGCGCGAGCAGGCCGAGGATGATCTCCATCGCTCCGCGCGAATTCATCGCCACGCCGATCGCCCAGGATTCGCGCCAGGCGGTGCCACCCAAGCGCGCGCCCAGGCCGCAGCCAAGCACCTTGCCGGCGCAGGCGATGACCAGCACCACCGCCACCAGAAGCGGGTCGAAGTGGCGCACGAAGTCGACCCCAAGGCCGATCGAGGCGAAGAAGATCGGCGCGAAGAAGGCGGCGATGAACTGCTCGATGGTGGCGCGGGTGCGCCCGCGCAGGTGACGCGAATCACCGACCGCGATGCCGACCATGAACGCGCCAAACAGCGCGTGCACGCCGATCCAGGCGCTGGCCGCAGCGCCGAGCAGGGCGAGGGTGAAGACGACGCCGAGCACGCCCGAGGGCCAGCTGAGGTAGGCGTGCAGCGCGGGCATGACCCGGTTGAGCGTCCAGCGGCCGACGGTCAGCATCGTCAGCGCGAAGCCGAGGACGAGCGCCACCGTCAGCGGCACGCCGTGCGCCGTGCCGGTGCCGCCGATCAGACCGAGGATGATCGCGAAGATGATCCAGCCCGCGAGATCCTCGACGATGGCGGCCGAGATCACGATCATGCCGAGATCGCTGCGGAACAGGCCGATGTCCATCAGCGTCTTGGCGATCACTGGCAGCGCCGAGATCGACAGCGCGGTGGCGAAGAAAAGGGCGAAGTGGAGCGGCGCCACGCCCGGCGCGCCGCCGAGCACGGTCGGCCACAGCCAGGCGGCGCCCAGGCCGAAGGCGAAGGGCACGGCGATGCCAGAGATGCTGACCGACAGGGCGGCGCGCCCACGGCGCAGCACGGTCGAGAGGTCGACCTCGAGCCCGGCGGCGAACATGAACAGACAGACCGCGACCTGACCGAAGCCGGCGCGCACCACCGCGCTCGGCCCATCGTCGAACAGCCAGGCCGAGATCTCGGGCGCCAACCGCCCAAGCACGGTCGGCCCGAGCAGGAGGCCGGCGACGATTTCACCGAGCACCGCCGGCTGATGGAAGCGCCGGGCGAGTTCACCCAGCGCACGCCCCGTGGCTAGCAGCGTGGCCAGGGCAAGCAGGAGCACGATGACGTCGTGCTCGCCCATATTCATCCGGCCGTCCGCGCACGCAGCCAGGCGAGCAGGCTGGGATTGATGCCGTCGTCGTCGGCATGCTTGCGCAGCACCAGGTCGCCGCCGGCGGCGAGGATCGCCGCGCTCCCGGAGGCGACGCTGGAATGGCCGATGATCACCGGCCGCGCGCTGGCCGGTTCGAGCTCGCGAAGGCGACGGGTGACCTGATCGCCGCGCAGGTCGCCCAGGTAGTAATCCATCAGCACCGCGTCGGGTAGTTCGTCAGGACGGCGCGCGGCGAGGGAGAAGGCGGCGATGCCCTCCTCGGCGGTGAGGAAGCCGCGGAAGCGCACGCCGGGCACCAGGGCCGCGGTGGCGCCGGTAATACGGTGGTTGCCTTCAGTATCGTCGATCAACCAGAGCAGCACGGCGGCGGAGCATGGCAGGGCGGGGGGCGGCGACCAGGGGTCTGCGCTTGCGGCGCGGTGGGGCCATCAGTGCATCGCAACGGACCCAGCACGGGACTTTTGCTGCTGAGCCCTACCATCCTCAGCGTGCTCGGCGGCATCATCAACCCGTTCTCCTACGTCCACCCGGTGCGCACCGCGCAGCGCGCGACGTCGCTGCTCGGGCGCTGGGCGCTCGACGGGCTGACCGCGATCGGCGAACTCGGCCGGCTGCTGGCCGAGGTCCTACGCGTGCTGGTGCGCGACCGCCAACGGCGCGAAGTGATCGTCATCCAGCTCTACCACATCGGCTACCTCAGCCTGCCAGTGGTGCTCATTACCGGCACCAGCATCGGCTTGGTGCTGGCCGTGCAGAGCTACGCCACGCTGCACCGCTTCAATGCCGAGGTCATGGCCGGGCCGATGGTCAACTTCTCGATGGTGACCCAACTCGCGCCAGTGTTGACCGGGTTGATGCTCGCCGGGCGGGTCGGCTCGAACATGTCGGCCGAGATCGGCACCATGAAGGTCACCGAGCAGCTCGATGCGCTGCGCACCATGGGCACCGATCCGATCGCGTATCTGGTCGGCCCGCGTTTCCTCGCCTGCGTACTGCTGACCCCCCTGCTCACCGCGCTCGCGGCGGCCGCCGGCATCCTCGCCGGCTGGTTTCTGATCGTCAGCGTCTACCGCGTCGACGGTGCCGCCTACTGGGACTACTCGCAGCGCTACGTCGCCGCCTGGGATGTCCTCACTGGCATCGGCAAGACGGTGATCTTCGGCGGCCTCATCGCGCTGGTCGCCTGCCGCCGCGGCTTGCAGACGCGTGGCGGCGCCACCGGCGTCGGCGAGGCCTGCACCAAGGGCGTGGTGCAGGCGAGCGTGCTGGTGCTGATCGCCAACTTCCTGCTCACGCTCATGCTCCAGAAGGTCTGGACGACGATCTACGGAAACTGAATGCGGGTCGCGGTCGTCGGCGGCGGGGTCATCGGCCTGGCCTGCGCCTGGGAACTGGTCCGCGCCGGGGCCGAGGTCCTGCTCTTCGATGCGGCACCCGAGGCCCGCGAGGCGAGTTGGGCGGCCGCGGGCATGCTCGCGCCACACCACGAGTACGACGACGATGGCCCGCTCTGGCGGCTGGGCGTCGCCAGCCTGGCGCGCTATCCGGCCTTTCTCGCCGCGCTGGGTGTCGAGCCCGAGGCGGTCGACTATCGCGCGACCGGCGGCCTGCTGCCCGTGCTGGACGCGGCCGATCGCGCCAGGCTGGCCGCCAAGCGTGCCTTTCTCGATCGCGCCGGCGTCGCCTGCGTCCCCCTCGCGGGGCAGGCGCTGCGCGCGCGCGAGCCCGGACTGGCCGCGGACGTCGTCGAAGCGCTCGATATCCCCGCCAGCCAGATCGATCCTCGCCGGTTGACCGCCGTCCTGCGCGAGCGCTGTGCCGCCCTCGGCGTCGCCCTCGGCTATCGTCGTCCGATCGCCGCCATCGACGGTGACGGCGTCCTTGAGGGCGACGGCAACCGCGTGGCCTGCGATCACGTCGTGCTGGCGAGCGGGGCATGGACGCCGGCCCTGGCGGCGGCCAGTGGGGTGGCGCTACCCGGCGAACCGGTGAAAGGGCAGTTGCTCCGCTTCGCCGCGCCGGACGGACTGCTTGGCCGTTTCGTGCATCATCATCGCGCCTACCTGGTGCCGCGCGCCGGCGGCGGGGTGGTGGTCGGCGCCACCATGGTGCGAGCCGGATTCGATCGCGCTGACGACCCAGCCGCCATCGCCGCGCTAGCGACGGAGGCGCGCCGCCTGGTGCCTGGATTGGCGGGTGCGCCGATCGTTGAGACCTGGACCGGCCTGCGTCCCCGGTTGCAGCATGGCCTTCCTGTTATTGCTACCGTGCGACCTGGCCTGACCATCGCCACGGGACACTACCGCAACGGTATCCTGCTCACACCGATCAGCGCGGCGGCGGTCGCCGCGCTGGTGCTTGGCAGCACTCCGCCCTGCGATCTCGTCCCGTTCGGTCCACCATGCCCGATGTCCTCGTCGTCGAAGACAACGCCGTCAATCGCAAGCTGATCGGCCTGTTGCTCGGGCGAGCCGGCTATACGTGGCAGGCCGTGGAGGACGGACGCGAGGCGCTGAGCGAATTGCAGCGCCAGGCCTACCGCGTGGTGCTCATGGATATGATGATGCCGGGCATGAACGGTTACGAGGCGACCACCGCCATCCGCGCCGATCCGACGCTCGGTTCGCTGCCGGTGGTGGCGCTCACCGCCAACGCCCTGCATGGCGAGGAAGCGCGCTGCCGCGCGGCCGGTTGTAACGAATATGTCGCCAAGCCCTACTCCAAGGACCGCATCCTGGCCGTCATCGCCGGGTTCATCGGCGCCCCTATCCAATGCCCTGCGCCCATAGCCAAACCATCGACGTAGCCCTGCATTAGACTGCAAGGTTCTGTTGGAATGAGACTTCCGTAACGTTGAACAGGTTGGCGCTCAGGGCTCGCCTCCGGCGCAGGGCGTCTACAGTGACGCTCCCTGCCATGCCCCGCCGCCCGGTCATCCAGATCCCGCACCCCCAGGCCTCGCCGACCCTCCGGCGGGCATTGCTGGCGGTGCGTCGTGAGTTCGCCCGTGCTGGCCTGAGCGATCTGCTGGAGTGGGTCCGCGTCGAGCAGGTCGAGGTGCCGCCCACCGCCGAGGCGATGGGCTGGTATTATTTCGATCGCCACACCATTCGCGTGCCGGAGTGGACCCCGCGCGCGATGCGCGCCTGCGCGCGCACCACGGGCAACAAGCACATCAGCCTGCGTTCAGTGCTGCGCCACGAGTTCGGCCATGCCTTGTTCGACTATCTGCGACTCGACCGCGACCCTGAATTCCGTCGCCGCTTCGGTCATGGCGACCTGATCACCGCCTACGCCGCCGAGAACGCCGAAGAGGACTTCGCTGAAACCTTCATGCGCTGGATGACCTGGAACGGTCACCTGCGCCGCGGCCAACCTGGGCCCAGCCTGCGCGCGAAGTGGCGCTATGTCGGGCGCTGCGTGCGGCGGGTGGCGGGTGCCGAGGTCAGCCGGCGCCGCGCGGCGTAGGCACCGGGCTGGGCGCGCTCGGACGGACGCTCCAGGCCAACCCGGTGGCGAGCAGGATCGCGGCCACCGCGCCGAGGCCGACCGCGTCGTACCCGGTCAGGCGACCGTCGGCGGTGCGCCCGATGGTCAACCCCGCCAGCCAGGCAGCGAGACCCGATGCGGCGGACTGCACCGCGGCGTTGAGACTCATGAAGCTGCCCCGGCGAGCGGGGGCCACGCTCGACGCGATCAGGGTCATCGCCGGCACGAAGCGCCCGCTGCCGATGACGATGAACAGGGTGGTGCAGGCGAAAGCCAACGGCTTCCCCACCTCGCCAAGGCGGGTCAGCAACACGGTCGGCACGATCGAGGCCAGGGCCAATGCGGTGAACACCGGCCGGGTCCCCAGACGATCGGACAGCCGCCCGACCAGCGGCGAGGTCACCACCGTGCAGATGCCGCCAAACAGGTAGACGTAGGCCAGATCCGATTCGGTAAGACCGACATTGCCGACCAGGTACGGACTGATGAACGGGATCACCGAGAAACCCGCGAACATCAACGCGGCCATAAACGCGAAGGCGCGCAGATTGCCGAACTCGAACGCGACCTCGACCAGGGTGGTGAGGGCCGCCACCGGACGTCCGAGGTGGCCACGCATCGGCGGCAACACCACCAGCGCCACCACCAGCACCGAGAGACCGAGGCCGGCGAGCAGCACGAACGGCGCGTGCCAGGACCAGGTGGTGGCGGCGGCGAGCGCGGCCGGCACGCCGATGATCGAGGCCAACGAGAACGCGGCCATGACGATGCCGTTGGCGGCGCCGCGGCGTTCGGCTGGGATCTCGTCCGCGACGATGGCCAGGATCAACGCGCCAAGGACGCCGCCGCAGGCACCGGCGGCGATGCGGGCCAGGACCAGGGCCGAAAACGTCGGCGCCAGGGCGCAGGCGACGGTGGCGAGGATGAAGCCGACATAGAGCGCGAGCAGGGCGCGCTTGCGATCGAAACGGTCGATGACGAAGGCCCCGGCGACGCCAGCGATCGCGGCGCTGAAACTGTAGGATGAGACCGCGACCGCGAACTGGGACGGCTCGATGGCGAAGACCCGCATCAGCTGCGGGCCCAGCGGCATCATGATCACGAAGTCGAGGATGTGAGTGAAGTTGATCGCCGTGAGGATGCCGATCAGCCAGCGTTCGCGCGACATGGAGCGCACGGTAGCGTCCGCTTGGAAGTCGCTACCGCGATCGTGGCGAAGCCCGGGCATCGGCGGCAGTGGCCAGGCGCAGTGATCCTTCTTCGTCCTGGACGATCACCTCATCCTCGATCATCCACTGCAGCGCCACCGCGGCCCGCGACCAGCCGATGCCCAGGCGCGAACACAGCTCGTCTTCGAGGGCGAGGCGATCGAGCCGCCGCTCGGCCAGCAGCCGTCGCACCGTCTCCTGGGTAGGTTGGTCCATGGCTGCTCCCAACAGGACTCTACCGCGGTGCATTGCATGTACGCCATCACAGGTGGCGATGCTGTTCGCCGCGACCCAGCCCTGGTGCCAGATTCCTCGGGCCTCAACCTGATAGCCATGCGCATGGTCATCGTCGACGCCTGCACCACCGACCAGGGTGACGCCCCGGCCTAGGAGCCTGTCGGGGATAGCGAGCGAGGATGGCGACGCGGATCGGGTGGCAGATGCAAGGCGGCGAAACGGGCGGATGACCTCGCCATCCACCCGCGCACGGCGCGCGCCGACCTCGTCGCGCGCTGCGCCGCCGCGAACCTGGCCGCGTGGCGTAACGGACAACGCGCCAACCGCGTGGATTGAGCCGGTGAACCCGGTTGCACGGCGACGGGCAGCGCCTCACTGGGCGGCATGAGCGCAGGCCACGAGCATCATCCCGGCCATGACCACGGCCACTCGCTCCACGGCCACGACCACGCGCACCAGCATCCTCTGCCCGACTCCAGCCGCGCCTTCGTCATCGGCATCTGGCTCAATCTCGGTTTCGTGGCGATCGAGGCGGCGGGCGGCATCGCCACCGGCTCGCTGGCGCTGCTCGCCGACGCGGGGCACAACCTCGCCGACGTCGTCGGCCTGCTCGGCGCCTGGGGCGCGGTCGCCCTTGGCCGGCGGCGACCCAGCGGGCGGCGTACCTACGGTCTGCGCCGCTCGTCGATCCTGATCGCGGTGGTGAATGCGGTGCTGCTGCTGGTGGGCATGGGCGCGCTGGCGTGGGAAGCGATCGGCCGGATGCACGCGCCCGCGACGGTGCCAGGCCTGGCCATCGGCCTGATCGCACTTGCCGGGCTGGTCGTCAACGGCGCCACCGCCCTGCTCTTCCGCCGTGGCCGCGAGCACGACCTCAACCGCCGCGCAGCGTTCCTGCACATGGTGGCCGACGCCGCGGTCTCGGCCGGCGTCGCAGTGGCCGGCCTCGTGCTGTGGGCAACTGGCGCGGCGTGGATCGATCCGCTGGTCAGCCTGCTGATCGTCGCGGTGGTGGTGTGGAGCACCTGGGGCCTGCTGCGCGACGGACTCGACCTCGCCCTCGATGCGGTGCCCGCCGGGGTCGATGCCGATGCGGTGCGCGCCTACCTCACGGCCTTGCCGGATG
>Ga0163148_10003250_pt1 | contig 18188 bp, 17 predicted proteins | sample OliLakLV19MP7P2_FD_148606 | JGI IMG/M metagenome (GOLD analysis project Ga0163148, IMG submission 148606) | Freshwater microbial mat bacterial communities from Lake Vanda, McMurdo Dry Valleys, Antarctica- Oligotrophic Lake LV.19.MP7.P2 | ecosystem: Environmental > Aquatic > Freshwater > Lake >...
GCGGAGCGTTCGGACCACAGTCTCGTACGCCTCGCCAAAGGACCGTCGGTAATCGTCGAGCAATCGAAGATCGCTCTCCGTGTGAGAACCGCCCTTTAGTCGGTCCCCAAGCCGATCGATTTGTGTCTTGCTAAATGCGTCCTTTATCATAGCGGTCTCGGCCGAACAATGACTAGACCGATCCGCATACGCAGCGGAACTAGGCCTTCTGTCAGTGTAACACGCAGTCAGTTTTGCCGCCGCAAATCGCGTAAGTCTTTGACCTCTCAAAGTTTGTACCGCGGGCTGGAACATGGTTTGCAAATTCGACGGATCAGCCTAACACGCCCTGAAGACCCTCAAAGCCCATCAACCGGACTGCGGACTCCCGATGGCCCTCGATTGAGAACATGCGTGTAAATCATCGTCGTCCTGACATCGCTGTGCCCCAGCAGTTCTTGGACGGTTCGAATGTCGTATCCATTTTCGATCAAGTGGGTCGCGAAGGAGTGGCGAAAGGTGTGGCAAGTGATCCGCTTGGCCAGGCCAGCTTTGATAACCGCCTCGCGAACAGCTCTCTGTACCAGGGACTCATCCATGCGATGGCGTCCCTGCTGCCCAGTTTGCGTGAGCCATCGTGGCCACACCAATTCGAGTGAAGCTCGGCGCTCGGCGGGTTGGGCGCATGGGGGTGTCCGCTATGTGCTAAGTGAACGCCCCTCTGTCGCTGCGCGACATCTCCCCATGACCGAAGCGGTCATGGAGAGAGGCAGAGAAGATCGCGCGGCGCTGACGCGCGTAGCGGACACACCCCTGCGCCCGCCCAACCACACCAGAAAAAAGTCATCACTTTCGGGGGCGCGCGATTTTGTCGTTGATGATCTCGCGTCAAACGCAACTTCGCGTAAACATATCTTCGATCCGGCCAAGCCCGTTACTTGCCACTGCATCTCGCGCTGCGTTCGGCGCTCGCCGCTCCTTGAACACGAGGAACGTCGCCGCGCGCTGGCTGACCGCCTCGTTGAACTCGTCCTCTACTTCGCCATCGACGTCCTCGAGTGGGCGCTGCTCACGAACCACTTCCATCTTGTTGCGTCGACGCATCCCGACCTCGCCGCGCTCTGGTCCGACCGCGAGGTCGTAACGCGGTGGCGTACCCTCTCGCCCGACTACGCTTGGCGGCTGCGGAACGAGATCGACAAGTCGCTCCCCGCGCAACCTGAGGAGATCGCCGCAGCGCTCGCCGATCCAGCTCTGGTCGCCCGCTGGCGCCGTGAGCTGGCCGACCTCTCCACTTTCCATAAGTTCCTGAAGCAGCGGATTGCCCGCATTATTAATCTTGAAGACGACGTCACCGGGCAATCGAATGGGTGTGGCCACTATGGCTCCCCGGATTGCCGCTCCGCAGGCGTGAGAGCTCGCGGCGAGGGCGTGCGCGGACGGGACTCGATCGGCGACGGCGCGGAAGCTCGCGCCCGTCGTGCGAGGTCTCAGTAGTAGGACGCTCGCGGCACTTCAAGCGCGGCGCAGGCCTCGGCGCGCGAGAGCGTCGAGTCGACGTCCATGCAGATGTCGGAGACGGCCAGCATCAGTCGTCTCCTTCGATCCCGTGGTTCTTCAGGGGGATCCCCAGGACTTCGTGCACTCCTTTTTTTTTGAAAGTCGATGATCGCCTCGGCCTTGGCGAGGCGCTTCTGGAGTTTCCTGTTCTCGCGTTCGAGCTGCAGCTCCCGTTCGCTGGGCTTGGACTTGGGCGCGGGCCCGCGCTTCTTGGCGGCGAGTCCCTCGACGCCGATGCTGCGGATCTCGCGGCGCCAGACGGCGAGGCTTGAGGAGTAGATGCCTTCGCGGCGAAGGAGAGCGCCGAGCTGCCCTGGCTTGGTGCAGGCGTCGGCCTCGCGGACGATTCGTTCCTTGTATTCGGCGGCGAAGCGTCGTCGCGTGGCACGGAGGCGAACCTGCGGATCGGGCTCAGCTCCCCGGGCCGGGATCCCCTCGCTGCGCTCCGGGCTCCCGTCCCGGGGAGCTGATCGGGTGTCGTTGAAATCGTGCGAGTCGTTCATGGCAACGAGTCCTTCCGCCCTGCACACTAAACTGGGGGATGGGATTTGTCTCAGTCATGTTGGCACAGAGGGGCCAAGTCAAGAAGTACATGCCGCGAATGGGTTGTTCCGGAGTGCGCGAGCCGTCGTCAATTCCGAGCACATAGTCGTTGAGCGAGTCGGTCGCCCTGAGCCCGCTCCGCCGACACACTGGTGCTTCAGCAGCGCCGTGCACGCGACGGGATTCATGTGGATCTGGTTCTGATTCTGTTATGTCCTCGCTCGCGCCGTGTTCAATCGAAGCATGAATCCTGAGCGCATGGTCTAGTAAGGTTTCGTTCTATCCCAAGGGTAAATTTCAAAGGCTGTGTATGGCTGACTTCTCGATTGACAGCGTCTTTACAGAGAGCGCGGTGGTCGTGCATCTTGTCGGTTCTGCCGACCTGTCGGCGGAGGCGGCGCTCCAACGTGAGGTGACTCGACTTATCGCAGGCCGGCACAAGCTGGTGATCGTCGACCTGACAAACCTCAGCACGATCGCGAGCCTCGCGATCGGTCAGCTTCTTCAGCTACAGCGCGGACTTCGCAGTTGGGGAGGTTGCGCACGGATCGTCAACCCAAACGACGACATCCGGGGAGTCTTGGTTCGCGCGCGTCTGACCGATGTCTTCCCCATCCATGCCAGCGTGCAGGCGGCAATCGACGCGGCGCTCGAGTAGGGACAGGCGTGTGCGCGTTTCGTTGCGGACTCCGCACGTCAACCCCCGCATCGCGCACACTGCCTCGATGTCCACCGACGACCAATTCGTTGCCGCGATTCGGGAAACATTCCTTGCGCAGCGGAAGCTCGCTGAGCGGGCATTCGCTCAAATCGACGACGACGCATTCCGCGCGCCTCTCGACGCAAATACGAACTCGGTCGCGCTGATCATGAAGCACGTCGGCGGTTCGCTGCGATCTCGTTTCACCGAATTCCTCACGACTGACGGCGAGAAACGAGAGCGAAAGCGCGACGGCGAGTTCATCGATGACTTCGCGCCCGGCGCCCATGGGCGAGCCCAGGCGATCGCTGGCTGGGATGCCGGTTTCGAAGCGCTTCTCGCGGCGCTCGACGCGCTCACTCCCGAGGACCTCGCGCGAACCGTCACCATTCGCGGCGAACCCCACTCGGTGCCGTTGGCACTCGCCCGCGCGCTCGGGCACATCAGCTATCACGTTGGACAGATCGTCATGACTTCGAGAGTGCGCGCTGGCGACCGCTGGTCAACGCTGACGATCGAGCGCGGCGGCAGCAACGCGTTCAACAAGCGCGTTGGACACGATACCTAACATCACTCCGCATCTGACCTTCGTAGGTCGTCGAGTCAGTGTGCCCGCTTCGCATCCATTCGCTCACGCGACGGAACTCGGACGTCTCGCGCCAAACCGACGAGCTCAAGCCCGCGAATGAACCAGTAACTCATATCGATCTGCCACCAGCGCAGCCCGTGTCGCGCGGATGTGGGAAATGCGTGGTGGTTGTTGTGCCAACCTTCACCGAAGGCGAGCACGCCGAAGATCGGATTGTTGCGACTCTCGTCGTCGCTGCGGAACGGTCGCGATCCCCAAATGTGACAGACGGAATTGATGCTCCACGTCACGTGATGGCAGAAGAACATGCGCGCCAAGCCACCCCAGAGGAAGCCCAGTAACACACCCATCCAACTCATGGTGATCAATCCGCCGAGGATCGCGGGCAGAATGAGCCCAATCGCGACCCAAAGCGGGAAGAGTCGGCTCAACATGCAGACGAACGGGTCCTTGGTGAGATCGACGATGTAGCGGCTGAGCGCGCGGTGATCGGAACGGAAGAGCCATCCGACGTGCGCGTGCACCATGCCCTTCAGCGCGCCCACGACCGTATCGCCATGCAAATGCGGTGAATGCGGATCGCCGTCGTCATCGCTGTGCTGATGGTGACGCCGGTGCGTGGCAACCCAGTAGAGGATCGGACCTTGGACCGACATCGAACCGGCGATCGCGAGAAGCGCCGCGACCGGCTTCGGCGCGGCGAACGCGCGGTGCGTGAAGAGACGGTGATAACCAACCGTCACTCCCATCGCGGTGATGGTGTACATCGCGAGGAAGAGAATGAGATACGTCCAACTAAACGCTACACCCCAGAGCAGGACGATCGCGGCGATGAATCCCAGAAACGGGATGACCACTGCCATCAAGGTGACGAGTCGCAACTTGAGCGACGGCTTCGCCTCGTAACCGTCGTCGAATCCGGCGATCACGTGCGGCGCCTTGGAAAGGCGCTCCGTCGCGGTGAGATCAACCGGAAGGTCAGAACTACGGGGGGCGTCGGTCGTCAGCATCAGAGCTCGCGGTGAGAGGAAGAGGGGGGCACCTTACGCCAAGGGACGCGGTCACGCGCGGACTCATTGCCAATCCGCGAGAAGTTCACGTCAAGAGTTGAAGGATGACTACGGCGCTACGGGGGGACTTGCGACGAGAAGCAGCGGCCCAGCGGACACGACGACGCCTCCGGACTTCTCGGCGGTGATTGCGAACGCGGCAGGATTCGCGACGCGCAGCGCAGGAGAGAAAGGCACGACGACCTCATCCGTTCCGCTTCCACTCGCTTGTGATCCTGCCTGCGCGACAACGTTGAAGACTCCGGCATCTACCGGATGTTGGTCGCGCTTCGGATCGACTATCCAGAGCTGAAATTGTTTCTCCGTCGCAGCATTTGCCGGCACGCCGCGTAAGCGAATAAAGCCTTTCTGAAGTTGATCGCTCCACACCACATCACCGCTTGCAGCAGCGAGTTCCGGCACTTGCGACTTGAATGCCCACTGAACCCGATCGGGTGCCGCTTCGATTGCAGCGAGTTGACCCGCAGTGTTGAATCGCGATTGACCCGTGATCCAGAGCATCGCCGCGACGACGATTGCTGCGGCTGCGGCGAGCCAGCCGAACGTCGCAAGACGGCGCCAGCGCGCGACCGCCACACCGGATGCATCACCGTCCATCACAAGCGAATCGCGATCTCTGCCGACTGACGCAAGTGCGGCGTTCTGAACGATGCGATCACGGACCGACGCCGGAAGATCTTCGTCTGCTCCGTCGGGTTCAGCGACGTCGAGTCCAAGCCGGAGCGCATCGACCGCCGCTTCGAGTTCAGCGACCGCACCACGATCCGCACCAAGGAGCAACGCCGCGAGTTCAATGCCTTCATCCGACGACAGCCCGCAGGTTGCGCGTTGCAGCACCAAATCGACAAGGCGATCGTCGAGCGGAACTTCAGAGGAGTGCGGAGCTCGGTCGCTCATGACGTCCCCTCCCCTTCAGCTGAACCGACGCCGAGCGCCTCGCGAATGCGAAGAATCCCGCGACGAAGATGCGTTTTTACGGTGCCGAGCGGCATCGATAAGTGCGCTGCGATCTGCTCGTGATTCCAGCCCGCTTGAACCGCGAGACGAATAACATCTCGCTGCTCCGGCCGAAGCCGATCGAACTCGCGCACCGCGGTCCGCGCGTCGTCCTTGTTCGCTGGCTGCGAAGCCGAACCTAGGCCCGCACTCGATCCCAATCCCGAGCCGGATCGCACTTCATCCGCTGCGTCGAGCGATCGCATGCCTCGCAACTGCCGCTGTCGAAGCCGCCCTCGGTCGATCAATCGGCGCCGCGCGATCGTGGCCACGAACGCTCGCGGTGAAGCGATCGTCGGGTCGTAGCGGTCTGCACAGCGCCATAATTCGATCAACACGTCCTGCACTGCGTCCTCGGCTTCGGTCCGATCGGCGAGCAACTGCCGCGCGAGCGTCCAGACAAGCGGACCAAAGCGCTCAACGCAGACCGGAAACGCCGCAGCGTCGCCAGATCCCGCGCGCTGAAGAACTTGAACGTCATCCAGCTTCAGAAGTGCCTCCGCTCGAACCGGAGAGCTTCGCCGAACAGGTTCGACGGGATGCACGCCCCGGAATATCGCGGACCTCGCTCGCGCTCGGCGCTCGGGAATACCACCCATGACCGCACCAGCAGCGCGGTGGCGCATTGAGTGAGTCGACCGGAGTCGCAAGCGAGGCGATGGGATGGAACTTGGGTGTCAGGCACAATTGCTGTGTCGATGAGGCAGATCGTGAGCGGCCATCATCGGCCCAACGATGCGCCTCCGCAACCGGCACGTACTCGCACGGCTTTCACGGGGAACCGACGCGCGCGATATCGTTTCGTTTCCAATGTTGAATCCCTTATCACCAAATCCGCGTGAACGCTGGTTTCACTACGCGTCTCCAGACCAGAAACGGGCCGCCGTGCACGTCCTCTTGGCGGTCGCAACGGGTGATGGCAAGTTCCATCCTTCAGAAAAAACGTATATCGCCGACGCGTGCACGAAGATGGGACTCTCTACCTTCGACGTAGCCGAGGCACTGGTCAAGGGCATGCCCGAGGAGGTCGACGCGCCGTCGACGCGGGCCGGAAGACTCGAACTTCTCCTCGACGCGGCCGCCGTCATGGTCGCGGATCTTCGGGTTGATGACCGCGAACTCGCGGTGCTCCTTATGGTTGGCCAGTCGCTGGGATTCACTTCCGCTGAAGTGAGCAAAGTCGCGTCCCGCGTGATTCAGGCCATGGAAGGGCAAGAGCAGCGAGCGGAAGTCCTCCGCCGGCTGGTGGGGGACGGCCCTCTTGCGTCGCCGGGAAGCGGCGCTTGAGCCCACTGCAACGCCGACTGCAAAATCCTACCCAGTTTATCCATTTTCGCAATTCTTTGGATGGACGCGCGAAGATCGCGTCAGTTCTGCGTACTACACGGTGAGATCGTCTTCGGGCTGCGCGAAGGCGGCGACGGCCGCGTCGGCATCTCGGAACCCGTTTTTTCGACGAACACGGCCACCATTCGATCACCGATTTGCAGCGGCAGCCGCGAGCCGGTGGGCAGCGGTCTGGAGTACGGAATCTCTCTCTCTTCTCCCGTCCGAGCCACCCCGCCGACGGCCTTCGGGTCGATCGATCGGGTGGCTCGGGCGCTTTATAGCGCCTTGCGATCGTTGCTCCCCCCGCTCGCCGGGGCCGCGCGGAGAATTGGTGGCAGCCGCTTCCTAACAAGGTGCCTCGATGGACTACCTCCTCGCGGCAATTGTTGGCGTTGGTCTCGCAGCAGCGTGCGGGTTGCGGGCGTTCGTTCCGGTCTTGGCCCTCGCTCTCGCGGCGAAAGCAGGCTGGGTCGGTCTCGGTCCCGGGTTCGCGTGGCTGGGCTCGTGGCCAGTCATCGCTGGCCTGACCATTGCGACTGCGGCCGAGATCACGTCCTCCCTGACTCCCTTTGTCGCTCACGCGCTCGACGCGATTGCGGCACCAGTGGCGTTCGCCGCTGGCGGCCTCGTCATGGCGTCGCAACTCGGTGGATCATCGCTCGGTGGCACGGCGGCGAGCCTCGCCGGGCTGCCCGATCCAGCGCAGTACATCTCGCAGGTCCATCCCTTGCTTGAGTGGGCAGCGGTCCTCATCGCTGGCGGCGGCCTCGCGACTGCGGTGCACACCGGCAGCGCGTCGGTTCGCGCGGGCACCTCGTCCGTCTCGGCGGGGCTCCTGGCTCCGGTGTACGGCCTACTCGAAACAGCCGCCAGCCTCGCGGCCAGCGTCTTGGCGTTCGTCGTCCCAGTGTTCTTTGCGATCCTCGTCGGGATCGTGGCCGCAGTCGTGATTGCCATCGCAATCGCGCTGATCCGCCGACACCGGGCTCGAAACGGACAGCCGGTTTCGACGCGAAAACCGCGCCGCGCCGGTGTGGTAGGCGCTGCCGCCTGAACGCGCCGTCGGCGAGCATCACATGACAACCATCACGTCGTCGAGTCGCTTGCGTCCGATGTCAGGGACCGTGCAGCCGTCAGCGGGGTACCCCACCGGTAAGAGGAGAAATGGTCGTTCGTGCGCTGGCCGACCCAGGACTTCGGCGAGGAACTTCATCGGGCTGGGCGTATGCGTCAGCGTCACCAAGCCAGCGTGATGAATCGCTGCGAGAAGAAAGCCGGTCGCGATGCCGACAGACTCGTTGACGTAGTACACCTGATCGCTAGCGCGGTCATCACGCTCGTCGCGCATGACTTTGAAAACGACGATGAGCCAAGGCGCAATTTCGAGAAACGGCTTCGCTGGATCGGTACCGAGCGGCGCTAGGTCGCGAAGCCACTCCTCGTTGGCGCGGCCAGCGTAAAACTTTCGTTCTTCGTCTTCTGCCGCCGCGCGGATGCGCTGTTTGAGAGCGGCATCCTGAAAAGCCACGAATCGCCACGGTGCTTTGTTTGCGCCGCTCGGTGCCGTGTTCGCCGTCGCGATCACAGCGTCGATCGTCGCCCGGGATACCGGACGCGAAGAAAACTCTCGCACGGATCGTCGTAGCGCCATGCGGCGCAGAAATGCCTCCGCGGCCTGCTCAGTTGGTACGGTCGGCCGGAACGGCTCGTGTGAGATCGTGGGATGGGTTTGAGCGGGTGCGGGCATCGACTCGACATTCTCCGCTTGTTCGTCGTTCACGACAAACCGTGCCGACGCCGCTGTATTGTGCTGGCATCATGCGCTTCGCCACCCTCGCCATTCTCGCACTCGCTGCCGCTGCACCCGCCCAAACGCTCACGGTGCAGACCATCGCGACCGGTTTGGTGAAACCGACCTACATCACACACGCACCGGGCGACGCGCACCGACTCTTCGTCACCGAACAACGCGGCGTCGTCAAGCTCATCAAGGACGGCGTGTTGCAAACGGATGCGTTCCTCGACATCAACACCCAAGTGCCCGAACAGACCTACAGCGGCATGCTGGGGATTGCGTTTCATCCGGATTACGCGACGAACCGAAAGTTCTACGTTCATCACACGACAGGCGTCTCGAGCGCGATCGCCGTGTGGATCAAAGAGTTCACAGCGGTCGAAGGCAGCCCTGATAAGGCGGACCCGACGAGCTCGAAGACGATTCTCAAACTCAGTTCTCCAGCATCGCAAGCGTTTCACCTCGGTGGATGGATCGGCTTCGGTCCCGATGGATACCTCTACATCCCGCTCGGCGACGGCGGTTACACCGGCGACCCGCAAGGCCCGCCGCGGAGCCAAAATATCGTCGGACAATGGTGGGGCAAAATTCTCCGCGTCGACGTGAACGGCGACGACTTCCCTGACGACGCCAACCGAAACTACGCGGTTCCTCCGAGTAATCCCTTCGTCGGCGTCGAAGGTGATGACGAAATCTGGATGCGCGGACTCCGTAATCCGTTCCGCGCGAGCTTCGATCGCGCGAACGGCTGGCTCTATGTCGCGGATGTTGGCGGAACGCAGCGTGAAGAGATCGATGTGCTCTTACCGACTGATGCGGGCGCGAACGGCGGCTGGAACTGCACGGAAGGATTCTTGTGCACGTCGAACGCGAACTGCTCGTGTCCGTCGCCCCTGCTCAAAGCGCCAATCTACGACTACAACCACACGGTGGGACAGTCGATCACTGGCGGCGCCGTGTATCGCGGCTGCGCGATGCCGTGGCTTCAAGGAACGTACATTTACGCTGACTATCAAGCGAATAAGGCGTTTAGCTTTGTTTGGGACGGCACGACAGTCACCGGTTTCAAGAATCGCACCGCCGAACTCGGTTCACCCACGACGCCAGTCGCAATTGGCGAGGATCTCGCTGGCGAGCTCTACCTCGTACTGCATACATCCGGTCAAGTGAAGAAGATCGTTCCCGCCATCGCGCCGCCCGATGCTGACGGCGATGGCATCCCTGATTCGTGCGAGCTCTCCCCAGCCGACCTCAATGGGGACGGCCACGTCGATGGTGCCGACATGTCGATCCTGCTCGGTGCGTGGGGTCCGGTGCGCAAGGGCACGACTCCCCCTGCCGACATCGATCTCGATGGCCTTGTCGGGTCGTCAGATCTTGCGATCCTGCTCGGTGCATGGAACTAACACAACGCTGCGTGCTCCTCAAGGTGTCTCCGTTCCAAAGGCCGCTCTCCATGAATCGACGCGACTTCATCGCCACCTCCGCTGCAGGTGCGCTCGCCGTTCCCGCGCTCTCCGCCAACCAGAACACGAAACCAGAGGCCACGCCCGCTCCGCGCGTTCCGGTGGCCACCGCCGACTTCCCGATCACAGGACGACTGAAGCACTCGGTGTGCCGCTGGTGCTATTCATCGATGTCGCTTGAAGATCTGTGCAAGTTCTCCAAAGCGATGGGTATCGCTTCGGTGGAGTTGCTCGGCGAAAAAGAATGGCCGACGGTCGCCGCCGCGGGTCTCACCTGCGCTGTCGCGAACGGGCCGACCGGAATCGGTCGCGGCTGGAACCGCGTTGAGAATCACGATGGCTTCGTCAAGGAAACCGAGCGACTGCTGCCACTCATGAAGGCCGCAGGCATTCCAAACATGATTGTGTTCTCGGGCAATCGCGCTGGCATGTCCGATGCGGAGGGCCTCGACAACTGTGCCACCGGACTGAAGCGCGTGACGCCGCTCGCCGAAGAGCTCGGCGTAACGATCATCATGGAACTCCTTAACTCGAAGATCGATCACCACGATTACATGTGCGATCGAACGCCGTGGGGCGTGGAACTCGTCAAGCGCGTGGGCAGCGATCGTTTCAAACTGCTCTATGACATCTATCACATGCAGATCATGGAAGGCGATGTCATCCGAACCATCCGCGACAACTACGCACAGATCGCCCACTTCCACACTGGCGGCAATCCCGGCCGTAACGAGATCGACGTGCATCAGGAACTCCAGTACCGCGGTATCGCGACGGCGATCGCCGATCTCGGCTTCCAAGGCTACCTCGCGCAAGAGTTCATTCCGAAGCGCGACCCAATGGTGAGCCTGCGCGAGGCGATCGCAATCTGCTCGGTGTGATACCTAAACGTGTACCACTTCCGATCGTGATGACCTCTCCCCGACTTGAACTGCGGTTCTTCCTTCCCTATGCCTAACACTACACGCATTGCTCTTGCAGCCGGCGACGGTATCGGTCCGGAAGCCATGGACGCCACGCTTTCCCTCTTTCGAGCGGCAGGCGTACTCGATCACCTAGAATTCGTGCCCGTCGAGATGGGCAAGAACGTCTTCCTCAAGGGTGATACGCGCGGAATGACCGACGCTGCAATCAAGGTCGTCGAAGAGTGCGGCGTCCTCTTCAAGGGACCGATGGAGACGCCGAAAGGCAGTGGCGGCAAGTCGATCAATGTCACCGCGCGCAAGATGTGGAACGCGTTCGCCAACCTGCGCACGTTTCGCACACTGCCCGGCGTCACAACGCCGTTCTCCAAGGCAGGCATTCCGGTCAATCTCGTCATCGTTCGCGAGAACATCGAAGATACCTACGGTGGCGTCGAACATCGCCTCTCAAACGACATGATCCAGTGCAAGCGCCTCATCTCGGCGCCCGGCTGCGATCAGGTCATTCGCTTTGCATTCGAGACAGCTCGTCGACTCGGCTTAGTCTCTGTTCACTGCGGCCATAAGGCCAACATCATGAAGTTGACCGATGGACTCTTCCTCGATCGCTTTCTCACGATGTCACGGGAGTTTCCCGAGATTGCATCGGGTGACGTCATCGTCGACGCACTTTGCATGAACCTCGTCATGCGGCCTCAGATGTACCGCATGGTTATCCTACCCAACCTCCAAGGCGACATCGTGAGCGACCTTGCTGCCGGGCTCGTCGGTGGACTCGGCTTCGCGCCGAGCGCCAACATTGGCACGCACATTTCAATCTTCGAGGCCGTGCACGGAACCGCGCCGGATATCGCTGGCAAGGGCGTCGCAAATCCGACAGCACTGATCCTCTCGGGTCTGATGATGCTGCGACATCTCGGCCTGACGCGGCACGCCGCAGCGATTGAGAACGCGCTCCTCAAGGCGCTCGAAGACGGCATTCACACCGGCGACTTCGGCGATCCGTCGAAGCATCCCGTCGGTACGACCGAATTCGCACGGGAGATTGCGGACCGCCTTGGATCGAAGCCATCGACGGTTCCCGCCTGCGCCGAACCGCTCGACAGCGGCGCGACAGTCACCCTTGCCCCGCTGGTTAGGCCCAAGAGCGGGACGCCGCACACCGTGATCCGCACGTTCACGAAGGTTAGCACCCAGGTCGTCGGTTGCGATCTATATCTCGACGCGACCCAGTCGGCCGCCGCGCTCGCCGAGGAACTCGGCCGCGTCTGCGCGAACACTCCGTTCCGACTGTCGCTCATCTCAAACCGCGGCACGCAAGTGTGGCCCACCGGCTCGATCTACACCGAATGCGTTGACTATTGGCGTGCGCGGTTCGAGCCGCGCGAGGGAATCGCTCCGAGCGCAGTGACCCAAGCAACCGTGATCGCCCTGCTCGACCGCGTCGCCACGTCGTTCACGGTCTGTTCGTACGAGCTGCTTCGGACCTTCGATGGCGTCAAGGGATATTCCATGGCGCAGGGTCAGTGATAGCAGCGGTGGCGAACGTGCTTCCGTAACGAGATCGAGCACGTTGGTCGTCCATGCCCTGCAGCGGCAACCGCGACGGAGGGCACGACCTCCGGCATCGCGACCGAGCCTCGGAAGATTCCGCAGCATTTTGCGAGTCGTCCGATTTTCCATCTTGACGCCCAACGACACCCGTAGTAGCTTCCTACGACAGTGGTAGTAGAGCGTCGCCGCTCACGCGTGCGCTGCTACCGCCGGACCCCGGGAGTACCCACGATGTCGAAGCGTGAAGTCGATCTAGGAGACGCGGAACTCGCGGTTCTCCGCGTGCTATGGGACTTCGGTCCGCAGACCGTCCGCGAGGTGATGGAGCATCTTCACGAGCGCGGCCGTCGGGTCGCGTACACGACAGTCCTCACGTTTCTCACACGACTTGAGCAAAAGGGCGTCGCCCGCTCCGACCGCAATGACCAAGCCTACGTCTACCGCGCCAAGGTCTCGCGTGCGAGCGTAACGAAGTCGCGAGTGAAGGCGCTGCTCGAGGAACTCTACGACGGTGCTGCGGGCCCGGTCGTCATGCACCTCGTTGAGAACGAGCGACTCACCGCCGACGAAGTGACGCAAATCCGGAAGCTCATCGCCGACCTCGACGCAAACTGATCCGCTCTTTCACCGAATCTGACCGAACCGGGCCAAATTGGACCAAATCGGAGCAGCACCGTGGACGCAACCGAGTTCCTCTCAACCATCTGGCGCAGCTTCCCAAGCGTCAACGACCTAACAAGCTTCCAGTTCGGCGCGATTGAGGCGATCTGGATCGACGCGATCTGGGTCGGCGGAATCGCTGCAACTCCGATCGCGCTGGTCGCGGCGATGTTCTGCTCGTCGAAACGAGTGCGCCCCGCGACGCGGCACGCACTCGCTTTAGCAGCACTTGTTTCGTTCCTGACTCCAGCGATCGCCGGCGCGTTCTGGCGCCCCGACTTCCTCAAGCTCGCCCCAGTCCCGCCGATCGGGGTCGCTGCGAACACGACCGTTGCAATCCCCCCGCCGCCGCGCGAAGCACTCGCCGTTCCGAGCGCGAGTCTTGCGCATGAGTGCGACGCGACCATCAACGCTTCGCTCGCCGGTGCGTCGCGCTTCCCCGTCGTCCCAGTCACGATGTCAACCGACGAAGCGCCGGCGTGCCGAGCCACTTCAACGATTGCAAGCTCAAATGCCAGTGTGAAAGTCGCGCTGCCTTCGGTCGCGGCACCCACACTCTCCCAGCCCGCGAAGACGCTTGCGGCAAACGGCCCTGCGCGCCAGCAAAGCGGTCCATGGCTCCCTCGGTTCATCGCACTCCGAGACACCATCGCCGATCTCCCTCCCCTGCCACCACTCATCGGACTCGCTGGCGCAGCGATCTTCATCGCACATCACATCGCCCGTATCGTGAGGGCTCGGCGATCGTTTGCGGGCGCCACAGCGGCACCGTCCGCGGTGGTGTTAGACGTCGCCGACGCAAGCAAAGCGCTCGGCCTCGCCAATCCGCCCGCGACGTTCGTCACCGACGCACGTATCTCACCGATGGTGCTGTGTGGCTTCACACCACGGCTCATTATTCCGAGCGAGCTGTGGCGTGAGCTGGACGCCGATTCGCGCCGCGCAGTGCTCGTGCACGAACTGGCGCATCTGCGCCGCGGCGACCATCGCTGGTGCTGGCTTGAAACACTCGTTCTCGCCATCTACTGGTGGCACCCACTCGTCTGGTGGCTTCGTCGGCGTCTCCGCGATGACGCGGAGCTGTGCTGCGACGCGTGGGTCACCCAACTTCTTCCTCGCTCACGTCGTGCGTACGCCGAAGCGCTCGTCGCAGCGACCGAGTTTGTCGCGCACACCCAGCGGGGTCGCGCCCAACCCGCGCCCGCCTACGCCTTCGTCGGCCTTGGCGTAGTTGCCACCACCCGAAACTCTCAACGCCTCGCTACTCAACGCCTCACTAGGAGAATCACTATGGTTATGACCGACCGCACTGCGCCGCGCGTCTCGATGGTCGGCGCGTTCGTCGTCGCCGCAGCCCTCGGCGTCGGCGCCTTCGTCACCCCCGGACTCGCGTGCCCACCTGAAGAGCTTGCACAGCGTCAAGTTCAGAACTCACAAGCGCAAGCACGAGTGCGCGTGGTGCCGCCGCGAAGCGCTGGCAGAGATCGCGCCCCGACCCAAGCTGGTGCGAGCGTCGACTTCATGGGCGAGGCACCGGCGATCGAGGCGATGCAGGGGCAGGGTCAGGGGCAGGGCGCTATGGCGCAGGCCCAAGAGGAGCTACTCGCGGCTGCGCTGGGCCAGAGTCGGAGCTGGGGTTCGGCTAATCCCTCGCAAGATTCGCAAGAAGTCGTCCTGCGCGCCTACTACCTACCCGAGGGCAAGCTTGAAGCCCTCACCGAACTAATGTCGCGGCAAGACGTGCCGGTCTTCATTGACGCCAACGACGATCACATCGTCGTCCACGCAACTCCGGCTCAGCACGAGGTCTTCGAGTTGTTCATTCGTTTGATTCACCCGGAAGCTGCCGGCTCGCAGTCGCCTGGCGCGGCGACAATGCCACGCTCGGGCAGCGCGGGTGGACCGGCGCAGTGGCGAGGTCAGCGATTCCCGAACCCAGCGTTCGGACAGCGACCGCCGATGTCCCGATCGACCGCTAACGAGTACCGAAGTGCACTGCGTCAACTTGAGCTGTCTCGCGCCGATGTCGAGCGCCAAGCCGAGCAGATGCGCGAAGCCGCCGAAGCTGCGGAAGAACGCTCGGTGGACGTGCGGGCTGCGATGGAGGCGCTCACGGACCAAGCGCGTGGCACGAATGATCAGATTGCAGCACAGGCGCTGCAGCAGGCGGTCCATGCTCTCGCCGAGCGCGACGCTGCACTCGCTGCCGATGCAAGCCGGAAGTCCATGCATGCGAGTGATCTTGAGATGCGACTTCAGCAGATCGAGGCCCAGCTCGCCGAGACGGGAGCTCGTCTCGAGGCACTCAGTGCGATGCTCGACGCCACCACTGAGTTGAGTGACGACGCGGAGTCTCCTGAGCCAATCGAGGCACCGGAACCGGCCGAATCGCCCGAGCCAGTAGCAGCACCTGCTGCCGCAGCTTCTTCCTTCGTTCTCGCCGGTCCAGCGACCGATCCGCTTCTCGCGCGAGCGCTCGTCGCACCCGCCGCGTCCTCGCCACTGCGAGGAACACTTCGCGGCGCCACCGCACCGCTTGCGCCGCTTGCACCGATCGCTCCTGCACCGCCTCGTTAGATTCGCCCTAACACCACTGCCCGACGACAGTCGAGCAGTGGATTTTCTCAATCGCGCCGTAGGGGATTCGCTCGCGCCACGCTGGTACGGCACAGCTGTCGCCACGCTCGTCCCTGAACCCGTCCGAAGCATCCGCGCATGCCACAGATCTCACTCCTCATCGTGCTCACAGCCCTCGCCCAGAATGCGAGCGAAAAGCCCACTAGCACCACCAGCACCAGCCCCCACAGCGCCGCTGTCGACCGGAGCGCGATCGCACACTACCGAGCGGGCCTCGGTCTGGTCGAGCGCGGAATGCACGACCTCGTCGTTCCCGAACTCGAAGCGTTTCTTGCTGCGGCGCCTGACTCGCTCGAACGAGCGAACGCGCGGTATGCACTCGCTGTCTCTTACTCGCGACTCGGAAAGAATGCGGATGCTCTACGCGAGTTGAACATCGTGCTTGGCAAGAAAGACTTCGCCTTTACTTCGGACGCGATGCTCCTCGCGGCAGAGTGCGAACTGCGCAGGAACGACGCTGTACGTGCAGTAGCGCTACTCGATACTCTGGCCCGCGATCACGCTGATCGTGCAAAGCAGGAGCCAGCATCGGTGCTCCGATGCGAAGCCCTAGTCGCCGCTGCTCGCGACGCCGACGCGCTGAACGCGCTCCGTCAGACGATCGCGAGATTCCCTAAAGCAGCAGCGCTCGAACGACTCACGTTTCTGCTCGGTCGCAGCGAGGCCGCGCTCAAGCACGATCTAGCCGCAGTGGAAATCCTCTCCGCGCTACGAGCCGCGCACGGGTCCGGACCATACGCGCCGAGCGCGGCACTCATCGAAGCCCGGTGCAGGCTCGGCCTCGGCGACGCGATTGGCGCCCGAGAGGCACTCGCGAGCATCAAGACGCCACCCACCGACTTCGACGACGCATTCGCCTACTGGATGGCAGCGAGCGAGCGTCGTCTCGGCAACGATCGCGCCGCCACTCAGCGGCTTGCAAAGGCGATCGCTGCGCATGCCACGAGTTCGCTCATTCCCGACATGCTCTTTGAATAAGGCGCTGCATTCGCGCAGCTTAATGACAACGCTGGCGCGGCCGCTGCATACGCCGCGCTCATTGAGCGCGCCCCTACGCACCCCGGCGCGCTGCACGCCGCCGTCGGTCGTGGCACTGCTCTCGCACGCCTTGGCAACGCCGTCGACGCGCGCAGCGCGCTCGACGCAATTCTCGCACAACACGCCGACCTGCCGAACGATCCCCGCATCGCAGCCGAAGACGAACTCGTCGAGCTGGCGGCGGCTGCGGCTGATTGGGAGGCGGTGGAGCGACATGCTCGCTCGCTGCTCGGGCTCGGCGCTACGCCAGCGCGCGAACCGGAACTGTGGCTCCGGCTTGGAGTCGCGCAGGCGAAGCTCGCACAGGGCGACGCGCAAGCGTCACTGGAACGGGCCGTCGCGACGGCGGTGTCCTCGTCTGGCGCTCGCGATGTCGCAAGCGAGGCGGTGCGCGATGCAGCTCGTGCCCAGCTTCTCGCCCTCTCGCGCCGCGAAGGCCGATCTGATGACACGCGTCGCCTCCTTGGCAAGCTCGCGCCGTCGTCACATGACGCGCTCTTCGAGCTCGCGAGCGCCGAGTCAAACAGCGGCGACAGCGCTACCACGGAGAAGTCGTTCGATCAGTTCATCCGCGCGTATCCCAACGACAAACGTGTAAGCGAGGCTCGCGCCCGGCGTGTGCTAGCGCTCGCCGCGCTGAAGCGATACGAAGAGCTCGACGAAGCCGCGCGAGTACTCGCGCCGAACATCGCCACGCTTGACCCAGCGCTTGGATCCAGCGTCCGCTTCGAACACGCGATCGCACTCTCGACACTTGGGAACACTGCCGCAGGCGCGAGTGCGCTGAGCGCGATCTCCGCCGATGCGGGAGCAGCACCCTGGCACGCGCATGCACTCCTCGAACTCGCGCGGCGCGCGTTTGAAGAGAGTCATGACACTGAAGCAGTGCGCCTCGCCGTGCAGGCCGAGGCCGGGCTTCCAACCGCGCCGATCGGCGAGCGAGCCGGGCTTCAGGAGCGAATCGAATATCTCAAGGGTGCCGCCCGTTTTCGTGCGAGCGCTCGCGGGGCCGTCGATTCCACCGCTCGGACCGACTCCGTTGCAACGTCAAACCTCGAACCGAACGTCGAAGCGGCCATCGCGCTCGCCGCGTTTATCAAGAAGTTCCCGGAGTCCGCGCTGGCTCCTTCGGCGCGTTTGATGTGTGGACAGGCGTTTCTCGCTGCCAACCGCGCTGCTGATGCAATCGCTCCGCTGGAAGCGCTCGTCGCTTCCGACCCCCCCGCCGAGTTGGCTGAGCCCGCACTTCTCGCACTCAGCCAAGCGCACGCATCACTCGGCGCGTGGAAAGTGAGTGAAGACGCGGCAATCCGTCACATCGCTCGCTTGCCCGATGCGCCGCGGTCTGC
>Ga0163148_10003254_pt1 | contig 18179 bp, 22 predicted proteins | sample OliLakLV19MP7P2_FD_148606 | JGI IMG/M metagenome (GOLD analysis project Ga0163148, IMG submission 148606) | Freshwater microbial mat bacterial communities from Lake Vanda, McMurdo Dry Valleys, Antarctica- Oligotrophic Lake LV.19.MP7.P2 | ecosystem: Environmental > Aquatic > Freshwater > Lake >...
TCTTATCACATAAGCCAGTGATATCCTTGTCATCCATCTCAACAAAGTCATCATAGTCAGTGATGCCTTGCTCCACAACCTCTTCTGCTGCTTCTTCAGACAGCATGAGTACATCATTGCAATGCTCATCAACATCCATCTTGATTAGTTAGTTAAGCTGTAGCCGGCTTGATAAACACTTGGGCAAATGCTTGGAAACACTTGGAACTTGTTGTTGTTGTTGTAACTGCTTTAACTCTTGTAACATGTTGGAAAACTGAGCTCTTTTGTGGATGCTTTGATCAAACCGGTTTAAGCTCTTCCATGCCCTTCTTCATCCGATCCGGACTGAGGTGTTCCAAGCTCTTCGTCCTGTGTTGTTGATGTGGCTATTGAATTGCTGCTGTGGCGCCGGATGCTGTGGATTCAACTGCCTTGCTGGCATGCTGTCGTGCCCTCCACTCCATAGTGATGTAATCCATTGACATGCTGATGTAGCCTCTCCATGCTGATGTCAGCCACAAATGGGATTGAATTGGAAATTCCATGGGTTTCCACAATGAGATCTCTTCTTCACACTGGATGCTGCAGTCTTCTCCCTGCTGCTCCTGTGGTAAACATGAGCACACTGGATTCTCCCACTCGCGATGTGGGTCCTGCTGTTGTGTTCGTACACATGCATGCATGCATGCCTGTGTAGTCGCCGACGTCGACATGTGGAAAGAGAGCAACATCATTGGATGATGTAGCCTCTTGCTCTGCTTCCGGAGCTAGTAGCTTCTGCTGTGCTCACTGCTAGGCGTCCCCAGCGGCACTAGTGCCTTCTCCATCTCCTGCAGCATCATTGTCAACTTGGAATCATCCAATTCTAACCAGCATTCATGGAGATGCGAATTTTCAAAGAGCATTGCTTTGACTGCGTGCACTTGAGTTTTCGATATCGATCTCCGGAGTGCTCGCACGAAGAGCAAAATGTGAGGTAAAATTAAAATAATTGACTATCGAAAATTCAGCACTCAACATGTTCTGTGCTTAGCTTAGGTTGTTTCGTAATTAGGCTTGTGGACACAAGCGATCGATCATTTGCAGCCTAAGACATAAGCGATCGATCCGTTGCTTCCGAATTGTCACAAAAGATCTCGCACACTGCTGCACTGATGCATGCTTCCTGCAGCGTGTCGATGGCACTTCATTCCGATCCTTCGCTACTCCATGTGTCGCTAGCTAGCTTCACACATGGTTTGCATAGCAAAGCAGCAGAATCATGGTGCTGACAACACAAATTAAGCTACCGAGTGATTGTGTTTCAAGACAAGCAAAATTGTGAGCTAGTCTTCACTGCTGCTCTGCTAGTCCTGTAATTCGTGGGATTCAATCTGGGACTGAGTCAGACATGGATCTTTTTCGTGTTTCTTTGGAGATTGTGGACAATTCCTCAACCTCCGTTTCAAAATCACAGTTGCGAAGCTGATCAGGGCTCAGCCGCAACGGGAAGCGCTCTTGGAGCACATGAATCTTGCCCAGTCCAGTGTTGGCCCTCACAAAAGAATCGAGAATCGTGCAAAGCTCTATGTTTGGCACCGCTACTTCTTCCTCCGTTTCGCCTTTTGCGTTGACAACTGGTTGACTCACTTTTTAATTGCTTGCATCCCGCCAATTGCAATCATCATGCATTGTCTTGAAGGCGACAATGTCAGTTGAGGTTGCCATTTCTGTTTCTTCTTCTTCTTCTTCAATTTCAAACCATTGATTGCACATTCTTTTCAAATTGGCTTCAGCAGCTTCCAAAAAACTGAATTCCAGAAATTCACCCATTGCCTGAAGGCGTCCACCAGCATCTTGGATCTTGAACCCTCCGCAAATTACACTTTCATCCTCACAAATGGTTTTTTCAAGGACCAACTTTCCACAGGCGGTGCGATGAATGGATTCAAAGTGTCCAAAGCCTAACACACAAACAGATTGACAAATGGTGGAAGAACAGAACACCAAATCTGGTTCCAATCGATCTGCAAAAGGTGGCAATGGACCCAGCTTCAAGGAATCAATGAGATCAGGATCACTGTTTTTTACATCTATCAATGCCTCATAGCCATGTCCACTGGCATTAAAAAAGGTCCGTTTGTCCACGAATGCCAACCCTTGGGAGCAGTCAAAAGAGGGATTGCCAACAGGGCTGCTGCTGATAGGGGCCTTTTTCTGTCTCTTCCTCGCCCTTTGCTGCCTCTTCTTTGCAGTTCTCTGTCTTGACTTTGCCATGGTTGAAGCTTCTAGCCAGATGGTAGCTGCAGTGCTTTGTGCCTTCATCACAATGATGTTTCCAGAGCATGCTTTTCTTCCTTGTGGGTGCTGTTGCCGGCTGGTGCCTGGGCCGGATAATTTGATGTCGCCATGCCAATGACACGCAAAATCTGAAGCTGAAAGAAAAGTGTGTGCAGGCAAAACATGATGGAGTTGGGGTTTTGCAGATTTCCATTGCATGCAATCAGATGTCAAGAATGACAAAACACATTTCTGATGCTTTTGTCATCGGACAAACACATTGTCTTTGTTCAATCTGGACCATGCGGTGGCACAGTTTCACTGTGGAATGTTTTGAAATGACAGTAAAAATCATCGGAATCCAAATGTGTCTTCCATCCAAAACATTGGAAACATCTTCTCGCGATTGGGAAATGTCGGAAAAAGTCGTAACGAAGCGGCAGGATTCAATCACAGGTGACCACATTGGGGCCTTTCACATGAGTGATCCCGACTGGGAGCGTCTGATGAACAACCCAGCACCCCCGGTTGCTGACACCGGGAATCAAACCCGGAGGAACAAGGTTGAAGGACCCTCCCTCTGGCATGGGTCCACCTGCGCCAGTCAACAGGACAGTCACGAGACCCAACATTGGCCAAGCATGAAGTTGCCAAAGGCAGACACAACGCTAAGAGGTTGATGTCTGTTGCCTGAGATGACCCACAAAATGCACTCCCCTGCAATTGCACACTTCTCATGTGTCAATGTCAACACATGTTTTTGGCCTGACTGCAACCTGCTGGCAGACTTTTTTCATTTTGCAATTCCCTAAGATGTTTCTGTGCATGTTTGATCAGCAACGATGGAGAAGTTGCAAAATGTTCATTCTTGTTGTGACTGTCAGTCAGTGACCAGCTAGTTATGCAAACAAATGCATGACTCACAACATAAATGGGATGTGCTGTTTTTCTCTCATTTTTTCATTTGACATCTCTCAGAGTCAGCTGGTTTTTTGTTCATTCAATTTCTTCTGTGCCAACCACTGCAAGGTGCTTCGTTGCATTTCCATGTCAAGTCAATGGATGAATGTTCCATTCTTTTGCATTTGTTTTTGTTTTCTGACATTAAGGGTGAAAATGGATCACAACAGGGAATGGCAGGATTTCCTTGCAGGAAAATGCATCCTGGACCAAAGCTGAAAGCAGAAATGTGGAGTTCACTCATGCAAAGACCATTGGATTCATCTTCCTGAGCATCTTGCGTCTGCGTGGTGCTGAATGTCTCTGAGTCCCCTTCCAAACAAAACAAAGCATGTCTCTGACAACATGTTTGAAAGACTGAACTCCAAATGGTCGTGGACAAAAGTGAGCACTGTGTCGGCGCATCGGCATGCATGTTCACAGTGATTGTGAATCTTCAATGACCACTGAGTTTCATTGACTGAAGACTGATTTTGGTCATGCACAGCACATCAGGAGTCATTCAGGCCTGGAGATGATTCCCCTCTGGAAGATGCGAGTTTTTTGGCTGCAACGAACCAGTCAAAACACCAGCAGCCATTTGCAACTTTCTTTGATTCTGAGTCATCTGCAACAACTTTTTGGCAAAACCATCACAAAAATCAAAAAGACTTGAATCTGTCATGTTCCAATGCCAATGTCACAGCAGAAACAGATGAGCTGTTGTGGTGCTGATAAATGCTTCCTCTCTGCTGTGACAGTTGAAGCATTCTCAGTGTTTTCAAGTTGCAGGTATGAATTTTTACTGGCAGTTGGATTCATTTTCGCAGCGTTGGATAGAGCGCACACACTCTCCAACTTAAAACAGCTCATTCTTCTCTTTCGCATTCTTTCGCATTCCGGAGCTTTTTTACTGTTACGTTTTGATGGAAGGCTTCTTCCTTTTCTCCCTCGCTGAATCTATCAAACAAACAATAACTATAACAATAAACCAGTGCTACTATTTATATATATATATCTACAATGGGTGTCACGAAAGAAACGATTACACCAGGCAATGGCGTGTTGTTCCCTAAAAAGGGCGACAAATTAACCATGCATTACACAGGTACCTTGGCCAATGGCAAGAACAAGGGAAAAGAATTTGACTCGAGTGTTTCGCGCGGCAAACCCTTTCAATTTGTGATTGGCATTGGTCAAGTGATTCAAGGCTGGGATGACGGTGTCGTCCAAATGAGTTTGGGCGAAAAAGCCTGGCTTCATATAACGAGTGATTACGGCTATGGCGCGGAAGGAGCTCCCGGTGCGATTCCTCCCAATGCCGACTTGAAGTTTGAAGTCGAGTTGTTGGCGATTGGAGATCAAAAAGCACCTGGATTTACAGAGAGTTCTTGTGCGATTTTGTAAATACTAATAGTTGTGTGTGGGAGTGGGCGAGCGGCAATGGTTCTAGCTAAAGAATTTACTAAATGAATGAAATTTAACCTTTTCATAATTAAATTAATTCCTCAATCGTACTCCTTGCGTCAGTGAGTTGGAAGGAGGAGAAGGCAGAGTGGAAGCATTTGTAGCATTGCATGATGCCGTACTGTAGAGTCTAGTGTCGGTTCTTGTGGTACTGGTAGGAGGCACGGGGGCTGCTGCAGTGCCCCCTAGTAGACGACCTTGACCACCTTGCTTTCCGTCAATCATCAGTTGGTTGGTTTCTCCTTCTTGAACACTGGTCAAGGTGACTCCCAATGGATCCAATTCCACAAAGCGTGGTGGCCTTTCCGGTGAAGCAGCTGGTGCTCTTGTCGTCGTTGTTACGTCTGGATCGGCCGTCGCTGTGGATGCTGTGGTATCATCTGCCTCCATTCCTGTACTACTTTTTGGTGGTGTTGCTTTGGGGGTCGTCGCTGGGTTGTCACTTCGGACAGTCCTAGTAGAAGCACTACCAGTACCGGTACTACTACTGGTATGACTCGGTTGGATGGTCGCCCTTCTGGACGAATAGGACTCCTGCGTTAGGAAGGACTCCCCTCCAACTTGTGGATTGGGTTCCATAAAGCCAGCACCAGCAGTCGTTCGCCTTACTAGTGCCGGTTTCGAAGCAGCAACAGTGAAGGCTCCACTGTCACTCGTAGTAGAAAGCAGCGAATCCCCACCGACTTGTGCATCGGGTTCCACGACGGGGACTCTACTCGTTCTCATTGCGTTTGTTGCTGTGGTACTGGCAGTAATGGTAGTATCGTATGATTGTTCTCTTGCGAGCGAGTCCCCTCCCACCTGTGGATCTGCCTCCACAAAAGGTGATGACTCGGATGGTGATGGTGTATTCATTTTCCTACTGACATCATCAGTAGATGATGGATGATTGTTTGTTTCCAAGGTCGGTGATTTGGTCGATGTGGTTTCCGTCACAACTGCAAATCCCTGTGATTTCGGGGCTTTGTTGGTAAAAGCAGGAACGGTTGACTCAGTTGACTTGTTGTATTGATTCTTGGCCCCTGTCCCCATGCTGATATTGGAATAGTGAACGGTCTGTCTGTATTTGATGTTGGATGCTGATGGAGAGGGTATGTTTGTGGATGTTGTAGATGTAGCAACTGTCTCAGTGTTTGTTGATGTAGTCTTTGAGCTCTCGGCATTGCTATCAATATGAATATCCGTGGCACCATCGCTTGCGCTAGCCGAATATTCCATTTGTTTCATATGCTCCAATACTTGCTCCACTAATAAATCATTCGATGTGTTGTCTTGCGAAAGCAGCAACCAACCAGCTTGTCTTGCTTGTGCCATCATTTCATCTTGAATCGATCGAACACGTTGAAATTCTTCTTGTTCTATTAGTAGTTGCTGTAATTGTTGTCGATGAAGGTCTTGATTTTCAATGTACAAAACAACGCCCATGGCATCTCCTCCTCCCGTTTGGTCCTTCCAGGATTGTAACAGTCGTTGACAAACACGGCTGGTTGGCGTCAAGTGAGGACCATGCACGACCAATGTGGACTTGAGTGTGTGTAGGTGTAGGTGTGCTTCCACGACTCGTTCCAGACTGGATTCCACACTAGAACAAGCATTTTGCCAATTCTCAACAGCATTAGCACTGCTTGTGGTGTCTTCTTGTAGTAGTGAAAAATCAACAGGGTTGCAATGCAAGGCAGGATTTATGTCAGGGGAAATCACACCTTGGAGTACGGTACAAATGGTGTCGGTCGAAATACACTGTGGCTTGTCACTATTACTTGTAAGTAGATTGTGGTGGGCCAATTGCCATCCCACATTGGACGTGTCCGTTCCAGCACTGCCACAAATCAAAACCAATCGAGGAAAAATAGAAGTGTCGTCGTCTTCGTCTTCGTCGTGTTGTTGCTGTTGTTGATTGAGGTCCAAATAGGACATGGAAAGAGAAGGAATTCTTCTCCTCTGTGTACAAGTACGAGCAGTAGCACTAGCAGTAGTGCTAGTATGGAGACGCAAGGAAGGAGCCACAAAGGCTCCTACAGGTAACACTGGAACTACCACCATTGCTACAACGGCTAGTAGCAGTGTCTGGACAAGCAGCACACACTGGCGCTGGTGTAGATGGCGGCAACAAAACATCATCGTGGCTCTTCTCATAAAAAAATCAAAACTTTGTCGTCCTCTTCTATTTTAAAACAGTAGTAGTCTACTTAATCCGAGTAACAAGAGCAGAGCACCATGGCCATGCTGCATTCAGCACACAACAGATGGGCGGGAAAAGGGTGCGTGATGGGTTCTCGAATCAATCAAAGAATAATAATGTGGTAGATTTTAGCTAAGACGCGCATAGTCTCCGAAATCAACTTAAAATATCCGTTCCAACAAAATTGAGCTATATTTTTCAAGCGAAAAGAATCGCGTCGGCAGACATTCACACTGTCACACTTGTCTTTGCGGATGCCTTCTCTGATCTATTGGATCGATGGAATGACTGACTGACTCAGTCATTCATTGTTATTGTAATTATTAGCTAGCTAGCTCGTAACAAAGAAGCCACGAAAGATACCATGGCCATGGAGAGGACTTCACGCCTGCATTATGTATGTTTGGCAGTAACTCTACTAGCTATCTAGTACTAATAGTCTACCAGAGACGAAAACGGCTGCCTTCAACTATTCCATAGCTTACTACTGTACTAGTACGTGTAGCAACCTTCATAGCATCGGTATCTCTTAGAGAGTAAAAGTGCTGCAGTAGGTACACATCGATACAGTCGCATTTTCCCTTTGTGACAACAATGGTTTCTAAACCATTGCCGTTGCGGCCGGCACTTCTGCTACAATTGCCACTACTATGTTTACTAAATAGCACTATCAACAATCACAACACAGCGGTACAGGCCTTCAATCCGATTCGCAAAATTCAAAATGATTATCGGGCCCTCACGCGACGCGTGACGGCACGGCAAATTTTGTTACCTCCCAACAGTGAAGAGGCTCTTCAAAGATTAAAGCTCTCCATTCTTCGGCGTGTGGAAACGCCACTCCCAAAAGAAGAAAACGACGGAGGCCCAGAAGAATTTGAATTTATCGTCACGGTCTTTGAAGAAGCGGCCAAAAAGTACAGTCGCGATGACACCACAAGTCCACGAGGTGCTTTGATTGGAGAATTGGTTCCCCAAGGAACGTGTCGTTCGGCCATAATAGATGCCGCCTGTTTTCGTGTTCCACTGGGAGCCGTGTATGGTCCCATGGAATCCGAATTTGGACTTCATTTACTACTAGTCAGCGAACGATTGAATTGTCCCAAATTGGATGGTACCAAGACGAAATTGATCCCGCCTCGTCCCGGAGACACTACAGGATATGGACACTTGGTGCCCAGTTCGGCCACTACACTACAAGAATCGCAAGTCACGCCCTCCTTTTTAGTACGACAAGTTGCCTTTTGGGTCTTTGTATTACTCTCGGGAGGAATCTTAGCCGAATTGGCTGCCAAAGTGGGAGGGCCAGGGTCTTCCTAGTCCAATCCAGGAACCATCAACTACCCATTCATACAACAGCAAAAAATACTGTCACAATTCACAATACTCGAAGGACACAATCCATATCCATGTTTTCTTGCGGCAGAAAATGCGCATCTCACAGTTTTCAATTTCTCCGCAACGTGCACATTTGAGATGAAAAAAGAAAAAAAGTACTGAACTTTTTCGATGCCAATCCAACTGAACACGTCTGCTACTGTGGCACTACAAGACTGCACCAAAAAACAATGCTTTGGTTGGTCCAATTGTCCATCTTTTTTCCATACCTTAATAAGAACTATTTTACAAACGTTCAAAGGAAAGAAATTTTGCGAGGTACAAATGGTACCCTATTTTTTCAGAGTCATTTACTACTGGTAGATTATTATTTTTCGGTTCCGAAACACTGGTAACTGAATGCTGCCTCTTTCGGCGTGGTCTCGTCTTTTACGACAACATGTTGAAGTCCAGGTTGAACGATGTAACTTGATAGATAGATTGCTGTCACCAACTAAACATCTCCCTAGCGGCGACCACCAAATGGTCGTATCAGTCGGCAGTGTTGTTGCTGTCATGGACACGTTCCTACAAGTAAAGTATACGGTTCCGATTCACTTGCTGCTTGGTTGTGCACTCTTCTCATAGATAGTGTAAACAAAATATTTTGCGGAAAGTGCAGCGCATTGAGAAGAAAGGGTATGTTTCTTGAGTGAGTGACAGTCACACACTTCTTCTAGTTCCGCTTACCACTGGCAGATTTACATTACGCAATCAATCTTCCGTTGACTGCAACGGGAAGGCCGTGCTTTTGGATCGCAGCTACGAGCAGCTTGACCACAGACATTAGCTAGCTAGTTAGCCAATTGATCCGAGTAGCACGGTGCTTAACTACTGCTTCCCGAGCTATGGTTATCGGCTACTACTAACTAGCAGGCTTACCTAACTAGCAACTACTAGTAGCTAGTGCGCTGGCTAGCTTTGTCAATCACCGCTAGTCCTGCTGGGCCTACCTAAGAACGCCACGGTGCACTGGTACTACTAGCTAGGTTCGATCAATGGTGGTGGGTGCCTAAATTGAGTGAAAGAATGAGACCAGACTACTACTAACGACGTACTTGCTACAGTTGCCAGAGAGGTGTTTATTAATTTTTGTGGTGTCTCCGAAATTACCATCCGCGAAAATAATGCTTCAGAATTCTCAAAACTATTCTTACAACAAAATAATCATGAACCTTGCCACTGACCTTAGACGTACAACTGCTCAAACCAAATAAATACCAAGGCACAACAGATTGAACAGAAGCGGTGCGCTGTTGTCGTCTGAAGTTCACCTTTACTTCCAATGGCAAGTTTGGGCTGTTAATCAAAGGTGCACCCATCGAGGAGATAAGCGATTCAACGTTGCCTTGATTGTACTACTTTTCGACACTAGAAGTAATCATGCTTCGCTGAATTACTCCTTTTTAGAGGTCAGCTGCACGAGTACTCGCTGGTGAGGCGTTGTGGCCTTGTGGGGCTACTCGCTTAGGCAATCCAGGAAACCGGTTCTAACTAAATTGGTAGATTTTAGTCACGTCACCTTTGCTTAGGTACAACGATAGAGCTACCTTATTGCTGGTTAGCTACTACTAGCTAGATAGAGCTAGCTAGCTACTAGCTACTAGAGCTCGTTAATACGGTAGCTGGGATAGTGCAGGACCGACCTTCAACTGCACGGGCTAGCTAGGTAGCTAATAGTAGCATCTCTAGCTAGTCGGTACTAGTAGCCGGTAGAAGCCGCCGCACAGGACTACTGTAGTATCTTGTCAGAGTACCGGCTGCTGCTCATTTCACTGCAAAGAGAATCCTTTACTGCTCATTTCTTTTTGGTAGTGGTTGAAAAATTGCCCTTTTTTCAATTTCTCAAAGTTACCAACGAATTTACCACCAAGCCACAAGTAGGACAGGACTCGAACACTCGAACTCTTCCAATCTACATACACCACTAGCTAGCTAGTATAGTATAACAATCCACCATGAAGCTATCCACTGTCCGTGTTTCCGTCGCCTTGGTGATGCTGGTAAAGACTGTCGTCTCGGCTGGCACAAACGCTCTAGAAGAGGATGTCTTTGTCAGTCTGAATGACTTGATCCAGATGAAACACCAAATCCAAGAAATGGGAATCGACGATGTCCCTGATGTCCATGACGCCTATAAGAGACATCTTCAAGACGACGAAGGCGACCACTGTGGTGGCTTGTTTGGTCAAGACGAATGCGGGGAAGATTTGACCTGTATGCGTTTGGGACTTCGCAGACACTGTGTGCCCTTGGACTGTTTGGTAGATATTGCCATGGACTACAAGAACAATTCCTTGACGGACGCGTATTGGCACAATATGTTTGCCACAGCGGGCGTCACCACGGACGAGATCACCGAGGCGTTTGCTTCCAGTCCCTTGTACCGCAACAATCCCTATGAACTCATGAGTCATGACAATGCCTTTCGACGATTCGCCGACACCTTTACCGAAAATGCACCCGATTTCAAACCCATCATGCTGCGTTCCATGGAATGTATGGCCAAATCACCCACCATTGAAGGCATTACACCCCTCTTTGGTGTCACCTATGGTGGAGGGGCTGCCCTGAAATTCGACTTTGCCTTTTTGTGGGGCAATGGGTCCGGAGATCTCGATATTAACAGTGGCACCTCGTTCATTCCCTCGTCTTTTTTCGAATTTTCCCTTTCGGCCTTCGTCGGGGCCGGCGTCGACATTGCCGGCACCTTTGGATGGACCTTTACGGGAACAAAGGAAGACATTCCCGGAAGTTCCCTTCACTGGGGTGGACGGCTTTATCTTGGCCCAGGTGCCGCAGTGGAAGGTAACTGCGATTTTCCCCGTAAGTTGATGGCATGCACTTTTGGTGTGCTCTTTTGTTTTTTCCGCAAAATGGTTCCCTATTTCATTTCTAATGTTATTCCTTTTACATTCCAATGTCATCACTTACAAAACACTGGATGATGAATCTACTGCTGTGTTGTTCATAGAGCAAACGCCTGGCATTACGGTAGATGCAGGTGCTGGCGCTGGTGGTGGACTCAATCTAGGCTGGACATACTCTTGCATGTACTTTAATGGTTCCAGTGCTTTCACCGGTAAGTTGTCAACAAATGGCAAATTCATTGGAGCGGAACTGTATAGCACGACTCCTGGTTTCTTTCCACTTTGCCATTTTCCATTTCTCACTTCCTTTGCCATTTGTTTTGTCTATTCAAACTCCTTCAGCTCGCCCCTCCAAAGCTCCCTCCAGAGCGCCTTCTCGTGTGCCAACAGTAACAGCATAAAAAGGGATGTTGCAAGTATCCAGAGCTTGTTCCAGCCGCCGTGCAGATAGTAGTCATCGTCTTATAACACATGCATATGCAGGTCCTACTATAAACCATTTACAACAACACAGTGCTTGTTTACCTGTGACTACGGTACAAAGAACCGGGCTCATTAATCACTCTGGCTTATTAGGGCTACTAGAATGGCTTTGAACGCAAAGACAACTACCTGCGGTCCCCTCGCCGGCATTAGCCAAACCAGCTGTTGCTTCCTTGTGTTGTGTGTTGTCCACAACTCATAGAAATTTGGTTGGGGTTAGCATTGGGGTGGTTTCTTTTGCTTCTTAGTCACTTGTCAGCTTGACTGTCATGAGGCCATTTGTCAAATGGCAGCACTCCTTTTTGCATGATTGCATAGGCATCACTGCACACACATCCTGCTGCCTCTTGTAAAGACAGAAAAGGTGATGTTGTTTTTTGTCATGCTGTTTAGTATGAAGCTCTTAATCATGTCCTTAAGTTCTTTTGAGTTGTCAATCTGCATGGACATGACAATTGAACATGCCTCTCCCACTGTGGGATTGGGGAACTGTGCAGAATCACATGGAAGAAAACATTGCTTGGAATCACAGAGTGTGGGTGGGCCCAGTGGTCTGGCAAGCCATTGTCTGTTTCAAAGATGGTGTGTTCCATTCACGGGTTGCAGCAGCATTGTTTCGGAAAATTCCAATCTGATCATTGATTTTGCTCTGCCAGCATGATCTGATTTTGTGACAAAGAAATGTGTTTGAATGCATTCCAACCAAAGATGCTTGAGTTTGATTTCTCTTTGGGTGATCTGCTGCTAGCAAGTCTGAGGGCACATCTGAAAGTGGGATTGACTCTTTTTGCTGCTAGTGAAGTCGAGAGACAAAACGCCTTTTGTTCTGTTCTGAGTGCTCTTTGCACATCCACATGCCAAGAATGCAGCTTTTTGATGGTGGCAACAATTTTTGTTTGTCAAACCTCTTGTGCCGACAAACCTGAATCCAGCGTGTTTCTGTTTTCTTTGCCAAAGTTGTCAAACCAAACACAACCATTTTTGACAAATTCTGAATGACGGATCAAAATCAACTTCTCTTTGTTGCCTTGGCAAGACTTCATGTGGAAACAATTTGATGTCAAGTGAAACCTTGGGGCCTTTGATGGACACGTGATTGAAGTGTTGAGGGTTTTGACCACTGAGTTGTGTTTGCCTGCTGCAGTGGCCAAATCAAGGTGTTGTTGGCCACCCTGACAGCTGAAGGTTGCCATGCAACCAACTGTTTTTGTTCATGTTGGGTTGTTGGGTTGAACAATGTTCACATTTGAAGCTTTGGTCCTTGATGCAGAAACAGAAAACAACATGTCCACTTCCATCCCAAGAATGTTCACATTTGAGTGTGCAGACAAACTCAATTCAGATGTCAATGCAGGAAAGTGTCAAAATGAAAGAAAGACATTGACAATTGACCTGTCAACCCTTCAGATGCATTTGAGACATTGCTGCTGTTGAGCATGTTGCAGCAGAAAGCTCCCATTGAGTTCTTTGCACGACTTGTCACTATGACTTTCAGCTGCACCAACACCAAACAGGAGTTTTTTGAATGACAATGGTTGAAGAGCATGTGGCAGCACATGGTGGACATCCAATGATTGTTTCAAATGACAAGATGTTCTCTCTGCAACGGAGGGAACTGTTGGATGGACAACATTGCAGACAGAGACACCTGCTCATTTGATGAAACAGTTCCGTTCACCAGACATTGCAAGCACGTTGTTGTTGCTGTTGAATCTCATGCTTCAAGATGCCCACAAGCCCACACATGCTCCTTGTGGGACAACAACAACATTCCCAACACACACCTTTGGAGACATGGATCTGCGCTTGGATTCAGATCTTCGTGCTTCATGGCGCATGCAGGTTGGCACTGTGATTCAAATAAAACAGCAACAGAGTGCACCCTTGGCTCAACAAACAGCCAATCGTTGCTTTGCTGTCTTGTCAATGAAACAACCAAAACGACTTGTCATGAACAATTTCCATCCGAGATTTGACAACGTTCTCATCTTGCTTGATGACCGGCATTCAATTTCAACAAGTCTTTTGTGCTGAATTTGACAACAAACACATCAAAATGCAACTTTTGAACCAGTCTGTTGATCAAAATCATGGGCACGGTGTGGCAACGGCATTCAACGGCTCTGTTGACAATTTGCCTTGATGTGATGTCCAACAGTGCCAATTTTCGCAAGCAGGCACCATCTTCAGTGCATGTCGCATCCTCACTTTGGCCACCCGCTGATGGCTCCAGCCCAAAAGTCATCCAGAAGCACCACCACATAGGTGCCCGACCGGGACAAAGTGCCAAAATGACAATCCACCCATCCTTTGGGGGAGCTCTCCTCATGACTGAAACCAATGCAATCACTGATGGAAACAAGACAATTGGATGTTTCACGTGGGGCAGCCAAAGGACAAAGGCAATCCCACATTGACATTTCTCTGTGCATCTTAGCAATGTCTTCAAAATCTCTCATTTGTTGCACAATGACCATTCTGCTGCTCCAGCTCTGTCGTGCCATGCGAATGTCACAATTCACTTTGTCATTTGACCACCAGTTGGGAGTGGTTTTGCAGCAAGCCATGCAACCTGCGAAAGAAAGTCCACTGCGCATGCACGACCTTTCAGCCCAAAACCTTCATGGACAAATTTAGCTGTCTTGTTGCACTGTGCACCACACGGCAAGGGGAGTTTTTGTCAACTAAATTTGTTGAAGGGGAAACCCTGTCTTGGGGCACTTGCCAATGGCAATCAACATGGACACCCCCAAACCAAATGCACTGTCAATTGGATAAAAATTTGGGGGTGATTTTATGTCAGACAAAAGTCAATGTCAAACTAGCTAGGCACTGCAGCATGTTTTGGTCTTGAGACAGACAATGCAAACAATTTTTACTGATTTGCTGCAGACAGTTCTGTTTTCTCAAAATGATGGCTTGTGTCCCGCCTTAATACCATGCAGTGTTAATCTACACTGTCCCACCAAGTGCAGTCTTGACAAGCCATTTTCAAAACACAGGTTTTTTTATAGTGTAATCTTATCTTACTCTAGCTAGCTAGTAGTAGAAGCGATGCAAGACACCGAATCCAGAAATCAATTTTCCTTTCATGTCTGGGAAAAATATCGATCCCCCGTTCCGTGTGAATACATACCAACGAATGTCAATACAACTGCATCACAACTTATACTACAGTACCAGTAGCAGTACCAGTAGATGCTCTTTTGGAAATATGGATGGTAGGCATCGCAACATGCAACATGCAAAGCATCCGAGTTGGATTGTGTTTTGTTTGGGTGTGCCAGAAGCTAACAGCTGTCGCAACGTTTGATCGAAAGTCGGGCAAAGGTTGAGACTACCGCAAGGCTGACTGCAGACAAATGAGTCCATACCACCAAATATTAGCTTGCCCCTTACCCAACAGGTGGGTTTTGGATAAAGCAATACTCGGTCAGCCACTTGACGAATGCTGTATCCGTCAATTTATTGTCATCGGCATATTTTCCCAGGAACCCGAACGCTGTTGACTGCAGTTTACAGAAATTGGTATCCTTGTCATCACCTACAGTACAAACAGATTCTCCAAGAAGGCTGTCCTTTTCATTATCGGTCAGCTCCCTAACAACCTTCAAAGCTGTCTCAAACGTTGGATTGTTGTTGAAGATCTTCTTCATATCCGCCTCCAGAGCGTCTTCATCATATCCCAGCTTCTTCAACCCCCTGACATACGTTCGTTCGAAAACAAAAGTGTATACTTCAGCCGGACTAGCAATATACCCGGTTTCAATTTCTCTAGGAACAGAGTCGCTTCGTGTCGTGTCAGAAGAGGGCGGAATTGCATAGAGTTCGTCCAAAATGGCGAAGTCGAGCCAATGAGTCAAATGTGGGCGGACCCATTTGTTTTTTACGGCTTCGCCGAACTTATCCTTGAGAAAGCTGGCCTTCGCCTCTTTCGTCGCACTAGTGTAGTCATCCCAATGTTCGCCACCGAAGTGAAAGTCATCCCAGCCGTTGCTGGTGGCAAAATCGTTCACTTTCGGGCTGCTGAATATTTGACCTTCGCTTTCACCGATGCCGAGAATTCTAGGATTGCCAATCGCTGTCTCGAGAAAGGCACCGAGTTGTTCGTTAGTTACTCCTACCTTCTTCTCACTCATCGTCGATCCCTTCTTAGTCAATTTGTGCCGTCCTCTACCTTGTGTTCTGTACTTATCCAGCGCGTCTTTGTGGAAGCTGACAGACTTGTTGTGCTTCCCGTGCACGTGATGATCATGAGACTGCATTTTGCCTACTACTAGCTAGCTAGCTAGAGTAATAGTACACTTTCATTACAGCGAATTCCGTATCGTACCATGAAAATAAATTAATACCAAATAGCTCCATTATTGTGTTCGTTTCTTGTTCTCATACAAATTCGCCTGGGTCGTACTTGCAGCAAGCATTGCACTCCCTGCGTGCGTTTCGAGGGCGGGCAGGCCCAAGTATCTATTAAGAAACCGTCCTCGGAGTAGACAACAGTTCTGATAGTCGACCAACAGCAACAGCAACCGCGCACAATGATAACAAATAGATGTCAACCCAACGGACAACTTTTTGGCGGTACTAGTACAGGTCTTGTGCTAGCTAGCTAGCAAGTAGCTACTACTAGCTAGTAGTACATACGAGTTGATTCGATTGGACCAATTTCAGTGCGTCACGCGGGATCCAATCGAAAACATTTTTGAGTTGCACAATCATTTGCTCCAAACAAATGACCATCAGCTTCCATCCAGAAGGCCAAATTCTGGGTGGTCAAACAATGGTGCCGAAGGTTTGCCACTGTTTCTGCACTGTGCAGATGACATCAACAGTTCCAGATTGACGCATGAGACATTTCATGTTGTCATTTTGCTTGACAGCCAGGTGGAACTTTGTCTCAGAAAAATTGTCATTGAAAGCAAGGGATGGCTGTCTTGAATCTTTTTTTGTTGAAACCTCATTTGAGCAGCGGTTGTGTCCCACCGTCCCACGTGGCTGCAGAAAGTTGGCGTTTCCTCCTTTGCAGTCTTTTGATGAGGTTGCCAGCAACAGGAATTTTCACCAGCAGAAAGCATTGGGAAATTCAGAGAGTGCATGCTGTCACCCTCAACGCTCATCTTGAAATTGTCTTCTCAAAACATTGTCCTTTCACAGCTTTGCGCCCACAGCGTTGGATTGTTGCACATCAGTTCAAGTTGTTGTGTTGCCTCTGATTCAGCTGCCATGCGCCATCTCAACTCTCCATGCAAGTGACAGGGATGACCAAAAGAGACTTCCCTTTTTTGATGTGTCCTCATCCAATCACCATTGCGGACCCCGCCCACTCTCCCTGAGCTGTCGTGGTCGTCGATCCCATTCTGACTCACATTGTTGCAAAAGTCATGCTGCTCAGTTCCAAAGAAATTTGTGCACTGCACAAAAGAATTGGTAACCGGAAATGCAGTGCAATCACAGACATGGTGTGATGACAAAAGATTGCTTGGAGCAGCACAAACAGAACTTGAAACTGCAAATGTTTTGGTCTGCAGAAACATCTGCTTGTCAGTCTCAGCCAAGATTTGGGCCACATAATCTTTTCTTCCAAGATCTGGGCCATTTTGATTCTGATTCCATTTGGCTCTGATCATGATGCTTGCAATCAAAGGACATCATGATGCCAAAACTGCAAGCAACGTTTTGCAACTCCTAGCTGGCAAACGAGCAGCACTCATGCACTGTTGCCACTGAAGCAACAAATGTTCTCAAGTGCAGGTGATGTCTGTCAGGCACACAAATTTAATTTTCCTACCAGGACAATTGATGACAATGCAAAAAAGGATCTCTGTGTGTCCCACAGTGCAAAAGCCAACCAAAGTGCACTCGCTGAAAAGGGACATCAGAACAAAGGGACCCTCAAAGAGGTTGACTGAGTGACAAGTTCACAGGGGGAATGGACTGAGACATCAACACACCTCATCTCTGTGCATCTTCATGCAATTTGAAGAAGAAGTCCCTGCTGACACAAAACTGATGGGTGTTTGTGACAACCATCATTGAAGAATTCCTTCATTGCTGGTCGCAACTTGATGACACATGGGGGTGGATCAAGATGCTGTCATTGTTTTCAAAGGATTCTGCATCTCCTTTTGGGATGGACAAATGGTGGTGGGGTCTGCAAGTTGGTCCCCAATCACAGCTTTGCCTTTTTGCCAAGTGTCAACATTGTCACCAAGGCACCCTCAAGCACTCAGTGGGGACATGTTTTGGCAGGCTTCTCGAACTCTCTTTTGCGGAGCATGAACACCAAGCGCTCCTTGATTTTTTTGTCATCCTTGGACAATGACAAGCAACTGAATCCCCTCAAAAACAATTTTTGCAATGTGCTTGCTGTTTTTGGACAGTGCTGGGAGTCAAATTTTGCACAACTGACTCTGGTCTGTGGAAAGGGCCGACGGGGGATGAGCATCTGGTGCAGTGCAAAACAGGCATCTGTTTCAAAGTGGTTGTTAACTGCAACTCACCAAAACTGGCATGGCAGATCGTTCTTTTCTGTCATTTGTTTGTTTGCCAGATTGTCAGCTGTTTGGTTTCCAAAAAAATTTAAAAGTGAGCATTGCACTTGTTGTTCATTGAAGCTGAGA
>Ga0163148_10003257_pt1 | contig 18139 bp, 19 predicted proteins | sample OliLakLV19MP7P2_FD_148606 | JGI IMG/M metagenome (GOLD analysis project Ga0163148, IMG submission 148606) | Freshwater microbial mat bacterial communities from Lake Vanda, McMurdo Dry Valleys, Antarctica- Oligotrophic Lake LV.19.MP7.P2 | ecosystem: Environmental > Aquatic > Freshwater > Lake >...
AAATTAGAGAACCCCCGCCCAAATTAGCATTCCATGCACAAAGATCCTGGTTGAAGCTACTGGCAGAATAAAACATCGAGTCAATTTCTGTCCCTGCACCATTGCCACCCAGACTCCAAGAGGAGATGTTTTGAGTGAAGGATGTTGCAAACCCAAACATACCAATCATGCCTGTGACAAAAGTTGTGTCCCAACTGGAAATGTCACCATTAAAAGAAGCTGCCCGGGAGAACATATAATGCATCCTTGTGACTTGACCCGTGTTCCAGTTATCTAAGGAGGGCGGGGCGAAGGCTGTAGCATTCGAGAACATGCTTTGCATGGTTGTCACTTTGGCTGTGTCCCAACTGGAAACGTCACCATCAAAAGCTGCTGCATTAGCGAACATATATTCCATGTCTAGGACATTGACTGTGTTCCAGGTGCTCAAGGACTGGTTGAAGACCGTGGCATTGAAAAACATGTTAGACATGCTTGTAACCAGTTCAGTGTTCCACGAACTCAGCGGGTGGTTGAAAGCAAACGTCTCAGCAAAGGTAGACACCATGCTTGTTACGTGAGCCGTGCTCCATTGATTGATCAAGGGCCCATTAAAGTCTGGGCAGCCGGCGAAGAGGAAATCGAAACTGTCAACCCGCGAAACATCCCAAGTACCAATGTCATTACCATATGGGGAAATGCCCGTGTTCCACCAATCACAAACGGCAGAACGGAGCTCTGCATTGTTATCAATTTGTGCCGAGCTTGGTCCATCTGAAGGATCAGAACTTGGCATTAGTGAAGGTGTCCTTGAAGGAAGAGAACTAGGGGCCATAGAAGGATCAATCGAAGGCACTAAAGATGGGAAAAAGGAGGGGAAAGTGCTTGGCAAAGAGCTGGACTTGGTGCTTGGCGAAAAACTGGGCATTCGGCTTGGCGTCTGGCTTGGACCGATTGAGGGGGCACTTGATGGTGCCAGGGAAGGGCAGACGGAGGGACATCCACTCGGCTGAGTGCTGGGACTGATGCTTGGATAGAAACTTGGTATTCGGCTCGGCGTCTGGCTTGGACCGATTGAGGGGGAATTTGATGGTGCTAGGGAAGGGCGGACGGAGGGACATCTACTTGGCTGAGCGCTGGGCTTGGTGCTTGGAGAGAAACTTGGCATTCGGCCCGGCGTCTGGCTTGGACCAAATGAGGGGGAATTTGAGGGACGTCTACTTGGCTGAGCGCTGGGGCTGGTGCTTGGAGTGAAACTTGGCGAACGGCTTGGCGTCTTGCTCGGAGAAGTACTAGGGGCAGAGCTTTGTGTGGGTGCAAGAGTACCGATGATGGGGCTTTTAGAAGGCCGGGAACTCGGTCTAACCGAAGGGACACTTGTAGTTGGTCGACTTGTAGGTGAATTTGTAGGGATCGGCGTTGGAGCAGCAGTGGGCTTGCTTGTAGGTGAATTTGTAGGCGCCGGAGTTGGAGCAGCAGTGGGCTTACCTGTAGGTGAGTTTGTAGGGGCAGGAGTTGGAGCAGCAGTGGGCTTACGTGTAGGTGGTCGAGAACTTGGCATTCTGCTCGGAGCAGAGCTTGGAAGTCTCGAAGGCATCGATGAAGGTGAAAGCGATGGCTGGTCCGAAGAAGAAACATCTCGGAGACCAATAGCCTGGCACCCCCTACTGACAACTGATGAGTTGTACGTCTGTAAGAACGAGCTTACAGGCCGGTTTGTGTCGAAGATGGACCCAGTCTGACCCTGCTGGGATGTCACCCCGAATGTCACAAATGATGTACTACTTTGAAGCCGTCGAAGACCTCGTTTCCGCCCAGTCCGCTGGTTTACTGCAACAGCCTTAAGCAATGTGGAGCAAGCTGAGTTCTGGCTACCTTGATACGACGAAACGAATATTCCGCTCAGTTCAGTGTCAGTAAACACAGTAATATCGCCTTGCATTTCCATTCTCCAAGAGGACTGGAAGTCCAGGCGATTGCAGGCGGTAGGTGTCGCAGATGGCCGGGTACTGGGGACTGATGTTGGTTTTAGTGTCGGGTCACGGGTAGGAGACAAGGTTGGCTGTCTTGTCGGTGGCCTTGTCGGTGGCCTTGTTGGTGCCCTTGTCGGCTGTCTTGTCGGTGGCCTTGTTGGTTGCCTTGTTGGGTTTGGTGTTGGCCTTCTTGTGGGAGACTGGGAGGGATTAGGTGAAGGTCTTGGCGTCTCTGGGTTAGTGTTTGGGTTCGTGGGTGAAGGTATTTGTGGCGCTGGTTGTGGGGCTGATTGAGGCAGCGATGCCGTCGACAACGGCTCCGTCGGGCGTGCGGTCGGACTGGCGGTCAAAGTGGTGGTTGGTTGAGTTGTTCCCGGTACGGTAGGTGAAGGAGTCGGTACCGATCGAGCCTCGATGATATCGATCACGACAGTGCCGGATTCTGAACCTGTCGATTCCCACAGAATGCTATTCTTGAAAGCAAGGTTCAAATTAATTAAGAATTCGGCCTCGGTAGGCCCAGGCCTGTCGCCAGGGTCAATTCCAAATGGACTAAAGACAGGTATGGCGGGGACAAAGCAGTAAGCAACAAGCTGATTTGGCAAGTTCAGCGCATAGATTTAGCATGCGTACCAGATACAGATGTCAACATTTTCTTGCGCGTGCCGTCTGCGTGATAGCTTGGCGGGGGATTCGTGCAGATGACGCGTGGCGCCACTGTCAAACAAACTGAAGCTTCCATCCTCAGAAACTGTACAGTTCTGCGCGAATCAGCGGCGATACAAAGGGTAGAAAGAGTGAGCGACGAAAATGCACCAATAATTATCATCGGTGCCATATAATTCGCGTACCCAACAACGCCCCTTCACTCTGAATGTTGTTACCGCATCGGCATTCTGTAGCTGGGCGGGGACGTCTGACCCAAGAACAAGAGTTACTTCTTTCACCGTTCGAAACGCCCTGTCGCAAGTCGCAAAGCTTAGTTCATTATATGACTCGCGGAATTTATCTTGCAGGTAAGTCCGTTGTTCGTCTGTCAACTCCGAAGGATTGATTCCAAGATTTGTAAAAACTACAACATCAAAATCTTCTGGCCTGCCTTGGCATTGAACCTGATGGCCTTCGAATACATCGTCGACCGTACTGTTAACAGCAATAAGTTTCCCTTCTTTTACCAGCGAATTTATTTCAATCGTTAGTTCACCGGCAAATTCGTCCACTGTGGGGCCTTGGTCCAACGTTGGCTCTTGGCCAACGCGGCACAGGCATTTATCGTTAGATGTTTGAAGGGACCGAAAGATATTTGACCCCGCAGCAGTCACGGTCGAGGAAAGGCGACGGCGAAAGCTATCATCGAAGAGATTAAAGTTACCACTGCCATCCACTGGGCAGTTTCTATATGACCAGATCAAGTACGCTGTTAGAGTTGCAGAGGGAGGGGGTCTCAATAATGGAAACGTACTGCATCTCCGATAACGTACCTACACGACCCTGTGACGGTGAAAATACTCGCAGACATTGCTGGGCCTGCTGACGCCGATGTTGTATTACCCCATGTTTCCGAAGAAGTGGCATCTAGACGTCGTCCACCAAAAGGAAAGACGCCAGCCGACGCAGGTGGAAGCCCGAGATCAACGTTGAGCACAGACCTGAAGTAGCCATCGCATGCTGTCTCGCCAAGTAAATTGTAGGCATCCCGAAAGGCTGTTTCCACGGCTTGAATTTCATCTTTAGTGATTGCTGACTGGTCCACGAGAAGGCTTGACGAAACAGTTGTAGTAAAGCTCTTCTCGGGTGAACCACAAGCAACCTCTTGGCCTTCCTCGAGCTCGGACACAATATCCACCACGGATACAACCCCTTGCTGTCGCAACTCTTGTATTTCAATATTGTAGACGTCCAGGAAATCTATTTTCGGAACTACCCGGTCTCGGTCAGGCTTGGAAGACGAACCGGCTGGGCAAACGCATGCGGAAGCGGTGGTGTTCGGCGAAGCTTGCAACTCCCTCATTCTTCTTGCGGGGGCATTATTACGTAGCCTTATGTACTTGCGTCTCACGTCTTTGGAGAGACGACGACGAAACGAGTCGTCGAATAATGCATGACTTCCGGTTTCAGTGACTGGGCACTCCCTATTTGCCCGCCGCCAACACATGAACGCGGCGTTGCCTTGTGAGTGGCAAATTGACAGTACTACAAAACCAATTGCTGAAAAACATTCATACACCAGCATCTGACAAGAGAGGGGATCGCACACGAAGGGGACGTACCTGCATTCACCAGTCACCTCAAAAACGGACCCACTGGATACAAAATCTGTGGAATTTTCACGGGCTCCCCCCTGCAACCGACGGTTGAGCCGCGCCGCCGACGGTTTGGCGACATCAAGCTTTGCACTGACAATGTTTCGGTGATATTCATCGCAGACCAACCATGACAACTGATTGTATGATTCGGCAAACGTATTTTCCAAAGCCAACCGTTCTGATTCCGGAATGCCCTTGCTGCTATTAAGCGCTAGATCCACGTAGACATAGGATGTGAATTCCCTAACGCCGGCACCACAAGGTACTTCCTCTGCAATCTCCACATCTGATGTATCTTGAATGGCTGTCAGGGCGCCCTCCTCGTTTTGAAGGTCTGCAATCTCCTTGTTCAGTACTTGCAGAAAATCCAGTTTCGTAATACTGCGCTGCTCGGGTTCAAAGTTGGCAGGACATACGCAGCGGTCGTTCAAGTTCGTTTCACTGCTGTTGCTGTCCAGGAAGGCGTACTCGTCCACGACCGTCATGTTGGTATTCGTGGCATACAGTTGCTGCAAGTTGCGGCGGCGTTTGCCAAACGTCCCGGCCGTAGAAAACGACGACGATAGCTCAAGCTCGGAAAGGACTCTTCTTCGAAAGGAATCGTCAAATAAATCAAATGAACCAGTGTCAACAACAGGACAATTACGACAGGAGCCTGTGACAGAAAATACCGTCGACGGCGTAATTCTTGCTTCTCTTTCAGCGTCTTGTTGTTGCTGCTGCTGCTCTTCGGATAGTGGTTCAGTGGTATTGGTATCGTTGCTGCTACTGGTGGCATTGCCAAAGACAAAATGTGTATCATTACCAGCTTGCTGCTGCTGCTGCCGCTGCAAATATCGTTGGGAATATCCCCGCGGATTTCGACTACCAGGCTCGTCATCATTTTGCAGCACTAATTGTGCTGACGTGAGAGTTCGAAATTGATCATCACAAACCAAAAAGGCGACTTGATTGTAAGCCCTGACCAGAACTCGTTCCAGCATTGCTTGTTCTTGCTCTGTAATCACAATGGCGCCATTCCTTTGGCTTGTCGTAGTAGGAGCAGAAGTCGAAGGAGCTGTCGTCTTGATACTGTCTTGTTCTTTTGCTGCCCATACCAGATCAAAATCCAATACCGCCAAGGTTGTAAATTCTTGGACCGTGTCACCGCATGGTACAATTTGGTGTCGTCCTTCTTGGACGAGATTTTCCACAGCTATTACATTTGCCTGGACAATTCCGGCGTTTTGCAGCTTTATAATCTGTTCATTGTAGTGTTCCAAAAACAAATCTTTGGGTATACTACCATTGGGTTCTGCATCTACCGGACATATACATGTACCACCCATTGGAGCAGCTGTAGTGCTATTGTTGTCTGCGGTGCTGTTGGTGGTGATGTTGGTGAAGGACGATGACCCGGTGGGTGTTGTGGTTGGAAAGCCGGATTGTAGGAATCGCAGTGGTGGTGGCGATGATAGAGCCTTGGATGGGCGCCCGCTTTCTTTGGTTCTGCGACGACGCCGGAAGGCATCATCAAACAAGGCGAAGTCACCTCCGGTGGAACATTGCCGACATGATCCCGTCACCTCAAAAGTGGCGGCAGATATTGATTCATCATGCCTGTCAGCAGACGAATTCGTATTGGACGTTTGATTATTCTGCAAGCTCCTCCGAGGATGATGCCCAGGCCGTTGATACCTTCTCAAAATCGAGGCTGTTTCAGGTGCTGTTGTTGATATTGCTGGGGATGCGGTCGTAGTAGTAGTGGATGGTGCCATTGTACTGTTGCTTGTGGTCGTTGTGGTATTGCCATCATCAAATTCATCTTCATCCTCGTCTTCGTCAAGAATTTCCAATGCAACTAGGTTCAAAGTCCGAAATTGTCCATCACAATTTTGATACGACAAGGCATTGTACGTTTCCACAAAGGCTTGTTGCAATGCGAGCCGTTCGGCTGGAGTCATGCGTGCCATGGTTGTTGTTCCATTGGTTGCTGTTGTATTACTAGTAGTTGTGGTATTCGTGCTAGTAGCAGTACCATTGGCTGCCAAGACAAAGTCCACACCGACCAAAGCAGTGAAAGGCTGTTCTTCAGCGCCACACGCCAGTGTTTGTACCTCTTCCAAGTTGGTAACGTTGGCCATTGGAATTGTTTCTGACGCATCATTATTAGTGCCAGCGTCATCAGGTTCGGTGGTTGCAGTAGTATTTGTCAGGACATCAATTGTCACGTCATCACCATCAGCATCACCTTCTTGCTGCTGCTGAAGATATGATATAGTCATGAGTGCCAGTTCCTCATTCAAAGCTAGCAGAAATTCTTGTTTGGTAGGAGCCCGAACCAAGGTATTGGTATTGCTTTCCTGGTCGTTCTTCTTTGTGGGCAAGGGACAAAGACACATGGTGGATCCATCCATGGGGCTGGTTTGTACCATACTCTCCGTAAAGGCTTGTGTGGCATCCTCCAAATACGTGGACACATTTTGGGCGACGATAGGGTCCGTGTAGTCCATGACGACCAATTCCCAATCGTTCCCACTGGCAGACGCTGCTTCTTGCCGGCTCTGGGCAAAACTGCTGCTGCTGCTGTCACCCAAAAAAGCATCTTCCTCCTCCTCGTCTTGAGTATGTGAAAAGAGAGGCCAATCATCTTCATCTTGATCCTCTGTTGTGTCACCCATCATGCCTGAACAGTTGCGACATTCGGCAAAGATATCCACCAAAATGCTATGGGACCTCGAGTCTTGCAGTAGTAGGAGTGGGTTGGAGGATGGGGATGGGGATGGTTCGTCATTCGCATGGATTCCAGGAGGCCACGGTCTATTTGAAAAGGCATCATTTCTGTTTGCAGCTACAGCTGAAGATGAGGAGAAAATTCCGTTGGCAGCTGCAGCTGCTGCAGGTGAAGAGCGATTCCCAGCTTCAGATTCCGTGGCACTCGTACTAGTTACTATCAGAGTAGCATTGAGAATCCGCCGAAAATAGGGCACATCACAAGCCTGAAACATCCATCGATTGTAGGCTGCTACAACCGCATTGGGGAGCAGTTGTTCGAAACGATCCAAAGAGGATGACGTCTCGTCAAGATGATATTCCAGATCCAAGGATAGAGTTGTCTCCAAATACGTGATCCAAGTGGTAGTGATGGTAGTAGAAGTGGCGGTAGCACCCGTACCTGATTGAATGCTCGTACTGGTACTCGCCTCGCAGGAATATTCTTTCAATACTTGGAGCGCAGGTGCTGCCGTCTCTGCCGATGTGTCTTCCAAGAATAAACTCGAGTCCTCTTCCTCGTCCTCCTCATCTTCTTCCCCAGCCTCCTCATCTTCGTCTTTGTCCTCTTCCTTGTTGAAGTCTTCCCCATTAGGGTTAGTACTTACACCCACTCCTACTTGTCTGTCTTGGTCTCCAAAGATATCGAAAATTGCCCTGAGATCTCTAAGTTCCTCTTGTAATCTTGGTTTGGTGTACTGCCAATCCTCGTCCTCGTCCTCGTCGTCTGTGTGGCTTCTGCTTCCAGTAGTAGCAGTAGTTGCAGGGGCAGCCGTGACAGATCCCATGGTTGGCTGCTCTTCTTGCGTCAGCCCCCGAAGTTGTTGCGGATGCCCCTCTTTCGCATGGTCGCCCCCCCCAAACTGCCAACTCCATGGATCAGCAGCCCTTGTTGTTTCTGCGTCTTCTTCTGCTGCTGCTGCTGCTGCAGATACTGTCGTCCTCCACAGAGCCACGACCCATAGGAATAATAATACGACCGGAAGCCCTTTCCTGCTCGTTCTGTGGTTGTGGTTGCGGCTGTACATGAGGGTATGATAGTTTCAGACTGTTCAGTATAGCACTGACAACTAGCTAGTACTGTGTGCAATTTATTATGAATGGAAACAGAAGGGACTCTACTGTTCTTTTGTAGATGGATAGTAGTACGAGTGATGGCATACTTTATGAACTTATGCTACTACTAGTAGCTACAGTAGCTGGCTGGTGGCAATGTTGCCAAGGCAGATGCTTGTCTCTTCCGCAAAAAGGAGGAAGTATTCCGGGTGGTGGTTGGTAAAGTCTATGCTTGATATGAGGTACTACTAGCTAGCTACAGTAGCTAGCTAGTAGAGTACTAGTACAGCGGCTGCGTGGTTGTTACCGTGCTATTTTCACATAGTTCTGTGAAATACATTGGAACTGGCTTTGGGTGGAAATTTCTATTCATGCACCCGCTAGCTAGCTACTTAACTAGCTAGTATTAGATAGCTGGTTCTGCTACTCACTTGAAGTACAGGATTACAGTCCTGTACAACCAAGCAAGATTACGTGCTGGGTGTACTGTATGACTTCTTCATTTGTTAGGTGATCCACTTTCAGCTACTGAGAATAATTACGAGGTAAATGCTCTTTTAATTTACTCCTTAAGTGGGAAAAGAAGCCATTTCCTTATAATCGACCAATGAAAATCGTATCTTCGGTCTTGTAAGTTGTAAGTTCCTGCATGACGAACGAGTTGTAAGTACTGACACATTGAAGAATCTCAAAGAAGTCTTGTGCGTTCGCGCACTTCCATTGTGATCCTGCTTTTATTCGTGAATTATTACTCTATGCTTTTGGTTGCTAAAATTGTCGAATATGTGGTACGAGTACTGTAGTGCGGTAAAATAGAAACGTCAGTAAAATAGAACATACAACAAGTGAACGCATCACATAGACCAAACATGGCAACGGCGAACTAAAAAAGCTGAAGAGCTTCCGCGAAGCGACTGAGTCTTCTACCACATGAGCCCGGGTGGGAGTGAGACCACACACGGGAAACTCACTCCATCAGCGTCACTTGCAGATCTAGAGCAACCTGCCACTCTTGGCACAATTGGATCAAAGCTCTGCACCGTCATCACAAAAACCTTGCTGCTCTTTTCCCCGCTCAGATGGGCCAAAATTCTGAGCTGGCAGGTTGACAGGATCTTTGCAAGTCTTTGTGAAGTTTCACATGATGTTGTCCATTTTTTGCAGCAATTGATCACACAATGACATTCTGACAGATTCTTGGAGTTTTGGTTTTGGAAATTGGAAGTTTTTGGAGACCTCGCAGATGTCTGTTTTGCTTCACTCCAAACTGGGCACTCAAGTTTGACGGGTTCTCAATGCATGCTGAAACAAGTGAAGTTCAAGTTGTGACTTGAAGCACCCACCAAGAATGGTTGCTGGATGCGCTGATGTTTCACAAGGAAGGCAGTGGGGTGCATCGTTGCAAATGGGAGAAAGGAAGACAAAAGAATTGCAGAAGATTGGATGAAGTTGATTGAGGCTCCCATGACTCTGTCCTCATTGCTTTCGTCTGCAGAAAGAGACACGCAAACACATTTGATGACTTTTGCAATTTTTTTAACACGCGATTTGGGCGCTTGTCTGAATGACTTGATTTGAACACATTCAACATTTCCACGGGATCAAATTGTGTGGCATTGCAGGATTTTTAGGCTTTCTTCTCAAAAATGTCTTTGGCAGCCTGCCTGAATTGTGTTGTTTGGTCATCAAATGTGTTTGCAGCTTCTGCTGTGGAGTCAAACATTTTCGATGCATGTTTTGCTTTGATGAACAATTTCATGCGGATGCTGTTTGCATTTTGGTGCTTCATGCTTGGATTTGCAGTTTTCCTTCTGTTGACTAACCAAGTCATGTCTCTGAACATCAAAAAAATGCATGCGCAATCTTCAAGTCGTCATGCAATGTTGACATCTGTCCTCTCGGCTTGTTCAGCCAGATGGCACAGACAAGTTGCAGACATTTGTCTCATGTCAGCCAATCTCTTTTGCTGTGTTCTGGAACTTGGTTCTCAATTTCAGGATGTCATCAAAATTGGAGATTCACACATTGCTTTCGGTTGCTTTTTGGATCGTTGGGGCTTGTTGAGCTGCAAATTGTGATTGCAAATTGTGTTCCAACACGCTCTTTGTCCAATCTGGGGACATGCATCAATTGGGGATGAGCTGTGTCATGTGGTTAGAATCTTGTGTGTTTTCAAACTTTTTGCATTGCAAGGACTTGCTGGGGCAGTCTCCTGTCTTGGTCGAACTTTCCTTCCGTTGCTGTTCTTTTCCAAAAATGCGTTGCTTGGAATGTCTTTGAACATCTCATGCATTGTTTTGCTTTGTTTCCTGATTCTTTGAAAACATTCCTTGTTCACAATGCCAATGTGGTTAAATCCTCAGCTGCTGCTCCCTTGGCCTTGGCTCTGTTCAACCTCAATTTTTGAGATTTTGTCTGACAGAGCTGTTTCTCTGCCCTCACAACTACAAAAGAAGCATCTGGATGACACATTGTCAATTCACCTCCCCAATGTCAGTTTCTCCTCCACAGTGTGTTTCAAACATTTTGGCATTGTGAGCAGCTTCTTTCAATCATCATCTGATGAATGCATTGTGTTGCACAAGAATTGGATTGCAGGCTGCAAATCTGACCTGGTCCTTTCACATGAAAACATGGCTTTTGCTGCTGTTGTGTGAATCTCCCCCTTTTGGTGACTCCAAGCTTGTTGCAATCTCACAGCGTTGACTTCAAACAAACAAAGTCTTAAAATCGGTTTTGCGCTCCAATGACTGAAGCACGTTCACCTCCCAGGCCTGTCTCTTCACTTGCCAAAACATTGGACGTTGCCACGTTTGGCAATTGTCCCGAAGTCGCAATGTTCAAGTGCAGGTGACCACAAGGGGGCCTTTCACAAAAATGATCATGGCCGTGAGCATCGAATGAACTCCACCACAACCATGCACCCCCAGTGAAAGCGTTGGGCGCTGAGGACAGGAATCGAACCCGGAGCAACAAGGTGGAATGACCCTGCCTCTGCAACTGGACCACACATGCCAGTGACTTCAAACAAATGGATCTGCTGGTGGAGTGTTGACTGGCATTCTTGGCATGTGTCATTCAATTCATTGTTAAGCTTGATTTCTTCTGACATTCATCTGATGTTCTCCTTCATGCACAATTTGACTGTTCATTTCTCAGAATGATCAAAAGTGATCCCCAAGCAAACATGTGCTCAATTTGCCTCATGAGGGCTTGAGCTTGTGCTTCTTGATTGGTTGCTGAATGAACTGGTCCACCAGTCAGACCATCCAGGTGCCGCAGGACTGCAAATGTCACTTGAGCAGGCTAACCTTTGAACCAAGCTGCTCCAGTTCGTGTCGCTGTTTTCTCCAAAACGGCAAGAACGCAAGCATTGTGCCACACAGTGCCTTCAGAAGCCCCAAACTCTTTTTGAAAAACGATGATGTTCCATTTTCATTTCTCAAGCAAGGTCCAACTGTTCAAGGATCAATCTCTGTTGTTGATGTCATCCAATGACTTGAGAAAAATTCAATGAATGGTCCTTTGCGCATTTGACTTGGTGGGGTCTTTTTGATTGTTTGCTTGGACACATCTGCCAAAAGACACTTTGCAATGCATTTCATGATGCACTGATCTTCCTGTGATCACAGCTCCAGGATCAAAATTTTCTGATGTTCCACCAGAGGGGGGGACACGGTTGACCATTTTGCACAATTGCATGCACCTCTGGTGATCATGACATTGGGCCAACAACTGCATGCAGCGCTGCAACATGCAGCTCTGTGTCGGTCTTTCCTTGACAATTCTGAACTCAGCTTTCAGTTGCTGTGCATGACAACTGCATCATCAACAGAGTCCTGTCTGTTCTTTGATGCACCAAATGCATCAAATGTTTTTTGGGTGAAGTCAACCCAAAAGTGATGCCATCAACATGCAGAATGTCAACAAACAAAATTTCACCCTTGTGGGCCTCAATCAATTCATTTCAAATCTGAATGGTCTCATTCACTAAAACTCTTGATTTTCGTCCATTGTCCTTTCCTTTCAAAGAATGAAAAAAACACCCAGAGTTTCTAACCAAGTTTCATGTCTTCAGGAGACACTTGACAAAATTCAATTTGATTGGATTGAACAACATGCATGCAATCGCTGATGGACTTCATGCAAATTTCATGCTTTTTGATTGTCCTCCACTTGCTTTTTGCTATTGTGTTTTCTTCAAAGGCACACATCAACCAAACACCATTGGACATGTCAGACAAGGGTGCAACATGAAGTCCATTTTGAAGTTGCAAAAAGAAAATCAGTCCTGTTTCTTTGTCCTTCATTGTGAAGCCTCATCTGGTCTTGTGCATCATTGTGAATTTTTGGGTCTTTTCAGCATTGATGATTTTGGCAATCACTCTTGTGCCATGCCGCTCACAGCAACAGCCGACAAGCAAACCAATTTGGTTCCATTGCATTCTTCCATCGTTTCAATGTGCTCAACAAGAGCCAGCTGACAAAAGCATTGCTGTGGATTTTTTTGCGCAAATTTGAACATTTTGATGCATGCATGAAGCCCTTCCTTTTCCCGTTGCTTTGTTTGAATGTGTCTGCATTTGTTTTGTGAACATCAACAACAAGGAACTTCGAGTTCTGACAGTTTTGTGGGTTCTATTTGATGGCAAAGAAAAGCTCAAATGTTGGGCTCTGACAGTTTTGTGGGATCTCTTTGATGGCAGAGAAGAGCTTGAATGTGTCTTCTTCTGATTGCATCCCTGTCCAAGCCTTCCTGAGATTCAACTTTTTCAAAGCATGACAGCCGACTCAGTCATTTCCAATGATGAGTCCAAAAGTCTTGATGCTGCACACAGTCCCTGACTTCTTGCCAGATTGTCTTGTTTCTGCCTCTCTCAATTCTGTCCCTTTTTCTGTTTCTTCCGTCTTCTGTTGTCTGACATCATGCCCCTCTTGCTTTTGCAGGGAACCCTTCACATGTTTTCCACTGACAGACAATGCAAAGATGTGAATTGAACATTTTCTGAGTTCTGTTGCTGCATTTTTTTGCTCTTTCTCATTGCCACATGTGCAAATGACATCACCAAGCTCTGCATCATTTTGTTCAGGTTGCACCAATCTTGCAGAAACAGGACCCATGCCACCAAATCTCTGGCCTATGCCACTTGAAGATCGTTGTTGATGTCAGCAATTGTTTTGACATTGTTTTGAACACAATCTTTTTCTTTCTTAGAAAATGATTTGCTTGTTTCTTTGTTTTCTGCTGGTTTGGCTCCTGGGGGCTTATGCGGGATTTCCTTGGGAAGAGGAGGTCAAGGAACTTCCTCTCTTCCTCTGGGAAGTGAGGAATTCCAAGGAATTCCCAAAGCTCCTCCGAGTTCCTGAGTTCCTCCCAGCTGAAAAAAAAGAAGGAATTCCCAGGAAGTCAGGAAGTGGAGCTAAAAAACGTCCTCTGTGCCTTTGTTCCTCCACTTCCTCTGAAGGAATTCCTAGGAAGTTCCTCAGGAACACAGAAAGAGAGGACAATTTTTAGCTTTTTCCCAAAATTTTCTTGGGCTCCATGTCACTTGTGACCATCACCAATGTTATTTTTGCAGCCATGCGGGCATTGCCAAGGGTTGATGAGACACATGGAGGTTGTCATTTTGCAATTGTCATTGCAGCTTTGGTTGTTGTTTCATTCAAATTCAAATCACTTGTTGTCACAGTCGTTGATGTGGCTTTTGTTGTTGCTTTTGATGAACCAATGAAGCCTTTTGGTCATTTCGTAGCGGCTCTTCTTCCTTTCTCTTGATTGACAATCGCATTGCCTTCCTTGCCACAAGAGGTGCAGCTGCGGAGGTCCAAATTCAACCGTCGAGGTGCTTCTTCAACGATGGAGGTGCTTCTTCTTCAATGTGAAAGATGGAGGTGCGTCTGACCCGTTCTTCCAATGCAGCAGCTTGTGTTTCAAAACAGTGCCGGATTTGTGTGGACCGACACCAGTCACTTGATGCTTCGAGCCGATGCGATCTTCTTCCAACGATGGAGGTTCGAGTGAATGAACTCTGATGGCAATTCCGATCCATTCTTCCAATGCAGTGGCCAATGGGTGCTGAATCAGTGTGCGTTTGACACTGGTCACTTGGTGCGCCGAGCTGAATGGATCCTCGCGCCTCTGCAGTGGAAGCAGCATGGAGAAGCAGCAGGGAAACAGCAGTGCTTCTCACTGCTGCTGTTGAGGTGCTTCACGCCTGTTTTTGCTGTTGCTGCTTCAAGGCAGCAGCAGACCACCAGCAAGAGCTTGTGCTGACTGGTGCAGCAAGGTCTCATGCTGACATCCACTGACTGGCGCACTCAAAATTTTGGGGGAAGTGAAACACAGTGGCACGGTTGATCGACATTTCTGAGACATGCAAAGGAACTCTGAAGGAATTTTAGCAATGAGTTCCTTGGTTCCTGTAGGATTTTTTCCGACATTTGACCCCTTCCTTTTCCCAGGAATTCCTGTGTTCCTGCAGGAAAAAGAGAGGAATTCTTGGGAATTCGTCTTCCTCTTCCTGAGGAAATCCCATCTGAGCCTGGGGGGTTTGTTGTTGCATTGTTTCAACGCAACTTCATCAATTGCTTGTTTGAGAAGTTTCTTTTCAAGCTGCAAAAGAAATCTTGCAATTTTAGCATCTGCTCTGAGAGCTTCGAGGTTGATCTCAGCTGATCTGAGATCAGCATGCTGTGTGGCCATTGTTGTTCTTCTGGTTCTTGTGTGTCACATGTGGTGTTTCAATTGTGTTTGATGAGCGGCCACCCCATCTCGCAGGCGGGGTTGCAACAACGCATGACTGCATGGATCATTCTGCTTTGTTTTTCTTGCAAATGAAACATCAGTCACAATTGCATTTGGAAAAATGATGATCAAATTCTTCAAAGAACTGGGACAAATGAAGATTGTGTTCATTGGGCTTGAGAGGTTCACGTGTGTGCGGCAAAACATGGTAATGTCTGGCCAAAGTGATTTTTCATGAACACTTTTGTTTGTGGAAACAAAGCGTTTGACCAGTCAATTGTCAGACCAAACGCAATGTGTTGTGAAGTTCGAAAGAGGAGTTGTCTTGCATGCCATGCAAATTCATTCGCAACTCATCGCATTTTTTCAATGATCACTGCTTTGTGTTTGATCAAACCTCCTCAGTGAATCACAAAAGGGTCAAAGTTTGCAAATCACAACACTGAAAGAGCATGTGTTGTCAAATCTTGCAATTTCATTTTGGGATTTTTGGATCTCCTTCAGGCCCACGGCAATGGTTTGGTGGTCACAGTGAAAGATTTCCCGAATCTCGAGCACCACGCCACCACTGTCACCTCTCAACTCATTGCCAGGCCTGTTGTCAACAAGGCCAATCCGTTTGAAAAGAAGCTCACAAGGCTTCTCTCCTTTCAGAAAAGCACGCAAGGCAGAAGCATGAGCTTAGCTGCCGCGAAATGCCTTGTTCATGAAATCTTCTTGCTGGATTTTCTTTGCCCCCTTTCCTTGCTGCCGCATCAAAGCATCGCGGCACTGCAGATCAACTGGGTTGTGCATCTCTTGTTGAACAGCGTCGTGTGCGGAAGCGGGCATGGTCAACACAACAAGAAAAAGCAAAAGTGTTCTTCTTGTCATGACGTTCGCAGTGATGATCAACTGTTGCAACAGTGCGAAAGATGTGCAAAAACCAATTCGATGTCATGCATTCTGATTGGTTGACATTGAATGGCTCGCATGTTCTCTGGCGCATGCAGTGAGGTTCGGAGCACACGAGAGAGGACTTCAACCCTACCCCGCATGTGGTGTGTGGCAAATGGCAAGAATCGGCTTAACAATGCACCTGTCATGCCCTGGATCACAGGTTGATGTTGAACCAGGTGACCGTGGAAAGTGTTGTTTTCGCCCGATGACACCCTGTTAAAATTCAGTCGTGCCAAAAATGTTCCAAGATCGCCAGGAACTTGCCCCAACGTGCAAGGGTCAGACCATTCATCAAACAGATGGTTCATGTGATTTGCGAAACAGGTTCCTGAATTTGGTCTCTTGTGCAAAAAGACAACAAGACAAATCAGCCCATGATGAGGATCACAATTGGGAACCCTTTGTGGAAAATGAGACCACAAACAAAAGGGTTCCTAAACATCGGTTCCCAAATCTGTTGGCAACAACTGATGTCTTAGGACACAATTTGGGACCCTTTTTTGAAAAGGTTCCTGATTAGGAACCTTTTTATCTGGCATTCAAATAATCGGTTCCTATTTGTTGGGTTCTTTTCAAAAGGGTTCCTAAATGTGAAGGGTTCCTAATTAAGTAAAAGGACCACAAATGTCCAGTCGTGCCAGTTGGGGCAAGTTCCAGCACATCATTAACAAAGTTACATTTTTGTAGACAGGGACACCATTCACAACCACAGAGGGATTCCCTGCAGTCAAATGAAAAGTTGCCGTCTGTTAAGTCACACAGATAGCTGGGCACTGTGCCGGTCAACTGACTGTTTAATGTGATGTTCAGACAACACAAATCGCCATCTAAAACCAACAAGCCCAACTCGGAAGGCAGTGTTCCGCTGAAATAATTTTCGGCAAGGTCTATGAACCCCAGTTGCGTTAGCGACCTTAGCTCAGAGGCGATTGTCCCCGTGAGCTCACTGCAACCAAGGCACACCCAATGCAGCTGCTCTAATGACGCAACTTCAGAAGGAACAGCACCTGTGAGCAGGTTGTCTTGGAAATCAAGTCCTGTCAATTGTGTAAGCAAGCCGAACTCAGAGGGGATATTTCCTGTGAGCTGGTTTTCAGGTAGACAAAGCGCTGTCAGCTTTGTGAGCATTCCCAATTCAGAAGGGATTGGGCCAGTCAGTTGGTTCTTTGCCAAATCCAAGGCAGTCAATGCAGTCATCAATCCAATTTCTGTGGGGATTTGCCCTGCAATGTGGTTATTCCAAAGAGCTAAGATTCTCAGGGATGTTGTTAACGCGAGTTGGCTTGGGATGGATCCTGTTAGTTGGTTCCAACTGAGATCCAGGTCGGGCAGACGGTGGAGCCCTCCAAGCTCCGTTGGAATGGATCCTGTTAGTTGGTTCCCATAGAGACCCAGGTAATCTAGTCCAGTCAACAATCCTAACTCACTAGGGACATGCTGCGTGAACATGTTCTCGTCTAGTCCCAAGTTCTCCAAGTTGGTCAAATCCCCAATTTCAGTCGGCAAAGTTCCGGAAAACAAGTTCACCAGCAATGCCACGGTTCGTAGCGCAGAAAGCTTGCCGATTGCCGAGGGGATCGTTCCTTGTAGCTCCGTCTCTGTGAAAAGAAGGTAGGTCAAGTTTGTAAGCTGACCGAGTTCGCTAGGCACTGTTCCGGATGTTGCACTCAAGCCAACACCTAACGCATTTAACTGTGCAAGATGGCCGATGAACGTCGACAAAGTCCCGCGCAAATTGTTGCAAGACACAAGACCAATCGTTTTTAAGGAAGTCAGGAGACAAAACTCATCTGGGATCGATTCGCCACGGACGTTGTTGAATGCCATGACGAAGTTCTCATGCACCCCATTTTCAGTGGTGCACGGGGCCATTCCCGCTTCCAAGGAGGAGCGGTAGGGCTCAAGCAAGAAATCCATTGTTGGGTCTTTGAGCAAGACGACAAACGGAGCCGGATTCCAAAACCATTCGCATTCATGAACTTCGCAACTCAGCCAGTCTTTTGATGACACCCAGTCTTGTCCTCCAGTGGCATGACAAAACGTAGCCAAAGCAAACCTCTGAACGATTCTTTCTTCAGAGCAGCTCTCCAAGGAAGGGTCGTTGATGAGAAATTGAAAGGCCATGGCCTGTGGTGTGTCGTTGGATTTGATTGCTTCTTGTGTGCAGTTGGGGAGAACACTAAGCACGTGTTCTTCTGGTGACAGTGTGCAGTGATCTGTGTCGTTGTCGTTGTCACTTCGAGGCACAAAGACACTCAGCAGCGCAACCACTAAACCAACAATGCACAGCACTGACGCAATGATGCATCTGTGACTCTTCAGGAAGTCGCAGCAGAATGGTTCGACTCCTCTTGAGATGTTGTCCGATCCATGGTGCCGCCTGTTGTCTT
>Ga0163148_10003264_pt1 | contig 18108 bp, 22 predicted proteins | sample OliLakLV19MP7P2_FD_148606 | JGI IMG/M metagenome (GOLD analysis project Ga0163148, IMG submission 148606) | Freshwater microbial mat bacterial communities from Lake Vanda, McMurdo Dry Valleys, Antarctica- Oligotrophic Lake LV.19.MP7.P2 | ecosystem: Environmental > Aquatic > Freshwater > Lake >...
GTCGGATATAGTCGCGGCACTGGGCCTCGGTCCGAAACCAGTCGTCCATTTCATCGAACGTGCGCGGGTAATCGACGCCCGGGGTCGGGCTTGCATTTTCCACGGCAAGAAAATATCAGCATCTCCCACGTGCGTCAAAGGGATACCCAGTATCTTCTTTTCTAAATCCTGGATTTTGAAGCTCTCCTCCTGCTCGCTGACGACGACTGCCCAGCCGGATTCGGCGAGTGCCTTCGTCGTGATGTCGGAGCGAAGGTCGAAAATCTTCGGCAGGCAGAGGAACGGGCCTTCGGGATCTTTGACGGCATCAATAATGTCATAGCGGTACGTCGGGAAGCCCGGCTTGCAGCCGAAGTAGTGATAGGTGTCGCGCAACTGACGAGCTTCCAGAGCCTGGGGGTTCTCTTCCGCTAATTGCTCCATGTTGATGTTCTTGAGATAAGCCTTGGGCGTAGCCGTAAGACCGATGCGCGTAGCCTGGAAGAGTTGGACGACTTCGCGGGCGTCGCCATAGATAGAACGGTGGGCTTCATCGTTGATGACGAGGTCGAAGTAGAACGGCGTGAACTCCTCGCGGTAGCGGCGGTCGGTCATCAGTGATTGGATAGTGGCGACGACGACCGAGGCGCCGAGGAGTTCGCCCGTGCGGCGGGCTGTCTTGTAGATCACCGGCTTAAACTCCGGCAAGACGACAGCAAAGTCTTCGATGGTCTGTCTCGCGAGCTCGATGCGGTCCACGATGAACAAGACGCGTTCGGCATTTCGGCTCATTAGGAACCGGCGAATGAGTGCGGCGCAGAGTAGCGTCTTGCCGGTTCCGGTGGCCATTTCGAGGAGGAACTTCCGAAGGCCTTGGGTATCGAAGAGCCGGGCAATCTCGTCCATCGCTCAAATCTGGTAGCGCCTCAGTGTGAGGTCGTGCTTGAGGTGACGGAGATACTCGGGCGCAATGATTTCGCTTTCGAGAAGACGAGGCGGTTGAAGATTCTTTAACCGGACCCGTTCAAGGTCTTCTCTCGAAGGCAGACGTTCGATGCGGTAGGCGTCTCTCTGGTCGGCCCGCTCATAGTTCCAAAACCAATGCTCGCGGCCGTTCGACAGGATGATAAACGGAGCTTTGAGATTTTCGGCGTAACCGCGTGCCTGCTCCTTGGCGTCGTAGGGATCGAGACCTTCGCGCTTCGCTTCAAGCACACAGAGCACCCGGCCGAGACTATCTTTGAGCAGGTAGTCCGCTCGCCCATTCCCCGTATGCAGCTCAAATTGGACTTGCTGGGGTTTCAGCAGCTCCCACCCACTGAACTCTAAGGCTTTGTCGATGAGAATGCGGGAGAAGGCTTCAGGTTGGCTCATTGTCGTAGTCAGAACCGGTTTTATCACTTGATTGAGTGCCGCCGAAGGATACCCTTTTCGTGATGGGAAATCACGCTTATCCACAGGGATGCCTTTGGGTTTTGCACACATGACCGGAGGAGCGAGGGCTGAGCGGGGAAGAGGAATACTGGAATGAACGCCTTGCAGGAGATCTTGGCTGAGATCCTTCTCCCCTTTGAGGTGACCGAGTGCGGTCCGCGACATTCGCCGTAGTGGCGGGGTCCCCACCCGGCGTCCTGAGAAGGAACACTGGAACTGACTGAAGAATCACGGTTGGCACAACCGTGATTGAAGGAATTCCAGAAGGTTTCCGCTCGGACCGCCGTGGACGGGGTGCCACGAAAGGCGACGGAGCGAGGCGCACTCGGTCGCCTGCTCCCTGCTCCGGGAGGTTCGTGAGCGAAGCGCAAGAGGCGTGAAAGGTGAAACGTAAGGCGTAAGGGGCGTGGCTGGTCTTTCGCCCAGGGAAACGAGATAAACCAAATGAGCCAGATGAGCAGATGGACGAGAACGACGAATGACTGCGGAGGAGGCGTACTCTGTGCCGTACGTCGAGCCTCTGGGCGATGCGAAAACAAAGCTGGCGGGGTTTACATCCTGGAGGAAAGTGGCTGGGGGACTAGGAATCGAACCTAGGTAGCCGGCTCCAAAGGCCGGCGTCCTACCGCTAGACGATCCCCCAGCGCGATACGAAACCGAGGCATACATTTTAAAGTACGGGCGGGAAAGATTATTTGGCTGGGGGACTAGGAATCGAACCTAGGTAGTCAGATCCAGAAACTGACGTCCTGCCGCTAGACGATCCCCCAACCGACGTTCACAGTAATATACAGGTCCGGGTTTCGTCAAGATCGGTGCAATAATAGAGACCCGAAGGGCGTCACGCCCGTGAGGCCCGCTCGATCCCCTGGCGGAGCCGAAATAATGCCCGGTCTCGCCCTAACACGTCCATGACGTCAAAGAGGCCTGGGCTGGCCGTGCGACCGGTCAGGGCCACACGAACTGGCTGAGCCAGCTGCCCCATCTTCATTCCTTCTTCCTCAACCAACTGCTTGAACGCCTCTTCCCATTGGTGTTTCGAGAATGCAGGGACGGCCTCGAAACGAGAGAGCAACTTTCGAAGAATCGGCGCGATGGCCGGCGTCAAGAACTTCTTCGCTGCCTCTTCGTCATATGTCACAGTCTGCCCAAAATAAGGCCTCACCCAATCGACCATCTCCACGAGTGTCTTCGCCCGTTCCTTTACGAGGACGACGAGTTGCGCGAGCTGGTCGGCCGAGACAGCCTGGGCTTCGCCTGTTAATCCCGCTGCTTCCACGAGGGGCGCAAGCGCCTGAGCGACTTCGGTCGGCGGGCTCATCTTGATATATTCTGCGTTCACCCAGAGGAGCTTCTCGGGATTGAACACGGCTGCGGAGGTTTGAACATTCTTCCAGGAAAATTTCTCGATCAACTCCTGGCGGGTAAAGAGTTCCTGGTCTCCGTGTGACCACCCCAGCCGAACAAGATAGTTCACCATCGCATCAGGCAAATACCCCATCTCTTTATAGGCCATGATCGAGGTGGCCCCATGCCGCTTCGAAAGACGAGCTTTGTCCTGCCCCAGAATCATCGGAAGATGTCCGAACTGAGGGGCTGGAAACCCAAGCGCGCGGAAGATTGGAATCTGCCGCGGTGTATTGGTGAGGTGATCGTCTCCCCGCACCACGTGGGTAATCTGCATCAGTGCATCATCAACCACCACTGAAAAATTGTAGGTCGGGTAGCCGTTCGAACGGAGAATGATCAGATCGTCCTGCACTGCATTATCGAAGACGATCTTGCCCTTGATGAGATCGTCGACCACGGTCTCTCCCTCTTGTGGAGCCTTGAAGCGCAGAGCCACCTCACCGGACTGATTTGTGAGGCCACGATCACGGCAGCGGCCGTCGTATTTCTGCGACAGCCCCTTGGCCTCGGCCTCCTTACGCCGCGCGTCGAGTTCTTCCGTTTTGCAGACGCACCAATAGGCCTCTCCCTTCTCCAGGAGCTGCATCGCATAACCGCGATAGAGATCTATCCTCTCAGTCTGACGAAACGGGCCTTCATCCCAATCGAGCCCCACCCACTTCATGCCTTCCATGATGGCCTGGATCGATTCGTCCGTCGACCGACTCTGATCTGTATCTTCAATACGAAGAATGAAGACACCCTTCTGCTGACGCGCAAAGAGCCAGTTAAACAAAGCCGTTCGAACACCACCAATATGGAGAACGCCTGTCGGACTGGGGGCAAAGCGCACTCGCACCTGAGTCATTGCATACTCACAGAGGTGATACGAAAAGGTCGGTATCTATAGCATGCAGGGAAAAGTCTTGTACAGGAAACGTCGCGCTTCCATCTCGTCGTCGCTTCTGCTATGAGAAAGAAGGAGATCGGTATGGCTGAACTCACGCAAGCAGCGGCAGTGCTCTCGGTGAACGATCTCACCCCCCACGCTCGCCAGCTCGTGCTCCTTCCTACTGTTCAACACATTGCGTTTCAGCCAGGCCAATGGGTTTCACTCAAACTGCCGGTCGGTGCTGCACCACCGCTCAATCGAGCATATTCACTGACAGCGCCAAGCACGCCGTCGGGTGAATTGACCTTCATCTTCGATCGTGTACCGGGCGGCGTGGGGTCCAACTATCTCTACACGCTCAAACCTGGCGATGAGATACAGCTCTCAGGCCCCTATGGGAATTTCACGCTTCCTATGCCACTCGATCGAGAATTGATCTTGATCGCCCGTTACACCGGCCTCGCCCCCATCCGCTGCATACTGAAGCACCTCTATGCGCAACGGCAGACGGCGACCATTCTCCTTATTGCCGTGGCTCCTGCGGAGGAAGAACTGCTCTTTCATCAGGAACTACTCACGCTGGCCGTAACCCATCCAGGGTTTCGCTACTTACCGTTGGTGGCAACCGACGGGGATCAGCAAGCCGTCGATCTCGCGCTTTCGATGCTCCGCCCATTGATCGATCATGCACCTAAAGTGACCTCGATGCTTTGTGGAACAAAAGGTTTCGTCCGACCGCTGCGAGCATGTTTTGTTGAGGCGGGCTATGACCGGAAAGAAGTGAAAACTGAAACCTATGATTAATGGCCTTCCCTGACGAGATTCTTATTGACCGCCGGGATCTCGACCACAATATCCTTCGTGCCATTCGGCACACATTGGCAACCGAGCCGCGACTGTAGTGTGGTGATCGGCGCTTCTTCCAGCTGATCGAACTCATCGTCCGTACCATCGTTACAGCTCTCAAGCCCCTGTTTTACAATAACGTGACAGGTTGAACAGGCACAGACACCCCCGCAGACATGCTCTAAGGCGACTCCATTGCCCATCGCCACGTCCAGGAGGCTCCCTGGGAGCCCCGTCGGGCCGTAGGGAATCTTGGTGGGATCGACCTCAACCTTCGTCACGACTCCTCCAGGGGCGATAAAGGTAACGGTATAGGCCACTTGAGGAAGCTCGTAGTCGGTTTTCTCAATATAGGGATTGGTTCCGCCCATCTTCCTGTTCCTTTCTGTATCGGACTCAGCTTTATTTCCACACGGTTGACAGTTTTGAAACCTGCATGCTACTCTTAGTACGACCTTATTGATCGGAGACCATTATAGTCTCCGATCTTGGAGATCGGCAATAGCAATGTTGAAGATTTCAAAAAAAGCGGATTATGCCCTCATGGCTCTTCAGCACATCGCTATGGTCCAATTCGGCGACGTCACGCCTGGGCGCGTGGTGAATACGAAAGAGATCGCGGAGGAATATAACATCCCCCTTGAGCTGCTGGCCAAAGTGCTTCAGACCCTTGCCAAAAATGCATTGATTGAGAGTCACAATGGTCCCAAGGGCGGATATGTGCTAGCCCGACGCGCGCACCAAATTACGATCGCGCAAATTCTCGAAAGCATCGAGGGCCCCTTGGGTATCACCGACTGTTCACACGAGAAGGATGGAGAGTTCTGCATGCAGCGGGACAATTGCCATATCCGCACCCCGCTCTTGAAAGTTCAGGACAGCATTGCGCAATTGCTCAATAACATGACCTTGCAAGATATGATGGGTGGTACACCCCTCATTACCATTCAGTCCCCTGCGGCACAAGGAGTTGAACGATGAAACTGCCGATTTTCTTGGATAACCATTCCACCACACCGATGGATCCACGCGTCTTGGAGACCATGCTCCCCTATTTCGTCGAAAAATTCGGGAATGCAGCCAGCCGCAACCATGCCTTCGGGTGGGCCGCGGAAGAAGCCGTCGACCAGGCAAGAAAACAGATCGCGAAACTGATCAAAGCCGATTCGAAAGAGATCGTCTTCACGAGCGGCGCCACTGAGTCGGACAATCTCGCGATCAAGGGCGTGTTGGAAATGTACAAAGAGAAGGGCGACCATATTATTACGTCGTCCACCGAACACCGCGCCGTGCTCGATACCGTCAAATCGTTAGAGGGCAAAGGCAAAGCGACAGCCACCTATCTTTCCGTCGATAAATTCGGGATGGTGAATCCCGAAGATGTGCGGAAAGCCATTACAGAGAAGACGATCCTCATCTCCATTATGTTGGCGAACAATGAAATCGGTACGATCAACCCCGTCAAAGAGATCGGAAAGATCGCCAAGGAGAAGGGGATTCTCTTCCACTGCGATGCGACGCAAGGCGTCGGCAAGATCCCGGTTGATGTGCAGGATATGGGCATCGATCTGATGTCGTTCACGGCCCACAAGATGTATGGACCCAAGGGGGTCGGGGCGCTTTACGTAAGGAAAAAGAATCCACGGGTTCGCATCGCATCGCAAATGGACGGCGGTGGACACGAACGTGGCATGCGGTCCGGCACACTCCCAGTGCCCTTGATCGTGGGATTCGGCAAAGCCTGCGAGCTCTGCGAGCAGGAGATGGCTCAGGACACCGCTCGGTTGATTGCGATGCGCGATCGGCTGGAGGCCAGCATCATGAAGGCCCTCGAAGAAAGCTATCTGAACGGCCACCCGACCAACCGGCTCCCCGGCAACCTTAATATCTCCTTTGCCTATGTGGAAGGCGAGTCGTTGCTGATGGGCATGAAGGATATTGCCCTCTCATCCGGCTCGGCCTGTACCTCTGCCACGTTGGAACCCTCATACGTGCTCCGCGCATTGGGAGTTGGGACGGAGTTGGCACACTCTTCGATCCGCTTCGGTCTGGGCCGTTTCAACACGGACGATGAGATCGACTATACGATCAAGAAGGTAATCGAGATCGTGACCAAGTTGCGCGAAATGTCCCCGCTATACGAGATGGCAAAAGAAGGCGTCGATTTGAAATCAGTCCAATGGGCTGCCCACTGACCCGGATAGTCAAGAGGAGGATGAACCATGGCCTACAGTGAGAAAGTTGTCGATCATTTCAATAACCCCCGCAATATGGGGAGCTTCAAGAAGGACGAAGAAGGCGTCGGCACCGGCATGGTCGGAGCCCCGGAATGCGGCGACGTGATGAAGCTCCAGATCAAGGTGCAGAACGATATGATCGTGGACGCGAAGTTCAAAACCTTCGGCTGCGGGTCCGCGATCGCCAGCTCAAGCCTCGCCACAGAATGGCTGAAGGGCAAGACGATCGAAGAAGCCCAAAAGATCAAGAACACCGACATCGTACAGGAGCTGAACCTGCCGCCGGTGAAAATCCATTGCTCCGTGCTCGCCGAGGATGCGATCAAGGCCGCCCTCGCGGACTACCAGAAGAAAGCCGATGGAGCCCTGGCCGACGCGAAGTAACGTGAACGAAGGGAGTGTGCCAATGGACACAACAAACGCAGAAATTCAAGCGCCGGTGATTTCACTCAGCGAGGCGGCACTGAAGGAAGTCAAGCGCCTCATCAATGTGCAGGGCCTCACCGAAGGGGGGCTCCGCCTCGGCGTGAAGGGCGGCGGCTGCTCCGGCCTCAGCTACACGATCAACTTCGACGAAAAGATCGGCCAGCACGACCAAGTCCATGACTTCGACGGTGTGAAAGTCATTGTCGACGCCAAGAGCGCCATCTATCTTCAGGGCACACAGTTGGACTTCCAAAAAGACCTCATGGGCGGAAACTTCAAATTCGTCAATCCAAATGCCGACAAGACCTGCGGCTGTGGAGAATCCTTCTCGGCATAACGGCTGTCAACAGAGCATTGCGACCGTCCAGGGGCATGGCAGGCTGCCATGCCCGTCTTGTCAGAATAGGTAGCGGGATGGACCATCAGCACACCCATAGCTCAAGCCCTCGAGAGCTACAGATGGCTCGCAGCATGTGCTGGCACTGCCAATCGGAAATATCCGGTGAGTACTTCTGCGACCGATGCGTCAAGGTCCAGCCGGTGTCGAAAGAACTCGATTACTTCACCTGCATGGGCTTCCCCCGTCGCCTCATGATCGACCAGCACCAGCTGGAAACCAAATTCTACGAACTGAGCCGCGCATTCCATCCTGATTTCTATCAGAACAAGAGCGCTGCCGAGCAGACCATCAGCCTCGGCAATTCAGCGATGTTGAATACCGCGTACCGGACGCTTCGTGACCCAATCGAACGAGCGGAGTATCTTCTCGATCTTGAAGCAGGGTCGGTAAAACAGATTCGAAATTCTCCTCCCGCCGACCTCTTCGAAGAGATTCTTGAACTGCAAGACACATTGAATGAGTACCGAGCTGCCGAGCGGACATCAGGCACCGAGTCAACGCTCCGCACGAAGCTCCAATCGGAACGGAGTACGCTCGAACGGCGGCAACATGACATGGAGGCCGCTCTGCAGCAGCTCTTTGTTCAGTGGGACGCACTCCAAGATCGCGAAGAGGCCACCGACCAAGCAAGAGCCGAGCGCAACCGTATCCTCAAGCAAATGCGCGAAAGTCTCTCCAACCGCACCTACGTCAAAAATATCGTGAACGATCTCATCTCAACCATCGGATAATCACCGCCATGGCTCGTATCGTCGGAATTGACCTCGGCACGACCAATTCATTGGTCGCCTATATGGACATGGGAACCCCGCGCGTGATCGCGGGGCGGAATGAGCGTAATATGGTGCCCTCCGTCGTGGCCATGACCGACAACGGACTCATCGTCGGCGACCCCGCCAAAGAACATCTGACCCGCAATCCCGCCCGCACGGTCTATTCCGTGAAGCGATTCATGGGAAAGAGCCTGGAGGACGTACAGGGCGAACTGACGTACTTCCCCTATACATTAACGGAACAGGGCGGGGTGATCCGCTTCAAACTCGGCGAAAAAACCTATTCGCCTCCGCAGATTTCAGCCATGATTCTCAAAGAGCTGAAACTCAGGGCCGAAACGCACTTGGGTGAGAGTATCACCAAGGCTGTCATCACCGTCCCCGCTTATTTCAATGATAGCCAGCGGCAAGCTACCAAGGATGCCGGCATGATCGCCGGTCTTGAGGTGCTGCGTATCATCAACGAACCGACCGCTGCCTCGCTCGCCTACGGGCTCCAAGAAAAGACCCAAGGCACCATCGCCGTCTACGATCTTGGAGGCGGCACGTTCGATTTTTCGATTCTGAAGCTCAAGAACGGAATTTTCGAAGTCTTGGCCACCAACGGCGACACGCATCTGGGAGGGGACGACTTCGACCGGCTGATCGCCGACCTGCTCATAAAAGAAGTGCGCGAACGACATGGCCTCGATCTCCACGCCTATCCCGACCATATGCAGGCCGTCCGCTTGGAAGCCGAGCGCACCAAGATTCGGCTTTCCGATGTACCGAAAACGATGGCAACGCTCGACCTGCCGGACGGCAAGGGTAGATTTACAAGAGAGCTGACGAGAGATCAGCTTGAATCCCTGACGATGGGCCTGATCGAACGCACGCTGGCGCCCTGCCGCAACGCGCTCAAAGACGCAGAACTCACTCCCGATCGCATCGACGAAGTGGTGCTTGTCGGCGGGTCCACACGCATGCCGCTCGTTCGGCAACGTGTCCAGGAGTTATTCGGGAAGACCCCGCACTGCGAACTGAATCCAGACGAAGTTGTGGCCCTCGGCGCGGCCGTGCAGGCCGATATTTTGAGCGGCGGCACCACCGACATGCTGTTGCTGGACGTCACCCCGTTATCGCTCGGCATCGAAACGATGGGCGGCGTGATGAGCAGTGTGATTCGGAGAAATACAACCATTCCGGCTAGCGCAAAAGAGATGTTCACGACTTATGTCGACGGCCAGACCGGCGTGGACATTCACATTCTCCAAGGCGAACGCGAGCTCGCGAAAGATAATCGAAGCCTGGCGCGATTCAGACTCAAGGTGCCCCCCTTGCCCGCCGGTGTGCCACGAATCGAAGTCACGTTCTTGATTGACGCAAACGGCATTCTCAATGTACTGGCGAAGGACATGCGGACGGGACAAAGCCAATCTATCGAGGTCAAGCCGTCCTACGGTTTGTCGGACAGTGAAGTGGAGCACATGATCGAAGATTCATTCAAGTTTGCCGCGGATGATGTCTCCGCCCGCAAGTTGATCGAAGCGCGACTGGATGCCGATGCATTGATTACGACGACGGAGAAATCCCTCCTGGAGGGAGGCCATCTCATCGCATCAGACCACATTGCCGCCACTCGTGCCGCACTGGTAGCGTTGACCGCTGCCAAGGACGGCACAGATCCGCGCGCCATCCGCGCACGGATGGCGGACCTTGAGCAAGCCGCACAGCTTCTGACCGTCACACTCTTGAACGATTCGCTCACGAAGGGGCTGCAGGGGAAAAAGGTCTCTGAGGTCATGTAGCAACGGTCCCGTACCGATGCCATGATCGGCATAGAACGGGAACATGAGGAGTGGATATGGATCTGAAGTGGCAGGATACTGAGGATATTGCGATCCGTTTAGTCGAAGAACATCCGGAATCGGACCCCCTCACCGTTCGATTCACCGACATGCATGCCTGGATCGTGGCACTCACAGACTTCAAGGATGACCCCAAGAAATCGAACGAGAAAATCCTCGAAGCGATCCAGATGGCTTGGCACGAAGAGTATCAGGACTCGAAGGCCTGATTCGTTGCCCCCCTCCTCCAAGTAATACTGAAGTCCGTCGGCCTCAATAGTGTTTCCTCCGTCTGCGAGCAGCCTACCGTCTGCAACTCATTGTAATGCTGGTTTAAATTAGCGTGAGGCGAGGCGACTGGCGAGGGAGTGGCTCCCTCTGCGAGCCAGGTCCTCCCCCTCCCTTTGGGGCATTGTGGAACAGAGAGAGTTCAGGATAAATAAGGCTAACTTCTCAATCGAACTGGAGCCTTTCCGATGTCCAATGTCTTGAACTTGAGTGCGCATACGAGCGACGAAGAATTGCAACACATCACGAACTTATTGCTCTTTCACTTCGTTGAGCAAAACGGCGGACAGATTCAATTTAAGCTGGAAGATGCCCACCGAGTTCGCGAAAGCCTGACAACCAAGATGATCCAAATGCAGGTGGGAAACGAAGTGCGATTGCGCATCATTGATCGCCTGCCGGAGCTACAGTAGCCCAGCCCCTTAATTTCGATAACCCTTACCACGTATCTTTCATCTAGATTGATGATTGGAACCACACGTTGACCCTCATTGCTTTTGAGCGATAGACTCCACGCGCAAATGCTTGTCCTTTGATTTCGGATCAATTCGTGGCAATGCAAGGAGGATTTCTCATGCCAGACATGGCATCTATTTCAGTCGTCCTCAGCAGCATAAAGACCGCAACCGACATCGTAAAGCTTCTCCGGGAGACGGATGTCTCTCTGGAAAAGGCTGAAACCAAACTCAAGCTGGCAGAGCTGGTAGGGGCCTTGGCTGACGCCAAACTTGAGTTGGCCGAAGTGCAAAATCTTCTTCTGGATAAAGACAAGAAGATCATGACTCTAGAGCAAACACTACACACGAGAACAAATGTTCTATGGGAGTCACCCTGGTACTGGTGCGTGGACGGAGGGAAGAAGGATGGCCCGTTTTGCCAACAGTGCTATGACAAGGAATTCAAGCTTATTAGGCTGCAAGATTACAGAAATGGTTATTGGGGGTGTTTGAGCTGTAAGAATAGTTATGATCCTGGGAGAGGCGGAACTGGTATCGTCCGAGCGGAAACAGAATATTTCTAGTTACGCATTATGAGTTATCGTGCCTGTGGGACGACTGATGTAAGTATCCTCAATCTTAATGTTACAGATCTCATTACATATCGCCATCCCCGACTCCGAAATCGACATCCATGCGATGCGCTCTCAGGGTGCCGGCGGGCAGAACGTGAACAAGGTCTCGTCTGCCATTCATTTGCAGTTCGATGTTGTTGCATCGTCGTTGCCGCCGTTTTATAAAGAAGAGTTGTTGAAATTGAAGGACCATCGCATCTCTGAAGAGGGTGTGATTACCATCAAGGCTCAGCAGTATCGAAGCCAGGAACGGAATCGAGAGGATGCACTCACTCGGCTGAGCGAACTCATTCAAAGTGTGGCCATCCCCCGCAAGAAGCGCAGAGCCACGAAGCCGACGAAGGGTTCGAAGCAACGGCGGTTGGAGAGTAAGACAAAGCGAGGCCGGTTAAAGACGCTGCGGGGCACTCTGGATGAATAACACGAGCAGCGTCGCTCGTATCTCATCTCTCGCAGGACAAATCCTGCGCTTCACGAGATACGTTTCACATCATTCGACCGACGCCAGCGACCCCAGAATATGGTACCCGCCATCAACATAGATCACCTCTCCGGTAATGCCACGTCCTAGCGGACTGACCAAAAATAACGCCGTGTCGCCGACTTCGCCTTGTTCCGTTGCGCGCCGAAGCGGAGCGAACTGTCGGTGGTGATCCACCATCTTGCTGATTCCGGAGACGCCTCGAGCAGCGAGCGTCTTAATCGGGCCGGCTGAAATAGCATTCACGCGAATGTTCTTAGGACCGAGGTCGTGGGCCAGATAGCGGACGGTGGCCTCGAGCGCGGCCTTGGCAACCCCCATGACGTTGTAATGCGGCACGACCCGTTCCGCGCCGAGGTAGGTGAGTGTGACGACAGAGCCTCCATTGCTCATTAACGGCAGTGCCGCTTTTGTCACGGCAACGAGTGAATAGGCGCTCACGTCGAGTGCCGTGGCAAACCCTTGCCGCGTGGTATTCACGAACTGGCCGGTGAGTTCTTCGCGTGGGGCAAAGGCGACGGAATGGACGAGAAAGTCGAGCATGCCAAACTCCTTCTGAACCTGCTCCATTAACGCCGCAATCTCGGCATCGTTCCCCACATCGCAGGGAAAGGCTTTCGCGCCCGGCATGCTGGCAACAAGTTCCTCGACGTTTTCCCTCAGTCGCTCGTTCTGATAGTTGAAGATAAGCTGCGCCCCTTGGCCTGCCGCCGATTGGGCAATGGCCCAGGCGATGCTGTGCTTATTCGCCACGCCGATGATGAGTCCATTTTTACCGTCCAGTAACATGGTGTGCCCCTGTATAGGATGGTGAATAGTCTAATCGTGAATCTCATGAAGCGCACAGTAGAGCAAGAGACCAATGCGCGTCATGCTTGGGCGGTGAAGATAGCACGATTTAATGCGTGGCGCTAGGAAGAGAGTGAGGGGGAGGACTAGTTTGCCTTGGCAGCATTCGCTTTGAGCTGCGCCAACACTCGTGCCGCTTCAGGGGTGAAGTCACCCAGCTGCTGGGCTTGAGCAAGATCCAGCGCCTCGGATGCGAGCAAGAGAGCCTCACCATGGCGACCGTTCTCACAATAGCTCTCAGCCAGGCTGAGCCTCGCGTTGACAGACTGCGGTCCCTTCTGGAGTACGTACCGGAGAATATTCTCGCCCTTTTCCCTGTCTCCCCCGAGCAAAAAAGGAAGTCTGACCAGGAAGGCCCCCTTGGCCGATAAAGCATCAAGATGATCAGGTGCGAGCTCCAGTGTCCGGTCAAGCTCTTTCATCATGCGGCGGAAACCCATGACCGATGTGATGCTCAGTTCCCCATCGATCCTCATTAACTCGCCCAAGTTACAGAACAGGGCAAAGTGCGCGTCGGCCGATCGATCGTCCAAGGCCACAGCTTGTTCCCCCAAAATCTGGCCTTTCTCGAAATGGCCGATTCGGCTGGTACGGTCTTGAGTGACACGACCTTCATAGCATTCTTTCATTGCCCCGTGACTCAATAACGGGGATGATTGTTGCGCCAGGAGGACAGTGGGACTTGCTAAAAGGCAACAGGTGAACAGACCAAGCAATGTGTGCTTCATTTTCCTCTACCAGTTAAAGGGGAACCGATAGGCGGGACTGCTCGATACAGCAATCCCAAGAACAAATTCAGAACGGCGTGTATATCATAACTAGTGAGAAATTTACTACAGCTGACTCAGGCGCTCTACCACGATCGTCCCCTTGGTCGCATCTCGATCGGGTTTGTGTGTCGCCTTGCGCAGCGCGCGGAACGCCATGAGCATCGCTCGATATGAATAATAGGCATTCCGACCGCTGGGATTCGGCAGGACAAAAACAGGGCGGTCGGCCAAGGTCTTGACTTGCAGCCCGAGGCTGATTTGTCCGCTCCGGTATTCGGGGAATAACGTACGATAGATCGTGACACCAAGCAGGGCAATTGTGTGAGGGCGATAATGTTTGACTGTGGCAATGAGTCTCTTCCTACCAGCTATATATTCTCGCGGCGTGAGCACATCGGCCCCTGCACTGGGCCGCTCGATGATATTTGTCAAGCCGAGCCCCCAATCCGGAAGTCGCCAATCGTCTTGGTGCGTGAGTGGCTCTGGCACGAGCTTCGACTCGAATAAGAGTTTCCAGAACCGGTTTGAGTATCCCGCAAAGTGATGTCCGGTGGCGGCTGAGCGAAGGCCTGGATTGATACCAACAAAGAGGATTCGGACCCCTGGTTCGATTCGATCAGAGAGCCGTTTGTGTGCCGGCGCCTTTTGTGTTTGCCGCACAAGCGTTCTCTTCATTGATTCTGCCCGATGGACTGCCGTTTTCTTCATTCTGACCATTGCCCCTTCTTATGCAGGACAATAATGTATGACGGTTTCCTCGATCTCTTCCGGTATGCGTCATCCTGCCCTTCATGTATTGAGGCGGTTTTGTTGACCTTCAACCATTCTGCCACAGTTTAATGTAGTCAAATTTTCAATGCGCGTGGGGGGAAATACCATAACATGCTGATAAATATGATGGGATATGAATGTCTTATGCCCGGCACCAAGCTTGCTCTGGACTCCCATCGAGTGCCGATGAATGGCACAAATTTCAAACTCTATAAACTGGGAGACACATATTATGAAGAGCATGTTGATGGCAATTATGGCAGTGGCAGTGTTAGTGGCGTTCAGCGCTCCAGCCTTCGCGGGTGAAGGCAAGGAGAAGAAGGACGAGAAGAAGGGCGGCCACGTCCTCGTGTACGGCGACGAAAAGAAAGACAAGAAGGACGAGAAGAAGGGTGGCCATGCCGATACGTTCGGCGACACGAAGGACGAGAAGAAGAAAGACGAGAAGGGCAAGTAATCACCTTCTTTCGCGAGGCTAGTTAGCTTGAGGGGTCTCCTGCCTAATGCAGGGGGCCCCTTTGGCTTTCCTCCTACCTGGTGCTGCTTCGAAGATAGACTGCTTGCAATCCCACGATCGACTTGGCATCCCTGATCTCCCCAGTCTCAATCATCCTCATCGCGTCCCGCAGAGGCATCTCGATCACTTCGAGGACTTCGTCACGGTCGAGCTGTTGTCGTCCTATCGTCAACCCAGTCGCTTTGTAGATGTGGATGACTTCGTCGGTGAAGCCCGGCGCAGTGAAGATGCTAGAGAGGAGCTCAAGCCTGTCGGCTCGGTATCCAACTTCTTCTTCAAGTTCTCGTGCCGCGCAAGCTGTCGGGTCCTCACCAGGATGAAGTTTCCCTGCAGGGACTTCATAGATGAACCCTCCTGCCGCGTGGCGGAACTGCCTGATCAAGATGACCGTACCATCGTCTTTCAGCGGTACCACCGCGGCTGCCCCAGGATGGCGCACGACTTCCAGGTCGACTGTGACGCCGTTGGGCAGCGTGACGGTGTCGACGTTTAAGTTCACGACGATGCCTGTGTAGATATTCCTGGTCATGAGGATCTTATGGCCTATGGCGTATAGCACAAGCGGAAAAAGAGTTTCATCTTGCCTTGCCCCTGCAATCAGCCGTGAGCTAATAGGATGCTGAAAAAGTCCGCCAGCGGCGTTCTCACGTCGCTCAGAGGCTCAACGTACCGAAGCGTACGCCTCGCCTCTTCGCTCGCTGCGGCCTTGCCCGCGGAACGGCGCGTCTTGGCGCGCCGGGGTTGGGCGGGTGAGAAGTCCGGCCTTTTTGAGCATCCTGATGTTTTTGAAGCCGTGGCTCCGTCTGTCATATTTCACCGGTGTTTTATGTGTAAACCGAGTTCTTCCTCAGCCTGCTATACGCTCTTTGGCTTCCGATAGAACGGTGGCTTGACGATGCGCGCAGGGACGTTTTTGTTGCGAATTTCGATCATGATAGAGGTGCCAGGCTCCGTAAAACGCGCGGGCACATAGCCCAACCCGATGCCCTTCTGTAGGAGCGGCGAGAGATTGCCACTCGTCACATCGCCGATGGGATGAGAAGTTGTGGGATCCAGAATTCTGAATCCGTGGCGAGGCACGGCTTTTTCAACGAGTTCGAAGGCAACGAACCGGCGAGCGACCCCGGCCTGCTTCTGTGCCAGAAGAGCCTCGCTGCCGATGAACCCGCCCTTCTGAAAACTGACGGTCCAGTCCGCATTGGCTTCGAGTGGTGTGGTGTCTTCGCCCATGTCGTTGCCATAAAGCAGATAGCCCATTTCCAACCGGAGGAGATCCCTCGCTCCGAGTCCCGCCGGCTTGAGTCCCCAGGCCTGGCCCTTGTCGACGAGCAGGTCCCAGAGGCGGCCGACTTTGTCTGCGTCGATGTAAATCTCATAGCCCAGTTCACCGGTGTAGCCGGTCCGGGCCAGCAAGCAGGACAGACCGCCGATCGTAGCCTCACAGGTGTGATGGAGCTTGAGTCCTTCGAGCGCCGTCCCGCCAAGACTCATGAGCAGTTCGCGAGATTTGGGACCTTGAACGGCGACCTGGGACAATTCGACTGACCGATCTTCAAGATAAACCGTCTTATCCAGCCCAAGCTGGGATTGTAGCCAAGACAGGATCTTCTCGCGGTTCGAGGCATTCACGCATAAGAGGAACTCGTCCGGGGAAAGCCGGTAGACAAACACGTCGTCTTTGATGCCGCCGGTTTGGTTACAGACCATGGAGTACTGGGCTTGAGACACGGCGAGTTTGCCGACGTCGTTGGTCGTGACGTGCTGGAGGAATGAGACGGCGCCCGTTCCGGCGATTCGCATCCTTCCCATATGGCTCACATCGAAGAGCCCGACATGGGAACGGACAGTATGGTACTCGTCTACCACACCGCTATACTGGATAGGCATCTCCCATCCAGCGAAATCGACGAGTTTTGCGCAACTTGCACGATGTTGCTGGATGAGAGGAGTCTGTCGCATCATGATCGTACTGACATACGAGTCGACTCAATCATCGGACACCGAGCAACTCAACATCGAAAATTAAGGTCGCATTCGGTGGAATAACGCCGCCGGCACCCTGTGCGCCATAGCCGAGCTTGGAAGGAATGGTCAGCTTTCGCTTCCCGCCAATTTTCATCCCCTTCACGCCCTCGTCCCATCCCTTGATCACTCGCCCGGCACCCAGTGGAAATGAGAAAGGTTGGCCCCGGTCTACGGAGCTGTCGAATTTCTTTCCATTTTCTAGCCAGCCGGTGTAATGCACGCTGACAGTCTGCCCCGCCTCTGCCGTCGCTCCGGTTCCGATCGTGAGTTCGAGATACTGCAATCCTGATGACGTCGTGACTTCATTCCCTTTGGCACCTGCTTCCTGAAACGGCATAACGGTTCCTTTCCTTATCGTCGATCACTCAACGACAATGACAGACGACAACTATATAAGATCATTATTATGCACCGAAAACCCTGCCGACATTTCAGCCGGCGATTCTGCTTGAGTACTCTATGAGCCTGGTACCTTCACGTATGTTATGTTCGAGAGTCAGGCTCGGAGAAAATAACCACACTCGCTGTGTAGCCATGTAGAAAATTGCGCCCTCCGACGGGACCGAGCTCGCCTTGCGCGAAGAATCCCGCTGTTGGGATGGGGCCAAGCCGTTCTTGCACGGCTGCGCTATCATGATGGGGTTGGTCGAAGAGGCCCGCTCCACGCCCGCAACAGCTGAACAAGAGGGCTCCGAGAGGGGGGCTCTTGTGCCTCGTGCGGTCCGCTGCCAGGAGCACGTGTAAATCGTCGCTTGCAGACTTCGCATCACGAAGGTGGAACTGTACGGTCTGGCCTTCCTGAACGACGTCTCCGATCGCAACCGCTCCGGCCTGTTGATCCGCCCCAATGAGGTTCCGAACGAGGAAATCTCCCCGTTCAAAATGACTCCCGTGCTCATCAATCACGATGCCCAGATGTAATGCGCGGTGGGCATTGCGGCGTTGTGCCCCCCCCATGGATTCGAAGACGTCCTGGAGTCGTTTCAAGGCCGAGACGCCGCCCAGTTCATAGATGAGGTTTTGCTCTGCTCTCGTCACGACAAACCGCTCGCCGATCGGGCGGCAGCCTTGCGAGGTCACGGTTCGCACAGAGACCGGCCCGGTGAGTTGCACCCCCACCACCCCCCCGTCGA
>Ga0163148_10003266_pt1 | contig 18106 bp, 22 predicted proteins | sample OliLakLV19MP7P2_FD_148606 | JGI IMG/M metagenome (GOLD analysis project Ga0163148, IMG submission 148606) | Freshwater microbial mat bacterial communities from Lake Vanda, McMurdo Dry Valleys, Antarctica- Oligotrophic Lake LV.19.MP7.P2 | ecosystem: Environmental > Aquatic > Freshwater > Lake >...
GTGTTTGTCCTTGTAGACCTTGGCAATCCATCTGGAGTCATGCAGCGTTGTTTTGAATCCCTGTTCCTGGAAAATCTTAATAATTTTAGGGTAGTCGCCGGCTTTGCAGAAAATATCTAAATCTTTTGTTGGACGAGCAATTCCGGTGTACTTTTTTAAAGAGTAGGTTCCGCCGACCATAAATGGTATGTGGCTTTTAGAAAGAGTCTGAAGAGCGTTCTGGTAAAAGATCTCAGCCTCAGTTAGGGGCGCTTTCATATTGTAAAGCGTAAACTGCTGAGCCTAATATTAGTTGAAATTCATGTAATAAAAATGTAAGCGTTCTTACAAATATTTATATTACACCCCCGGGGTGGATGTTTGGGGTGTCAAAGTTTTGTCTAGGATTGTGCATCGGGGTGGTGGTATAATTCTGGCCAGATGGATCTGAAAAATTTAGAGAATCTAGCAAAATTAGTAAGGTATTACATTCTGATTTCCACGACCGAAGCAGGTACTGGTCATCCAACGTCCTCACTTTCGGCAACTGATTTGATGGTGACTTTGATGTTTGGTAGTTTTTTTAAAGCTGATTTGAATAATCCGGAGAACATTAACAATGATAGGTTAATTTTCTCAAAGGGGCATGCATCACCGCTACTTTATTCACTCTATGCAGCAGCAGGTAAGGTATCGGAAGAGGAGTTAAAAACTTTAAGAAAATTTGGAAGCAGGCTAGAAGGACATCCGACTATGGAGTTTCCATATACTGAGGCGGCAACGGGGTCTTTGGGTCAAGGATTATCAATAGGAGTGGGGATGGCATTAAATGCGAAATTGGAAAAATTGGATCACCAGACCTTCGTTTTGATGGGAGATTCAGAAGTTGCTGAAGGTTCGGTATGGGAGGCTTTAGCTTTGGCGACTCATTATAAACTTGATAATTTAGTTGGGATTATTGATGTTAATCGTTTGGGGCAGAGGGGTGAAACTTTACTGGGGCATGACACGAAGACTTATCAGGATAGAGTTGAGGCATTTGGATGGAAGAGTTGGGTTATTGATGGGCACGACATTCCAAAGATTTGGGAGACTATGAAGAAGATTCAAGAGGATAGATCAGGAATGCCTAAAATGATAATTGCTAAAACTTTAAAAGGAAAAGGTGTCTCTTTCCTTGAAAATATGGATGGTTGGCATGGTAAGGCGGTTCCGGCTGATAAACTTGAAGAGGCAATTAAGGAAATTGGTGAGTTTGATAAGGTTGTTGGAAAAGTTGTCCTTCCCAGCGTCATTGCGAGACCACGAAGTGGTGCGGCAATCTCTGCTAAATCTGGATCCCGGATCATGTCCGGGATGACAAAATATAAAATTGGTGACATTGTAGCAACTAGAAAAGCTTACGGGAATATTCTGGCTCAATTAGTTAAGGCAAATCCGAATGTTGTTGTTTTGGATGCTGAGGTTAGTAATTCAACTATGTCGGAAACTGTTAAAAAGGAAGTTCCGGAGAAGTTTTTTGAAATGTATATTGCTGAACAAAATATGGTGGGTGCGGCTCTTGGTTTTTCAAGAAGAGGTAAGATTCCTTTTGTTTCAACATTTGCGGCGTTTTTTTCCCGGGCTTTTGATCAAATTAGAATGAGCCAATATTCAAATTCTAATATAAAATTTGTCGGATCTCATGCTGGGGTTTCTATCGGTGAGGATGGGGCGTCGCAAATGGCGCTTGAAGATATTGCGATGTTTAGGACTTTGCATGAAGGAGTTGTGTTATATCCATCTGATGCGGTTTCGACGGAAAGATTATCCCTTTTGGCAGCTGAACATTTGGGAAATGTTTATCTGCGGACGACCAGAGCCGAAACACCGGTTATTTATAATAGTGATGAAGAATTTAAAATTGGAGGATTCAAAAAACATGTGTCAAGTATCAAGGGTCAAGTATCAAGGGTTGTTGTGATCGGAGCGGGAATCACTTTACATGAGTCATTGAAAGCCCAGCAGCAATTAATGGAGGAGGAGGTTTCTATTGATGTGATAGATCTTTATTCGATTAAACCGATTGATCATGAAGGGCTCACGAAAACTGTGAAAGATTCTCAGGCAATTATTACAGTAGAGGATCATTATGAGGAAGGCGGGATTGGAGAGGCGGTTAGAACTGCTTTGAGTGGTATTAATATTCCCATTCATTCATTGGCAGTCAGAAAGATGCCTAAATCTGGAAAACCGGCTGAGCTTTTGGGATATGAAGAAATTGACTCTCAAGCTATAATTAATCTGGTAAAGAGAATTTCAAAAGTGAAGAGGTCATCTTGAGCTTGTCGAAGGATCTGTAAATTTTATATAGATTCCTCCACTTCGGTCGGAATGACAGAACATATGAAACCATACAATTTGAAAACCAAAATATTTCTAGATGGGGGAGATCCTGAGGAAACTAAACAACTTATCCAGGAGTTGGGGTTTTTGGATGGTCAAACTACCAATCCTTCGCTGGTTGCTAAAAATCCGGATGCACTTAAGAGAATTGAAGGCGGAGATAAATATTCCTCAAAGGAAATTCTTGAATTTTATAAAGGAGTAGTGACACAGATTTCAGATATTATTCCTGAGGGGTCAGTATCGATAGAAGTGTATGCTGATGAGAAAACTTCTGCGGCTGAGATGATGACTCAAGCAAGGCAAATGAATGAGTGGATTCCTAATGCGCACATCAAATTTCCTACAACAAAAGTGGGACTATTGGCTGCGGCGGATTGTGTTAAAAGAGGAATGAGTGTCAACATGACTTTAGTGTTTACACAGGAACAGGCAGCAGCAGTTTATGCGGCGACCCGCGGGGCAATTAAGGGTCAGGTTTTTGTATCGCCGTTCATTGGAAGACTTGACGATAAAGGAGAGAACGGGATGGATTTAATCAAGAATATTTTAAAAATGTATGAAATGGGGGACGGACATGTTGAAGTTCTAACAGCATCTGTTAGAACTATGAATCATTACAATGCGGCTTTAGCTTTAGGATCAGATATTATTACGGGGCCAGCTAAGTTAATTAAAGAATGGAAAGAAGGGGGTATGACTGTGCCCGCTACTTATTCTTATTCTCCAAAGGATTTGAAACCGATACAATATGTTCAACTTGATTTGAACAAGGATTGGCAGGAGTTTGATATTTCTCATGAGTTAACTGATGCGGGGATAGAAAAGTTTGCTGCTGATTGGAATGCGTTAATTAAAGTAACTTCTTGATCCTATCGTCAAATCTAGAATAATTACTATTTAAACTTTTAGGAAGTATCCCACTGCCAGACCGACTGCTGTTGCTGTTCCGCCGATGATTAATAGTTCAATAGCATTTCTGATGGGTTTTTCACCTGTCATACGTCCTCTGATGAGACCAACGATGAATAATCCAAGCAGAGCAAATCCGACGCTGAAATATGAAGAGTTTGGGGGACCAATAAGAACTACCGGGGCTATAGGTATTAATCCGGCACCAAGATAGGTTACGAACATAATTAATGCCCCAACTAACAAGCTATCAGTATGTTTCCCTGTTTTGTCCATTTGATGGACGGCTTTCTCGGATGAGTATTGGCCGGCAGCCATAGAGGAAGCTTCAACGCAAACAGCGACTATGCTGGCGAGAAGTACTATGGATCTATCGCCCACCCCGGCACTTATACCAACTACAACGCCGGTTGTAGAAACCAGTCCGTCCTGAAGGCCAAAGAAAGCACTTCTGATGTAATCTTCGTGGAGTTTCATCTTCAGAATAAATTATAGATCATTTAGATATTTATTACCTGGGTTACATATTTGATACTATTGAAAAATGATGGGTTTTCGGTTAGATTGTAAATTATTGAAAGCGGGGTGATTTTTTTATGAATAGAAATTTAATGATTGGTATTATTGTGGTGATAGTTATTGCCGGAGCTGCATGGTTTTTTATGCGGGATGAAATGATGGAGGGTGATGACACTGATAATGCAATGGAACAGACGGCACCTGTAGCTTCTTCCGGGGCACAAGCATCTCCTTTGGGAATGATGGAATCAACAGATTCTGCAATGGAAGGGAATGTTAAAGAGTTTAAAGTAACAGGATCTAATTTTAAATTTGACATGTCAGAGATCAAAGTCAAAGCCGGAGATACGGTAAAAATAACTTTTGTAAACTCAGGTGGTTTTCATGATTTTGTACTAGATGAATTTAATGTAGCGACGAAACAAGCAAATGGACCGAGCGAGGAATCAGTAACATTTGTTGCGGATAAAGCCGGAACTTATGAGTTTTATTGTTCTGTTGGACAGCACAGACAGATGGGTATGAAGGGTAATTTAATAGTTGAATAATTTCATACTTAGTAGTTTTTAAAGGCCTCTTCTAGCGAAGGGGCCTTTTTTGGAACTAATAATGCTTTATATATTGGCAGTTTAGTTGTTAATATTTTCAGCATTTCTTCAGAAAGCTCGTGATAGAATACCAGATGTGCCAAAGTATATTACATTCTTTCTAGTTGTCGTTTTAGTATTATTGTTTGGAACTTTCTTATACTTTAGAAATAATGGACACTCAGGGAATACATTGCCGGGAGAGATTGCAAATACTGCCATTAATAACGGTGACTTCGGGCAAATGGAGAAGCAACCCCATCCTCTATCTATTGAGGCTTTAAGAATAGGCGAGTACCCGGGATCGGAGTTAACTTTAGAACAAGAACTACCTAACGGATCTAACTATAAAAGACAAATTGTTTCGTATAAATCTGAGGGTTTAAAAATTTATGCTTTATTAACAGTTCCTTTAGCAGAACCACCTCAAGGGGGATATCCTGTTGTGGTTTTTAATCATGGATATATCCCGCCTTCTGAATATAGAACTACTGAAAAATACACAGCATATACTGATGCCTTTTCTCGAAGTGGATATGTTTTATTAAGGTCTGATTATCGGGGCCACGGGAATTCTGAAGGAACGGCTTCCGGAGGTTATGGATCTAATGATTACACTATAGATGTTTTAAATGCCGTAGCATCAATAAAGAAGTATCCAGGCGTTAACCCTGAAAAGATTGGAATGTGGGGACATTCGATGGGAGGATTTGTAACTTTGCGGAATATGGTGGTTAGTAAAGATATTAAGGTGGGAGTTATTTGGGCGGGGGTTGTTGCGTCTTATGATGATTTGTTGAATAACTGGAGACGAAGATCTTCGATGCCTTCCCCAACTGGTAGTCGTGGATGGAGAGGATCTTTGGTTGCAGAGTATGGGGAACCTGGGACAAATTCGGAATTTTGGAATTCTATTTCGGCAAATTCATATCTAAAAAATGTTTCAGGATCGATACAGATTCATCATGGGGCGGCTGATTCTTCTGTACCTGTTGAATTTTCTGAGAAGCTTGATATTCAGTTGAAGGAAGCTAGTAAAACAAGTGAATTATTTATTTATCAGGGAGATGATCATAATCTGGCGAGTAATTTAGGAGTGGCACTTAATAGGTCAGTTGAGTTTTTTGATAAATATTTAAAGTAGCTGTCTTGTAATTGTTTCTTTACTATTCTCATAATTAATTAATGCTTAATCAAAAAGGTTTTGTCCCTTTTTTTCTTATCGTTTGTTTTTTAATAATTTGTATGGTAATTGGGGTGTATAAGTTAGGAAGTAGCAATAAAGAGGTAAGTTCTCCTCTAGTTAACAAACCGCTTTCTTCTTCTATAAATAACAAAGTTGTTGTTGGTTCTTATACTGTCGAGTATCCGGCCGAGTATGTAATAGAAAGTAAGTTCGGTGATGAGTTTAATATTGTGCATCAGGGAGTAAATGGACAGGAAGTTTTTGACTCTTCTGCCGGTATCAGTACTTATGTAGGGGATTTGCCCAGAGGTTTGAAATTGAGGGAATGGTTAGATATGGTTAGCACTACTCAGCCAATAGAACCATCCGAAGATACTAAGTTATTTTGCAAAACTTCGAAACAATCTTTAAGAGAAGAAATATCTAAAACTCCTTATGGGGGCAGTGATAATAAAATCGTGGGAGATTTCTGTTTATTTTATGGTGTTAAAAATATTAGGAATATAGAATTGCTGAATGTAAAAAATGATCCCGAAAAATATATTAATGATTTAGAAATTTTGGAGTTTGAATCTCTAAAAACCTCAGGGGGAGGAGGTGAAGATACTTATACTATCTTCGCTTACGGCTCTGGCACAATATGGGAGATTTATAAATCGAATAAAACTTCATCTAAAAATAGCGAAATTAATAATGCTTACAATTTACTTAAGGAGAGTTTCACCTTCCGGTATTAGATGGACTCTAAAGCTTGTTGCGCAGATTTTAAGCTTTTATTATATAGAACTGCTTTTTGAAATTATGTGCCGGGGTTTTTTTGTCTCCTCCTTTAAGAGAGATGTTTTCTTCCAAGAAAAAAGTTCAAAGATGTCGCGTTTCTGAGTTTCCACCCTTGGGGTGGAGAGCTAAATTTCTTCAAGTATTTGGTGTTTAATAAACGCCAGTTGTAAGGCATAATCTTCTTGATCAGATATAAATTGTAAGTATTTTGCCGGGGATTCTCCGAAGAATTTTAGGATATCCTCTTTCGAGCAAATTCCGGCTTGATCTTTCATATATTCATTGTATGAGGACCATTCATATAAACTTAGGTCTTTAACAAGATAAGCAACCAGAGGATTCAAATGGATGTAACGGGAGAGATGGAGAAGCTGTTCATCTGATTCAACTAACACTGCTTTAAATTCTCCCTGGAACAGGGGACCTATTCTGTCATGTCTGGTATTAAAGTATTTTGTATAACTGTTGATTAGTTTACTAATAAATTCAGTTATACCATTATCTTTTGACTGTTTAAGTAAAAAATGGAAATGATTAGGCATTAAGCAGTAGCAGCTAATTTCAACAATCTTGTCGCCTAAATTTTTAAGGGCTTTTCTTTTGGTCGAATTTGAAAATTTAGGTTTAGGACCTTCATGTTGATAGTAAATCATTGAGGCAATAAAACGATTTCTGTCTGACCTGTTTTCAAAGATGGTCCTTTTTTCAACTCCTCGATTATATATATGGTAAAACTGATTGTTTACAAATGGAAAAATTCTGGAAGGCATTCTAACTTAGCATATTTATAATATCCGTAGGTGTCAATATGAAACCAGTGATTAGGGGTGGAGTTGAATGAAATAAAATTACTCCACTAGTTGATAGGTGCTTCTGAGATTCCGCAGGTGCAAGCGTGTTCCACCCCAAGGGTGGATGCTTAAATGCAGAATCAAGAAGTTTAGTGTGGATCCACGCTTGTGCCACGCTGAAAAAGTGTGGGTCCACACTTTGGTTAGTTAAGGGCTGTTAAAGCGTCCCGGGCTGTTTTGAGATTTTTATTGTATAGAAGTGCTTTTTCGTATTCTTGTTTTGCTAAAGAGTTGTTTCCCTGTTTCTCGTAGATATTTCCTTTTAGAAGGTAGAGTTCTGAGAAGGCGCGGTTGTGGTAGTTTAGTACTTTGTCTGAAATTTGCGTGACACGGTCATAGTTTCCTAATTCATAATAGGAAAGGATTGGTTCAGTTTGATACCAAAGAGTTCGGAAGGGGAGTTGGGTTTCTACTTTTTCAAATGCTTCAACTGAATTTTGGTAGTTGCCTAGTTTGTAGTAGGCTACTGAGAGATTGAAACCGGCGGTGTAGTCGTTGGGGTTTTGGGTTAGTTTTTCTTTTGATAGATCGACGGCTTTTTGCCAAGCGACTTTCTCATTTAAATCTTCACCTAAGATTTGTTCCGCCAAAGCCTGTTTTTCTTTAGGGACTAGAATTAAATATTCGTAATTAAATTTATCCCAAATTTTATCAAAAGCCGCGTAACTGTATCTGAGGTTTTTGCCTTGCAATGAATCGTCCTGGATGAATTCTTTGGTTGTGTCATCATAACCTTTGATAATCCGGTAATGGCCGATGTCGTCAGTTTCTTCCAGCCAGGTTCTGGTTATCACCGGGATTTCTGAGGCGATGAATTTTTTAATTAGTTCATTGTTGCCGTTGGGTCTAAGATAAGGGACTAAACCAAATTCTTTTGATTTTTCTGCGACTTCTTCAAGGGTAACTGATTTATCATCGTTGTCGCCGCCGGGTATTTGATAAGGTCTGAGGTCATTACCTAATTCTGCCTGAGATTTATTAATTCCGTAATATGATAAAGCCATGGAGAGAGCTGCGGGACCGCAATTGTTGTAAGTCTGGAAGGTGTGATAGTCGTTATTAAGAATTTTGGAGGTAGGTATAATCAGGGGAATTGGGGTTGGGCTTGGAGAAGGTAAGATTGCGGATTGGGGAATGACTAGCTCTTTGCTTAGCCCGGGTTTCAGGATAAAATAGCCCAGTAAGGTCCCTAATACTAAGATGATAAAAAACAGTTTAAGCATTGTTGTTAATTCTACCAAAACAAAGAAAACTTTGGGTTTGGTTTTAGTCCTGCTGATTTTACTGTTAGGTGTTTTTTTACAACAAAGCCGGATTACGGAAAAGGATGATTTAAATTCAATCGTTGAGGTTGAGAAGTATGAAAGAATGTATTGGTTTAAATTGCACCGGAAGTCTAATAAAGAGTATTTATATTATGGGGAATCAGGGAAAGCGGAGAATAGTGAAATTGTAAAGGTGTTTGATGTTAAATCAGGGATTCCTTTGGAGAGACCGACTCCTTTGCCTCAGTTATTGGGGAAAGATTATTGGCTGGTGACTGGTAAATATGAAACCTTGGATGATCCGGAAACTGCACCTTATTTTCTGACTTTGGATGTACCTGTTACAGAAAATTTTCCGTATGGGCCGGAACCATATTTGGAATGCGGCGGACAATGTAATTGGGAATTGCCGGGAGCTTTTGGGTTGCACGGCAATAATGGGAATCCTGAGAAATTATCGCCTGAGGATGTAGGATCATCGGGTTGTATTAGACATACAGTAGAAGATATTACTTATTTATATAATCTGTTAACTCCTGAAAATCAGGAGATCAGGTACTATATTGAGGATGTATAATAAACAGTAGTGAATAAATTTTTACCTGTTATTTTGATTATCTTCATTGCAGGGGCTCTGGGATATTTTTTTATTAATAACCAGAAATCTATGGCTCCGATACCTCTGACTCCAGGTGGGACATGTGATTCTGAGACTATGACATGTTCGGATGGGGCGATCTTGAAAAAACAGGAGCCAAATTGCGATTTTCCTCCATGTTCTGGAGCTAATTGAAAAATAGATTTAACTTCCGAGGATCGCTTATGAAGATTTTTACCATATCAGCATTATTAGTTCTTTTGGGTTTGGTAGGATTTTTTATTTGGAGAGGGCAGAGCTCTTCAACGCCTGCGCCTTTAGTCTCAGTTAGTAATTCAAAAGAAGGTGTATTATCCTCTCCAACTCTGAGCCCATTTCCTTTTCAAGAGTTAACAATTTCATTTTTGAGAGAGAAAAAGTATGAAAGTATGCTGGGAAATCTCGAGAAATACACTGACAATGGTGATTATGAATCGTTTTTAACAAGTTATTCATCTGAGGGATTGAAGGTAAATGGTTTACTGACGAAGCCGAAGGGGGAGGAGCCAGGAGGAGGGTGGCCAGCGATTGTATTTATCCATGGCTATTTACCGCCGACTACTTATCAGACGACTGAAAAATATGTGGAGTATGTTAGTTATCTCGCCCGGAGTGGGTATGTTGTTTTTAAGATCGACTTGAGGGGGCACGGGGAATCGGAGGGCGAGGCGACGGGAGCATACTTTTCATCAGATTATATAATTGATGTGCTAAACGCTCACTCGGCTTTGAAAAATTCGGATTTTGTAAATCCGGAGAAAGTTGGTTTGTGGGGGCATTCGATGGCAGGGAATGTGATACTCAGGACACTGGCTGTAAAAGGGGATATTCCAGCTGCTAGTATTTGGGGGGGAGCTGTTTATACCTACCTTGATATGACTGAACTTGGGATACAAGATGGAAGCTATCAACCACCCTCAAATCAAACAGAAAGACAAAGAAGAAGACAATTGTTAAGAGATACTTATGGTGATCCTCAAGATGGGAACCCATTTTGGAAGAAAGTTGTTGCCACAAATTATTTAAGTGATATTAAGGGGGCTATTCAGTTGAGTCACGCGGTTGATGATCAGGTGGTAAGTATCGAGTACAGCCGAGGGCTTAATAAAATATTGGATGGTACGAGTATCCCTCATGAGTTGAACGAATATCCCGGGGGTGGGCATAATCTATCTAATCCGGTATTTATACCAGCAATGCAAGACACTGTAAAATTTTTTGATCAGTATTTGAAGAATTAATTAGGCATTCCGAAGAGGCCGATTAATCCAAGGATAATTAAGTAAAGGGCGATAAAATAGTTTAGGAATTTTGGAAATATTAGAATTAATACTCCAAAAAGGAGTGACATTAATGGGCTTAGTGATGATGTTGTGATGCTCATACGACTATTATTGCTCAGATTTGTAATCTCAGCATTAAAAATATGTATGAAATCTGATAGAGTTTAGGTTAGTTAAATGATTAAACTGATAATTATTTGTCTGATTGTAGTTGGTTTGGTACTGTCAGCACCATTTGCATACCAGGAATACACAATTTGGGATGCAACTAATCCTGAAGATGATGATTCTAGGTTTAATGAACTGTTGTTGGCGTTTACCCCGAAGATTAATGCTCTTGATGTGTCAGCGTCGCTTGACGCTAATCTAGGAGTTCCGGTAATTGATACGAGAAGTGTTGAAGAGTATGACGCAGGACATATACCAGGGGCTATATTGATACCCGAGCCGAGACTTTACGAAGAGTTTCCAAAAAAATATCCTGAAAAAAATATCAGGGTGTTTGTGTATGGCAGTAATGACCAGCAATCAGCTGCCGCCTCAAGGTTGTTACGTAATATGGGTTATGTTTCTTTGTATATGATCGATGGTTTAAGAGGCTGGCAAAAGGTTGGTCTAAAAACTGAAAAAACGAACTCTATGTATTTTTAGATTATTCTTTCAAGATCCTTACCGTAAACTTCTTTGATTTTATAAACTGTTCAGTAAGATAGCAATTATGTTAGTCGATATGGGTTACGGGTTGAATTATTCATACAATTTTTTAAAGGAAGGGGGTGACAAAATGCAAACAGTAATAGGAGTTTTTGAGGATAGGTTTGATGCGGAAGCGGCAATTGACGAGCTTCAGGAAATGGGCTTTAACCCTAAAGATGTGTCTGTAGTTGTTAAAGACGGAGCGGGCGAGAATGCTTCAATAGATCATACTTCCGGAACTAAAGGAGGTAGTGTGGCTGAAGGCGCTGTTTCAGGAGCTGCCACTGGAGGAGTCCTTGGTGGTTTGGCTGGTCTTTTGATCGGCATAGGAGCCTTAACTATTCCCGGGGTTGGGGCATTTTTAGTTGGAGGTCCAATTGCAATCGCCTTAGGATTAACAGGAGCTGCGGCTGCCACTATTTCAGGAGCCACAACAGGGGCTTTGGCCGGAGGATTGGTAGGTGGACTTATTGGGCTTGGAGTGCCTGAGGATGAGGCAAGAGAATACGCCCAGAAAGTTCGGGATGGCGCAGTTTTACTTGCAGTACCGACAAATACGGAGACTGGAGAATCAGAAGTGCGTAAAGTTTTTGATGATTACAATGCCGACTCGATTAGAACAATTCGTGAGATGAATTCTGTTGGGTAAGTAAAAAAATAGAGCCAATGTCCAATGCCAGTATGGTGTTGGGCATTTTGGAGTGTAAAAGTGGTGAGGTTAAAATTGTTTCTTCCGATACTCTTACGCTTTTTTGCTGTGTTACTGAAGAAAGTTTTTTAGAATCAGTTGATAAGAAAGGGGGTGAGGAGATTGGCTGACAAAAAGAATAATATTTCACAAGATTACTTAAATGATTCAGAAACTATTTCTGACGCTGAAAGTAATGATTTGATGACTACTTTAGATGAATCAGGTGATATATCCGGCAAAGGTCGGGGAAATCAAGGATTTGCGTCTATGTCTAAAGAAAAACAACGCGAGATCGCTTCCAAGGGAGGTAAAGCTGCACACGAAGCGGGAACTGCCCATGAATGGGATAGTGAAGAAGCTGCTGCCGCTGGAAGAAGAGGCGGACAGAAGAAAGTTGTATAATATTTTCGGGCTTTACTAAAATCAAGAATGTTGCGGGTGACTAGTTAGTTGCCCGCGAATTGTTGGGGACTCAGCTGTTAATAGATAATTAAATCTGGGGGAGATTAAAGTTTTAGTTAGATTGATAGTTTTTCTTAATCCCTCCACCAGCATTTCTAAATCTTTTTTACCGATATCTATTAAAATCTGAAATGACCCATACTGATTTTTTTTCCAATTCCAGGAAGTTGTACCATTAAAAACAGCTGAAGTGGCTCCGCTTTTGATTCTTAACGCACATAAATTATCTATCAAAATATGTTCAAATAAATGACCTATTTCTGTTTGTTGAACTTCGACATTAAATGGGAGATTTTGGTCGTTGAAGCATTGAGTCTTAAGAACACTAGGGATGTTTTGTTTGAGAAATTCTAGTGTATCGGGGACGTCGCTAGTGTTTACTAAAGCGAAGTTTATTTGCATGTCTATAGAAGTAGTTTTAGAAGATTGACGAATTTTTAAATCAAAAAGATGTGAATGGTAGGACAGGTTTTTCATAGTTCTCTTTCATTATACTTACGTAATTTTTACACTGCAAGCACAACAGTTTCCAGGTTGCTGAAAGGCGCTGGTCTTTCAAATTTCTTACCAAAATTTCATCGCACATTAACTATTGATGAGTAATATTCATAATAGAAAGAAGGTGAGAAAAAAATGGATTTAATTTTATGGGTAGTGCTCGGGGCTGTTGCCGGTTGGATAGCATCGATGATTATGAAAACTAATGAAAGCCAAGGTTTGATGGGTGATGTGATTTTAGGTATTATTGGGGCTTTTGTTGGAGGAATGATTTTTAATTTCTTTGGTGCCGGAGGAGCATCAGGATTCAATTTGTATAGCCTGATCGTGGCGATTATTGGTTCGATGATACTTATTTATCTGGGACGAATGATGTTTCGAGCCAGAGTTTAAGTTTGTAAATACAGACTGATAAATATCCAGGAAGTTAATAGCTTTCTGGATATTTAGTATGAAAAAAGTAATGTTTTTGTAAGAAACGTGCCTGAAGATTGTAAATTGTCTTGTAATATTTTTGAGTTCGTGTAAGATTATAGGTTGGTGATTATAATGACAGTAGAAAATGTTCGAACAAGAACACTGGTTGATATAACCGGTGTTCTTTTAGTTAGAAAAGATCCAAGAACTGAATTACCTTACTTAAAAAAAGGGATAACTTCCAGTTTTTTTGACCAGGCTAACCAAGCTGTCATAGATAGCATGGGGGGACCATACGAAACATTTGCAAATAGTCTTTTTGGGGGTGGTAATTTGATTAAAAGATTGTTCTTCGATCAAGGACTTAATTGGGAGGTACTTAGGAGAGAGCAATTGGATAAATTACTGACGGATGAGCCTTCCCGCTTTGAGGTTATCGCAAATAGGTTTGGGGGTATGATCAGGGATCCTAAGTGGGTGCCTCCTTTATTTGTTCGTGAAGGTACGCCAATTGATTTAGACGATTTCATGCTTGATCAAGGAAGAGTTGCTGAATTGGCCCGGAGTACATTAGACGAACCAAGTAATAAAAATACGATTGTTTCTGGTAATACTTATTTAAGCCGGGGCGCGTTGGTAAAAAAACTAGGACAGAAGGTTGCTAAAATTGTTGATCCGGGACTTGGCATGATTCTGCCGCCCCACTACCAGGTTGCGTCCGGAAAATTAAAGTTGGCTACAGCATTGTGGAGCAGAGATGGGACGAATAAAGAAATTGTTAAAGCGCATGAGGATGATACGGCAATTGCCCTGCTGTTAAGTGTAATTTGCGATGAGGTGTTTTTGCCTGTGAGCCGACTTGAAGCGATGAATCAACCACATCTGGAGAGAGTTATATTAGAGTCAGGAATGAGAAATCAAATTAGAGAATCAAGACTGAGATTTGCTGAGGCAGCATAATTAAATATGGAAATTATAGAAAAAATATATACAGCAGGACTTAAATTACTCGAGCCGCTTGATGCGGCTACTTTATATAAGACAATTGCTCATGAAGCTGTAAAGTTGGTAGAAGGTGATGAGGGTAGGGTTTTGTTGCGTCAAAATGGGGACTTTCAACTTGTTTATGCATTTCCGGACATTGCTAAAGATACTAAGAGCCGCAAAAAAGGTTTTGCTTATAAAGCGCTTGTTAGTAAACAGGCGTTCATAGTCGATACGTCGAAGCATCCTAATATCCACCCCGAGTTAAGGGAGAGAGGAGTTAAATCAATACTCTTTATTCCGCTTTCGCATAAAAAAGAATCGATGGGAGTTTTGGTAGTTCAATCATATGTAGATAAAAAATTCTCACAGGCTGAACTTGATATATTAAAGCTATTTGGTTCATTTGCTTCTTTAGCAATTAGAAAAACACAGGCATTTGATGAGGCGCAAAGAGCTCTTGAGATTCGTGACAGATTTATACCACTGGCGGCACACGAACTTCGGACACCAATGACGACAATATCCGGATACATTCAGTTGTTAAACAGCAGGATGAGTAAACACGATACTCAGGAAGGTAAATGGATTCGGGAATTATCAATAGAGAATAAAAGATTGACTAATTTAATTAGTGAGTTACTGGAGGTGAACCGGATTAATGTGGGGAAAATGGAATTTATTTTGCATGAATGTGACTTAGCCAGCATTATCAGAAAAGCTATAGAGCAATTTGAGAGTGTAGGGGTGAGGCAGAAATTTAAATTTATAAACCATGTTGAACCGGAAGATGACCATTTAATTGCTGATGCGGATAAGCTTTTTAAAGCTCTAACAAGTATATTGGATAATTCAATAAAGTTTTCTTCTGCGGGCTCTGAAATAAATGTAAAGTTTAAATCTACTAAATCCGATTTAGTTTTACGGATCACTGATCAGGGGACAGGAATTAATAAAAAAGATTTGTCAAAAATTTTTGAGAGTTTTTACAAGGGAGAGGTTGATGAGCAAAAAGGTTTGGGTTTGGGGTTATTTTTGGCTAAAAGCATTATAGAAAAGCACAAAGGTGATATAGTCGTACGTTCTAAAGAGAAGAAAGGGACTGTGGTAGAAATACGATTGCCTAAAGTGAATTTATGAGCATGCAAATGGCTATGAATGGAGAGATGCGCATGGGCTATTCTGCTAATATGGAAGCACAACAGCAGATCCAGCAACTTCAAAAACAAATGCAGATTTCGAATGCCCTTCTGGAGCTCTACCAAAGACAGGAAACTTTCTCACTACCTAATGCGGCTGCTCGTAGTCATTTGGATGCAGTAATAACCAATGCAATCCAGAGACCTAGATTTGCTACGGTGGTGAGTTCTTTGGGTGAAGGGGGGAATGGTAAGTCAAGTATGGCAGCTGAGTGGCTAGCTAGGTTTATGTTTAATGAAGAGGTGGTTCAAAGAGTTTATGATGGGACGGGTAAACTTCCTAAAGCTCACTTTATAAGTATGCCGACCGTAGGTCAAAATATGATGCATGAGTTTGGGGCTGATGGCATGCCACTTGTTAAACATATTGCATCGGAATGGGACGCTGATGATAGAAGTGTTATAAGGAATAGGATCCATACAGCTGTAAATATTTCCCATAGACGACTTCCTGAGATGGATCCGGAACATGTTCATTTCGTTGTAGCCGAGTATGTATTTGGATTTACAGGAAATGCGATGGCAAATCCAGCAGATCATTTTGCAGTTTATCGGATGACTAATCCTAAGGTGCAAGAGGTAGCTTCGAGAGAAAGAGATACATATAACAAATTAGATTCAAAGCCTGCAAAAGCATATAAAAAAGAGGGTTACTCTCTTGATGATCCTGAGATAACTGCAGGAGAACTAAGGGAATATATGGGTAGCCGGGAAAGTATTGTTAGGGGGGGGCGTATGGGCGATGCTCTAATTGCAGAGATGATGGGAGCAGAATTTGATGCAAATGAGCTTAAGAATGCCAGATTTAGGAGTTCTTTGCTGAGAAGATTATTCAAGCTTCATATGAAAGAAGTAGGGGTAAGACCAGGTCGGGGAATAATTCTGCCGAATGATTTTGTGGACGCTGAAGAAGGATTGGATAGAGATTATCACCATAAGCTAGTAGCAGCTTGTCAATTGAATAGTACAGCTCTCATAGCGATAAGATAAAGAGTTAATCCTTAATCATGTATCCAAATCCTCTGACGGATTTTAGGAGTTTTACTTTGTGGGAGTCGTCGACTTTCTTTCTTAGGTAGCCCATGTAAACGTCAACTACCCGGGTTTCGATATCTGGGGAGTAAAGCCAGACGCGGTTTAGAATCATTTCTCTGGTTAAAATTCTTCCCTTGTTATTCATTAAGTATTCTAATAACTTGAATTCCTGGGGGGTGAGATGGATTAGTTCGCCAGCTCTTTTTACTTCGAAGGATTTATTATCAAGTTCTAAATCGCCAACTGTGAGTTTTCCGGTATTATCCTCATTACCCCTAAGTCTGGCCTTGATGCGGGCTAAGAGTTCGTCGGCGACGAAAGGCTTTGTCATGTAGTCGTCAGCCCCAAGATTCAATCCTTCAACTATGTCATTAGAAGTATCTTTGGCGGTTAGAATTATTATTGGTAGTTCGGGGTACTTTTTCTTGGCTTCAACACAGACAGATTCTCCGCTCATGTTAGGAAGGCCTAAATCTAAAACCATGATGTCTGGTTTTAATTTATTTAAAGAGTTAAGAGCCTGGATGCCGTCGGGGGCGACGTGGACAACATAAGCATTTTCCCAGAGAAGCTCTTTTAAATATTTTTGGAGACCTGGATCATCTTCAACTACCAGAACTGTATTTGTCATTTCGGAAAGTATAACATTACTGTCAGACTCTGCAATACAATTGTAAGAATTCTTACATAATTCTTTCATTTTTATTAATTTTCTTGGGTGCGTTTGTAAGATAATTGCTGAGTATGTTTAAAAGGTTACTTTTGACTGGTGTAATTGTTAGTTTAATGCTTTTCGTGCTTAGTAAGTCCATTAATATAAGTGAAGCTCAGAGGTATTTGATGAACTTGCCCAAGCTGGATATAGCGGTGTTTCTTACACTTTCGATGATAATTTCGACTATTAAGGCTTACCGTTTTTTCACTATTTTGCGAGGAGGGAGTGTCGAGATTGATTGGTGGACGGCATTTAAAACTTACTTTGCAGGAGGTGCAACCAGCCCCTTACCGGCGGGAGAAATGTTGAGAACATCATTACTTAAGAAAGAAGCTCATGTTAAAGTCCGAGAGACAATTGGGCCGGTTATATTGCAAGCCTACATCGAAGTGTTTTCTGCAGTGTTAATTGTTATCGTAGGGAGCATAATCTTTGATATATTTCTTGTTCCGGCATTTTTAAGTTTCTTAATTATACTTATGGTTTTCTTAGTTCTGAGTCATGACAAGCCACTGAGAATTTTGCTTGAGAGAACCGTTAAATTTAAGAAAATTAATCAAATCATAAGCCGGGCTAGGACTAGTCAGGGAGCATTTAGAGAAGATTTTTTTATTGGTAAAAAACTAATACCAAATATGACTTTTTTTAACTCGTTGCTAATCAGTTTGGCAACCCATTTTTTAGGGGGAGTGCTGTTGTTTTTGATAGTCCGCTCAACAGGCAGCTCTTTAAGTTATATGCAAAGTCTTTATGTGTATGTGTTAGGAATTGTAGCTGCTAGTATCGGTTCTATTTCTCCGGGAGGGTTGGGGTTTACGGAAGGCGCAATGTCGGCGTCATTTTTATTTTTTAAGGTTGGTTTGCAAGAGGCAATAGTTATAATCTTGATTTTTAGAATTATGACTTTAGGGTTTAGTGTTTTGCTGGGGTTAATTTTCCTTGCTGTTTATTATCGCTCCATGCTTATAAAATAAGAATATGATTACCAAATTAACTAAGCTGAAATTACATACTTACCACATAGC
>Ga0163148_10003268_pt1 | contig 18099 bp, 19 predicted proteins | sample OliLakLV19MP7P2_FD_148606 | JGI IMG/M metagenome (GOLD analysis project Ga0163148, IMG submission 148606) | Freshwater microbial mat bacterial communities from Lake Vanda, McMurdo Dry Valleys, Antarctica- Oligotrophic Lake LV.19.MP7.P2 | ecosystem: Environmental > Aquatic > Freshwater > Lake >...
GATAACATCTGCTAGCTCGCCGACTATGCCTCGCGATCGAGCGTACTTGCCCGCAGGATGGTAAGGCCAGTCCCGGACTTTCATGAAATGGTCTGGTATTGGTTTTGATTCTGTCATGGTGGCTAGCTGTTCTGCTATTTCCGGAGCAACACTGAAATCCGGTAAATTCCATGAATCAGGGTGCAGATCAGGCGAATGTCGTCCAATCCCTAGTGTTTTTCTAGCATCGTCTGGTTCGTATCCAGATTTAACGAAGTATGTATAGGTGCTGAACTTAGAACCGCATTTCCAGCAGCTACCGCCAGTGCGATTAGTGCCCTCTTCGGGTCTAAACATCCAAACCGAATAACTACTTCGGCCACAATCGGGGCAATGTTTCAGAATTAAAGACCTGCGATTGGTCTTATATTCAATGCCTTCGTCTGTAAGTATTTGCTCTAAGGGGATCTTGACTAGATTGGATTGGTTTGCCATGTAGCTTTTACTTTCAAAAATTCGTACCAGCTAGGTAACGGCCTGTTGCCATAATTAATTCTAGTTCGTGAATTATTTTGAGCAACAGCAGTTTCGACCTTATTTATGATGGTCAAACGATATGCAAAAACTGGACACCCAATTTGCTTGTGCATGGATGAGTTCTGGAACGCCGTAAGGGTTCCTGCGGGCCAATGTTTTTTAGATTTCTTAATGTGTTTGATATTTGCTCGGCTTTTGCACAAAACATTAAAACGATGTTCGTACTCGTCCATTAGAGCTTCGAGATGCTCGAGAAGCCACTGGAAATTACCTTGAGATTTTTGTAGCCACAGGGTGCATGGGTGTTTAAGGTGCGCACCAGTCGCCTTATACGGCTTGTTTTCGTTGCTAATAGGGAAGTTTGATTCGTTCAAATTGAGATTTTTCATAGCGTATGCAAAAAGCTGCAATGTTTCAACTTGCATCTTAATCAGACGACGATTATCTAAATTACGAGCCGACAAGACTGGACATTCGTCAGTTACAAAAATATTCATATTTTGATATACTCAGCGCACCCGGCAGAATTGAGTCTTATAATCTTATGACACAAGTCTCGAATCTCTGGGCGGATTGTGTTTGTTTGAAAATCCCAAATTCTTAAAATCCATCCCATGTTATTATTGGCTGCCTGCATCGGCTTCTGCTGCCGGACGTGATCATGCAATTTTTTTGTGTCGAACAATAAAACCAAGCCTAGCGCCGCATGGAACATCGCATACCCTACGGTGCCTACGTTCAAAGCTACGCACACTCCTGATGGCGTCCAGCTGCCGTCGAGTGATACCTGGCATTTTTCTATAAACACGTTTGTAGATATATCTTTCCCGCCGTTCTTAAGCCCTTTATCGCGTTTGACTTCAATGTACCCAAAGCCTTCAACCCACAGGTCGCGCCCTGGCTTGCGCAAAGGCCCCAGCCTCGTGATTTCGTGACCCGGGAAAAGTATTTCGCCTGTCGCCATTTCCATTGCCGCAGTCGCAAATTTGTCACTTCGAGTGTAGTTCATCATGTCGACGTAGCACGCCGCGCGGTTTTTTCGAATTTCTGCGTTTCGCAAGGAAAGAGGTACAACGGACATAATTATTCCTTTATGTGTACATACACTATGGGCTAATTGAATTCCATTGACAGTACTTTAGCCTTCGCAGGCTTTGCATTCGGCTTGGCGATCTGCTCTCAGGGACGAACTAGACCTCACATAGTACAAAGTCTTTATAAACTCGCTTTTAGCCGCTTCCCAGTGACAATCATGGATGTATTGTGGATCTTCATCGTGCGAGAAGAACAAATTCAAAGACTGAGCCTGGTCAATGTGCTTCTGGCGCTGGTTGGCCTGCCAGATGATTTCTTTTTGCTCGATTTCAAAAGCAGTCTTAAAGACTTCTTTTTCATCTGCGGAAAGACCGTCTAGCTTGGCGACTGAACCAGCGTTGATGGAAATCTGTTCCCAGACTTCGTCAGTATCCATACTTTTCAGCGCTAGCAGTTTCTGAAGATGTGGGTTCTTGCGCAAGAACGTACCCTTGGCCGTCTTCTGTGTATAGCAGTTGGCAACAAATGGTTCGATACCTTGGCTGAGACCGCCGCTAATGATGGCATTAGAGGTCGTTGGTGCTACTGCCATAGTGGTGGCATTGCGCATATCCGTACACCATTCAGGGACCCCGAGAAGCTCGCCCAGATACCTAGACGCACGGTAAGATTCTTCTTTGATGTGCTTGAACAGCCGGTTATTGAAGTTTCGGGCCTGGAAACTGTTAAATGCGATTGAGTTTTCTTGTAGATACGAATGATACCCCAGAACGCCAAGGCCCAAAGCTCTGCACTTAACCGCGAAATTAATAGTACGTTCGATGCCGAGAGTCGTCGCAGCCTTGACTAGAAATTCTTCCAATACGCAGTCCAGAAACACAGTGGCGAGAAATACTGCTTCAGTATCTTTCCATTCATCGAATCGCATCGCGTTCATGGACGAAATGCAGCAAACAAACGAATGGAATTCATCTGTCGGCAGAACGATTTCTGTACACAGATTGGAATTGTATATGCGCTTGTTCTTGAAAACTTCTGGTGCCGAATTGTTGACTTTATCAGAAAAGAAAAAATAAGGTTCGCCGGTTTCCATGCGTGCTTTGATCAGCTTCGCCCACAGAGCCCTAGCTACAGCATCACCGGATTCACATTTCTTCAAGAACGCATCCGAAACACATACACCAAGGTGGATACCGTCTAGATGCTTCCTGAGATCGATAAACGTTTCGATGTCTGGATGTTCAATGTCTAGATAAGTGGCATGTTGCCCACGACGTAGGTTCGACCCCTGTTTGACTTCATGCACTGTTTGACGGAATATCCTAGCCCATCCGGCTGTCCCAGATGAAATGCCGCCAGTAGATACAGCAGCACCTCGACCTCGAACATGCCCGAGATAGGAGGCAGTGCCGCCACCGGCCTTGGAAAGCACGGCAATCTCGGTGTTTGTATTGAATATTCCGACCATGGAATCTGGAACATAACTCGCGAAGCAGCTAATGGGTAATCCTTTGGACGTACCCATATTGGAAGCAACTGGAGTGGCCAAACACAGCCAATTTTTCCAAATCAACTGGAAGAACTTTTCCTGGTAATCAGCTTGCATTTCTACAGGCAAATAAGAAGCGGCAGCGTTCGCCACACGCCGGTACATGTTTGTAGGAGTTTCGTTCTCCAACAAATAACCTTTCGACAAAGTGCTAAAGCCTTCTTCAGTAAGCCACTCTGGAGCTTGTCCAGAAGCTTTAAGCTCTATCAGTTTCATATTTTATTTCCATTCAATATTAGAAAAATTCCAAGATTTAACATAACTAGAACTGCGCGATTCGAAGAAATCGACGTGTTCAACGCCGTCTACGAGCTCGTTAAACCATTTCGAAACTGTTTCCATTTTGGGCTGTGGCCCATCAATGCCCAGTTCTTTTAGCTTGGAGACAATACGATTATGAACAAAGTTTTTAAGGTTTTCTTTGTCGAGTTCGCAGAATTCGCCTAGTGCGAAAATTCCATCTAGAGCTGCGCACTCCAGTTCGTAAATAATTTCTGAAGACTTGATGATTTGCTCTCTGAGCTCCGGCGTCATGCCGCCCAGCTCTTGGACGAGTGTGCGAAAGAGCCAGCATCCTGCTTTAGAGTGCAGGGATTCGTCCCTGACCGACCAAGCAATAATATTTGCTACGTTCTTGAGTTTGTTGAATCTTTGAAAATTCAACAAGATGGCAAACTGCGAATACAGCGAAACACCCTCGGTGAACGCCGAAAAGATAGCAAGAGAGAGCGGAAGATCGTTAACAGATTCTACGTGAAGCGCAGTTTCGATTATTTTCTGCTTCTTGACCATGACAGGATCATCTAAATAAGATATATAGAATTCGTGCGAATCAAGCCCGAGTTCAACATTCAATTTGTCGTAGGCTTCAGCATGAATCGCTTCAAAACTTGCGAACGTGTGACCCATCATTGAAATTTCTGGATGCTTGAACCATTTTGCGACAACACCTGACCAGTATTCTGAAACTAACGTTTCTACACGAGTGAAAGTTTTCAATATCGTGGAAACGGCGTGTTTTTCTGCGACTGTAAATTCAAGATGATATTCCTGAATGTCAGACCCAAAAGAGACTTCTTCTGGGAGCCAGTGTACTTTTTGTTGAGCTTGGTGGAAGGCAAAAGCCTGAGGATATCTGAAGGGGCGAAAGTTAGTGCGTTCTCGGATTAATTCAGGAATTACGGGCATTTAAGCTCCATGGAGTATCGCGGTTAGAAGACTGATTATCGACCAGAACAACGACCGGTGACAGGATTTTATCTATGTATTCTTAATTATTAGTAAGTAGTTCCAGTCAACAATTTAGCATCTTTCATATCGAATCTTGCTTTGTCAAATTGCGTAGAAACTTCGTATTTCCTGCCCGTCGCCCCTTCGCGACCCTTCACTACATACAAAATACATTGATTGCGCATTTTCTGTTCTTCAGAACGATTAATCGAAATTATGTTGTCTGCGACGAAAGCACTGTTAAATGACGAAGCAATTGTGCTCATGTCGATAACTCCTGTACCCTCGTTGGACTTTCCAGCGCCTTCTCGATTCGACTGGAAGTGCGTGAACACTATGATTCCAGTTTGTAGGGCAAAGTCCTTTAAATCACTACACGCTCTGTGAAGCTTCTCGTGCGTCTTTTCGCCAGCAGCGTGGTGTGCGATGTGCCCAATGTAATCTAATACGAAAACTTCATACAAAGGTTTGCCTTCAATTTTCAGTTTTTCGTTTTCTTGTTTAACCCGATCAATAATCGTTTTATGGCCCTGACCATAGACGAATTCGACGTGTAGGAATTTCTTGAATTTTTCTTTCGCAGTGATGATTCGTTCACGGAATTCGGGTGGCATCTTATGGAAATCCTTCAGGGATTCAATGGGGATACCTGTATAACACGCGAACAAACGCCTCATGATCGTCTTATCTTTATCTTCCACAAACGTCAAGAAGGCTTTCTTGCCCTGCTTGACCGCTTGCACAGCCAGGTGGATGCTCATTTGCGACTTACCGCCGCCAGACGCACCAATGAAAATATTGAACGATTGTGGTTCGAATCCAGTGTCTTTATCGAAATCATCGATCCCGAGATCGAAGTTCTTGAACTTGGTGTCTGCCATGTCTTCTAAGAAACGCTCAGACGTGGTCCAATCGAATACTCGATGTTCATCCATCGTGATAGTACGGATTTTCCCAAGCATATGCTCAAAATTCTTGTATGCGTGTTCAAAATCGGCCTTGTTGAAGCTTTCTTTGATTTCTTTATGTGTGGTGAGGAATGTCGTAGCTTTTAGATATTGCAGGAACGTATCGAAGACTTCGTCTGATCGAGCGAACTTAGCAAGATCTTCGTCTAGTCGCATTTCTTCGAATTGCAACAATGTTGCCTGACGTTCTGGGCCATTTGGCAACAATTGGATCCAAGCCCAAACAGCTTCAGATGTAACATTTTCGTTCTTTGATTTGTCAAGAACAATTTTAGAAATTTTCTTAATTGTCTCATATTCATCCTGGATATCGAAGACACTTGGGTTCAGGAAATCCCTAAACTTATCTATGAGATGTGGTTCGAAAATCAGACGCATCAACGATGCTTTTATGAATTTGCTATCAAAGTGAAAACGAGTTTCGCTCATCGCCTGGCCTTTTCTAATTGTTCAAGATCTCTATTGCTTTCAGTCGATTCAAAATGTTCATCTGAATCGGCATCTATCGAATCTATGTTGTCGAATGTCAATTCTGTATAGTATCCAGTTGTAACAGGCACTGTCTTGGCTGTATTCAACCGTTCAAACGACACAGAATCGCACCCAGCCGTAGAACACACGGTGACTGCTTCCCATTTCGTCTGGACAGCCTCGCACTTCGAACATTTCCAGGTCTGTAGCACTTCATGTTTTAGATCTTCTGGTTTTAAGTCAAATTCCGACATTTGGTGACCTCGTAAAGAGTATTCACTTTCTAACAAAAGCGGACAATAAAAAAGCCCCAAGCCGAAGCTTGAGGCGATTTTAAAGTAGCGGGTTATTACTTCTTAGGAGGATTCAGCCCGAGCTTCTGCATTTCTGCGTAGAACCCAGCGACTTCTTCTTCCGACTTCATAAGCCCAGCGGATACAACATAGTCAGACTTAACTTTCTTGTTCTTGCCGCGTTGCTCCGTGAGAAGCCAGTTTTGAAGTTCAGGACCGTCAAGCAGTGTTTCAGGAGCGCCAGATTGCGACTTCTCAAGAACTTTGACTTTGCCGCTAGCGTAAGTAGAAGCAGGAACTTCTGTCTTGGCTGCAACAACAGGCTTGACGCTCTTTTCGAGAGTGGTGATCTTAGAACTGAGAGTAGTAACCAGACGGGTTAGGTCCGAAATACTTTTCTCGAGGCTAGATGTTTCTTTTGCTGCTTCTTGCTTCTGCTCTTCGCGGATTTTGTCGAAAGGATTTACGCGAGCTGGCTTGGCTTTGGCGCCAGGCTTCTGCTGCACTTCTTTTGTCGCTCCGCCACCCGTCTGGGTGAAGTCTTCTTTAGACTTTTCCATGGACTGCTGAAGATTTGGTTCACCGGCAGGAGCTTGTTCACCGCCTTCTTGTCCACCTTGACGCATTTCGAGTTCTGCTTGCACAGCGCTCATGAGCATCGACAGTTCTTCGTCTGCAAGACCAGCGATTTTGCCTTCGATGGAACCTTCAGCACCATCCATACCTTCGCCGCCTTCAGCAGGAGGAGCTTCTCCGCCTTCAGCAGGGGGAGCTTCGCCGCCTTCAGCAGGAGGAGGAGCCATTGCTGCGTCGGCTTGCGCTTCGCCTTCAGGCGATGCTTCAAGACCGGGAGCTTGTTCTGCTGATTCGGGAGCTTGATCTTCACCAATTCCACGAGCTTCAGCTTCTTCGCTCAGCGAAGAAAGAAGGGAGTATAGTTCTTCGTCTGAAAGTTGCTGCGCATAACTAGCAACGTCGTCGGCTTCTGAAACGCCTTCGTCTGCTTCCTGAATCATGTCGCCTTGGCCGTCAGACGCGGGTGGAGTTGCTGGTTTTTCTTTTGCCATCATCTGGCCTTCATCGTACGATTTCTTGAGGGCAAGAATCTCGTCGATTTCTTCAGATGTCTTTTTTAGGATTTCTTCGAAATTCATGGGATCTCCTTAGACCGATACACATTGTAGGATGAAATTGATGGAACCAGTGGTTGCCGGAGCGACAAAATTCAAAGTAACTACGCCAGCAGAAGCCCGCGCAGGAACCGATGTTGGACGCGTAATGCCAGTAAGCGCAGTCATGTTTAAAGCGGTGACAACCACTGCTGCATCTACTACGACGTTAACATCAGCTGCGTCTGATGCAACGAGTTCTTCGACGATAACTCCGGTCACGATAACGCCTTGCGGCAGTTTACCGAGCTGTACAACCCCAGTGCCACCTTGAGCAGGTGTCCAAGAAAACTTGACGGCAACAGCGCTTGCAGCGAGTGCTATGATATCGCCAAGTGGAACTCCGCTTTTATCGAGAATTTTACCGACTTTATGAAGAGCTGGTTGGGTATCTACAAACGTATTTAGAAGATCTTTTTCTTCTAGAGATAAAATAGGCATTAAATCCTCCTAGGAATTTGAGTATAACATAGATATTATATCTTTTTAACAACAAGAAACTATGATTATTTCACATTTTTGGCAGCCTATAACAGAAAAACCCCGACAGAAGCCGGGGTTTTAAAGAAAGAGGAGAAGTTTTAGGCGAGGTTTCCGCCAGCAACGCCGCGTCCGTAAGGCATAAGCACACCGATGTCAACTCCTGTTGCATCCCATGTAGCAGCAGTCGTAACCAGGACGCCCGAAGCGATAAGAGCCGCGCCAGGGTTGATTCCGGCAACTACGAGCTTGAGCTTCGTTGATGCGCCGAGTTGTCCGCGAAGAATGTGGAGGATGTCCGCACGAAACTTGTGATGGGCCGCTTCCACAAGAGAAATGGCGACATCGTCAGTTGACTGAAGAACGATTTCTACAAGAGCAGGACCAACAGCATATTCGCCAGCAGCGTGAAGCTGTGTACGCATATTGATTGGGAATACCAAGCCTTGGATTTCCCATGGCTTGAAACGAACGAAAAACTGTTGATCGCCAGAAGCTGAAATTGCAGAAGAAAAATCCATCCAACCGATGATGTCGCCATTGCTGTCTTCCGAAAGAAGACGAGCCTTAGGACGAGCGTAACCGAGATTATAAAGACCTTCTTCAAGCATCTTGAAATATTTGCTAAGACGTGGTGAACCCATGAGAGACTCCTAAAGTACAATGAAGTTGTTAACTGAATTCATTATACTCAGAAGCCGGGCGAAGAATAACATTTCTTAACTAAATATGGAATATTTATAAGGGTCTGCTGTCCAGAAATCGTCAATGCTAGTTGAATACCACCAGAAATGATGTTTTTTGTGTCATCGGCAGACAAGCTAACTTGATAAATAGATTTATCATCTGCTAGAACAACCCCAGTTTTTGTCAAAGTTACTGCTTGTGAAGTCGCAGTAGCTGCTCGCGCCCTAACGAACTGGAGTTGTACTAAAGATCCCGCAGGCGGAATAAACCGACGCGTGCCTAGAGAATCTGTTTTAGTCAATATGAACGCCACTGTGGTTGTAGTGCCGTTAGAAATTTCCCATGTCTGTATAGGCTTGAAATCGTTAACATTAAACAGTTCGATTGGTGCTAGTCCGTACACAGTTTCTCCTCAAGATCTTCTTGTAGAACTTCTTCTAATTCCATGGGTTCGTTGAAATCTTCAAAATTAAAAGTCTCAATAGCAAAAGTAGAATGAGATTTTCCGCCTTGATCAATCAAAAACTCGAAACACAATTCATCTGGCAAAGTCGAAGGAAGTCTTGGTTGATTATCCCATGTTTCTCGGCAATGTGCAGTATAAAGGTCTAGTGCTTCTAGGAACCCACCACGAAAATTATCAGGCAGTAGGAATTCACCACGAACTGTAAATTTTTGACTCATTTCAATGATCCTAACACGTTTTTAGTTCTTTCTGCTTGTTCCATTTCAGCCAAATCTGCTTCCAAAGAGAACCCACCAAGGTTGGCTACCAGAAGACCCAGCTCAAACCCGTTGCGAATCACTGATTTGATAGTTTCGACGCTGTCCGCCACCCCTGCTTCCAGGAAATCCTTTGTTTTTTCGATAGAATCATGGCCAATCTTATAGCATTCACCTGCTTCGAATGCTGTTTCTGGTTCAACCCCATAGTTATTCATGATTTGTTCGTGAATAGACCCCAGAGCTCTTTGCACTTCTGGCGATACCTTAGCAAGCTGGCCCGCTCGGATATAAGAAGCACCGCAACCAGGCAAGGCGCCCGAACGCATGGTAGCCTGCGTCGCTTTAATGGCATCATCGGCTCTGTCGGCACGCTCGGGAAGGTCTCCGAACAGACCACCGCCAATGATCAACTTCACGCATCCGCCTGTGAGCGAAGCATTCCTTGATGAGATGATGTCTTTATCCATCTGCGAAGGAGCCAAGTCAATCGCTAGCTGGTTTTCTTTAGCTCTTTGGTCAATCCAGTTACTTTCTGACTTGCCTAACAGATAAGTTTTATGAGGTCCAACTCGTACAATCCCAACTTTGCCTAGATCGTCAGTGGTCCAATGGTTGGCGGAAGCTCCGTCTACTACCTTTGCACCGGAGAACGCTGCAATGTCGTTGAGTTGCTGGAATGGGCCATTAATTTCTGCTGTTCGAGTTGTTTTTCCAAGGAAAATCTTAACTCCTTTATTAGCTCTATTCATATAGGCAAACGAGGCAGCTACTTCATCGGAGATTTCATAAGCACAGATATAAAGCTTGAACTTATCTCCTATTTTTTGAGACATTTCTTTAATAATGCCCGCAATTTGCGAATAATTAAGGATGTCGCCATTATATGGAAGAACATAAGCATCACGAAGGACAAACTCGCCTTGGTTCGCCATGTTTTCGTGGATGCTTTGTGCTAAAGGCAGATTGAAGTTGTAACCTTGACCAGATTGATATCCAAATTCTTTGTCGATCTTATACAGTTCTTTTTGGGTTGGGCTTTTTTCTATGAGAACAGTCCCATACGCAGAACTTTGTTCTAAAGCTTCCAGTACGACTTTCGTAAGTTCTTCGTCACCGTTGCTAGAAGTCAATGCGACTTTGTACTGTGCTTCTTTACCATGAATGGCTTCTTTTTCAATTTCTGCAATCGCCCTAATAACTTCTGCTCGGAAACGACGAGCAGCTTCTTGTGGATTCTTGCTATCAACGAACAGGGCGCGCCCGAAGGCAGCGGCCAATGTCAAGGAGCTGGTTGAGCCGTCTCCGCTTGCTACAACGCTGTTGCCAGACGCTTGAAGAGCTAGTTTGTGTACAGCGTCCATAACTGGATCCACATACTTCAGAGACGACAGTACATTGAACCCATCTTTGGTGTGGGAGACAGAAATTGTATTCCCAGAAGTCACTCGAGAAAGCAGGACTGTTCTCCCGCCAGGACCTAATGTGGCCCCTACGATTTCAGAAATAGAATTCAATGCGTTTACCGCACGTTCTTGAGCTGGTTTGCCGTAGACTATCTCTTTACCCATTTTTATGCTTCCCTTCTTGCTTTTCTAGAAACTTGTTATAAAGCTTGATTACTCGTCTGCTGCTGATTTCGTCTGAAGTCACAACATACATATTTAAATCGAATTGATAAGCAAATTCCGCCATTGACGCCTCAGCGGCCCCGACGACAAGGAATTTTCTGCAAATCATAGGGCTGGAAAGCTGAGACATTAGAGCCCCCTGTTCTATCGAAAAATGGCGGCTCACTGTCTTGGAAATCATTGTTTCTATATCTTGCGGGGTAACATCCCATACATTAGAACAATCACCAACTTCTTCTCTGAACCATTCTGTGTTCAGTTTGTTCAGTTCTTCGCCTTTGGTGAAGAGCACGGTAATTTCGCCTAATTGTGTCAGATTGCTAGGAATACTTTTGTATTCTTCTTGCGAAACAATAGTCACGTGATCGTGATATTTGAAACCAGCATGTTCTGCTTCTACTAAATTAGCAAATGCTTTCAGCCTCATCTTTTTAGGCAGCCTTACAGAAGCCAAGCAAATATGGTTCGAACGTTGAGTTTCGTAAAGATGCGAAAACAATTTCTTTGTGTCTTCCAGCCCAATAGGAGTCTCTACAAAACTGAAATCAGCTTGGGGGAAAACTGATTTATGTATAGGATCATCCGTAAGCATTATTACGATTCGACCATCTTTTGATTGTATCTGCACAAATTCACCTCTTAGATTGTAGTTTTTGGATGAATGAATCAACGTCTTTTTTACGTTGTTCAGCGCAATTTGCGCTCCCTAAATCTAATGAAGTATACCAAAGCTCTTTAGTTGACGAAACTCCTAAAGTACTGCACATGATTGGCAAATATTTACATATCGAACTCCATGTTTTGCCGCTTCCAAGTAACACGATCAAATCTGCTGGAGTGCTCGGAACTGTGTAGTTTTTCTCGAGTATCTCGTCGAATACCGCAAGATTCAGTGTGAATTCACGCCTTCTCACGTGTGCAATATAGTCCTTTTCCTGTTTTCCGCAGAATGCCATGAATATTTTTCGTAGAATGAAAGCACGCTGGCCGTGAGTTTCGAAGAATGATTCAAAGTCTTCAAGACCCATAGCTATTGATTTGTTTTCACGCATCAATGGGAATAGCTCTTTGATTCGGGTGAGGAATGCGCGAGTGCCTGTTACCAGGAATTCCTGTTCTGACCGAAACAATTTGAACAAGGTATATCTATTTTGTTTGCTCAATACCAGACTCAAAGAGTCTATATTGCATGAAATCAAAGCCAAGAAAGCTTTTGCCTCTTGGATGGATACGTTGATTCTTGGCGGTAGAACGTCTAGCTTTACTTTGACATTTTGTGCTTCAGGACATAATCTAAGGCACCTAGCTGCATTTGAGGTAAATTCTTGTACGCTTCGAAGAGATTCGTCTTTAGATCGGAAACGATTTCTTGCGTGTCTAAGCCAAACAGAGTGGCATTCTTGTGTAGAATCAGCAATTCTGCAGATCCTTGGATCTCTATCCATAACTTCTCGCAACCATGAAGAGTATAGTTGGATATCTGATTTTTCTGTTGTAAGGTTCCCGTCGCAGTCGCTTCGTAATGAATTCGAGAGAAAGACATCGCCCAGCTTTTTATCTGTAAGACCTCTGGATTCAAGGCGATGTCTGAGATCCTGTACAATGCCCAATAGATGCTCCACGCTGCTATCATTTCGATGTCGGATTCTTTCAGCTCCGTCATTCCCGATAACACTGCTACTGCCATGTCCGCTGCTTTCGGAATCAGTTCCGCGTATGCTGCTACTTGCAGTTTGTGGTAAATCTGATCCATTTGCGTTTTCATTTCCAACGCTTCTGCTGGATTCATCCCACTCAGCCACTTCTCTGCAAATTTTTGATATTGCTTCAGTTCTGAGAATTGTTTGGCGAGCAGCGCTCTGGAGATACTGGAATGCGGCTTGATATTTTGCTGTTTGCGCTCGATTGCAGATTTCTTTTGTATACTTTTTGACTGTTTCTTCTTCTCCGGATCTGATTGTAGCCAGAGTTCTGAAGATTCTTTCTGCAGTTCTTGTTTTTTCTTCATCGTTATCTCCTGGAGCGCCACATAGGAACTGCAAGAATGCTATCATCAAGGTGGTATCATACACAAGCTCGTGCACGCCTCTGGATTCAATTACTTGAATATGATCCAATAGATTCATCAATTCAGGCATTTTGATTGTGCGATCCTGGACCCAGAAGCCGCCATTCTTCTGAGCTGACGGAGTGACGTTAATGAATCCTAGATTAATCCAACCATGCAGATGCTGGGAATGGAAAAACGATCTCGTCAGACTGTAGGAAGATCCAGAGTCTACAAATGGTGAAACTTTATCGAAAAATTTCTGTACAATATATTTCTGGATTCGTTTGTAGAAACCCTCTGGGATTGCTCCGTTAACTACAAAGATGACATGCTTATTGCCGGAAGCAGAATCGATCAGGATGGCTTTGTTGTTGACGAATTCGTTGAAAACTAGAAAATCCTCTTCAATCTGCTTTATTGTGCTCGGTACGAGATTATCGAAATCTAGCACGAAGGTCGTCTGCTCTGAACGAACATCGGTCTTCACATACACAGACCTCGGCGACGAATTTATATAGCGTGTGCGTTTCTCGTTTTTGAAATTGTACATCAACAAGTATTGGTCGTTTTTGGCCAAGCCCGTCATGATCCCTAGATAGGCAATCTTTTCGTGACCGATCAAGTTATTATGATCAGAATGGACAGATCTGACTGCGAAGGGGAACGTTAAATTTTTCTGTGCCATGCCTATCTCCTGAACCAATACTGTTCCATATTTACAGTTCACACGACAACGCTGCTGTCAACCTTTTTGTTGACTGCTATAGTTTTCTTGGAGGCCAGTATGGTGCTATTTGTTTGTTGGATGTTCGCCGGAATCGCGGTGTATTGTGGGCTTGGATATAGGTTGACTGCGTTTCGCAAGCACCTACTAGAAAACGAAGGATTTAAATCATGGTTACAAAAAGAGGGCCTCGCCTCACCGACCTCGTTGGCGGCAACCGCAAGCGACCAGCTAAAATCGATGAGCCGGTTTTTCATGGCTCCGTGGCTGGCCCTGGTGTGGCCAGTGTCGTTAATGCAGGTTCTGTCTCTGGGTGTGTTGCTGAAGAAAGCAAAAGAGTTTTCATAGACTTTAATGACCTAATTTCAGAAAGCGGTGCTGGAGGCGAAGAAGATTTCGTCATAGGTCTGTTTCTGAAACATTTTCAATCTATAAGATTGCTAGTGAAGTCTGCCACTACGTTCGCCGATGCAGATTTCGTATTTAACAACATTGCTACTAAAATAGTTCGGACCACCGAAGACATCAAACTGACCAGCACTGCCGCAGAATGACATTTTACATATATCGCCTTACCGTACATGATCCATTTATTAGATCTCTGCGTTGCCTCGACGATGAACCATATGTTGAATTAATCATTTTCTTGTCACCCATACGCTATTCAGATACGGGGTATTACGGCTATGTTGGTCTCGCCGAAGTTGGAAGTATAGAAGAAGTAATAGAGTTCATGACATCAGATATAGATAACCCGTTAACTAAAAGAAATTTAGAAAAGTTTATACAGGAAACAATATGAGTTCTAAGTTATTCGATTTTACAGAAACTGAATATGAAAATGCATTTCACGGCAAAACAATCGCTGTGAGCATGCACACGCACAGCCATTTTTCTCTAGACGGTGGTTCTAGCGTCGAAAACATGATGGATAAGGCGGTCGATCTAGGGTATTCGCATTTCACATTGTCAGAACACGGCAATCTCAACAGTTGCGCTGATATGTGGGCGTATGCAGAGAAGCTCAAGAAGAAGGGCAAGTTCCTTCGGCCTTTCCATTCAGTGGAAGCTTACATCAAGTTTCCAGAAGACAAAAAAGAGACCCACATCACGATTGGGTTCAAGACGCAGGAAGCATATCAATGCTATTGCCGCCTCACTCCGAAATTGTTTTCTCGAGAACAAATGGTCGTGAAATTCGGTGATGCCAAGCCAGTAATGACCGTTGCGCAGCTTGAAGAGCTAGCCGGATTCGGCATCACGGTCGGTACAGGCTGTATCGGTAGCTGGCTGAACAGGCTGGTAATGAACGGGCTATTTCAAGAAGCCCGTATGCGTCTGGAATGGATGATCAGTGTGGTCGGCAAAGAAAATATCTATGAAGAATGGATTGTCGATGATTTGAGCAAATTCTACGTCAAGCCTATATACGATGAAAACAAAAGAATAATCACCGCTGCTCGCCTCGAAGATAACGAATGCCACCCTGTCTTTGGAGATAAAGATGTTGGTCGCGGATGCAACATAGCTCGCAGAGACAATGTCACCCAGCGTTACGGGCTGAAGCCCATCGCTTCTCTAGACGCACACTATGCATTCAAGAAAGACAAAGTCGTTCAAGATGCTAAGAACTACGGCTCTGACTGGGTGATGTCGAGTTTCCAGCATCTCAAGAATGCTGGCGAATTTGCGTTCGAAGCGAAGAAGAATCAGCAGCTAGATGATAAGTTCATCGAAGAACTGATCGACAACACGCACGATTATGCAGACCAATTCTCTGGCTACAAGTTCTCGACCGCCAAAGATGGCTGGCTCATGCCTATATACGAAGAGAACAAGCAGTGGGTAGCCGATGCCGTGAAGGCCAAGGGCAAGATAGATCTTACTAATCCAGTTTACGCAGAACGTCTACAGTATGAAATTTCTGTGTTCGCCGATAACGGAGTATCAGATTTCTTAAATTACGTGCGGCAGGTTCGTGAGATCGTTGAGATCGCAGAAAAGCACGGCGTGCTGTGTAACGTTCGCGGTTCCGCAGGTGGCAGTCTGTTGTATTACGCGCTTGGCATTTCAGTGACGGATCCCATCTTGTTCGATTTGCCCTTCGAGCGCCATTTGACTAATGGACGCATTCGCTCCGGTTCAATTCCAGACGTAGATTTGGATTTCTCTGATAAAGATAGAATGGATTTCCTGCTTAAAGAGCACTATGGCGATCGTTTGGTACCGCTCAGTATTGACATGCTTCTCAAGCCCAGATCGGCCATGAAAGACGCAGAACGTGCCGTGCTCGGACATGTCCGCCCAGAAACCGAAATGCTCACCAAGACGATGCCACAGGTCCCACAAGGGGTAGACGAATCTGATTGGTTGTTTGGTTATGAGGGCGAAGGCGGTGACCACGTTCAGGGGTTCTTCGAAAAGTCGTCTGAATTGCAAGCTTACGCGAAATCGAGTCCAGAAATTTGGAATCTCGTAGTGTCTATGTGTGGGGTTCAAAGGCAGAAAGGCGTGCATGCGTGTTCTTATGTCATCCTGCCAACGGCGGCCAGCAATTACTTCCCGCTGTACAAAGTCGGCGGTAAAGACGGCGAATTGGCAACGGCTTTCGGCCCTAAGGGTATCGAATATATCGGCGGTGTTAAATTGGACATCTTAGGCGTCAAGAAGATGCTTACGATCCAAGAATGCCTAGCTATGGTCAAGACAAGGACGGGAGTAGAAATCCCGTGGGGCCAATTCCCCCATGACCCCGCTGTATACAAAGAAGTCATGCACACTGGTATGACCATCGGTACATTCCAGACATCTACCCAAGGGATTACAGATTTATGCGTCAGATCAAAGCCTAATTCTATCGAAGACATTTCTACTTTGATTGCGCTGTACAGGCCGTCTTGTCTTGATGCGTATCCAACGTGGGACGATTCCTTTCGTGGAAACTTGGTGGACTACTACATCGCTGGAAGAAACGGCACGCACAAACCACGATACATACACGATGATTTGATACCCATTTACGGCAGCACGCAAGCTTCTCCCGTCTTCCAAGAACAAATCCTTAGGACTTTCCGAGATATAGGTGGCATGTCGTATGAAGAGGCTGAAGCGGCCCGCCGCGCTATTGGTAAAAAAGATGTGGCTGCTTTGGCTGCGGAAGGACAAAAGCTTAAGACTGCATGTCTAGCCCGAGGTTGGTCCGAAAAGCAAGCAGATGAATTGTTCCAAGTCATCATGGCCAGTTCCCGTTATGGGTTTAACCAAGCCCACAGCGCGAGTTATGGGATTGTTTCCTACGCCACTGCATATCTGAAGTTTCACTACCCGCTCGAATTCTGGTGTGCTGAGCTGTCGTGTGAATATGACAATGAAGACAAATTACGTCTATATTCAGATTTCCTTGGCAAGCAAATCTTGGCACCCGACATTCTGCAGTCACATCCATCGCGATTCTTAATAGAAGACCAAAAGATACGAGCCCCCATGGCTGCTATTAAGGGCGTCGGCGAATCTGTTGTGGAAGAAATACAATCTTTGCTGAATAATTCTCTCGAGAGTCTAGGATTGGTAAGGAAGCCAACAGACACAGGAGCGAAGAAGCGTGTGGGCAGTAACAAAAAACAGGATGCTGTTGAAAGTTAACGAAAAAACACAATGTATCCAAATATTGTGGTGGAGAAAACGTACAGTCAACTGGCCCGCAGTGTTGAACGTCAAATTACCTAATAAGTTCTACAATAATCTGGCTAAACGCCGGAAAATTCTTCTGCACCGTCTGTCGTATTCAGGGAATAAGCAAGTTAAATACAGCAGCATTCAGCATAACGAATTTCTGCTGAAAACAGAAAGCACAGCGGACCTACTGGAGTTCCTCTGTGCTAATTCGTATCCGGTTGAAATAATCGAGTATTTCACGAAAAAGATTTAGAATTTGTACGAAAGCCCGATTCCCAGTTCTTTGGATTTAATTTTGTAAGAGCTAGTGGCCCACAACGATCCCACGACCTTAGCTCCAGCTAAAGCTGAATAATCCACGTTGTCCGTCACTTTGCTGGACAGCACGCCGGGGAGTTCCTTATGGACCTGCAAACCAATCGACCATTTAGGTGTGTAGGGCGTGATTTTCGTCTCAATCAGCACTTGTTTTTCGATGATTTCTTTTTTAGTTACGATTTTTTCGACAATTTTAATTGTTTCAGTTTTTGAAGTCTCTGCCGTTTCCGTTTCACGTACAGTTTCTTCAGTTTTTTCGCCGCTAGGTTTGGTAACAATTCTAACGATCACTTTTTCTTTGACGTTCTTGGACCATTCAGCTTTAGCAGCTTCAACTGCTACGTCGATAGCAACTTGGTCTATGACTTTCTTCTCTACAATTCGTTCTTGCACTTCGATCGTCGGCTTAGGAGTCAAACCTCTGCCAACGAGGTAACCAGCCGCCAATGCGACAAGCATGGCTATGCAGATCTGTACCCAAGTTTTCTTCAGGAATTCCATTACGATAATCATTTTTTGACTTTCGCAGGAATTGGACAAGTTTTATCCGTGCTAGGAGCTGGCGCTTTTACAACTGGCT
>Ga0163148_10003273_pt1 | contig 18082 bp, 18 predicted proteins | sample OliLakLV19MP7P2_FD_148606 | JGI IMG/M metagenome (GOLD analysis project Ga0163148, IMG submission 148606) | Freshwater microbial mat bacterial communities from Lake Vanda, McMurdo Dry Valleys, Antarctica- Oligotrophic Lake LV.19.MP7.P2 | ecosystem: Environmental > Aquatic > Freshwater > Lake >...
CCCTGCGCCGAGCACGCCGCCGGCATTCCCACCGCTGGCGGCGTGCTCGGCGCAGGGTCGGGCGGGCTCCGGGCAGGCGTCTGCGACCGCTGCCGTCTCATGCACTGCGCAGTCGCCGCAACCTCCCCCCTTTGAAACGACTTGCGACGGGAGCTAGGGTCGCCGTCCCTGACCCTGCCGTCCCGGCCTGGTCGGTCCCTGGGGATGCCATGTCGCTCCGCCTCCGCTGCCTCGCCTTCGTCGCCGCCCTCGCCTGCCCCGGGCTGATCGTCGCGGCCGATGCCGCCAACGATCCGACCAAGCCGAGCCAGGAGTACCTCGACGAGAAGGCCAAGCTCGAAGCGATGATCAGTTCGCGCGACGTCGAAGAGTTCGAGATGAACTTCCAGCCGCTCGCCTTCGACCGTGTCCTGCTCAAGGACCGCCTGGGCCGCGAGCATCTCTACCACTACCTCACCTTCCGCCTGCGCAACGAGATCACCGAGGACACCAAGCTGCTCGCCCAGACCGCGACGCGCTACAACGAGATCCTGCAGAAGATGGCGGCCGAGCACGAGTACGCCAAGGTCGAGCAGGGCGTGACGCTCAAGGTCGACGGCGAGATAGTGCTCGATCGCAGCAACCTGCGCTCGCGCAAACGTACCGTGCCGCTGACCGTGCTCTCCTACGACGAGAATGGCAGCCGCATCGACCTGCTCGATGAGCCGATCGGCAGCGGCAAGCAGAAGGAATTCCCCATCCCCGATTACGGCGCTGTCGTGGCCGGCAGCGCGCTCGACCAGGTCCGCGAGAAGATCGAAGAGGCCGTCGGCCGTCGCCTGCGCACCGCCGACGAGATCCGCGCGCTGCAGCTGCCGGCCTACGACGCGATGAAGGTCGACGACGAGGGCGTCTCCGAGGGCGAGGTCTTCGGCGTGCTCATCTTCGATCGCCTCAACGACCACGGCGACCGATTCACCCTCGAGGTGCGCGGGCTGAGCAACAAGCTGCGCGTGCGCGCGCCAACCGCCGAGAAGGGTGCGGTCGAGAACTACGCCAACACCCGCATCATGCGTCGCGTCTTTGTCCTGCACTACGTGCGTTCGGGCGACGAGTTCTACCGCGACCAGGATCGCTTCACGCTCGAGCGTGGTGGCTGGGAGTGGATCGATACCTTCCAGCGCCTGCAAAAGCGGGCCGACGCGGCCTACGCCCGCTTCTACCTCGACAACATCACCGACGAGAAGGGCGACCGCCTGCCCGCCACCGAGGAAAAGTTCTGGCCCTACTACGAGGGCGTCCGCGAGGGTGCTGGCGACAAGATCCCCGACCTGCAGAGCCAGCTCAAGCAGCGCGGGACCGATGCCGCTCCGTGAGCCGAACGGCCTGTCGGCGCTCGACGCCAGTCTGCCGGCCGCCGAGGTCGCCGCGCACCTCGCCGCGCCGCTGCGCGACCTGGTGCTCGCCAACCAAGTGCTGTTCACCGGCCGCTGGGATGACCTGGCCGAGGATGTCCGTCGCCGCCAGGCCGGGCGTCCCTACCTCTTCGCGCTCACCATCGCCCTCGACGACCCGCTCGCCTGGATCGGCCGGCTGCGGGATTACGAGGCCGCCCGCGGCGAGCGTCTCGCCGATGCCATCCCGGCCTGAGCCGGCCCCGTCCCGACCCGCAGGAGCCTTCCCGTGAGCACAGTTGATCGCCACCCGTCGCTCCTCGCCCAGACCGGAGCGACCGCCCTTGGCATCGCCTGGTCGCTGCTGGCCCTCACCGGCTGCGGCGAGCGCGCCACGACACCGACGAGCGAGCGGAAAGCCTCCCCGGCGCAGGCCGCCAGCCCGACGGTCGACGCGGCCAAGCTGCGCACCAAGGCCACCGTGCCCTTCGAACATTCCTGGGACCTGGCGCTGCCTCGGCCGGTGCATCTGAGCTGGGTCAGCCCGAACATCCCCGATCTCTTCTTCGTCCAGCTCGAAGGCGCGAACGAGATCTACGCCATCGACGCGATGAGCGGCCGCACCCGCTTCGTCACCCCGCCTCTGCCCCGCCCGCTGGCGCTGCCGCCGTCGGTGGCCCGCGTCGTGATGCCAAGTGGCCGCGTCAACGAGACCGTCAACGATGACCGGCTCTACCTGATCAGCGACGACCGGCTGTTCTGCTTCGACGCTATCTACGGCGAGAAGGTGTGGGGCTACGATCTGCCCTTCACCGCTGCCTCGGGGCCGCTCGCGGTCGGGCCCGAGGGCAACCTGCGCGTCTTCATCGGTGATTTCGCCGGCAAGCTGCAGGTCATCACTTGGTCGCCCGAGAAGCGAGGCTTCGTCTATCCGCTGTGGCAGTTCCCGGTGTTTGCACCGATCACCGCCCAGCCGGTCGAAACCGAGTCGCTGGTCTATGCCGGCGACCATTCGGGCGCGATGAACTGCTTCCGCCTCGACCGTGAGCTGGTGTGGAAGTTCAAGGCCGGCGGCCAGATCCATGGTTCGGCCGATATCGCCGGGCGCATCCTCTACTTCGGCAGCAACGACAACGTCTTCTACGCCCTCAACCGGCTCAGCGGCGAAGAGCTGGCCAAGCTCTACCTGAACGCGCCGATCGATCGCGCCCCGTTCCATTTCGCCGCCGAGCCAGGTCGCATCTATGTGTGGACCTCGCACGCCGATCCCGCGCTCGGCGGTCTGTGGGCGATCAGCGCCAAGAGCGACACGCTCGACATCACGCACAACCTCGACGCGCAGAACAAGCCGCGCAAGAAGGAGATCGTGCGTCTGGGCAAGTCCTGGTTCCTGCCCGGCGCCACGCGCCTGGTGTCGTCGACGCCCGATCACCTCTACGTGACGCGCGGCGACCGCACCCTGGTCGAAGCGGTCAGCCGCGCGACCGGGGCCGTCGATTGGGCCTGGGATCTCAACGAGGGGCGCAAGGACAAGGACAAGGATCGCGTCGTCCACCTCACCTCCTACTTCGATCCGACCGACCAGAACCGTTCGATCTTCGCGGTGGACGCCCGCAACCAGGTGCACGCCTACCGTCTGTTCGGCTATAAGCCGAAGGAAGGCTCGGCCGCGCTCGCGCCCGCGCCCGCGCCCACCAAGCCGGCCGCGAAGAAGCCGTCCGCAGCCGCTGCGCCGGCTGCGGACGCGGCCCCGGCGGAAGCGCCGGCTGCCAATTAAGCCGGCTGGCGCGGCGCGGTATCCTTCCGTCAGGAGGTCACGCATGCGGTCTGCTCACGTCGTGCTGTTGCTCGTCCTCCTGGGCGTGGCCGAGGTCATTGCCGCCGATGGCGCGGCCCCGCTTGCCCCGGTTCCGCCCGAGGCCGAGCAGGCGACCCGGCTCAAGGCGTTGAAGGACATCTACAAGGACGAGTACGCGCGACGCAAGCCAGAGGAGCGTGCGGCCTTGGCGCGCAAGTTGTTCGCCCAGGGCCTGGCCACCGCCGACGATGTGGTCGTGCGGTTCGTCTTCCTGCGCGAGGCGCAGGATCTCGCGGCCAAGAGCGGCGACCTCGACCTCGGCGTGCAGGCGCTTGATGCCCTCAGCGCGAGCTATGCCGTGGATGCCGTCGAGGATCGCCTGCGCTTCTACGCCGCGATCGCGCCGGCGATCAGCAGCATCGAGGCTGCTCGGGTGGTGATCGACGCCCAGCTCGTGCTGGCCACGCAGGCGATCGCGGTCGACGAATACCCGCTCGCCATCCGCGCCGCGACCCAGGCCGATGGCTTCGCGCGTCGACTGAAGGATGCCGATCTGCCCGTGCGTACCCAGGCGGCGCTCGACCTGGCCAAGTCGCTCGCCAGCGAGTACGCGGCGTTGGGACAGATCCGCGATCTGCTCGGCGAGTTCACCCCGGCCGGCCATGCGAAATACGGACGCTTCGCCTGCCTGAGCAAAAGCGACTGGGAGACGGGACTCGTCCACCTCGCCCAGGGGGACGACGAAGCGCTCAAGGGACTGGCGGTGGCCGAGGCGGCGGCGACGACCGCCGAAACGCGCCTCGCGTGCGCCGATGCCTGGTACGACTGGGCCCTGAAGCAGAAGGTCAAGCCCGTGCGCAGCGCTGCCCTCGCCCACGCCGGCGACCTCTATCGCCGCGTGCTGCCGGAGGTGACCGGCCTGGTGCTGGCGCGGGTCGATAAGCGGCTGGCCGACCTCGAGAAGCTGATCGGCGCGCGTGCTGGCCGTTATCCCGACGGGGCGGTGCTGTTGCTGACCTTCGAGGCCATGACGGGCGGCAACGTCCTCGACCAGAGCCCGCATCGCCATCAGGTCCGTCTCGCCGGCGCCAAGCCGATCAAGGGGCCGTGGGGCGGAGCCGTGCAGTTCGACGGCGAGGGCGGCACGGTCGGTATCGCCAATCATCCGTCGCTGCAGATCACGGGCAGCAGCACCCTGATGATGTGGTTGAAACCATCGCTGCTGGGCGAGCGCCGCAATCCCTGGAACAAGTCCTATGGCGGCGAGGGCACCTGGACGCTGGAGCCGACGGGCATCCTCAATGCCTATCATGGCGTCGCTGGCGCGGATGATGACCCCTACGCCGCGATCGGCATGCCGGCCGCCCTCAAGCCCGACCAGTGGGCCCATGTCGCCTTCGTGCGCGATATCGAGGCCAAGGTCGGCATCTGGTACCGCAACGGAACCGTGGTCGCGAACGAGGCGTTGGCCTACCTCACCCTGAAGCCCTCGGCCAACGACATCACCCTCGGCGGCGGCTACGCTGGCGACTATGCCGGACTGATCGACGAGGTCGGGCTCTGGCCGCGTGCGTTGAGCGCCAAGGACGTCAAAGCAGTCTACGAGGGCACGGCAGTCGGGCGTAACTGAAGCCCGGCTCAGTGCGGGCTCAACACGTGCACGCTCAGGATCTGCCACGGCCGATACGGCACCAACCAACGACCGGCAGTGAGCGGCTGGCCGCCAGGCGCCGTCCGCGCAAGTCAGTCAATAGAACCGACTGCGCCTGGCGGCGCCGGCATGGCGAAGCGGCCGGGAAAGGTTCGTCGCCCGACGTCTGACCGCGGCCCGTTTCACCTCAGATGTGGTGGACCTTGATCGAGTTCGCGCCGGTGGCGCTGAATCCGAAGATGATCACCAGGGTGTCGCCGTCGCGGAAGATCTCGTGGCGCAGCGCCTCGTCGGTGCCGCCTTCGAGGAGATCCTGGATGTCCTCCTTGAAGGTGGTCAGCAACGGGACGATGCCCCAGTACATGCTCAGCTTGCGCCAGGTGCGCTCGTCGTAGCACATGGCGATCATCGGCATGATCGAGCGCCGCTTGGACAGCAGTAGCGCCTTCTCGGTGCCGTGGCTGAAGATCATGATGCCATTGGCATCCAGGTCGCGCGAGAGCAGGTCGGCCGCACCGGTCAGCGCCATCGAGAAATGATCGAAGGTGGTGGCCTTGGGGTCGAGCGCGAGCTTAGGCATGTACGGGCTTTTTTCTGCCTCGACCGCGATGCGCATCATCTCGGACACCGCTTCGACGGGATACTTGCCGGCGGCGGTCTCGCCCGACAGCATCACCGCGTCGGTGCCGTCGAAGATGGCGTTGGCGACGTCAGAGGATTCGGCGCGGGTCGGGATCGGATTCTCGATCATCGATTCGAGCATCTGGGTCGCGGTGATCACCAGCTTGCCGAGCTCATTGGCGCGGTGGATCAACATCTTCTGCACCACCGGCAGGCGCTCGGTCGAGATCTCGATGCCGAGGTCGCCGCGCGCGACCATGATGCCATCGGCCTCGGCGAGGATCTCTTCGATGTTCTCCACCGCCTGCGGCTTCTCGATCTTGGCGATGATGGGAATGGCACGGCCAGTCTCGGCGATGCGGTGCTTGAGGTTGCGCACGTCGCGCGCGTTGCGCACGAAGCTGAGCGCGATGTAGTCGACGTCGTGGGCGATCGCCCAGGCGAGGTCGTTCTTGTCCTTCTCGGACAGCGAGGGGGCGCTGACCTGCACGCCGGGGAGGTTGATGCCCTTGTTGTTCTTGAGCATGCCACCGACCAGGACGGTGCAGTGGATGTCGTCGTCGACGATGCGATCGACCTGCAGGCGCATGCGGCCGTCATCGACCAGGATGACCGAGCCCTCGGTGACGTCCTTGGCCAGACCGGGATAGGTGGTGCCGACCCGCGCCGCGCTGCCTTCGGGGCACTCGGCGACGGTGATCACCGTCTTGGTGCCGGGTTTCCACTCGACCGGCTCGCCACCCTTGAGGCGGCCGGTGCGGATCTTCGGGCCCTGCAGATCGGCGAGGATGGCGACCGGGCGCTCGAGCTCCTTGCTGATCGCGCGCACCAGTTCGAGGCGCTTGAGGTGATCGGAGTGATCGCCGTGGCTCATGTTGAGCCGCACCACGTTCATGCCGGCGTGGAACAACTGGCGGATGATCTCGGGATCGGTGCTCGCCGGGCCGATGGTGGCCACGATTTTGGTCCGCTTGCGTCCGCGCTTGGTCAGCGTCGCGGTCGGCGGGTTGGTGGCGGAGTGGGACTTGGCGACGGGTTGGGTCATGGCGGGCGCAGCCTAGGGCGGACCCGAGGGGGGTCCCGTGATTTTTGCCGGTGGGGGCACCGCCCCCCAACGAACGCGCCTGCGGCGCTTCCCCCAGGGAGCCGGGGGAAGGAAAATTCGAGTGGGTTATTGACGCACCACGTTGCACGGTTCCTGGACATCCACCGCAACTGGGGAAGCTGCGCGTCCCATGTCCTATGCCCGCGCTGCCAAGGCTCTCGCTGCTGCGAAGACCGTTACCATCACCACCCACATCAATCCGGATGGTGACGGCATCGGCGCCGGGTTGGCGCTGATGCATGCGCTCGAAGCGCAAGGCAAGACGGTTCGCTTCATCTGCCCGAGTCGCCTCGCTTCGCTCTACGGCTACCTGCCCGGGTTCGCCCGGATCGAGCCGGTCACCGACGCTGCGGCGGCGGCGGCCTTGCCACGCGCCGACGTGCTGGTCAGCGGCGACTGCGGCGACCGTAAGCGATTGGGCGCTACCGTCGGCGCGCCACATGGGGTGTTCATCAACCTCGATCACCACGCCACCAACGACCGTTTCGCCGACATCAACGTGGTCGACGTCGCCGCCGAGAGCACCGGCGTGGTGGTGTCGAAGGTGTTGGCACGGCTGAAGGCGCCGATCGATCGCACCATCGCCACCTGTCTGTACACGACCATCGTCTTCGACACCGGTCGCTTCATGCACAGCAATACCACCGCCCATACCTTCCGCTGGACGGCCAAGCTGCTCGACACCGGCATCGATGCCGCCGAGATCAACCGCAAGCTGACCTACACCCGTTCGTTGCACGATCTGGCGGTGATCCGCCTCGGTCTCGAGCATCTCGCCGTCGACGCCCAGGACGCCCGCCTGGCTGGCATCGCCCTGCCCGCCGCGGCGATCGCCGCGGTGGGCGAGCCCGAGGATTGGGGCGATCTGGTCGACGTGCCGCGCTCGCTGGCGGGCAACTGCATCGCCTACCTGATGCGCGAAACGCCTGACCGAACCAGCGTGCGCGTCAGCCTGCGTTCGAGCCCGCCGTATGAAGTCAGTCCGGTCGCCGAGGCCTTCGGTGGCGGCGGGCATCGCCAGGCGTCGGGCCTGACCTTCCCCGGCTCGCTCGCCGAGGCGCAGCGCGAGGTGCTGCCGCGCTTGCGGCTCCAATTGGCAGCCATCTCGGCCTGACCGAGCACGTTGGTAGGTTGTTCGCGCGATTGGATCTCCAGCCCTGTGCATGGCTGGCCTTGCTACACTCCTCGGTGCGCCACCCCGTGCGGAGATCCAGGCCATGAAGACCATCGGCACTTTCGAAACCGTGCAGCGCTTTAATGCCTCTCCGCCCGCCTTGTTGCTGGCTGCCTTAGATGTCGATGAATACGCCGGAGAGCACATCCCCGATTCCCACCGGCTCGACTGCGACCATGCCGACGGCATCGGACTCATTCGTACCCTGCTCAGCCGGGCTCCGACCGGGACTCAGCTCATCGTATATGGTCGCGATGCCGACGACGACCGCCCGGCTCGCGCAGCGTACCGCTTGGAAGGCGAGGGTTTCGGGCCCACGCACATCTACAGCGATGGCTTGGCGGGTTGGCGGCAGATGGGCTATGCCTTGTCGGGCTCTGGTCGCGAGGACCATCTCGGCCTGGGTTTCGAGGCCAACGAGGCGCTGAACCACGGCGACTGGCCGCGCCATACGACCTGATCACCCAGCAGGCGGCTCGACCTCGCCGAAACCGCGGAAACGCACGCCCACGGCCACCGCCTTCTCGGGGAAGCCGAACCAGCCGATGGCTTCCAGCGGCAGCACGACGTGGCCGGCTTCCAACTCTTCGTCGGCGTGGATGGCGAGGGTCACGGTACAGGCGGCGAGGTCGACCTCGACCACCCGCCGCACACAGAAGCTGCTCACCGAGGGAAGTCCGGCATGCAGAAAACAGCAACCGGCAGGGAACTCGCGCCCCTGGGTGCCCTGCTGGATGGCGATCAGCTTGCCCAGGCGTTGGGCTTGGGCCCACATCTGCGCATTGCGCCGCTGCCAGCGACTGGCGCGCAGGGCGCGGGCATAGGCCTGCATCACCGGGTCGGGCTTGGTGACGCGGCGGGCCGGACGCTTGGTCATCCTGCCCACGGTCGCCCTCCCATGCAGGTTGGCAATCGATCGCTGTCCGACCACGGAGGGCGGTTGCGAGCGGAACAACCGGCCTAGCGTGGCGCCACCCGCAGGAGCGCTCATGACCCACCGCGTCTTCAACTTCAGCGCCGGTCCCGGCATGCTGCCGCTCGAGGTGCTCGAGGCGTCAGCCAAGGCGCTCATCGACTACCAGGGCAAGGGCTTCGGCATCGCCGAGTGCAGCCACCGCGGCAAAGAGTTCGATGGCGTGATCGACGAGGCGCTCACGCGCTGCCGGTCGCTGCTGAGCGTGCCCGACACGCATGACATCGTCTTCCTCCAGGGGGGCGCGACGATGCTGTTCAGCATCATCCCGATGAACTTCCTGCAGGGCACGCCCGAGTACGTGGTCAGCGGCGAGTGGTCGAAGAAGGCCGCCGACGTGGTGAAGGGGCAGGCCAAGGTCATCGCCAGCAGCGAGGCCACCAACTTCGACCGCGTACCGGCGTGGACGGCCAGCCCCGATGCCGGCTACCTGCACGTCTGCACCAATGAGACCGTGCATGGCAACCGCATGGCCGAGTGGCCGACGCACGCCAATCTGGTGGTCGACGCCAGCAGCGAGTTCATGTCGCGTCCGCATCCGATCGCACGCACCGCGCTGGTCTATGCCGGCGCTCAGAAGAACCTCGGCCCGTCGGGCGTGGTGGTGGCGATCGTGCGCAAGGACCTCTACGCGCGCATCCCCAAGACGGTGCCCAAGATCTTCAATCTGCAGGCCTACGCCGAGGCCAAGAGCTGCCTGAACACGCCGCCCACCTTCGGCATCTACGTCCTGCTCGAGACCTTCCGCTGGATGGAGCGCCAGGGCGGACTCGTCGCGATCGAGAAGCGTAACGAGGAGAAAGCCAAGCTGCTCTACGATGCGATCGATGGTTCCGACGGCTGGTACACCGGCACCGTTGCGGTGAAAGAGCAGCGCAGCCGGATGAATGTCACCTTCCGCCTGCCCAGCGAAGAACTGACCGACGCCTTCATCAAGCAGGCCGACAAGGTCGGCATGACCGCGCTCAAGGGCTACCGCACGGTCGGCGGCATCCGCGCGTCGATCTACAATGCGATGCCGGTCGAGGGCTGCGCGGCTCTCGCCCGCTTCATGCGTGAATTCCAGGCTGCCAATCGGTAATGGTCTAGGAGCCTGTCGGGGATAGCGAGCTTCGGCTGGCTCGGTCTCGGACGGCATCTCCTGCGTTGGCGAAACGACCAGGTAGCGGTGCTACCTTGGGTCGATTCGCTGCCTTGGATCTGCCATCCGATCCGCGTCGCCATCCTCGCTCGCTATCCCCGACAGACTCCTAGCGGGGGCGTTGACCGCCCCGAAATCGATCACCTGACCAGTGCCGCAGCGCTGGGCGGGCGCGATGTGTGTCGATGTCGAGCAGTCCGGGCCAGTTCAGGCCGATCCCGCTTCGGCACGATCGGCGCAAGGTCGTGACATGAGCTACCACCAGAGCCTGCGCTGGGTCCTGACCGATAGTGAAGCCGCCCGCCTGGCGTTCGATACGCCGGGCGCCGAGCATCCCTGGACCCGCGCCGAGCCCTGGTTCGTCCGCCTTCGCCATGAAGTCCCCATGTCACGGGGTCTTCGCCGCGCCTCCTGAGGTCGTACCTCCTGGCACCGTTCCGACCGGGTGGGCGGAACGAACGGTGTCAGGAGGGGCGACGTGTCTTACCTGAACCTGTTTCACCCAGCGAGGAATGCGCGTGCTAGCGCCTCGGCGCGCGCCACCAGATCGGGCGCATCGCCCGGCAGCCAGACCATGTCGCGGAAGCGGCGGTACCAGGTGAGTTGGTGCTTGGCGAGATGGCGCGAGTTGCGCCGGACGAGTTCTTCGGCGCGTTCGCGATCGTACTCACCGGCGAGATGGGCGAGCACCTCCTTGTAGCCCACCGCCTGACGCGCCTCGGCGCTGAGGCGTCCGGAAAGCGCGCGTACCTCGTCGATCAGCCCGCTCGCGAACATCGCCTTGGCACGTGCGTTGATGCGCCGGTGCAGGGTGTCGCGCTCCCACTCCAGCCCGATCGACCGGCTGCGGTAGTCGCCGCGCGTCACGCCATCCGTGGTGTGGAAGCTGGAGTACGGCCGGCCGGTGAGCTCGATCACCTCAAGCGCGCGCACCACGCGCTGACGGTCGTTGGCATGACGCTGGGCAGCGTAGGTTGGATCGCGCTGGGTCAGGTCGGCGAACAGCGCGGCCGGGCCCTCGGCGTCGTAGCGGGCGGTGAGTCGCGCGCGCACCGCGGCGTCGCGCGGCGCGCCGGCGGAGAGCCCTTCGACCAGCGCCTTGGTGTAGAGCGGACTGCCGCCGGCGACGATGACCCGCCGGCCACGCGCGTGGATATCGGCGATGGCGGTTTCGGCGAGACCGAGCCAGCGCTGTACGTCGCAGCGGTCAGAGGCATCGAGCACCGACACCAGGTGATGCGGCGCGCGCGCCAGATCGGCGGCGGTCGGCTTGGCGGTGCCGATGTCCATCTCGCGGTAGACCGCCATCGCATCGGCTGAGACCACCTCGCCGCCCAGTCGCTCGGCCAGCATCACCGCCAACGCCGACTTCCCCGACGCGGTCGCCCCAAGCACGAGGATGAGCGGGATCGGCGGCACGGCGCGCTGGTGTATCCATGGCGGCGCCATCCGCCAACGACGCCGCCCGCGGCGGTGGCCGCGGGCGGGTCGAAGACGAACAACTACCTGGGCTCAGCGCTTGGCGGCTTTGACCGCGACGTGGCCGGCCTTCTTCACCGCGTTCTGCAGGGCGGCGACCTTGTCGGTCTTCTCCCAGCTGAACTCTTTGCGACCGAAGTGCCCGTGGTAGGCGGTGTGGCGGTAGATCGGCTTGAGCAGGTCGAGCGCCTGGATGATCGCCTTCGGGCGCAGGTCGAAGACCTCCTGCACCGCGGCCGAGAGCGCGTCGTCGCCGACGGTGCCGGTGCCGAAGGTGTCGACTTTGACCGAGACTGGCTTGGCCACGCCGATGGCGTAGGCGACCTGCACCTCGCAGCGGCGCGCCAGCTTGGCGGCGACCACGTTCTTGGCGACCCAGCGCGCGGCGTAGGCGGCCGAGCGGTCGACCTTCGAGGGATCCTTGCCCGAGAAGGCGCCGCCGCCGTGGCGGCCCATGCCGCCATAGGTGTCGACGATGATCTTGCGGCCGGTCAGGCCGGTGTCGCCGTGCGGACCGCCGACTTCGAAGCGGCCGGTCGGGTTGATGTGGAAGATGGTCTGCTTGTCGACCTTCACCTTCGAGGCCTTGTTGATGACCTCGGTGCACATCTTGATCATGTCTCGGCGGATGATCTCCATCTTCGCCTCGGGCGTGTGCTGGGTCGACAGCACCACGGTGTGGATGCGCACGGGCTGGTCGCCCTCGTACTCGATGGTGACCTGGCTCTTGGCGTCGGGGCGCAGGTACTTCACCTTCTTGGTCTGGCGCCACTTGGCCTGCTCTTCGACCAGCTTGTGCGACAGCGCGATCGGCAGCGGCATCAGTTCGGGCGTCTCGTCGACGGCGAAGCCGAACATCAGGCCCTGGTCGCCAGCTCCCTGCTCGTGGTTCTTCGACTCGTCGACGCCCTGGGCGATGTCGGGCGACTGCTTGTGGATGGCGACCATCACGCCGCAGCTGTCGGCGTCGAAGCCAATGCCGGCCTCGGTGTAGCCGATCTCCTTGATCGTCCGGCGCACGATCTCCTGCGCGTCGACGAAGCCGGTGGTGGTGACTTCGCCGGCGACGACCACCTGGCCGGTGGTGACCAGGGTCTCGCACGCCACGCGGCTCTTGGGGTCCTGGCGCAGCAGCTCGTCGAGGATCGCATCCGAGATCTGGTCGGCGACCTTGTCGGGGTGACCCATCGAGACGGATTCGGAAGTGAAGAGGGAGCGAGCCATGGCGAAACTCCTGTGACGGGCGCGACGCACCTCTCGGTGCATATCGGTGCATGTTGATGGAACGATGGGTGATTCTGGACGGCTCGGCCGGGAGTAAAGCGCTGCTTGCCCGGACCTCGTTGGACGCGACCAGCGAACGCAGCTCGATTCAGGTCGGATGAAGAGTGGACTGGGATGCAGAGAGCGATCCCTGCAAGTGCCCGCCTTGCGCGCGCGGCAAGGGCAGTCGGTCAACCAACGACATCCCAGGCGACCAGAGCGAGCAGGCAGCCGGCGGTGACGGCAAGAGTGCCGATGACGCGGTTCGGCACGCGCATCGCGGTGGCCACGCCGAGTCCGGCGGCCAGCAGGGCGAGGAGGCGGAAGGCGCTGCCGCCGATCAGGTCGTGCAACGGGCCGACATAGCGTTCGAGGGCGAGCACCGTGCTGATCACGGCCCCGGCGATGAGCACGCTCTTGGTGCCCGCGTCCTTGGCGCCGGAGGCGAGGGCGATGACGCTGGGGATGGCCTGGAGCGCGCCGAGCGCGGTGAAGAGGGGGATGCTCATGCGCGGACTATGGCCGCGCGGGCCGCGTCGGCTTCCCCAAAAGCCGCGCGACGATGGGATTCAGCCTCACCCGGTGCACCGTCGGCTGAGCCAGGCACAGGCCCCCCCGCGATACCAGCGCAGGTCGTCGACGAAGGCGCGCATGATGCGGATACCGCGTCCCCGCCCGCCGAGGCCGCCGAGGCCGTTGGCCGGCACCGCGTCGGCCGAGAAGCCGGTGCCGCCATCGTCGATCGCCAACGACCAGCGGCCTTCGCCAGCGCGCAATTCGACGCGCAGGCTGCCGCGTCCGCGCGCGCCGTGGACGATGGCGTTGGCCAACGCCTCGTGCAGGCAGTGGGTGGCGAGTTCGACCTCGGTGTCGGCGATCATGCGGCCGGCGCGCAGGCGCTCGATGATGCGGTCGAGCAGTTCGTCATGGAAGGCGAAGTCGGCGGGTCGCACCAAGGCCAGCAGCGGTTCACCGTGCTGGGGCGGAGGACCGGGATCGATCGCCGGCGACTCAGCCACTGGCGCCACCCTGGGCGCGACGCAGCGCGGCGATGCCCTGCCCGGCGTCCGGGTAGGTGGTGATGATGCGATCGATGTCGGTGATGCGCAGCAGCTGCTGCAGACCGTGCGACACTCCAGCGAGCGCGACCACCGCCCCGTCGGTCTGGGCCTCGCGCCAGAGCAGCACGAGGTGGCCGAGCAGGGACGATGAGACAAAGCGCACCTGGCTGAGATCGATCACCAGCGCGCAGGTCGGGGCTTCGGCCCGCGTGGCGCGCAGCAGGGCATCGAAAGCCTCGACCGTCTCGGGATCGAGCAGGCGCGGACGAAGCACGGTGACCACGCGAACGCCCTCATGCACGGCGGTGGTGGCGATGTCGCTCATGGGTTTCCTCCTGCGGCGATATCGGCGCGCGCAATGGCCAGTATCGAGACGTCGTCCCCGCCCTCGGCATCCTCACCGCTCCACCGCGCGAGTTCACCGGCCAGCGTGGCCAGCGAGTCGGCCAGCGGCAGCGCACGCGCGGTGGCGAGGATCGCGGCCAGGCGGTGGACGCCGAAGCCCCGCTCGTGCGCGTCGCAGGCCTCGGTGACGCCATCCGAATAGCAGTAGAGACGCTCGCCCGGCGCGAGCGTGAAGTGGCCGTCGGCGTAGTGGGCTTGGCCCTCGGGCAGCCAGCCGATCGCCACTCCGGGACGGTCGAGGCGCTCGCAGCCGCCGTCCGCGCGCACCACCAGCGGGCCGGGATGTCCGGCGCAGGCATAGGTCACTTCGCCGGTGCTCGCGTCGAGGATGCCGTAGACGATCGTCAAGTAATGGCGCGTCTGACGGTCCATGGGGAACAGGGCGTTGAGACGTTCGAGCACCTCGTGCGGCGGTGCGATGCGCGTCCCGCTGGCGCTGCTCGGCCGGATCAGCGATTCCTGACCCAGGGTGGGCGCCAGGAATCGGCTGACCTGCACCGCCAGCAGCGCCGACGAGACTCCGTGGCCGCTGACATCGAGCACCCAGAAGGCGAGGTGGCGGTCATCGAGCGGCAGCAGGTTGAGGAGATCGCCGCCGAGCTCTTCGCAGGGCTGGTACAGCCATGCGGTGGCGACTCCGTGCAGGTCCGGCGCGCGGGCCGGCAGCAGTGTGCGCTGGACGCGTGCCGCCGCCTCCAACGTCTGGCGGTTGCGCCGCTGGTACGCTTCCAGGACGCGATTGCGCCGGGCCAGCTTGTCCTCGAGCGCCGAGATCCGCGCCGCCACCTCCAGCCGCTGCACCAGCGCCTCGAACAGGAATGGCTTGACCAGCACGTCGTCGGCTCCGGAGGCGACCGCGCGCTTGAGATCCTCCTGCGCTGAACTGCGCGTGGTGATGATGGCATAGGCGTAGTTGCCATCACGGCGCGCGCGCAGGCGACGCACAAGTTCCGGCCCGTCGACCCCGGGTGCGTGCTGATCGACGATCACGGTGCGGAAGTCGTGATCGGTGCAGAGCATGTCCCAGGCCAGGTTGCCATCGCCCAGCACCACCACCTCGCGCCCGGCGCGGCGCAAGCATTGGCTGAAGACGCTGCGCGCGATCGGATCCGGATCGACCAGCAGCACCGGGCCGGCCCCGGTGGGCACATCGGTCAAGGCGCGTTCGCGGGTCGACGACATCGGACCCGGACCATAGCGCGGCGCTGGTTAACGTCGGGTGAAGGTGGGCGAAAGGTGGCAGCGGGGCGATCGTTCCAGTCGCTGCAGGATCGGTTCAGGGCGCGCAGGCCGCGCGTACCCGCCGCATCGTCCGCTCGACCGCGCCCTGGCCGGCCCGCCATGCCGCCTGGGCACGCGCGCCGAGGGTCGCACGTCGCGTGGCATCGCCGGCCAGGCTCATCAGCCGGGTCAGATCGCCATCGATGGCGATCTCGTCCACGCCACCCGCTTCGCGTAGGAGAGCCATGGCATCGGGGAAATTTCGCGTGTCCCAGCCGACCACCGTGCAGCAGCCGGCGGCGGCGGCTTCGAGCATATTCTGCCCGCGTCGACCCGAGCCGAGGCTGCCGCCGACCACGGCGATGCCGGCGGTGGCCGCGGTCCAGGCGTAAAGCGCGGCCAGGCGCCCGATCTCGTCGACCACCAGCACCTCGTTGACCAGCCCGGTCAGCATGTCGCCGCGGCTGGTGCGGCGCGGCACACCGTCCAGGCGTTCAACCAGCGCGGCGATGTCGCCACCGCGTTCGGGGTGACGTGGGCAGATGGCCACCCGCCAGCCCTGGCCGTGCCACCAGGCGAGGTGATGGCCGAGGGCGGTGACCTCTTCGTCGGCCGCGCCTGCGGCACCGGCGCTGGTCGAGGCGATCAGCAGCACCGGTTGACCGGGCCGCAGGCCGAAGCGCGCGGCGAGCGCAGCGGCGTCGTCGGCCGAGGCCGGACGGACGATGTCGGCCTTGAGCGACCCCGGCACTCCGAGCCGATCGCGCGGCACGCCAAGCGCCGCCAGCCGCGCGCCCCACAGCGGATTCTGCGCCAGGGCCAGGGTCAGGCCGCGCAGCAGCGGGCGGATGAGCGGTCGCAGCGTCTGGTAACCACGGAAGCTGCCTTCATTGATGCGCGCGTTGAGCAGCAGCACTGGGATGCCGCGCTCGCGGCAGGCGCACAGCAGGGCCGGCCAGATCTCGAGTTCGAGCAGCACCACGGCGCGCGGCCGGGCGCGGGCCAGGAATCGGCGCACCGCCCAGGGCGCATCGAAAGGCAGGAAAGCGCGCTGGTGGCTGGGGAACTGCTCATCAAGGGCGCGCCGACCGGTGTCGGTGGTGGTGGTGAGCAGGCAGCGCGCGGTGAACGCCGCCTCCAGGCGTGGCACCAGTGGCCGCATCAGCGCGACCTCGCCCAAGCTGACGCCGTGCACCAGGACCTGTCCAGGCGTCAGGCGCGGCCCGTGGCCGGTCAACTTCTCGCCCGCGCCGACCAGCGGCTTGCGCCGCACCAGGACGCGATGCGCGGCGACCAGCGCCGCCAGCGGCAGGGCGGCGAGCGCCAGCAGGGCGAGGAACTGTTGGCGCAGCCGCCAGTCGGCGGCATCGCCTGGAGGCGTCATGCTAGATACCGCAGTCGGAGAGGATGGCGCGCCAGTTTTTCTTCATGCCAGGGCCGCGGTGATCGCTTCGGGCGTGGCGAGGGCGCCGACGCCGGTCTCGCCGCAGGCGAGGTCGCCGGGCACGGGCGCGACGATGCGCGCGCCCGTGCCGCGCAGGGCGGCGACGTGCGCCTGCACCACCGGCTTGTCCCACATGACGGAGTTCATCGCCGGTGCAATGACGACGCGTTTGCTGGGCTCCAGCGCCAGATACAGCGTGGTCAAGAGGTCGTCGGCCAGGCCCAGGGCGAAGCGGGCAAGCAGGTCGGCGGTCGCCGGCGCCACCAGCAGCGCGTCGCACCAGCGCGCCAGCTCGATGTGCGGCATGCCACCGTTCCCGGGCCACATGGTGGTCGCCACCGGGGCGCCGCTGACCGCGGCTAGGGCGTCGGGTGCCACCAGTCGGCAACCGCTCTCGGTGACCACACAGCGCACGCTGTGGCCGGCACGGCGGAGGGCGCGCACCACCTCGGGCGCCTTGTAGGCGGCGATGCCGCCGCCGATGCCATACAGGACCTGCATGGTCGGGAGTGTAGGCGACCGCGCGGCAGCGCCAATCTCTCAGCGTTCGAGGGGCCGCCCCAGCTGCTTCGCCGCGGCGGCGTCGACCTCGAGCACCACCGACCCCAGGATGACCAGCATGCTTTCCGTGTCGGGGGAACGGAGCCGGCGCGTGGACAGGCCATTCTCGGGGTTCCAGGTCAGGTTCGTGCTGCGCGGCGGCACGTACTCAAGCCGTTTGACCTGCCACGGCCCGGGGGGCAGCTCTTCCCCGAGTTCGCCCAGGCCAGGAGCCTGACGGTCGAGGGCGGGGCCGGGGGCGAAGCCGGCCAGCACCCGGCCTTCGACATCGCCTACCAGGAGTTGGCCATTGCGACGGACGAAGTGATCCGCGCCCTCGCAGACGCCGAGGTCGACGAAATCACCCCGCTTGCCGGTGACGTAGACTTTCCCGTTTCGCCCGATCACCGCGGTGGTGCGACCCAGGCGCCAGGCATCGGTCGGCGCCCAGCTGGCGGTCAGGCCAGCGGTGCCATCCAGGGCCAGGAGGCGCGCGTAGGATCCGACATAGGGGCCGCTCACCCGATGCCCATCCCACGGTACGTTGGGGCCGACCTCGGTGGCGTCGCCACGAGCGGTCACCGTGCCGGTGGTGACGGTGAATGCGCACCAATCGCCGTCCGCCCGCGTCGCCACCGCGGGGTGCCCGTCGCGGGGGATGCGGATGTTCCACGGACCCGGGGGGAGGGAGAGCGGCACCCGCGTGCGGCGGGCGGGGTCGAGATCGAGGCCCACCACCGCGCGCGTCAGCTGGTCGCCCACGCCGTCGACGACCACGGCATAGCGTCGGTTCTGCAAGGCGAATTCGCCCGCCTTGCCTGACCACACCTCCT
>Ga0163148_10003278_pt1 | contig 18059 bp, 13 predicted proteins | sample OliLakLV19MP7P2_FD_148606 | JGI IMG/M metagenome (GOLD analysis project Ga0163148, IMG submission 148606) | Freshwater microbial mat bacterial communities from Lake Vanda, McMurdo Dry Valleys, Antarctica- Oligotrophic Lake LV.19.MP7.P2 | ecosystem: Environmental > Aquatic > Freshwater > Lake >...
AAGTGTCAGCCGGATTACGACCCGTTGTGATACGCTGTGAGTGGATAAACAGCGAAGGCAGAAGCACATGACAACCCACATCCTGATCGCGGACGGAAGCAGCCTGACGGTGGTCGGCGCGGAGACATTGCTCAAGGGGCGTGCCGACACCCTCGTGACGAAGGCGGAGAATGCGGACGATCTGATCACACAGACAGCTGCTCACCAGCCCGCCATCGTGCTGCTGGGCGACCGCTTCGATCCGCTCTTCGATACCGCCGTCCTGATCGAGCGGGTGATCCGTGCTGCACCCGCCGCGCGGATCATCGTGATCGGGGCATCCATCGACGGGCTGGTCATCCGTGATCTGTTCATGATGGGCATCTGCGGCTACCTGGCGGCAGGCGATGACCTGCCCGCTTGCCTGCTGACGGCGGTCGATACCGTGCTGCGCGAGCGTCCCTATCTGTCGCCAACCGCCAACGCCGAGTATCTGGTCACGATGCAGGCGAGCCACCGTCAGTGGCAGCTTGACCCGGAAGCGCGTGCCGTGCTGCGCCTGCTGGCGAGCGGCTGCACCGCGCGCGAGATCGCCGGACGGCTCAACCTGAAGCTGCGCCGGGTGTACTGGGTGACGGAGAAGATGCGCGCTCGCTTTGGCGCGACCACGAACGAACACCTGATCAGCCGGGCGGCAGCGGAGGGCTTCGCCAACTTTCCGGGCTGACCCGGAATCCTCCATCCGACGACCGGAATCCTCCTAGCCTAATCTCTTTAGAGTCTTGATGGGCTCTTGAAAAAAATCAAGGTAATTTTCCGTTGGCTGATAAAAATTCGTATTCAATTGATGCTGAAGTTCGGTATAAGTATCGAAACGGCTCGCGGTTTTCCCATGTAGTAACCCTAGCATTTCGCCGTAATGAATCATGGCTTGCGCTGCTTTGGATGGATCGCCGCCCCACAGTGTTTCTTTTAGCGGGTGTATATCCCCAAAGTCTTCAATCACAAAAAAGCCTTCTGTTTTATCCCCTGCGTAGATTTGTGGAACAGGAGACATATCAGCCAATGCGGTTGATAGAAAATTGATGCCTGCCCATTTATTAAAAAGATGGTCTGCCGAAAATTCGGGGGCTAAACCGTTCTTCCCCTTCGATGCGCCAGCGTTTAAGAATGATAGTTTGTGGGGCTGAGGTCGGAGCTTTTTGAACAGTCAGCCGCGCTACATGCGGCGATATTGTTTTGGTGATTTGATTGCGCGAACCATTATATAGCTTGCATACGGTCTTTTAGGGTGGGGAAAAGTAGGGAATGTAGCAATGAACATGCTAATCCCCTCTATACTGTGAGAATCACAAGTATAGGGGAACGAACATGGAAGCCGCTTTGCCGCACAATCTCAAGGGCTACGAATTACGTGAGCGTATCGGCGCAGGTGGTTTCGGTGCCGTTTATAAGGCTTATCAAAGCACCGTTGGGCGGGAAGTTGCCGTCAAAATCATTTTGCCGGGGTTGGCGAATCAACCAGACTTTATCCGCCGCTTTGAGGGTGAAGCCCAGATCGTTGCCCGCCTTGAGCATCCCCACATTGTCCCTTTACACGACTACTGGCGCGATCCCGATGGCGCGTATCTGGTGATGCGTTGGCTGCGGGGTGGCAGTCTGCGTGATGTGTTGCAACAGGGTGCTTTTGACCTGCGGTCAACGGCATTACTCTTAGATCAAGTAGCGGGGGCATTGTCACTGGCTCATCGCAACAATGTCATCCACCGTGACATCAAGCCGGGCAATATTCTACTCGATGAAGATGGCAATGCTTATCTGACTGATTTCGGCATCGCTAAAGATTTGAACTTACCGGGCAACAACACCCAACCCGATGCAATTATGGGATCCTTAGATTACATCTCCCCGGAACAGGCACGGGGCGAACCGATCACCCCACGCACGGACATTTATAGTCTCGGTGTAACGCTGTACGAGATCATCACAGGGGAACACCCTTTCAAAAACCTGAGTTCAGTGGAACGCCTGTACAAGCACATCAACGACCCATTGCCGGACATCACTAAGTTGGATGCCGTAGTGATGACCCAAGTAAACCACGTGATCCAGAAGGCGACTGCTAAAAACCCCGATCACCGTTACCCTGATGCGCTGGCATTCGCTGCTGACTTCCGTGAAGCCATCGGCGCAAATCGCGTACCCACGAACATCGTCGAACTGTTGACTCAGCGTGAACAGGAAATTCTGGCGCTGATTATCGAGGGGTTGTCGAATAAAGAAATTGCCCAACGGCTCACAGTAACGCTCAGTACGGTCAAATGGTATGTGAACCAAATTTATAGCAAACTCGGAGTCCGCAGTCGTGTACAAGCGATGGTGCGGTCACGCGAACTGAACTTGTTGACGAAATCATCAGAAGCTCACTCTGTCACTGTTATTCCAACCGAAAATTTCCAGCCAGAAAACCCCTATAAAGGTTTACACGCCTTCCAATCTGCCGATAATCAAGACTTCTTCGGGCGCGAGAAAGTCACAGATAAGCTGGTTAAGCGCCTCGCAGAAGTGCATGAGTTCGGGCGGTTTCTGGCGGTGATCGGTCCTAGTGGCAGCGGCAAGTCCAGCCTTGTGAAAGCAGGGTTGATTCCGGCGCTCTGGCGCGGCGAGTTACCGGGATCAGAAAAATGGTTCATCGTGGAGATGCTTCCCGGCGCTCATCCACTGGATGAACTGGAAATCGCGCTGACGCGGGTGGCTGCTAATCAGTCGGGCAGTCTCAACGAACAGCTATCGCGTGACCAACGCGGATTGATCCGCGCCGCGCAGTTGATTTTACCCAACGATGGCAGCGAACTCGTGCTGATCATTGACCAGTTTGAAGAGGTGTTTACGCTGGTAGAAGATGAGTTTACCCGCGTACACTTCCTTGATCTGCTGTATACCGCAGTCACCGAATCGCGCAGTCGCGTTCGCATCATCCTCACGCTGCGAGCCGATTTTTATGATCGTCCGCTGCACTATCCCGATTTTGGCGAACTGGTTCGTTCGCGCATGGAAACCATACTCCCCCTTTCCGCACAAGAACTCGAACGTGCGATCAGTAAACCCGCCGAACGCGCAGGCGTATCCTTTGAACAGGGACTCGTTGCGTCGATTGTGTCAGAAGTCAATTATCAATCGGGGGCGCTTCCCCTGCTCCAATACGCGCTCACGGAGTTGTTTGAACAGCGTAAAGGGCGGATGCTGACACGGGAAGCCTATGATGGCATTGGCGGTAGCGTCGGCGCGCTGGCACGACGCGCCGATGAAGTTTATCTGAACTTCGATGCTGCCCAGCAGGAAGCGGCGCGTCAGATGTATTTGCGCTTGGTAACGCTGGGCGAAGGGGTAGAGGACACACGCCGCCGCGTAGCGCGATCTGAACTGCTGGCAATTGCGTCCGACCCTGAAGTGATGGAAGAAGTCATCGACACCTATACTGACTATCGCCTCCTCTCGCTGAATAACGATCCCGGAACACGCTCCCCAACCGTCGAATTGGCGCATGAGGCAATTCTGCGTGCATGGGAACGACTGCGTAATTGGCTCAACGAGAGCCGCGACGATATTAAATTACAGCGGCAGTTAGCAGCGATGGCGGCGGAATGGCGCGACTCCAAACAGGACAGCAGTTTTCTGGCACGCGGCGCACGGTTAGAACAATTCGAGAAGTGGGTTGCCGACACGAAACTGGCGCTGACAGCAGCGGAACGTGCCTACCTAGAGTCGAGTATTGCCCGTCGTACACTTGAAGCACAAACGGAAGTCGAACGTCAGGCACGAGAAAAAGTGTTGGAACGCCGTTCATTGACGTTTCTGCGCGGGTTGATGATCGTATTTGGGTTGGCTGCAGTGATCACTTCTCTGCTGTTTGTAGTGGCGCTGGGTGAGCGCGACAGGGCGGATGCAGCACTGGTGGGCGAAAGGGAAGCGCGCTCAGTTATTGAGGAGAATGTGTTGGCACTGCGCGAACTGGCACTGGTCAATGGGGCGCAAGCCGCTTACGCGAATAACGATCTGGATACATCGCGCGCCCTGAGTTTGGCTGCTACCAGAGTCGAGACTCCATCAGACCAAAGCCAGCAGATTCTAGCGGATGCCGCGTATGCTCCGGGCAGTATCCGTGTATACAGCGATGATCGCTACCCTTATGACTGGAATTCTGCCACTCTCTCGCCCGATGAGCGCACACTGATCACGATGAACTGGGAAAATTCGGAGCTTGTAGTCTGGGATCTCGTTTCGGGCGATGTGGAAGGCGTTTTCCCAACCATCCCCAATGACACGATTAGTGGCATTGCCTTTCGTCCAACGGGTGAAGGGCAAGACTGGCAGTTATTGACGACGTCGGAAAATGGGACGATGACGCTGTGGGACTATGAGCAGCAGCAGTCGCTGCGTACTTTTGTGGGAGAATCGTTCGTGTGGACAGCGGTTTTCAGCGCCGACGGCGAGCATATTGCGTCGGGTTCCGATGATGGCATTGTACGCATCTGGGATACCGATAGTGGCGACCTCTTACAGACGCTAGAGGGTCACATACCGGTCTTTGCGCTGAATTTCAGTCCCGATGGGGCAAGACTCCTATCTGCGTCACAGGATGGAAACGTAGGACTCTGGGATACGACGACTGGACTCTTGCTCGACCAATTCGAGACCGGACTGCAATCCGGTGAAATCGCCTTCAATCCGGATGCCAACCGCTTTCTGTTATCGAGCTGGTCGCCTTTTAGCATGAGCTTATGGGACATTGAAACGCGCAGCGAAGTGCGATCCTTCCAACGGGTCGGACCCATCGACTCACCGTACTTCAGCGCAGATGGTCAGACAGTCTTCGCTGCGGAAGGTAATTACATTACCTTCTGGAATATCAATACGGGAGAAGTTACACGCTCTATGACAGGACATACGTATGCCGTGTCCGAAATTTTTCCAATTGCGGGCGGAAGTCGGCTTCTGTCGGTCTCGCGTGACAGCACACTCCGAGAGTGGGACTTGCACAATGGAGCGGAAATGGTACGCACCCAGCATCTTTTCCCCTATCTCTTGATGGACGGCGCCATCAGCCCGGATGGACGAACCTTCACCATTGGGGCGGGGGGCAGCACGGTCCGTCTCGAACTACCGGGGCTGGTACTGCTCTATGATGCCAGCACTGGTGCGGAACTCCGTCGCTTCGGTGTCGATGGTGTAGCGCACACTAATTCGACCAGCAGCGTCCGTTTCAGTCCGGATGGACAAACGATCCTGTCGGCAAGTTGGAGCGGCGAGATCAAGCTGTGGGACGTGGCTGACGTATCACTGCGGTGGGAAGTTCAGGAGATTACCTCAGCCGTGAACAGCGTCGAGTTCACAGTGGATGGCAGCGCCTTTATCGCTGCAACGGATGCAGGTGAGGTATTGTGGATTGACTCCGCAACCGGAGAGGTGCAGCGGCGTTATTCACTTGGACTGCCTGTCAAGAAAGCAATTTTAACTCACGATGGCACACGTTTTCTCGCGTGTCTCGCCGATTCATCCCCCCGTCTAGTGCTGGTCGATGTGGAAACTGGTGAAACCCTACTCCACCTGACCGGACTAAGCAGCGCTTGTCTTTCTCTAGCGGTTGCGTGGGATGATCTGACCGCCGTATCCGGACAGCTCGATGGCAGTATTCTGCTCTGGGATTTGTCGAGCGGACAGCTCACGCGGCGTTTTGCGGGCGGATTAAGCAGGGTCAACGAACTGCTCTTCAGCCCTGACGATCAGACGGTCTACTCCGGTAGTCATGGAGGGCCAGCGCAGGGGGTGACGGTCTTGCTGTGGGATGTAGCCACCGGTCAGCCTTATCGCCGCTTAACAGGCGCTCCAAATCCGGTCGATGGACTTGCTCTGTCGGTGGATGGAAAAACGCTATTGGCAGCATCTTACGACGGTACTGCGCGGTTGTGGCGTGTGGACGATCTGCCAGCGTTAATCGACTGGACACTCGCCAATCGCTATGTCCCTGACCTGACGTGCGATCAGCGCGACTTGTATCAACTTGAGCCGCTGTGTGAGGCGGAAAATGCTTTACCCGCCACAGAAGCAGGATAAATTCTTGGCAATATCGGACTTTATAAATGAGATAAAGCATTAAAGCGAAGGGACGACGACAGGTCGTCTCTTTTGTTATCGCGCTGCCCAAACCTACCTTCTCTTAGCACTTCATAGAGGGGGTGGGAAAAAGTTGGGAAAGTCCCCACAGGGGAAATGATTCACCCTATACTGCGAATATCAATTGGCAAAGCGCTTTGTTGATTGCTACAGATAGTCAATTCGTTCAAATGAGTATGAGGAAATCACCATGAAGAAAATTCGCTTGTATGGAGTACTGATCATCGTTTTGCTGAGTTTCGCGTCGGTGCTGGTGATGGCGCAGGACGCTACACCAGAAGCAGCGCCAGCAGCACTACCGGCAGCTATGGAAATTGCGCTCGTGCCGTGCGGGGATGGCGTGATGGGTCCGTGCGATCTGATTGCAACGTCGCCTGAAGATATTGTCGGCGTCTGGAAACAATACTTAGGCAATCCGCGTTTCAATGCTCCGGGCGGCATGGCTTACATTCGCTACTTTGCTGACGGTACCTACGTCATTGCTGATACTATTGAAAACACGGCGCAGCCTGATTCGGGTTACCTGTCTGGTACATACGAGTTTGAAGGCGACCAGTTCATCGTTGGTGCAGCAGTAGGCGCACCTCCGCCTTGTGACCTAGCGTCTCATCATCAGCTTCGCGTCTTGAAGTACGGGGATCAGCCTGTCGCCTTGCGTTATGTGCCGATCACCGAGACCTGCCCCGGTCGCTTGCAAGACTTGAGCCAAGCGCTCATCTGGGTCGCGCCGTAGCATCATTCGCAAGCATTGACCACCTGTGGGGGCTACTTCGCGTATCTGAGTGAGAAATTGTCTTTCACGCTGCCCGTCGATAGTCGTGATGCAGCCCACCAAGTACAGGAAATGCGGTGATTTGCCCGCTAGCTGCTGACTCAGAGCCTGATCTCATCAATGCATTTGGCACCTGTCCAGAGATGCCTTGATGAGGTCGAGCAGCGTTGAAATAGGCAACGTATTCCTTGATCACGCGGTGTAAATGGTGGTCATTGAAAACGAGTACGTGATCCAAGCATTCGCGGCGCACACTTCCCAGAAAGCGTTCACAGACGGCATTGGCTTTGGGAGCGCGGATGGGTGTACGCAGGATAGTGATGCCACTGGCAGCCCGCTCGAATTCGGCGGCATATTTCCGGTCGTTATCGCGAATCAAGAACCGAGGACGCGTGTCGAAAGGTGTTGCTTCGCGCAACTGCTGTGTGACCCATGCGGTGGTGGGATGAGCGGTAGAACCGGCGAAGTGGACGCGTCGGGTGCCAATCTCGATGAAGAAGAAGACATACAGCGTCTGTAGAAACAGGGTTTCCACAGTGAAGAAGTCACAGGCGAGGAGTTGCTGTTTGTAATGCGTCATGAGATGCCGCCAACTCAGCGAGGGACGACGCTGGGGAAGCGGGGAAATGCCATGACGCTTGAGGATGTTGGCAATGGTTTGATCGCTGACCTCCACCCCCAGTTTGCGCAGTTCCCTCGTGATCTTGCCGTTCCCCCAATCGTTAGCACGGGCAAGTTGAAGCACTCGGCGTTCCACGTAGACGTTAGTTCGTGGACGTCCACCCCGTGTTCGATGCCGATAAGTCCATTTCCGCCGAACCAGTTCCCGATGCCATTTGAGGACGGTTTCCGGCTGGAAGATACGGATCACGTCGCTTAACTCCTTGATGCTCCGTCCAGTGATGTGTTTCAGACGAACGGTCAAGAGTGCGAGGGAGAATTTGTCAGCACGGGATACCCGCAGCGGTTGGTCCAACTTGCGCTGGACGATCTCGAGTTGTCGGCGCAGTAGCAGGATTTGCAGGTCTTTGGCTTGTTCAGACGGGTGACGAAGCAGGACAAGCTCGAGCAGCAGCGAGAAACAGCGAGCAATGATGAACCAGCGCATAGCCTACTCCCAAGGGCACCAAAGCAAACGGCAATCTTACCCGCGAAACGGTAGTCCATCGTGGGTCAATTCACGGTTGTATGGCGTTTTTTGCGGGTATGGGGATATTTTGGGGTATTCTGTGAATATTGATCTTTGAATGAGGGTGTTACTCATGTTCATTGGTATCAGAAAGATTACTGTATTTCTGTCTTTGTCGGCTCTCCTTGCGCTGCTTCCAGCCTGCGCCCAAACGGATGGCGAATATCAGGAAGCCCTGCGCCGAATTAACGAGGCAGCAGACCGCGGCGCGACTTCACTCACCTTAGAAAATCTGGTATTACAAGCGCTGCCGCCGGAAATCGGCAATCTCGTCAACCTGACAGAGCTTGACCTGAGCGGCAACCGGCTCACAGCGCTGCCGCCGGAAATCGGCAATCTCGTCAACCTGACAGAGCTTGACCTTTGGTGGAACCCGCTCACAGCGCTGCCGCCGGAAATCGGCAATCTCGCCAACCTGACAGAACTAAACCTGGGTTACAACCAGCTCACAGCGCTGCCGCCAGAAATCACTCAGCTCGCCAACCTGACAGTGCTTTCCCTGGACGGCAACCCGCTCACAGCGCTGCCGCCGGAAATCGGCAATCTCGCCAACCTGACAGTACTTGATCTGAGCATCAACCCGCTCACAGCGCTGCCGCCGGAAATCGGCAATCTCGTCAACCTGACAGAGCTTGACCTGAGCCGCAACCCGCTCACAGCGCTGCCGCCGGAAATCGGCAATCTCGTCAACCTGACAGAGCTTGACCTGAGCCGCAACCAGCTCACATCACTACTGCCGGAAATTGACAATCTTACCAACCTGACAGAGCTTTACCTGAGTGGCAACCCGCTCACAGTGCTGCCGCCGGAAATCGGCAATCTCGCCAACCTGACAGTACTTGATCTGAGCATCAACCCGCTCACAGTGCTGCCGCCGGAAATCGGCAATCTCGTCAACCTGACAGAACTAAACCTGGGTTCCAACCAGCTCACAGCGCTGCCGCCGGAAATCACTCAGCTTACCAACCTGACAGAGCTTTACCTGAGCCAAAACCCGCTCACAGCGCTGCCGCAGGAAATCACTCAGCTTACCAACCTGACAGAGCTTTACCTGAGCCACAACCCGCTCACAGCGCTGCCGCCGGAAATCGGCAATCTCGTCAACCTGACAGAGCTTTACCTGAGTTACAACCAGCTCACAGCGTTGCCGCCGGAAATCGGCAATCTCGCCAGCCTGACACAGCTTTACCTGAACGAGAACCAGCTCATAGCGCTGCCGCCGGAAATCGGCAATCTCGCCAACCTGACACAGCTTTACCTGAACGAGAACCAGCTCACAGCGCTGCCGCCGGAAATCGGCAATCTCGCCAACCTGAGAGGGCTTTCCCTGGAAGGCAACCAACTCACAGCGCTGCCGCCGGAAATCGGCAATCTCGCCAACCTGACATTCCTGGGTTTGGGGGGTAATCTCCTGCCATCGGATTACCCCATCGAACTGCCCGACCTGCTGGCATATCTGCGCGAACAGGGCGAGTGAGATTAGGTGGGTGGCTGAAGAAGGCATACCGGCGAAGCAGCCCCTTCGCTTTATGTGGGGATACCGGGGCGCGAATCACGTGCTGCGCGGCGCTCGTCTTCCGCCTTCGATAATCGTGTATTCGAGTGGCGGGTATCATGCCTACTGGGTACTGGACGAGGCAACCCGTGATCTACATACAGCACGACTGGTCTTACGGGGGCTTGCCCGAACCTTTGGCGGGGATGGTTTATCCCCGGCGCAGTCGCTGCGACTTCCGGGAACGGTGAATTGCAAACCCGAACCGGGCGGCGCGTTGTGTCGTCTCATCGAAAGTTCAGACCGTCACTATCGCCTGTCCGACTTCCAGACATTCATCCCCCCAACACCCCATTCGACACTGCAGACACTCCCAAGCATCACGGCAGTGCAGGAGCCGATCCGTATAGAGCTCACTGTTTCTCAGGCAGCACTCAATAGAGCTGCCAGACGATAATCACGCCGTCGCTGTAATTGCCGACCAGATGCGTCCCATCGGGTGAAAAGAACAGAGTTTCCGGGACACCCACAACAGATGCGATTTCTGCCAGCGGTACATCACCAATCTCAGTATCAAGCGCGTAGATCAGCATCGATCTCCCGGAACCGACGACTCCATAGCGGTCGCTGGTGGCGATGAAAGACAGTGCGGTTGGTTCAGGCGGCGCGACGAATTCACCGCTTGCGATGTGAAACGCATAGTCGGTTCCAGTGTCGCTTTCGCCGGTGTGACTCGTATAAATGACCTGTGCGTTGTCTTCACTAAACTCAAACCCGGTGGTGAAAGTCATGTATTCGGGATTTGGTACGGCGGCGCGCGCCAGTTGGCTCTCTGCTGCCTGATCGAAGATCACGATGTCATCGTCTTCAAAGTAAGCCATCAGCCGCGTGTCTGCGCTGAGGATGATGGATCCATACTGTGTACGCTGAAGAATCTCAGTGGGTGAACTGGAGCGCGGATCCCAGAGATAATAGCGGTGGTTGTTCCAGGCTATGTCGTCAACCATGAAGAGCTGACTGTCACGGGTGAACGCAAGCAGGCGGGCATTCGCCAGTCTGCCAACCGGAAGGCGGTGATTTTCGATCACATCCCACACGATCCTCTGATCCGCTTCAATCGCACTGGTGTTCCAGATATACAGCAGAGACGAATCCGGGCTGAAGGTCAGCTGCCAATTCACGCGAAATGTTGCGGGCTGGTCGAGTGAGAGCGGCGCGAAATTCAAAGGACTGGAAGGACTCTCCTCGGCGCGTGCAATTTCCGCCTGAAGGCTGCCGGTGTGCGCATCCCATAGATACAGGGTGCTGGACCCATTGGCATCATGCCAGGTCGCCAGCCGGCTTCCGTCGGGGCTGTACTGCACCCCGGAAGCCGGTATGCTGATATCCAGCGCCGCGATTGTTTCGCCGGTGATGATGTTGAAGAGGCTGCGGTCGCCGTCAAAAGCGCGTTCGCGATCCGGGCTGGCTGTGAAGCGTGTTTCAACCGGTCGAAAATCGATCACTTGCACGTTGGTTTCAGGCTGATAGACACCGTCTTCCAGGGCGATAAAGCGCCCGTCCGGGCTGAACGATGCAAAACCACCCGTCGCGAGTCCGGATTGATACTCCCACCCAGCCTCACTCACACGCCAGAAATGGGTATCGTGGTAAGCGTTTCTCATTGCAAACAGGGAGCCATCGGGGCTGAAAGTTCCGTATTCAGTGGGCAGAGTGTAGTCGCCGCTGACTTCGAGAATCTCCCGCGTTTCCAGATTCAGGACATAAAGGATGTCGTCGAATGAGTAAAAGGTATTCTGTCCAAATACCATCGTCACGCCGTCTGGTGCGACAGCTATCAGCGTCATTGTGTTCAGGTCGGGCATATCCAGAAATTCGACCATCGTCGTGATGGTGTCTGCCGCCAGATCCCAGACGACTGTGTCTGAATATAAGTAATCGGTGGTTTCAACGAACAGCAGCGTTGTCTCGCTGGCGAATGTCACGTCCCGGGTGACGATTTCAGCGCCAGCGTCGGCAAACGAGCGTTGATGGCGGATGTCACCGGTAGCGGCGTCTACCACGAAGACGTCGGCTTGTGTGCGCAGCGCCATCAGCGTACCGTCGGCTGACCAGGCGGGGTCGTAACCCTCTGCTTCCCATATCAGACTGCCGTCCGCGTTGAAGACGCTCGTGCGCATCTCATGATAGACAGCATAGCGACCGTCTGGCGCGTATACGGCGTAGAGCAGGTTTTCGGCAGTGCCTCGGGACACAAATTCCGGCGCTGCGTCCGGATTGGTCATGTCAAAGACCCACGAACCCCAGATGCCTCGCACTGCCAGACGTGTTCCGTCGGGCGACCAACCTGACGGATACTGATATGTATCTAGGCGGCCTTCACCGTAGCGGGCGATTTCGACCGGCTCAAGAATAGAGTCCTGAGCGGAGGCTGCCGAAAATGAGAATGCGAGCAGCAGCATGAGGAATACAGGGCGCATCAGGTGGGTTCTCCGAGAACAACGACTATGATGGTGATTATAACGTAGGAAACGAGGGATCGCTTGACGCCGTATAGCGAGAAGCAGCTAATCATAGGAGAGGCATCGCTTTACACCAGCGAAGGGTCAACGGTCTGTTCAGGTGTAGCCAGCCCACAGAGTTTCTGCCCTGCAAAAAAACAGGGCAGTGTCTAAACAGGTGACAAGGATAAAATAGGCGAATAAACCCATCTCCTTATTGCCAAGCCACGACAAAACAGCATAAGTACGGGCGTACCCAAGCGGGCAGTCAGCGCTACAAATGCCAGCATTGTGGACGACGTTACAGTCCACAAAAAACCAATGGCTACGACGAAAACGTGCGCCAACAAGCTGTGCAACTGTACGGCGATGGCATGAACTTCCGTCGCATCGCGCGCCATCTGGGAGTGAATCATCAAACAGTCATCAACTGGGTCAATGCCTACAGCGCTCAATTGCCCGCTCAACCCCCGCAGCCCGATGATGTCGGCGTCGTGGAAATCGCACGCCCTTATTGGTGCTAGTCCAGTTGCCAGACCACGATAACGCCGTCAAAGTAGACGGAAAGCACATGCGACTCATCTGGAAAGAACAGAGCTCGTGCTCCGCCTCTACCCAGTCGCCCTATTGGAAGGGTATCCGGGGTCGCATCCGAGGGGTACAGCATCAACGCTGACTGCTCGGATGTACTCTCCGTGACCGCCCCGTAAGAAGGGGAACGCCACTGGAACCAGATATCGGTCACTACCTCCGGCGCAACAAATTCGTTGCGGGCAACATCCCAGATATAATCCACGCCGGGGTCTGTTTCGCCGTAGTAAACGTTGTAGGCCAGGTACGTGTTGTTGGCGCTAAAGCCGAGCAGAGCCACCCCTAATGGTTCTTCGGGCAGGGTAATTTCCGCGAGCAACGCCTCCGTAGCAACCTCATACACCTCGATTCGAGTTTGATTGGACTCCACCAGTGCCAGCAAGCGACCATCGTCACTGACGATGGCAAAACGTGGTACAAGCTCAAAAATGCTTTGTGGGGGCAGGGTATTGGTGCGGGGTTCCCACGCCACACGCTCAAAACCGTTGTCCAGGAGTACGACAAGATTATTCGCGGCGAAGACTGGCGCATCAAATCGTGTGTTTTCTGGCAGGTTGTAACGCGTACCGGTTTGAATATCCTGCACAAAAGCGCGATCCATGACTTCCGCTCCGTTGTTGCCGACCGCTAACAGTGAAGAATCGGGGCTGAAGGCAAGCGACCAACGCGCCGGGAATGTTGGTCCCGATCTGGGTTCCATGCGGAGTTCGCCGCGTACCTCTTCCGTGATTTGTAGAATTTCCGTTGATGCTCTGGTGGAGACGTCCCAAAGATACGCGGTCAGGTTTTCGTGGTCCGTCGCCACCCACCGCCCATCCGAACTGATTACCCCCTCTACCACCGGCGAATCAATCCCCTGCAAGGCAGCGATCTCTGCGCCCGTAACCGTATCGAGGATGCGTGGGGGCATCCCCAATTCCATGATAAACCGACCATCCGGACTGGGAAGGTAGCGCACAGCCGGCGTAATTTCCCACGCGAACTCGCCCGTTTGCGCGTCTGTAACACGATTATCAGTCGCAATATATCTGCTGTCGGGACTGAACAGCGGCACACCGGTGTCCAGAATGAGGTGATGCTGTTGCCACGTGGTGGTATCCCACACAGATATGCCGCGTGGATTTTCGGCAACGGCAAACAGTGTGCCATCTGGACTGAAGGATGCCCGTGCAGTGGGCGATTGCTCCAACTGGATCACGTGTTGTTCTCCGGTGGAAGGTTGGAGGAAGGTCACTTCATCGTAGTAGTTATTACCGCCGATCCGCAGCAGCGCCAGCGTCATCCCATCCGGGGAGATGGCAACCGGACTGTGGCAGGGACTGGTGTATTCGCAAGTGTCGTTCAGGTCGGGGAAATAGTCGTCCAGGGGGATTACCGTATTGGTCTCTGGTTCCCATACATAGCTGACAGCCCAGTATGCGGGGTATGGGCCCGATACAAAATAACGGAAATACACCTGTTGGTTGTCCGCTCCAAACAAAAACTGCAAAACCTTACCACGCCCCTCTTCCGATGCTTCCATCGCATGTTCATCTAACAGCGTTTGTGTTCCCGCATCCCAGATGGACATTAACATTACAGGGCCATTGCCCACCGCGATCAGCGAGCCATCACGTGACCACGCTGCAATATCCCCTTCTGTTTCCCACAACAACTCCCCTCCGGCATCCATGACCTGTACCGTGTCACCACTCACCCCCAGCAACCGTCCGTCTGGATTGTAAGCAAGTCGTGTGTAGGTATCCGTGAGGACAAATTCAGCGAGGTGTTTGGGGTCTTGTGTGTCATACAGCCAATACCCATGATTTCCACCGACTGCCAAACGTGCGCCGTCTGGTGACCACGACATGAACTCGTTGCGCTCACCCTGGCCGTAACGGGCGATTTCGGTTGGCTGGCTGGACTGTGCCTGTACGGGCAATACAACCAAGGACAGCATCACCACAATAGTTGACAGGTGTCTCATAATGGGAGTACCCCGGGAGCCAAAAAACGGACGAAACTATCCCCCATTATTATAGTCGAACTCATCACGGCGTGCAGGATGTCCGCCTGCAACACGGGGATGTTCTTTTGGTTGACGGCATCCACCAACTATGACGCACGTCGCAAGTGCATTGTTGTTGCCTATCCACTGTGTGACAACGTGCGTCCGTACAGCATCGGCATGAGCGTGAAAACTTTGCCGATCTGTCATAATGAACTGCTGCAATACCTGCCCTGAACCTACCGACAACTATTCAATCGTATAAGAAAAGGAATCCGGAGATGATCAACGATCTTCGCACTGCCGCTTTGCGCCGCTATCACGAGACGTTCGATCCGGCGCAGTACAACACGATCGCCCACAATGTGGCCTCGAACCTCAATATTGAACGCGACGATGCCCGCGTCGCTGATGGGGTGCTTATGGGATTAAGGTTGGATAATTCGCAGACGCCGCGGCAGAGCAGGTTGTAAGTCCCTCGCTTGGGTAGGTTGAACTTTTAAAACAGCTTCTGACCCCAGCGTAAGCATGGTGTGAAAACAGCAGCAAGCAGCATCAGCCGTAGACGGGGCGCGTGCGCCATTCCTCAACGGACCAGCGAGGGTCGGTCAAACCAGCCGCCATGGCGGGGGTACGGGTTAGTTTCTCTTGGCGCAGCGAAGGATGCGGACGAACAAAATGATAAAACGAGAGATACAGCGCAACGTGAGTCTGTAAACGGTCGTGTCGGCGACAAGTTGCCCAGGTGCGGCGGATGGAGAGCGCCAACGCCATGGCGAATGGAGAGATTCACGCGTTCAATGAAGGACGTCTGGATGATGCCGGTGAAACCCAGTTCGCGCAACTGCTGCCGGACGTGAAGGAGTGAACCGCAAAGCGTGCGTGGGAAGGTGGCAATGAGACGACGGGAGCGCAGGATCTTGACGATCTGGGCGAGATGGATCTGTGAACTGACGACCCAGACCCCTTCGACCCAAGTGCCGAAATGAGCGGTGAGAAGGGCATGATACTGGCGCAGCCCGTCGGAGAGAAAGAGGGGAACATGACCGGGAGAGAGGCGGTCGCGGAGGCGGTGGATGAAGGGCATGGCGTCAGGGGTTTTGCGGGAGGCGAGCAGATAATTGAGGACGAGCTTGGTCGTGGGGTCGATGGCGAGCCAGAGCCAGCGAACGCGCGGGGTGGCACGGAGATCGGCGCGGATTTCGTCGAGCTGCAGGACTTCAGGGGTGAGGTCGCGGAGCAGGGCATCGTGAAGATGGTCAGCGTGTGCGCCGAAACGGTCGAGCCAGCGGGCAACAGTATCCTCGTCAATGCCCAGCACGCGAGCGATGTCGGCGCGGGACATGCCGAGCGCGAGGCGCAGAAAGGCGGATTGGACGAGGAGGAGGGGTTTGTGCAGGCGAAAGCGGGGAGTGTTGCGGCGGCAGGAAAAGACGTGCTGGCAGGCTTGGCAGCGGAAGCGACGGATATCGCGGTGCTGACCGTGCCAACCGTCGGCGACGAGGGCGTGAACGGCGGCATCGGTGCAGCCAAAATACGGGCAGTCGGGATGGAGGCAGGCGTGACCGTGGGTAGCAATGCGTTTGGCGCGCCCGCGTTTGGATTTCCAGGTTGAATAGGGCAGCGGAGCCGGGCGAGGTGGGGATGCGCCGTGTTGAGCAGCACACAGGGGCAGTCGTGTGGAGTCTTCGGCTTGGGGAGTTTGCTTTCAAACCAGCGACGACGAATGCGGGTCAGGTGGTCGCTGAGCGTTGTGCGAGTTGCTTTCGGTTCGAAGAGGGCGCGGAGCGTGAGTCCGAGCGCGCCAGCACTCCATAGGAACAGAATGCTGGCGACGGCAAAGCAGAATGAACCCGCATAGAGCGTCGTTGGCATAGCGCACTTTGTTTGTCTTTGACAGCGAAAGCGCGGCAGTTTAGAAGTATTTGGCGCGCCAGTCAAGGGAAAATTGAATTATCCAACCTTGAGCCGGCAACCACCAGAATCACATCTTGGATTAAATGATCTCAAATTTATTTAGTCAACTCATGTGATAATCTCAATTTTAAGAGGCTGACATTCGCCCCACAAGTACAGAGCAGCCCAGGTTGACTTTCTGAATTTCAGAATCGCTTGGACGACAACACCGCTAGGGTTCCGTCGATGACCTCCAGAGAGCGTTCATAGTTCCTGAGCGCGACACAGGCATTGAGCGCATCGACGATGCTCAGAGATGCGATCCTGCTGGTCATCGCCTCGGTGCGGAACTGTGTCTCACGCGCAGCAGTGTGCAGTACGACATCGGCAAACGCTGTGATGGGCGACTTACCATAATTGGTAATCCCGATTGTTTTCGCACCCGCCTCTTTCGCTAAACGAGTCGCCGCGAGCGTTTCCATCGTACTGCCGCCATGCGAAATGGTGATCGTCACCACGTCCGGTCTGGTCAGCGATGCGCTCACCGCCTGAACATGCGAGTCCACCAGCACCGAACACTTGATGCCGATCCGCAGCATACGGTAATGCGCGTCGATAGCGACCGAGGCGGCGCTGCCGATCCCGTAAAACTCTGCACGCTCTGCCTCGAGTATTAGGCTGACAGCGCGCTTCATCGCGTCACGATCCAGCACATTGAGCGTATCGATGAGCGCCTGAATGTCGCTTTGGAAAATCTTTTCGACAACCGTATCGATGTCGTCTTCGGGCTGTAGATCCTCATGGATAAAAAACTGAACCGGGTTCGCCAGATCGCGCGCGAGGCTGAGTTTGAGATCCTGAAAGCCTTTTAAGTCGATCTGCTGGCATAGACGCACGACACTTCCTTCGCTGACTTTGAGAGCTTCCGCGACATCGGTGACCGACATATGTATGATGTCTGCTGCATGGAGAAGAATATAGTCGGCGATGCGCTGTCCAATTGGCGGCAAATTGTCCCGAATCGTGCTAGATCCGTAGGTCTTTCTCGTCAGGTGTCAGTCGGCATGCTGCAAACACGTCAAAGAGGCGTGTGGCGAAGCAGAATAGGAAGTGATAAATCATCGGTCGCGGAATACAGCCTCAACGATGGAAGAACGGGAAGCAAGCGTACCTCGTTTTTCTCTTCAGTTGGAGACTAATGGCAGGGAACGTTGAGGTTTTTCCACCTTACAGCCTCTTTGACTGATCAACCAGAGGTTTTACTGCGTTCCATTGCCAATACCTGTGCCAATTATGCGGTCAGTTGGTCAGGGTGACGAGTGCGAATGCCGCCTAAACGGATGAAACGGTGCCAAAGGCGTGAAAACAAATCATCATCGGGGGAACGGGCAGCGATTTAATGGTTTCGAGCAGGTAACGCCGAGCGCGAAAGTGGGTTTTGAGGTCAAGGACGCTGAAATCGGGGTGCTGCTGAC
>Ga0163148_10003279_pt1 | contig 18058 bp, 23 predicted proteins | sample OliLakLV19MP7P2_FD_148606 | JGI IMG/M metagenome (GOLD analysis project Ga0163148, IMG submission 148606) | Freshwater microbial mat bacterial communities from Lake Vanda, McMurdo Dry Valleys, Antarctica- Oligotrophic Lake LV.19.MP7.P2 | ecosystem: Environmental > Aquatic > Freshwater > Lake >...
GCAGAGGAATTCCTCGCTTGGCCCTAAAGCAGATCTCATAAACTTTTCTAGAGCAGAACTTTCTACGTATAGTACCCATAAAATACAACTCCATTGCTCGCCATTAGGTTGGCGCTATATGCTCGATGCTTCGCCGCGGTATTGCAGCGTGCGAACCGAGCCTATCGGTATCGGAGATTCAGGCTAAAAGTTGCGTAGAATTAGGGGATTTTCGATGTATTTTTGAAAAAAGTTGGGGTGGAGAAATCCGTGAGGCTCGATGTATTTTTGAAAAAAGTTGGGGTGGAGAAATCCGTGAGAAATCCGTGAGAGGGGTGGAGAAATCCGTGAGCAGAAATCCGTGAGCCAATCCGTGAGGGAAAAAAGTTGGGGTGGAGAAATCCGTGAGATCCCGTCTTGGCGGCCAACGCTGCAACGCTACAGAAGGTGCGTTCTAGATCCTGCTGCTGCTGAACAGATTCATCACAAGGCTGATCTTGAAGTGAGTGGGGTGGGGAGCCGCAACAATACTGGGCCGAGGCTTGTTGATCCGTTCGGAATAGCGAATCACCGCAACGACACTTTGTAACTACTCCAGTATAGGTAGGGCATGCAGGTATTGGGCAGCTATCAATAGTTTGCGCATACGCGGAGGCATTCCAAAAAAGCAGGAATACAAGTGATAGGACTTTGGCAATGATCGATAATCTATTAGCCCGCATGTAGATCAATTAGATACCTCCTGTGATCTCCCTCCCCACCAACCGATCCAACATAATCGCGCATGCTGATCGCACTGACAGGTGATTAAAATCGGTTGGGCCGTGAATTGGCTCAAGAAACATATCGGCGCGCTGTAGTAGCTCCTCGCTCATACCCCAGCCGGTACCTAGCATTAATAAATAGGGACGTGTATCACTCTTGAGCTGTTCACGTAGTTCGGAGAACTTTACTCGCTTGCCGCCGTCGCGTGCCGAGGTGGCTACCAGCATGGGGAGCTGTCCGGTACGTTGATCGATCTCTGCGATAACATCATCTAAGCTTGCAACGATCCGCGCTATGTCAAGGGCCTCCTTGCGATTGGGGTTGTAGGTTGAACCGTAGCCTTCATCCCAGTGGGCTTTGATTGTGCGGGTCAGTTTACGCATCGCTGCAGATGAGTGTGCGACTGAAAATGTACTCACGCCGTAGGTACGCGCACTACGCGCAATATCTGGCAGGTCGATCAGCGTGAGCGATGCAGTAATTGGGTGTTGGTGTTTATCAACCATCCCGTCATGTAACAGAACGATATTCAGGTCTGCTCCCATTAGCGCTTCTGCTCCACTCTGGCTCGCAGTAGATCGGGGCGGTATTTGGTGGTAATTTCAAGCGAAGCGCTCGCGCGCCACTTGGCAATTCGCGCGTGATCGCCGGACAGTAGGGTTTCTGGTACCTTGTGCCCACGAAAATCTTCGGGACGTGTATACTGCGGCGCTTCAAGTAAAATCTCAGAGTCGGTTGTGCCACCAAAGGACTCATTATCTAGCGAACTCTGATTTCCTATCACTGACGGGATTAATCGAGCGGTTGCTTCAATCAGCGCCATCGCTGCAACTTCGCCGCCCATGATCACGAAATCGCCGATTGAAAATACATGATCTACACAGTTGTTGATCACGCGTTGGTCGATACCTTCATATCGCCCGCAGACTAAAATCAGGGCATCGGCACTACTTAATTCGCGTGCACGAGATTGGTTAAAACGCTCTCCAGCTGCTGCAAGGAGCACCACTTTTGCGGTAGGGTGCGCGCGTTTGGCGTCCGCAATAGCAAGAGTCAGCGGTTCGGGTTTCATCACCATTCCCGCACCACCACCATACGGAGTGTCATCAACCTTGAAGTGTGGAGCCTCGGCGTAATCGCGAATATTAACGCATTTCACCGAGATAGAACTCGAAGCGATCGCCTTGCCTATAAGTGACGAGCTCGTGAAGCCCGCAAAGATCTCGGGGAATATCGTTAGGATCTGGTAGTGCAATCAGACCACCTAGCTACCTAATATATCCTACTCAGCCTTAGCTTTCTTTGGCGCAGCTTTCTTCTTTGCGATCTTCTTTTCTTTTGCTGGCTTAGCCTTAGCAGGTCCACGCTTTGCAGCACGAGCCTTACGAGCCTTACGCTGTGCTTGAACACGAGAAACCCTGCGCTTCTCAATCTCTTCGATAAATCCAGGCATCGAACGCTTAATAAGCGTATGCAACATTCCAGATGTCATTGCACCCATTCCGATCCAATATCGAACACGTTCCTCATTCATGTGAAGGAGTGGTGGGGTGGTACGGGAATTATAATGCCCTAGGATCTCGAGGAATCGGCCATCACGCGGGCGCGCGGTCTCAGTGGCAACGATACGAAATGATGGGCGGTTCTTACTTCCGGTGCGAGATAAGCGTAAGGTAACAGACACTGCGAGAATCTCCTAGATAGACAAAAGTCAGTTTAACGAAACGACAATCCAAAACGGCTAAAAATGAACGTCAAGACGGGAGGTTATAGCAGAGTATTAGCCTAAAACCAAATCTGTAGGGGCACCAGACCGGCCCTAAAAGTATTTTATTACAGAACCAATTGAATTAATTGGGTAACTCGATTAACTTTCCGGGTCGTATGAAGCATCTTAAGGGTAGCTCCGGATTAGACTTTCAGATATTTAAGTAGTTCTAAAAGTGGGGAGTATTGATTATGAAGGTTTTATCTGTGAAGACTCTGACGATGGCATTTTCAGTTACGGCTGCGGTATTCGCTATTACAGCGGGAGCTCCAGGTCTTGCGCATGCAATCGAGAGCGGTGAACCGTTCGCCTGCGCGGCTGTTTATGCCTGTGATGAAGAAGGCAATGTTAGAGAGGAGTTTCGTGATGGTCCTTGCGGCGTGCGCTATGCAGAGCAATGCAGCAAAGAGAGCTCAGAGCAGCTAGGCCAGTGCATCGGGGCGAATACGACTATGCACAAGAAAATGTCGAGTCTTGAGAAGCGCCTAAAGCTGGCCCAACGCAAACTACGAACAAAATCACGTTAGGAGATTGCAGGCCGAAGCGCTAGACGTTTGACCCATTTCTAGCATAGGCTGTTCGGAATACTTATTTGCAATCCATATGTCCCCATATGTCCAGCGACGATCAGAATACTCCGCGACTACCGCCACTTGAAAGTGGTTTATTGACTGCGATGATTGCAATCGACAAGCAGGTTCGCCGTGAGATGCAACGCACGCCTGCCGAACGCGAGCAGCTCGGTGTTGATAAGTGGGAGCCGTACCAGAAACGGATTGAGCTAATTAGTTCGTTTATTCTAAATGCCCTAGGTGGCAACGACGTGCAGATCGATTCATTGCTAGTCCTCTCCCAGGCGACAACAAAAGCGATGGCATTGGTAGCTGAAGATTTAGGCCTTGAAGGTTTGGGTGAGGTGCGCGCCGAGTATTCACGCGCAGCATTTGAAAAGATCGCTGAAGATGCACGTCGCTCACTGCGGGTTTTGCGCAGCAATGCGGATCTGATTTAGGGATCGGGAAGAGTGACAGGCCCGCCCCAAGGTGATTTACCGGAGCGCATAGTTAAGTGCAGCGCGCGCAAGAATACGAGTGGAGTCGAGCATTGGCACCGGAGCGTCGCTTGCTCCCAGTATTAAAGGCAACTCAGTACAGGCTAGGACGACCCCATCTGCACCATCTGTGAGTAACTCGTCCAGGATCGAGCTGAGATTATTCTGCGACTCTGAAGTCACAATTCCATCTACTAGTTCATCGTAAATTATCCGTTGCAACTCATTTCGCGCGCTCTCTTTTGGAATAATGCAGTTAATTCCGTGCGCTGACATTTTGGTTGGATAGAGATCGCTCTCCATTAGCGACTTAGTACCCAGGATTACCAATCGGCTTAGGCCCAGTTGGACTGCCTCCGCAGCAACTGATTCCACGATATGCAACCACGGCAGAGGAGACCGATCTAGAATGTGAGGGAGTGCAAGGTGATTGGTATTCGCCGGGCAGATAAGAAAATCCGCCCCTGCCACGGCTAGTTTACTAGCCGACGCGAGCATAATCTCCGCAACGCCAGGCCAATCCTCTGCGTCTAGATACCTGCGAAAAGGGTATGCGTGCATTATGATCTCAGGATAACAATGCTTACCCACAGCCCGCGAGGCTTGCTCGCAGATAGCGGTATAACAGATTGCTGCCCCAGGGGGGGTAATCGCCACGATCCCAATCTTTTTCATACTAAGTCCTTACTCCGTTGCCCTAATACTAATCCGACCTCAAAATAAAGTTGGCAAGCCACTATAGCGATTATCAAAAGTCGGTGCCAATAAAATTGGCAAGCCTTTTGATATTAATCGCTATAGGTTGTTGTTTTGATTCGCTTTCAGCGAATCTATAGCGGTTTGCAAAAGCTATTTTATCGCCCGCGACTTTTGCAAACCGCTATATAGCAGTAATGACTCAGAACGGCCTGACCCATTCTACCTTCCTATGTGCGGATAGCGCTGCAATCAGTTTAGGTAAGAATTCTGAGAGTTCTCCGTCATGAGCCTTATGGTGCGTAAGAATTCCTGTGGGTTCGTGCTGTTCAATTACCCCCAAGCGTTTAGCAACAAGGTGAGCAATTATCCTCTCCGTAGCCAATTCGGCACCGATGAAACGGCCACCATCCCTCCAATCAATCAGGTCAATGTGCGTATTAACCTGCCTAAGTCCGGGCCATGCCACGACTGCGTGCCTGGCTTTATGAGAGGAGATCCCGATGAAGCGTATCTTAACTAACTCGGGAATCAGGTCGGAACGAATTTGGCTCCATGGGGGGAACAAAGACGGCTTGAAAGTTTTTGTCAAAGTACTGTTCTAACTTGCAACGGCCCTCTGCGATCTGATCGACAATCTCATTAAGTGATCGACTAGTTGGAAACTCGCTTGGGATCGGCGATTCAGAGTCGAAGTTATTGTGTGAGTACCCGTGCTGAAATATAACGCCGGTAGATTCAAGGATACACGCACATAGGCTCGGCTCCATCAACGCTGGAATCACAGAGAGATGAATCGGGATAGCGAACTCTTTGGCTAACTGCAGAATTTGAAACAACGCCGGATGAGATTTAGTCGCATCATCATCACGCCACCAGAACTGCGCTTTGACGTCCGACGGGAACCTGTCTAGCTCTTCGAACAGTGCCTTGAACATAGAATAATTCTCGCTCCGCTATAGCGATTGCAATCAAAAGGCTTGCCAATTTTATTGGCACCGACTTTTGATAATCGCTATAGGCAATATGACTTCCCGGGAATTCTTAGTAAACTGTAACCGTTACCATACCGACCGAACTCCCTTGTATTTATTTATCAAGCTATCTTTGCTAATTATAGTTGCCTGCAAAGATCGCGCTGTTGCAACGATAATTCTGTCGGCGGGGTCTTTATGAAACTCGCCCGGTAGAGCTGTTGATTGATAGGCGATCTCAGCGCTCAGAGGCACCAAGCTGAGCCCGGGAATAGAGATACCTATTTGCAGCCACTCCCAAAGATCTGTAGAGACCGTAAATCGACCGCTTCGTGCAAGCTGAGAGATCTCCCACACAGAGATGCTCGCGAGGTAAACTGAGCGATCGGCGAGCTGATCAGTAATCAACAAGCGAGCTTTTCTGCTAAGGGATTTGGAATCAGTTAGCCACCAGACCCATGCATGAGTATCCAGCAGGTAGTACATCCTAGAGAACGTTCCAATCATTAATATCAAGTGGTGTGATGAGATCCCCCTCCTGCAATACCGTGCCTTTTAGTACTCCGGCGCTCAAGCGGGGAGACTCTTCCTCAAGTGGGGGCACTATGTGAGCGATGACAATACCACGCTTAGTAACCGATAGTGACCGGCCGGTCGCCTTCACCTGAGCAAGGAGTCTTAAAGCGTTAGCTTTGAATTTGCTAATTGAAATTTTTTCCGTCCGAGCCGGTACCCGATGAGTTGATTTTGATCCTGCCATAATTGAGAGATAGTATGTCATGACTATTAGATATAGTCAACTGATTATTAATAGTCAATTTGATATAGTCATGTTCGGGTAGGAACCAGGAGTAATCTTGGGATAAAAAATTGGGGAGTAGTAAGGGAGCAAATTATCAGGAGCAAATTATCAGGAGCAAATTATCAGGAGCAAATTATCAGGGAGAATCGGGGTGAAAGGATTTGAACCTTCGACCTCACGGTCCCGAACCGTGCGCTCCACCAGGCTGAGCTACACCCCGAAAGAATCACTAAATGAATTTCCTAAATGAATTTCCTAAATGAATTTCACTGAGATGCTAGCGAAATCTTGATCTTAGATCTACCGATTGAGCCCGTATAGCGGTTTGCAAAAGTTATTATATCGTTCACGACTTTTACAAACCGCTATAGCCGCAGCATATTGTTTGCAACATCAGTCATAACATACTGAAATTACCTAATAAAAAATCTTCTTCAATAATGCATCACAAAGTTGCCAAAGCTGCATAACCTAGTTGAGTACCTGCTAATTTTCTAGATCTGAAGGGTTATTTTGCTATGAGCATTATTGGTAGAATTGGTCCGAGCGGAGCTGAACATTCGGGCTCCAATTACTCACACTCACACTCACAATCGAATCAAGGTGCTCTAGGGGCCGGAAAACCTATCGGGCGTGGATCTAGCCTTATGCTGGCGGCGTCAGGAATTGACACAGAAGGTCCCGATGTTCGCGACTCCCAGCAGCAAGTTGTAGGAGTCGGTAATTTTGGGCTAAAACTTGTCGGCATAGAGCCCGCACCTGTTAGTAAGCAAGGTTCGGAACGGCTTGATTCTGCCGCTACCTATGCCGCTACCTATAAAACTGGTACTCAGCGCCCTGTTAACGATCCGTCAGATCGCCCAGCATTAAGACTTGCCACAGATGACAAGACGGCTGGCGAGCAGTATAGCCTGGAGGGCGTATTCCATATTGGGCAGCCGCGAAAAGGGTTAAGACAAGTTGCTGAGAGCTGGCGAAGAAACGCTCGAGGTTTAATGGCCGCATAGTTACTTGGGATCCATTCCATGACTTACGACTCAGATTCAACACCGCCCTTTGATCCCAGCATCCCCGACCGCATTGATCCCTACTACCTAGAGCTTGCCGAGAAACTATTTCTAGATCCGATCCGCGAATCTCGCTCTGAGTTCACTCGCAGCACTCTCGAAGTAAAAGGCAACTACGACGAGGTATTCTCTACCGAACTTGAGGGCTGGTGTTACGGACTCTCAAACTTTCCGGGCGAGATATTCACCGGATTAGTACATCGCGTCGTAACCGAGCTACAACCGCTATTCTGCAACGCAATTCGCAATAATCTTGTTTTCAATCTCTCTGAAGTCGCACGCAAGATCTCAAAAGCTGCGAAGTATCTCGTACCAGAAAAGGAGATCGCCTTTAGTATCTTGGCGCAGATCCCTGATCCCAAGAATTTTGATGAGGACGGGCAGTACGTGATTGCAATGATCATTGACCAAGCCGAAGAATCTTACGGCGGGGCACTAGATCGCATGCAGCGCCGCTGGAATCTGGCGCAGCGTAGGAAAGCGGCCTAATCAATCAGCGACTGCCACGAGTCCCAGTTCTTAGCGGCTGCATACTTCTTGACTGGCCCATCTCGTGCTTAAGGCGATCAACCAGAAAGATCTTCATTAGCGATTGATACGGAATATCGTTCTTATTGGCAAGCATCTTAAGTGCGTCCAAAAGTGAACTGGGCAGTCGAAGTGAAATTGTTTTTGTAGAGGGTTTGAGGTTTGGAAATACGCTAATTCCACCCTTATCCCAATCCAGGTACTCCGTAGAATCCTCTTTTGCCCAAAAATCCTGCTCGGCCGCTTCGGTAGCAAATTTTGGAAGTTTTTTACGAGCCATAAACTTTTCCCTCCTTCTTCTTCATCGTACGAGCCGAGATGACCCGAACCTTATGCCCACGCATCGTAAATGCCAAAAAAAGGTAACGATCACTATTCGTCCTACCCAAAGCGTAAAATCGTTCCTCGTTTTGCGAATGCTTCTCGTCGGAAACAACTACCAAGGGCTGATTAAAAAACAGCTCCTCACATTCAATTGGGGAGACCCCGTGCTTTAACCAGTTCTTCTCAAGATTGCCAGCATCCCACTGGAATCCCACTGCAGCTAATATTTTCTTTGGCAGCACTTGTTTAGTATATTATAGACATATACAGTCGGCAATCTGGTTTTCATTCGCGCTACGACCTCAACCCCGCCAACACCGCTTCCGAAACAGCAAACCGTCCGCCAAACCGCTGCTGCAAACTATCAAGTTTTGCACTTACCTCCGCTGCGCCCAGAGATCTAGCGTAGCGTAGTACTCCCCCGCGGAACGGCGGAAAACCGAATCCCATTACTGAGCCTAGATCAATCTGTCCGGCAGCATCTGCACCCGGCGCTCCAGCAACTCCCTCGGCGTAACACCGTAACGACTCGGCAATCAAACTATAGATCAACCGATCGGTTATAAGCGCGTAATCTGCTGATTGGATCGGGGCCGCCTGAATCTTTAGGATCTCTCGCAGCCCAGGGTGGGGGAGCGTCTGGTTATCTGTAAAATCATAAAAGCCAGCGCCGGATTTACGGCCCTTACGACCCGCGGCGACTAAGCTTGCAGCAAATCCCGGCCCAACCATGCGATCGGGATAGGCGCGCGCCAAGGTTTCTCCGGCATGCGCTGCGACATCTAAGCCAACCTCGTCCAACAACCGAATCGGTCCCATCGGCATTCCAAACTTCGTAGCGGCGCGATCAATATCATTAACCGCGTAGCCTTCGCCCAATAGCAGTGCGGCTTCAGTTAGGTAAGGGCCGAGGATTCGATTGACAAGAAATCCGGGAACATCACGCACAACGATCGGTGACTTGCCAAGTTTAATCGTCAGACCGGCGACGATGGCGATCGCGCGGTCATTTGTCGCGGCGCCATGAATGATCTCAACAAGTGGCATCTTCTCAACAGGATTGAAGAAGTGCATTCCGATTACGCGCTCGGGATGGGGGATCGTTTTGGCGATATCTGTTACTGAAAGTGAAGATGTGTTTGTCGCGATAATCGCATTATCTGGCATCATCGTCGCAAGCTCGCCCAAGACCTTACGCTTGACCTCTAGCTCTTCAAAGATCGCCTCAATTGCAAAACCGGCATTGCCGACGTTCGATAGATCGCGAGTTGTCGCCTCAATCCGGTTGAGGATGAAGCTACGATCACGCTCGGAGAGTGAGCGCGAGCGATCAAGCCACGTCTTAATCTGCAGGAGACCGCGTTTAACTGAGGCGTCGGTCGTGTCCTTTAGAGTTACCGTACATTCGGCCTTAGCGAGAGCGCCAGCGATTCCAGCACCCATCGCACCGGCACCAACAACGATCGTATGCAGCTTCTCAGTAGCACGTTTGGCGCTCTTTCCAAGAAACTTAGCGGTTTCGGTCAGTTTGAAGATGTGTACAAGATTGCGACTTTCAGGCGTAACGATTAGCCGACCCAACTCTCGAGCTTCGTTCTCTAATCCGAGCTTCAGTCCATTTTCGAGACCAAAAATGGCAGCGTTTAATGCGGCCGGTGGTGCGGGATAGAACTTACTTGCGCCTGAGTGCAATTTCTTACTGGCCTGGTATTTTACAATCGCGCGACCGACCTTAGTGAATGTTAAGAGCTGCTGCTTAAATTTTAAGGTACGTTTAGATCTGCCCGCGCCATTAATCAGGGAGTTCGCTCGCTCAATTAGCTTCTCATATGGCACAACATCATCTACGAGTCCGGCTTTGATCGCTGCCTGAGGTCGAAGCGAACGCCCGGGCAGGATAATATCCAACGCAGCTTCCAAGCCGATCAGCCGCGGCAATCTTTGCGTACCACCGAACCCCGGCAGTATTCCAAGCTGTGTCTCCGGCAGACCAATCTGGGAAGATGTATGGTCGGAGATGATCCGAAAGGTGCAGGCCAGCGCCATCTCACAACCACCGCCCATACACGGACCACTGATCGCTGCAACAGATGGAACCCCAAGCGCCGCAAGCTCATCGAATACTCGCTGTCCGATCGTTGCGAGCTTGCTGCCGGTCTCAGCATCTGGGACTGAATCGATGGCACCGATGTCCGCGCCAACTGTGAACATCTCGGCGCTGGGCCCAGTAATGATTAACCCGCGCGGGCGTTGCGCTTTAATCTGAGAGAGCGCCTCGCGCATGGAGTCGAGTCTCGCAAACGTTAGACTAATAGTGCGCTCCTCGACTGGGCCGAGGCGCAGTAGCACAGCGCCGGATTCCAGAGGTTCAATTACCACTCGTCCGGCATTTGGATTAGGTATCACTGACTGTTTATCAGATGGCTTGTTCACTACAGGTTCCTAACGTATTAATTTAAAAAGAACATTATGGACAGCCACGTGGTACTACAGCTAAAGGTCTTCTAACAATAGAGTAAGGATAAAATGACCGATAACTTTACTTATCGGTCATTTGTTTATTGTGGACTGGCTTAAAGATGACTAGAATTGTCAGGATTGAAAACGCACTAGCCTGTGATTACAAAGAGTGTCACCTTACGGATCAAACTAACCTTTTAACTAATTGGACAATTTGACCATGTTTAAGCGCATTATTCTCTTCATCGCTACCAACATCTTGGTAATGGTTACGATCAGTATCCTGCTGAACATATTAGGCGTTGGTCATTACATCGAGGAGTCCGGGCTAAACTATCAGTCCCTAATGATATTCTGCCTGGTCTGGGGTATGGGAGGTGCGTTTATCTCACTTGCGCTGTCACGCGTGATGGCTAAGTGGATGATGAAGGTTCAGGTCATCGACCCCAATGGTGCTAGTCAGTACAGCTGGCTTGTCCAGATGGTCTCGCAGCAGTGTCGCGCGGCGCAGCTTGCCGTAGTTCCTGAGGTTGGAGTCTATGACAGTCCCGAGGTTAATGCTTTTGCCACTGGCCCAACCAAATCTCGCGCGCTTGTTGCCCTTTCTACCGGGTTGATCGACCGGATGAGTCGCAATGAGGTTGAGGGCGTAGTGGCCCACGAATTGGCGCATATAAAGAACGGCGACATGGTAACTATGACCCTAATTCAGGGCGTGATGAATGCGTTTGTAATGTTCTTTGCGCGTGTAATCTCGTTTGCAATTAGTCAAAATGTACGCGAAGAGAGTCGCAGCATGGTTCGGATACTTGTAACGATCGTCCTGGATATCTGTTTAAGCATCCTTGGTTCAATACTTGTTGCTTGGTTCTCACGTCAGCGTGAGTACCGCGCCGATGCAGGTTCTGCAGTGATTGCTGGCCGCGAGAAGATGATTGCAGCGTTAGAGGCCCTGAAGCGGTTCTCGGGTCAGGTCGATCCGGAAGCGCAGCATGCTTCACTTGCAACGATGAAGATCTCGTCTGGCACCAAGCGCGGTTTTATGGCGTTGCTTGGAACTCACCCTTCACTGGATGATCGCATTGCGCGGTTGAGAAATTTTGCCTAACTGAACGCAAAATGAATTTACTACGCTGCCTTCTGCTGACCTTGCCTTCTGCTGACCTTGCTTTTGACAACACCTTGCGCTGTTTCGGCCCAAGATGCAGAGAACCCGGGTTTTGCACGCGAAGATGCGGATGCCCTGCAGGATGAGCTTGCCGAAAAGGGGGGCGAGTTCGTTGAGAATCTTGCTAAACCGTTTGAGCAGGTTATTCGGCATGAGGATAGCATTGCGCAGAAACCCCCTACTCCGATCCCTAGTACCCCAACGGGCCAATCCGGTCCCCCACCCCTTGACGACTCGGATGCGTCAATTATGGCGGATATTGACCAGCTTGAGGGGACGCCAGGGGTTGGCACTCAGGATTAGACCCCTTTTGTACTAAAAATGAGGTTCTAAGATTATATTGCGACAAGGTTTGCTTAGGAGTTTAATTGTTCGTTAATATCGAGGTGCAGATTATATTTTCGCTGTTTAGATTACCTTGAGTTTTGTTGTATGAGTTTCGCGGCAACCACGACCACTTCCCAAGCCTTAGCCCCTGAACAGCCTAAGGAGCTAATCGATATAGCAATAGCGCTTTACAAAACTTTTACTGAAGTAGACCGGGCTTCCTCAGCATTTCATAGGTTGACAGTCGAAGAGCGAGTATTTGAGAGGTTGCTCAAACACGTTCATTCGCTGCCTCGCGGCGAAGCGGACTTTTTAGTTACCCGATTTACCGATCGCGGTGGGTATTTTCAGATCCTGCGATACGATGAGTGTGGTAATACACTGGAAGGATATCAGACTGCAGCAATCAGTTATCTTCAAAAATATCCGGAATGTTCCCTAGCTGCCGCACTCTTGAACGTGGAACTCTCTGGTCAGCCCCAGATCAGAATGCGAGCCATAAATGACATGAAGGCTGAGATTATAAAAAAAATGGGGCCGATTACGGACCTAACTAGTCCAGAATATGAATTGACGGGCAATCTGGAATAACAACGATCACGATGGAGCGAGAGGAATGCTAACTACAAAAATATCTTCTCCCGAATCCTCCAAAACGGCTTCTGCTTGCGCGCTATAACAAAGATCGGCTTTCTAAAGCGATCTTTTAGTTCAAGCGCTTGATCAATCGTGCTCACACTGATCTCCCTTTCAGGAAGCTTATTGTGCATTCTCTCAAAGTTATAGAAAAAGACCTTGCGATCATGATCGGATTCTAAAAAAAATATCTCGCTCAGATGCTGGCCGTCTAAGTCATAATATCGCACCTCTAATCGTTCCCTACCGGTTTTATCAGTCTTGCGCTCCAAGGTCATCGTATCGGGTCGCAACACATGGGCCTCACTATCGGCCATCGCCGTGCGGATCTTTGTTTCATTATCCACCAGCTCGTTGCCACATTGAACGCAGTGGGAGGCCTTAAGATCATTCTCGGCCTCGCAGCGATCACAGTTACGATAGCGGTAACGAAATCCGCACGGAATAATCTCGTCTCCATCGGGATCGGCGATTGCTCCGCAACATTTCACTCCAAAATGCTCTACAACTGCTCCAGTATGATCCGTAACACCCCAGAAATCATTGACGTGGCTACACTTTGGGCAGCCAACCTTAACAGCCACAGCATCCGGCGTGGGACGCCGATCATTTATCTGCGGACTAAAGATATCGTGGGGTACTCCGGTATAATCGAGAATCAAGCAATCACTCTTGCCTTCACTTAACCGTAGCCCTCGTCCTACGATCTGCTGATACAACCCCACCGATTCAGTTGGACGCAGAATCGCTATCAGATCAACATGTGGCGCATCAAAACCGGTTGTGAGTACTGAGACATTAACGAGGAACTTAATCTTTTTGGCCTTGAAGCGTTCGATTAGCGAATCACGCTCATCGTTCGCGGTATCGCCAAGTACGATCGCCGATTCAGCTTTAGGCAGGTAGCCCAAGATCTCTTTGGCATGGCGTACAGACGACGTAAATAGAATCGCCCCCTTACGGTCCTTAGCCAACTCAATGATATTATCAATTATCACCGGCGTTACCCTACTCTGATCCTTAAGGATCTCTTCAATCTCATTGATGTTGAACGAACGCCCTCCTGTAGGCAGAGGCAGTTCTGAAAAGTCATAGCTCGCAACTGGTGCATCGATCTGTACGGGTGGAGTAAGGTATCCTCCATCGATCATCTGTGTCAGGGATAATTCATACAAGCAGCGTTTGAAGAAACGGGGCGATTCTGAACGCAGCATCCCCTGATAATTAAACTCATAGATCCAACCGAGATCGAGCCGATATGGTGTCGCAGTTAATCCCAGAACACACAGCGCCGGATTGTGCTCGGTTAGCTTTCCAATTACCTCCGCATACTGGGTATCCTCCTCGAAAGAGACCCGGTGACACTCATCAATAATCAGTAGCGAAAAATCCTCAAAGAAACTCGCTTCGGCGCGAGCAACAGATTGAATTCCGCCAAAGATAACCTTCTCGGTGCTATCGCGCCGATTAAGCCCCGCAGAATAGATTCCGGCCTCAAGACCATAACTGCGGTACTTGGCGTGATTCTGTTCGACAAGTTCTTTGACGTGGGCCAGAACAAGGACGCGACCGCGCGCGATTCTCGCCAGCTCCGCAATCACCAAACTCTTTCCAGCACCGGTAGGCAGCACAATCAAAGCGGGATTCCGGGAACGTCTGAAATGTCGCAGGACGGCTGTGACAGACTCACTTTGATAGGGCCTTAATTGATAGCAACCGTTCACGGGCATAGTTGGTCTCCCCTCTGCGTACCCCTGCGTCCTCTGAGGTAAAAACTAAACTTTACGCAATTGCTTAGGGCGCATTTTAACCACAGAGAACGCTGCGGTACGCAGAGGGTCTGAACTGTTACAATTGATAACCGCTCACCCGCTAACCTATTAATCTTACGAGCATAATAATTATGGAGCAGAGTCCATAGAAGTTCAGATTAGTATATGTAACCTGTTGCTTAAATGCATTCCAGTTACGGTTGTTATTTGGTTTTTTAGGGGGTTCTATGGTTCCTGCACTGCTTATTCCAAGCGTGAGCGAAGAGTGGTTTGTTCCGACCGCACGGGGCGCCTACGTGGGCATACCCCTACGGGGCTCGGAATCGGAGGCCCGCCCTGGTGATCTTTTTCGATTTATGGACAGAATTCGCGAAATCGAGTCGGAATCGATGCCCGCAAGCTCTAAGACTGAGAAGCGATCCGTATCGGACTGGTAAAGCTCTTCCAATAGGGCGTTGGCGTGAATCCTGCAACGGACTGAACTCATTCAATTTAATTTTTCACCACGAAATAGCGGTAACCGTTCAGACCCTCTGCGTACCTCAGCGTCCTCTGTGGTTAAAATGCGCCCTAAGCAATTGCGTAAAGTTTAGTTTTTACCGCAGAGGACGCAGGGGTACGCAGAGGGGAGACCAACTATGCCCGTGAACGGGTACCACTACTTCGTGGTGAAAACATTCTTACGCCCTACTCTTCCGAAAAAATATCTGGTCCAATTCGCTAGTTGTCCTATTATGAATGAATGAATGTTCTCCGGTACCCTGCTAAGATTATTTGGCAGGCAACTCGTAAGTTCATTAGTATCAGTTAATAGGGATACAAGCGTGCAATTCAAAAACTCGATCCTCGATGTCATCGGCAATACTCCGCTAGTTAAGCTCAATAAGGTTGTCGATAAAAGCTGTGCAACCGTACTGGTAAAATGTGAGTTTCTAAATCCAAGTGGCTCGATAAAAGATCGCATGGCCCTGCACATTATTAATGCAGCGGAGCTGAGCGGAGATCTTAAACCCGGCGGAGTAATCGTCGAAAATACCTCGGGTAACACTGGGCTTGGGGTGGCGATGGTAGCCGCAGTCAAGGGCTATCGCTGTATCTTTACGATGCCTGACAAGATGAGCTTAGAGAAGGTGAACATGCTAAAGGCCTTTGGTGCCGAAGTTGTGATCACTCCTACTGATGTCCCCGGCGATTCACCTGAACACTACGTTGAAACAGCAAAGCGAATAGCCCGTGAAACACCAGGTGCGTTTTATGTTAACCAGTATCACAGTGCGCTCAATATCGACGCACACTATGAATCGACAGCGAAAGAGATCTGGGATCAAACTGGCGGCAACTTTGATGTGTTTGTTGCTGGAACAGGGACTGGCGGTACGGTATCGGGTGTTGGGCGCTTGATTAAAGAGAAAGCCTCCAAAATTCGAATTGTGGGGGTAGATCCGATCGGCTCTGTGCACTATCACTACTTCTACACTAAGACGATGCCTACTCCGCACGTCTACAAGGTAGAGGGCATTGGTGAGGATATTTTGTGCGGGGCGATGGATTTCTCAGTTGTAGATGAGATGCGCCAGGTGAATGACAAAGAGTCATTCCTGATGGCGCGTCGATTAGTGCGCGAGGAGGGACTTTTCTGTGGCGGATCTTCTGGATCAGTCGCGCACATCGCAGTTCAGATTGCTCGTGAGATCGGACCAGGAAAGACGGTTTTGGCTGTACTAACCGATTCCGGCTCAAGGTATATCACTAAGTTCCTTGCTGATTCCTGGATGAAGGATTTTGGATTCCTTGAACCAGCAGCAGATCTCGGCCTTGTTGAGGACATGCTCAGGGATGTTAAACGCCAACCGATAACGGCGCGCCCGGATGAATCTATAAGTTCAATAATCAGCCGCCTAAGGGATAACGGAATCTCACAGCTGCCGATCGTTGATCCCGATGGCAGACCACGCCAGATTGTGCATGAGATTGATCTCTTGCATGCATTACAGTCCGGAAAGGTGACCCTTGATTCACCGGCAAAGAGCGTCGCTCATGAGCTGGGAGGTTTGATCTATCCGAAAGCAAGAATTGAGGAGCTCTACCGAATCTTTGAGACGGATCGAGTGGCGGTTGTAGTCGATGCCAATGAGCTAGTAGGCATAATCTCAAAAATTGATCTGATTGATTATCTATCTAAGCGTAGTGCAAAAAACAGGGGGATCTAAAAATGAAATTCGGGACACTCGCAATTCATGCCGGTCAATCGCCAGATCCAACTACCGGCGCGATCATGACCCCTGTTTATCAGACCTCAACCTTTGTGCAGGAGAGTCCGGGCAGGACTAAGGGAAACTACGATTACGCCCGTTCTGCAAATCCTACACGCACTGCGTTGGAGGAGAATCTTGCAGCGCTAGAGGGGGGCAGATTCGGCATATGTTTTTCCTCCGGATGTGCTGCGATGGCGGCGATGCTACATACCTTGGCCTCAGGTGATCACGTTGTGGTATGTGATGACGTATACGGGGGCACCTTCAGGCTATTTGATAAGATCTTCGCGCAGCTCGGGATCGCTTACTCGATAGTTGATATGTGTAATATGGCGCAGACTAAGGCGGCCTTTACGCCGAAGACCAAATTAGTCTGGATTGAAACCCCGACTAATCCGATGCTCAAGATAATCGATATACGGGCCGTGGTTGCGATTGCAAAGCAGCACGGTGCGTTAACCCTGGTCGATAATACGTTTGCTACTCCCTATCTTCAAAGCCCACTAGAATTGGGCGCAGATGTTGCGTGTCACTCATCCACCAAGTATATCGGTGGGCATTCTGATGTAATCGGTGGAGTACTAGTTGTTAATGACCCAGCCCTTGCTGAGAAGCTGCACTATATTCAGAATGCTGTTGGCGGAGTCCCTGGTCCGTGGGATTGCTTCCTGTTACTTCGATCGACTAAAACCCTCCACGTACGGGTTAGAGAGCACTGTAAGAACGCTATGACGGTCGCAGTCTATCTTGAGAACCATCCGCGCATTGAGAAGGTCTATTATCCTGGCTTGCCATCCCATCCCCAGCATAAGTTAGCCGCTGCGCAGATGCGCGGCTTTGGTGGGATGATCTCGGTAGTAATTAAGGGCGGCCTTCCAGCAGCAACTCAGTTTCTAGAAAGGGTAAAACTTTTCTCGCTTGGAGAATCCTTAGGGGGCGTAGAGTCACTAATAGAACATCCCGCTATCATGACCCACGCAACAATACCTGCCGAACATCGAGAAAAGCTCGGAATAGTAGATGGATTAGTACGACTTTCAGTTGGGATCGAGGATGTGGATGACCTGGTAGGTGATCTTGATAGGGCGTTGGGGTGAGGAAAAGCTGCATTTATCTCAGACTAAACCAACTGTTAACTACATATGAAAATTTTAAGTAAGGTTCCGTCGGTTTATGTTACCTGCGCACTAATTCTGGCTCTGGTAGTTGTTTCAGCCAGCCCATTGTTCGCCGCTCCACCCTCCAAGCCAGGGGTTTCCCCTGACTTAACCAAGCCTATGTAATTACGGCTGAAATATTTTATCTGGCGTGAATTCTCCAATCAGTGTACACCCCTATCTGTATTAATAGGTTTAGGGTGGAAGAATAATGTACGCCATTTCACAAAATCAAACAGTACGCATAGCAAACATCACTAATGCTGACGATCGAGAGTACTACAGCGATATTCTTGTGCGGCATCACTATCTTGAGAGCTCTGAGCTAA
>Ga0163148_10003285_pt1 | contig 18004 bp, 18 predicted proteins | sample OliLakLV19MP7P2_FD_148606 | JGI IMG/M metagenome (GOLD analysis project Ga0163148, IMG submission 148606) | Freshwater microbial mat bacterial communities from Lake Vanda, McMurdo Dry Valleys, Antarctica- Oligotrophic Lake LV.19.MP7.P2 | ecosystem: Environmental > Aquatic > Freshwater > Lake >...
GAAATTGGTTTTGAAGGCATCAATAAATCACCGCGACACAAGTCCGGCATTGCAGTTCGCTTTCCGAGGATGCTGCGTTGGCGAAAAGATAAGCCGGTGGAAGAGGCCGATACCTTAGATAACCTCAACGCATTGTTAAGCAGCTATGGATAAGTCAATGATTATAGTTCCAACTTCAATTTTTTCCAAATGCTTCCCAATCTAAGCCTGTTTCAATTTGGTTGTGCCGCAGCCCCCGAATCTTTGTTGTGATTATTAACGTTGTTGCGCTCAAGTCAGCGCGATGATGTTGTGGGATTATTCTTTTCACCGCTTTGACCTTTTTGGATTTCACGCCCGGATAAAACTTCTGCAGTTGCCTTTAAAAAAGTAGATCAAAGGAATCTCTAAAAACCTTCTGTGGATGTCAGACTGAGCTTGTCGAAGTCGGTTTTCAAAGTCATAATCAAGAATTACGTTTCGAACTCCCGATAGCTATCGGGACAACGCGACAGAGTTTTAGAGATGACCTAAAGTAGTTAGTTGAACAAAATCATAAATATGAAAAATAGCCTTCTTGGAATTGCATTACTTTTACTTTGCCCGTCATTTTCTTTTGCCGACACCTATCCAAAAAATCCAAAGATCGATGTACTGAATTATATCTTCCGTATTTCACTATCGGATGCTACCGATGAAATTAAGTGTGAAGTAACGGTGGATGTGAAATATGTAGATGCGGGTGTTGAAATTCTTAGACTGGATTTAATTAACGCAACACCAGCATTGCAAAATAAAGGCATGCACGTGAGTGGGGTAGTTTTTAATGGAAAGTCGTTGAGCTATTCACATGATAATGATGAATTAAAAATTACGCCAATTTTTGGAAAGGAATTAAAGCCTACTATAAAAAGTACCAGAATCTGAATGCTACCACAGCCGATTTCAGAAAGGAAATGGAGCTGGCTTCGAGCATGGACTTACAGAATTTCTTCGATCAATGGCTTTATAAACCTGGTGCATTGAAACTAAATGCAACCTGGCAATACAATAAGAACAAGAAAGAGCTTAACCTTTCCTTGAATCAAACTCAGCAGGATGGAAGCTTGTTTAAGATGCCCATACAGGTTGCAATCTATTTACCGAACCAAAAACTGCCCCTGATAAAGACAATAGCGATCGTAGATAAAGCAACGGTAAGCATAATTTCGATTGATGCTGAACCTGAAAAAGTTGTTATCGATCCGGAGAGTTGGGTGTTGATGGACGCTACTATTTCGAAGAAATGAAAACAAGCGGGGTGATTTACCGCTCGAATTGGAGGTATTAAATCTCTACAACCCAAATAGTTTTACCCGTTTCAGCCGAAAGGCAAACGATGCGGTACTTGTTGGCAAAATAAAAATTCTTTTCATCCGCAGCGGTTGTTGTTGTTCGGTCTTCATAGGAAAATAGTTCACCCTTCAACTCGGATGAAATTTCGTAATTACGCTTCGTCCATAGCAAATCACCAGCAGAGCTGAACCCATGGAGCATAAAGTAATCGTGATTCAAATCTTCATAGCTTAATACGATAGCGATGCCTGATCGTGTTGTGCCTACTAATTGCGGTTGAAACAAATTTTCAGTTTTTGGTTCATATGAAGAGAAGGAAGCTCGGCCTTCTTTAAATAGCGACTGGCTTTCTGTCGGATTTTCTTTTCGTTCGATGGGGTCATAATAAAACTTTTTATCTTTTACTGTGCGTATCGCAAAAGCATTATCACCATAATCAAATTCCATGGAGAAAATTTTCTCGCCTTTCTCCTCAGCGTTCGATTTTATTTGACTTTCGGACAACACAGATTCTACTTTGCCAGTATTCAGATCGATGGCTTGGTAATTAATTCCACGCATCATTATTTTATTGCCAATGGCATAGAGTGGCTCAAGGCCTTCAAGCCTGAATAGTTCAGCACCTGTCTCTTTATTTAAAAAATAGGTTTTGTTGGTATAGATGGATTCCAACACATTATCAACAGGTCTTTCACGCACGGTTTCAACAAGCCCATGTGCAATAACTGTATTTTGGTGCACACTCAATGAAGTGGCGTAGCTCATATCCTCAACCTTGCTTTGAATAGTAAAAAACACAAAAAGCAGAATGGGAGCCAGGCCTGGCAACCAATAGAAACCTTTCAAACTTTTCTCAAGGCCATATTTAGTGGGGTGCTTCCGGAGTAGGTAAATCAGCAACAAGGAGCCGCCTGCGCACATGATAAATATGATTATATAGGCTAGGTTACTGTTAAAAAACATCATCATAGAGCAAAGTATTGATAATTCAAGCATTCTATTTACCAAAATTAATTTGATCCACCTACACGGTATTAGAAAAGTGCCCAACTATGTATTATAACATCCCCTATCTGCTTCATTCTTTAAACCCTTAGTAGTAGAGTTTTTTAGTAAATATTCTACCTGATGACATAGGGTTGACACTCGCCAACAGTATCTTGGCTTTTGAAATGAGAATCTATTGAGGTTAACGTTGGCTTACAGAATAAAGAATATGGAATTTGTAAAAAGTGAAAAGGTGAGTAAGCTGTTGGAGAATTATCCGCGCACCGCACAAGCAAAACTCAATCAGTTGCGTAAACTAATCGTGGCAACTGCGGAAGAAACCGAAGGCGTTGATAAGTTAGTTGAAACCACCAAGTGGGGCGAGCCAAGCTACCTTACCAAGACCGGAAGCACAATCCGTATGGATTGGAAAGCGAAGACACCCGATACCTATTACCTGTATTTCATTTGTTCAACCCAACTTGTAAACACATTCCGAATCATTTTTGGGGACGAGCTGGAGTTTGAAGGCGATCGGGCAATTGTTCTGGACTTGAAAGAGCCAATGCCATCAATCGCGCTGAAGCGATGTATAACCCTTGCACTCACGTACCAGAAAGTGAAACATTTACCGCTGTTGGACATCTGAGTTATTTTTGACTTAACATGATTGAAAAAAGTAATCCGATTTCAAGCATCGTCTTTCGCAGAGGACGATGCGAATAAGCTGTGAGAAAATTTTAGATGGAACTGACATTTAATAAATACTATTTTGCATTAGCCGTGCTGCTGGTTATCACCGAAGTTGATATTTTAGAATCTCATCGGCTGTGCACTATCTTATAGAGAGTAGTCCCCGGCAGCCTCGGGTTGATACGGTATATCAATAATTTGAAAATGACCCAGCCCCCCGGGGATTTTCCACGAAACTTGATTACCTTTTTGCTGGCCAATAAGCGCGATACCGATCAGGGAGAGTATAGAAATCTTGTTTTCCTGGCTATTTGCATTTTCAGGATAGGTGATGGTCAATTCTATTTCTTTTTGGCTCAGTAACTCTTGTAACCTTACGGTAGAATTTATGGTAATCACTGTTTTGGGTACATTATGTTGTGAGATGGTCTTTGCCGATTGCAACGTAATATAAAGTTCCTTTTCCATAACAGATAGTTTATCTATTGAAGGAACATAATTCATTCTTGCCAACAGGCGATGATAGTCAACCAACGTAATCAATGTATTCTTCATGGTATTTATTTTTCTCAATTTGTATGACACGATGTGTGCCAATTTTATGTGCCGCCTACACCAACAAAAACCATTATCGGCTTTACAAATACGAGTAAAAAACGTCCAGCCGGGTAAATATTACTCGGTGGTAAATGATATTGTTGCTCTGCGTTACTTAGCATCAGTCAATCTTAGTAGATTTGTTGGAGTGAAAAACCTTATTGCAGAAAAAAAACTTAAGGAACGGGTAAAGGAATTAAAATGCCTTTATACGATTTCTAAAATTGCTTCTGAAGAAGATCATGACTTAAATGCCATTCTTGCTAAGACACTAACCATTTTACCGCTAGCCATGCAATTTTCCACTTTAACAGAGGCTAGTATAGAAGTGCATAAAAATATTCAATGCACAGCTGGCTTTTCAAAATGTAAAGTCAAAATCACAGCTGGTTTGGTTGCAGGAAGAAAAAAATACGGAGTGATAAAAATTGGATACCGAACCTCTTCAAAGAAATCGAAGGTGAATTTATCATTTCTACCTGAGGAGAAAAGATTACTTAAAATGATTGCCCGGGCTTTAGTTCTTGTTATTAAACGCGCCACCATAGAGGATGACAAACAGAAGCTACAAATGCTACTTCAACACTCAGAAAGAATGGCCTTTGTGGGTGAATTATCTGCTGGTATTGCGCATGAATTAAATGAACCATTGGGAAGAATTCTTGGCTTTGCGCAACTTATTAATAAAGATGGCTTAACTACAGATCAACAACAAAGCGATATTGAGCGGATTATAAAAGCTTCGCTGTACGCGCGGGAAATAATTAAGAAGCTAATGCTTTTTTCGAGACAAATGCCACCGCGCGCAGTGCCGGTGGATGTTAACGAAAGCATCGAAGGTATTCTCTCCTTCATTACCGATATACGGTATCACAATAGCCAGATAAAATTCATTTCACAATTTGAACCCAACATGCCTAAAATTCTTGCTGACCCAGTTCAAATTAGTCAAGTAATAGTAAACATAATTACTAATGCTATTTATGCGATGGAGATGGGCGGAGACTTAACTATTTCCACACAAAAGAAGATGAATTATATCAAAATAGTTGTCAAAGACACTGGGCATGGTATGAGTCAGGAGATACAGAAGAAAATATTTGAACCATTTTTTACTACCAAATCAGTTGGGCATGGAACGGGGCTTGGCTTATCGGTGGTACATGGTATTGTAATGGATCATAACGGACGAATTGAAGTAAAAAGTGCGCCAGGTAAGGGCACTACAGTTGGCGTATTTTTCCCTATAGAGAATTAATCCCGAGATGTGATGAGTAGAAATGCGGAGGCCTTGATTTTAGTAGTAGATGATTCGGCCGAAACGGTTGAGTTAATAAAGAGAAACTTGGAATCAACTGGCTGTCGCGTGATTACCTCCGATAATGTCCAGTCTGCGATAAAACTATTGGAGGCCATGCCAGTAGACCTGGTGATTACCGATCTGAAAATGCCGGGCCAAAGTGGCCTTGCCCTCGTTCGGCATGTCTCAGAAAACTATAAGAAAACGGGTGTGTTAGTAGTAACAGGGTTTCCGTCCATACAAGGCGCGGTTGAGTCTATAAAAATTGGTGCAGAAGAATATTTAGTCAAGTCATTTACTGACAGTGAATTATTTGCGGCAGTGGATAGGGTGCTTGCAAAAAAGCCTCTCGCAAAAAAGAGAGAGCATAAAGAGAATGCAACTTTTGACATCATCGGCAATTCAGATGTGATGCAGAAGGTATTTAGAATCATCTCAAAGGTGAAAAGTACCAATGCCACCGTTTTAATTACGGGTGAGAGCGGTACAGGAAAAGAACTTGTTGCGCGTGCTATTCACTATGGTGGCATGGCCACCACCACTCCATTTGTACCCGTAAATTGTGGGGGAATACCGGATGCCTTGTTGGAAAGCGAAATGTTTGGGTTTGTAAAGGGTTCATTTACCGGAGCCACAGAGTCACGAGCAGGTTTTTTTCAAACGGCTGATGGTGGTACCATATTTCTTGACGAAATAAGTAACACAAGCTTATCAATGCAAGCCAAGCTGCTGCGAGTGCTTCAGGATAAGGAATTCTATATGATAGGATCCAAGAAGGCACAGAAAGTAAATGTCCGCATAGTGGCGGCTTCTAACACCGATCTTCTTCAACTGGTAAAAAAGGGACTATTCCGTGAGGACTTGTATTATCGGCTTAATATAATTTTAATCGAATTGCCTTCGTTGCACGAGCGCGGTGACGACATCGCTTTATTGGCAGAACATTTCAATCTGAAATACGCGCGCGAAAACCAAAAAGCCCCACTAAGGATTACGCCTAAAGCCATGCAAGCATTAAAAAGTTATCGCTGGCCCGGTAATGTTCGCGAGTTGCAAAACTACCTGCACCGAGCCGTGATTTTGTCTGATGATGACGTGCTTGATGTTCCGGATCTGCCCGAACCTTTTCGCTACTCAGCATCCCGCACAGGAAGCCGTGATCGGAAGTTAAAAGAAGTGGAGAAGGAGTATATTCAAATTGTACTTGCGGCAAATGAAAATAATCTCACCAAGGCATCTCAGATTCTGGGAGTTGACAGAAAAACTCTACGATCAAAAATCAGGGATTAATAGTGATTCAAAAAGTACCGATGGGTAATTACTACTCAGGCTTCAATTTCATAAACCAATACTAGAGCACAGAAAGTCGGCTTTTACTTGGTATGGATGTTGTCAATTGTAGGCCAAACAGTTTCGTCATGCCAACGCCTAATTTTCGGAAATCAGACCATTACCTAATAGAATTTTATAAGGTTGAGCTATCAGGCATTTGCACATGCGGCTATTTAGACAATTGTCGGCTTCAAATTTTTGAAAAAGGGGTCATCGAATGTAAGATTTTTGAGCATGAACCCGAGCGATATGCGAGCATGGTAAGTAACACCCAAAAACCAGAAGGCACTTCATCGCCTGCTAGCCTTAAGGGAATTTGCATGAATTGCGATCTGATCTCAATTTGCAAACTACCCAAAGCACCTGCTGGTGTTTGGCATTGTGAAGAGTATGTGTAAAAGGCTTTTACGATACCGCACGATTTTTTTTGGTCTTTTACCCACTAAAAAAGAATCAAAAATTCTTAAACAAGGTAGATGGAAAGAGTTTAACAAAAATGCGATTCTCATTGCCGAAGGCCAGTACATAAATGGCAAGAAGGAGGGAAGCTGGAAAGAGTATTTTGACAGTGGCGAGCTGATGATAGAAGAGGACTTTGTTGACGGAATCCCCTGTGGTCAATTTGTATCTTATCACAGAAACGGGTACGCACTGAGTGAAGGACAGTTCTGCAAAGGTCTTAGAAGCGGTGAGTTTAAAATTTATAACGCAAGTGGTGGGCACATAAAATCACTATTTTTTGAATGTAATAATCTCATTCAGGAAATAGAGTATAAAAAAATTAACTACTTAGTGGGCGTATAAAACAAATGCTTTTAATACATACTTATGTTCCGAAAACACACGACATGGAATAAAGTCAAAGCCATCTTGGTTCTAACAATTATTTTCCTAATGATTTTAGCTACCAATAGTATGGACAATAGTCATTTCGATATGGTTAAAAGATCCTTTGAGTCAATTTATAAAGATCGGGTAGTTGTCCATGATTACATTTTTCAAATCTACCGCCTGGTAGAAAGTAAAAAAGCCTATATCAATAGTATGAAACCGAATGGTGATATGGAATTTGCCGATCATTCGTATGATACAATTAATAAAATACTTGATAAGTATGCTAAAACAAAATTTTCTGTTAGTGAGAATATGCGCTTTAACTCCCTCAAAATTGAGCTGAACAATATGAGAACATTGGAGGATAAGCTTTCAAGTAAAACCGATATAGCCAAGAGAGAAAAAATTATAACGGACATAAATAATCATGTGTCGACTATCGAAAGTAACTTACAGTTACTTTCGGAAATTCAAGTAGATGAGTCCAAAAGTCTGTTTGACAATTCCAACAGGTTAATTGAAAGCAGCTATCTGATGTCACGAATAGAGATAGGTTTTTTGATTGCCATCGGTTCTATCATTATCATAATAATCATGGTCAAACCATCAACTTGAATTTACTCCGTCAGTAGCTTTACATTTTCTATAACTGTATTTTCAGTATTAAATAGGTATTTATTGAACAACCATCTACTTGCTTAACCTAATATCCTACTTGCACGAACGGCTAACAGTCCTTTGCATATCGGTGGATGCTCGCTTGCACACTTAGCAATGCTGTTATATTGGAGGTGGTCGAAACCTTAGAAAAATGTTTTAATGGGGGAGTACTAATACTTTTTGGAAAAGGACTTCATATTGAGTAAAATTTGAGAGGGCAGCAATTTCAGATTAAAAATACTTTTCCAAGCGGTATTTCACACTTTAAAAGTTAGTTTTAGGATTATAGCTTTAACCATGGCAAGAATCTTTATTACGGGCTCAACAGATGGCCTTGGTCAGTTGGCCGCTAAGCAATTAGTGCAAGAAGGGCATCAGGTTGTGTTGCATGCGCGCAACAAAGCCCGCGGGCAAGAGGCGCTAAAAAAAATACCCGGTGCCGAGGCAATAGTCTCCGCAGACTTATCAAACATCGATGAGACCAAACAACTAGCTAATGATGTAAATGCGTTGGGAAGTTTCGATGCGGTGATTCACAATGCGGGTGTGTATCGCGCCAGCGGAGAAGTGACTGTTAACGTCAATACATTAGCTCCATACATTTTAACCAGTTTAATTACTCCACCCAAGCGCTTGATCTATTTGAGTTCGGGATTGCACAGTGGGGGGCAAGCTAGGTTGCCACAACTAGAAACAGATCCTGATAAAATCAGCTATTCCGATTCGAAGCTGCACGTACTTTTACTAAGCATGGCAGTCGCACGGTTATGGCCAACGGTTTACAGCAACGGGGTTAACCCGGGTTGGGTGCCAACAAAAATGGGTGGTGCCGGTGCCACTGATGATTTGGATGCAGGATATCAAACGCAATGTTGGTTAGCTACCAGTGACGATGCAAAAGCGAAAGTGAGTAGTAAGTATTTTTTCCATCAACAACAAAACCATTTTAATCCCACCGCTGCCGATGAAGTGCTGCAAGATAAATTTCTTGCACTCTGCGAGAAGATTACCGGTGTGCGGCTTGCGTTGGGTGATTAGTGGGTATCGCATCGTCCTCTGCGAGAGACGATGCTTCACAGGGATGTTGGTTAGCTACCAGTGACGATGCAAAAGCGAAAGTAAGTAGAAAGTATTTGTTCCATCAACAACAAAATCATTTTAATCCCACCGCTGCCGATGAAACAGTGCAAGATAAATTTCTAGCATTCTGTGAGAAGATTATCGGTGTGAAGTTTCCGTTGGGTGATTAGAGGGCGCATAGCATCGTCCTCTACGAAAGACGATGCTTGGCAGAAGCTTTGAAAGCTTGAACCTTAGCTATGTTACTGCTTATTTGAAGTTTTATCTTTCCCGAGGCTAATTTTGTAATTATCGGGTGTGCCGGTAACTTTTAGGTTGAGGTAGCGTATTCGTTTCGACTCATCTTTATATTGGATCGCGTCTTCCGTTTCAGCGTCAACTTCAGTCTTTTGGGTAAATAATTTTTGCATACCGGTTTGAGTTACCAATTTTAGCGGTACACGTAAATAGTACTCCATGGTCATGTCTGTGTTTTGTTTTCCTGAAACCTCAATGAATCCAAGTGAAGAGTTGATGACCATGTTGGGAATGGAGATAACTCCCTTGGCGAGATCGATGTGATTGCGAAGTGTATCAAAGCGAACTTTCTTGAGATTTTTATCTCGGAAAAAATCTGACAGCGCCTCAAAAGCTGGATAATTATCAAGTCTCCCGTCTATAACGTTCAAGTCTATATGAATTTCTGAATCATCGACAATCGGGATCATGTCTGCATGCATTCGAATTTTACCCGTAACTGTTCCACTGATTTTCCCGTGAATATTTTCAGAAACCAAATGATCCTGCCCAAAATTTTCAAATTTGAAAAGCAGTTTATCTAAATCCAGATTATCGAAGGTAAGTTCAGGACTGAAATAGATTTTCGATTTGTCGGCTCCGTTAAAATACCCCGCCAAGCCCACGCGTCCTCCGGCTGCCAAAAGCGATAATGTATCGATATATAAAAAGTGATTTTTTTGGATGCGCGCATTGGTAATAAAATCGTTAATCGAATAACGATGGTAGTTAAGTTGCTTTATATAAAATTGAATATTCATATCCGTAAAGGGTAATTCAAAAATATTGAATCCCGCTTCGTGTTCCTGTGGTGTGGGCACTTTAGTAGGCGGGGGTGGGGTGTAATTAAACAACTCGTCAAAATCGAGACGTTTAGCATTCACGCTAATAAAATTATCACGCTTTCGGATCGCGTCATCTTTACCAAGGTAATAATGGAGACTAGTCGTAAATTCGCTATTTCCAATTTTTCCACTTAGATCTTCTACCATAATGTGGTCATCTTCATAACGAAACCGACCGTTAAATTTCTCGAGACGTAGGGGGTGAATTTTCATTTTTGATTCGAGCTTATCAAGCTGCAAATCGGCCGACTTCAATCCCTTATCAAAATAAAGGTTCGCGAATCCATGAACTTTTAAGTTTGAAAATTCTTCATGGCGGTAATCTTCAGGCACATAGTTTTCGCCACCATACGAAAATAAATCGTCCAATTGTAGTAATGAAGAAGACAAATTGAATTCAATTTTGGTATCGCCCAACGGTTGTTGATTAAACCATAAATTGTAGTTATTGAGTTTGCCAGAGAAGTGGAAATCGCTTTGGTCAATCATGCCTGTGAAGTCGATAACCCTAAACTGATTTTTGTCAACGTACACATCCGCGTGGAAGTTGTGAAGTGTGTGTGGATAATTTTTGAGATTCGCATACAAGTCTTCAATAAAAAATTCGCCAACAGGAATATTAGGCGACTCCGTAAAGGATTGGGCGGAGCTGTTGAATTTAAACTTCATTCTAAAATTGCGTACTTGCTCATTGAAAGGCTTACTCTTTATCGTATCGCCCGATGTTAGTTGATAGAAATCTAAGAGGTTGGATTCCAAAAATAAATTGACGCTTACCGGATCGGCAGTATGGTGAAGAATAGCAGGTAAATCGCTTATGCTGCCGCGCAAACGAATGTCAGAATCACCAACCTTAAAATCAAATTGATCGAGCGTAGCTTGATGCCCGTCCATACTCGCTTTGATCATTACATTTTGTACCGGCAAATGGAATGCTGGCATCCGGAAGCTGAGGTTCTTAACCTCTAATTCAGTAAAGTAAGATTCATTTACTTTTTCTATGCTCTTCTCCGGTTGTGTTAAGTCTACAATATCATGGAAATTCATTGTGAGCGCGACACTTCCTTTCAGGTCTTGTAGCTCAGTAAGATTTAAAAAATTGGCAAGAAAGTCGAGTTCAAATTCCGACCGGATCTTTAAATCAATTTCAGGAGATTGAAAGTTTCGAACATGTAAGCTGCCACTAAAGATACCCACATCCGGTTTTGCAGAAACATCTTCCAGCGAAAATTCCATTGTGGAGGCATTGCGTTGGCTGCCATTTGTAAAATGGCCTTTAAAGAATAATTCATCTAATTTTTTATGTGAAACCCTATTATCGAAGAAAGCTTGTTCGCATCCAAAATCAGCATCAATTGTTGGATTATGCCCGTTAATCGATTTACCTTTAACGGTAGTTCTAAAATACACTTCACCACCATTTTCGTAGCGCTGAAGGAGAGGCGTTAATTCTTCTGGAGCGAAAGCCAGGAATAGATCGAAGTTAGGTTTCTCACCCTCTAATTGAATATCCAACTCCATATCATTATCGATATCGACACTACCCTTCATGCGGAATAGCGCGCGCTCTACTGCTAGCACTGAAGGCTGAATAACTAAAAGTTGTTCGTCTGATTTGTAATCGAGCTGGGTCTTCACGTCAAAATGTTTGTTCTTAATAAACGTGGTGTCATCTTCAACGACTATACTCAGTTTGAATTTACTTTCAAGCGCCACCATAACGTGGTTGGGGCTTGATTTAAATTTGAATTGTGCTTCCTTGACAAAGAAATCTAATAACACATTATTCTCTTCATTTAATTTGATCAAATCAATATTGGTCAACTGAATGCTGCTGAGATTGAGATTAAATTCGGTGTTGATGCTTTCAATTTGCTTCCTACTTGTAAGTGCATTAGTAATATTGAAACTGCCGTCTTTATGTTGTACTAACTTGACAAAACCATTCTTGATTTTTAGAGATTGAATTTTGGGCGCAGCCAGAAACAAATCCCAAATATTAAACCCCAGATACATATCTTCGACATTCAATAGTTGGCTTCCGGTCTTCAATTTATCAGGATAGATTTTTACACCCTCTAGATCAATGGAGACATACGGAAAACTTTCAAAAGGTGAAATACGGCTTTCTTCAATCACCACTGCACCTTCAAAATCTTCATTTACAGTGTCGATTAATTCCTGAACAATGGTGTCTTGGTTCCAATAGAGGACAGCCAAAAAAACAGAGAAGATTAGCACCGGGGTAGTGACTAACCAAAAGATAAATTTCTTCCAGTAATTCTTATTCATGGTAACTTAAAAAGCATTACGATATTAGTAAAAATAACTAAACGGCTGAAAGCAATCCGGGATATGGAAAAATAATTCTTTCCTCAAATCTTTAATGGGTTCAACGAAATTCGTATTTGCAGTCGGTCTTCTTAAATCACAATTAGTGTGAGCGGGGTAATTACTCTTGCAGACGCGACCAGATAAATTTCTTGTAGCATCTGTGAACAGATTGGGAGTTCGATTTCCACTGAGGTGAGCGAAAAGTGGTAAGCATTTGCCCGAATTACCAGAGCAGACCGCCTTAACTAAAATCGAAACTCATAAGCCACCTGTCCGATAAATGTTCTAGCTAATCCATCTGGATTTGTTTTACGCTGCAGCATTCGGGTAGAAGTTAGAACCTTTATGCTGTGTTTCACATCGAAGCGATACCGAAAGCCAGTAACCAAATTGCTAGCAAGGCCTGCGGATCCTTTAACATAGACATAATTGTGTTCATTCTGCAGCGCCCTATCCGGTTGGAGGCGGTACAAATTGAGAACCCCGGCATACAGGTTGAATCGAGAAAATCTAAAATTTCTTTCAATGCGAAACATGAGATCATCGCCTGATAGCAAGCCATTTGATGGCGCGTATTGAAGGGCGATATCATACATGGGACTATCTTGCCAAGCTGCGTGATGAAATCCACTTGAGACGTGAAAGATGGGTCTGCGATAGGCGGCCGCCACGGTCCATTTGCGATTGATCATTGAAACACCAAATACGATATCATCAGTGGGGATGCTCGTTTGTTGGTAAAGTGGCATCGTTGCGCCTTCATCCGACTTGAATTGCTGCTGCGCTCTGTTGTAAATTTTGGCGCCAGCCGTAACTAAAATATGGTACTTGGGCTTTTGTATAGTTAGGTGCGAGAAGTTGAAAAAGAAATCTCCCCAGCCGGTGGTTGAAGGCATGTTTCCAGTGATGTGAGTATAGGCGGGCAGGCGTACGTGCAAATTTGTTTTCTTGAAAAAACTAACAACAACATCTGCAAAGGAAGAATAGATATTATCACCTTGCTCTGTGCGGCCGTAGTGTTGTGTAAACTCTATGGAATGAACCCGAACTTTAATTTTAGTCGCAATTATTGGGTCGGGTTTTAATGCCCCCATGGTACAAAATCCGGAATCGCTACAACCTTGACCAAGTGCAGTTTGATAGCTAAGGAGCAGCAGAAGAACCAGCAATCTCATTGTCATAACGTGTGTTTTGACAGTGAAATAAATTACACACGGCCGCAAAATCAAGCTGCATACTTGAAAACCGGAGTCAGCGGGTTCTTCTTAGGGATGAACCGTTGGAAAGTCGCAGCTCAACTGTCGCATCGGCCGCTTCGAGAGAAGATGCTTGACAGGAGATTTATAGATTATAATTACTCTTGTTCAGAGTATGTCGCGTCATTATCTTCTTAAAAGATAGTTAAGGGCGCCCGTAGACCACAATGCCCATAAAACTAATATGGGCTGGAAAAATAATCGGATAAGCCTGGCTTGGTCAGTGTCTAATCCAAAAGCATTTGTATGATTTATGTATTGAGCAATATTGCCCGGGAAAATTAAAATATAGAACACTGCGAGTGCAATGCCGACTTTAATTCTTTCTTTCTTCCAAAAGATAATTGCCAATCCAAATGCTAATTCAACCAAACCGGATAAAATAACGACCAGATCTTTACTTATGGGTATCCAGTTTGGAACCTGGGCTTGAAATTCTGATCGTGAAAAAGTGAGATGCCCGATGGCAGCGAGCACCATGAATAAACCAAGAATAATTCTTAAGATGTGTTGAAGAGTGTTAGGTGAGTTGGTTTGTTTCATTTCATAATGAGAGTTTACTAACTCAATTTAAATTTGGACAAAGAATTTTTGCTGTGTTAAGGCAAATCGATTCAATTCAATGAAAATTCAACTAGTTATAAGGGAAAGGTTGTAAAGACTTGCCCTAGTGGAGGATAAAAAAAAGGACTGCAAAGTGCAGCCCCGTTAATAAAATCTTGATCGATCAGTTAGAAGTTAGACAACCTGAAAGTAACAGGTAGGCTGTACGCAACACTCACCGCCTTTCCGTGCTGTTTTCCAGCTACCCAAGTTGGCATTGACTTAACCACACGGATTGATTCTTCTTTTAAGTTTTGATCTTCATCGCCAACAAAATCGGTAGCATTTACTTGTCTTACAGCACCTTTTTCATCTACAATAAAATCTACAAACACAGTTCCTTCAATACCGTTATCCTGAGCTTGTTGCGGATAAACAATATTGTCATTCAGGTATTTCATCATAGCTTCATCACCTCCGGAAAAAGAGGGATCTATTTCTGACCTGTAATAAATAGTTTTGCCCGTTGCATCTTTGTAGCTTGGATTAGCCTTAGCTTTTTCAATTGCCTCCAATCGTCTTTGTTCAGTCTTTTCAATTCGGGCTTGATCTATTTTGGCCCACTTGGTTCTTGCGCTTTCTTTTTTACCATCTGTTTCTTTTTCTGCGGATGTAGTTTCGTACTGCATAGCGCTTTCATTTTCATTTGATTTTGATCCGCACGCTTGCCACACAACAAGCGCAAATGCGAAAGCAATAATCTTAATAGTGGTTCTCATAGTTTTTGGTTATTAAATGTAATTGACTTGAGTACAAAACCATGCCAGAAAAGGTATTGGCTAAGCATCGCGTTCAACCAAAATAATCGGCACTTTACGTTCATCGATTGGGCAGCTTGGCGTGATAATCTCTTTTATGTGGAGATAATGCCTCAGAGATTTTATTCGACAGAAAAATAAACCCTATTATTTATTATATTTAACAGCCACCTCTTGTTGTTAAAGTGGCCGTAATCGGAAATCTATTAAGAGTATTCTCCAGCCCGAACTTTTACATTGGAGATAATGATTGGTATTTAAAGTTCAACGAGATATGCTTTTTTGCGTGTGGCATCAGTTAGCGCGGTAGGTACTTTTCTGGATTAGGGATTAGAGAAAGAGCTGCTGGTACCGTTCCGCGAGCAACGACAGAAAATGGAAGAAGGCCGGTGGTATATTGTTTACCTCGAGTTGGATAAAGACAGAGATCGTTTATAGGCTACCAATAAAATTGAGAAGCGGCTTAAGAATGTTGAACTCACAGTAGTGGTAGGGGATGAGGTTGACCTGATGATCATGAAAAAGACCGACCTCGGTTTTTCGGTTATTGTAAATCAGCAACGCGAAGGATTGATCTTTGAAAGTGACATCATCACCAAGTTTAACATTGGCGATAAGGTAAAGGGATATTTAAAGCAGATTCGGGATGATAACAAATTGGATGTCTCGTTGCAACGGATAGGATTTGAAAACCTCAACGATCCAAATTGTGAAATGATTCTCGCCAAACTTCAGGTAAGGATTTTTACCGCTAGGTGATAAGAGTACGCCCGAAGAAATTTAGGAGACTATAAAGATCAGTAAGAAGACCTACAAAAAAGCCATTGGTACATTCTACTAACAACGTAAAATTATTCTTCAGCCTGATGGAATTAAACTCGTTTGAGTTATTGAAGCGTTTCGCGTACTGAAACTTTGGCAAAGACAGGCCTATCGAATTTGATTGAAAGTTTTTTAGCGTTGCCTTTCAATTTACAAGTGGAAAAGTGAAGAACCAGTGAAAGCCCAAATGAAAATATTTATACTGGGAAGAATCCGTAATAAAGCCAGACTGATTTTGTCAGTCTGGCTAATCAGAATTCCAATTCAATAAAAGCGCCTCTCTATTTGGTTCCGGCATTGGTCTTCAAACCCCAAAGTTCTACACGAGCCTTTTTGTTGTCAGCATTCGGTAATGTCTTGTAAACAAATACGATCTTACTAAGGTCGCGTTCACCCCCATTCAGGTCGATGACACGGCTATACCCTTCATCCTTCTTATTAAAGATGATAGTCACGTTTTGGTTTTCACCCGACTCGTAAACAACCTCTGCCGACTGCAGATTAATAGCCTGATCCTCTACTTTAAATTTAATAGAAGCAAATCTGTCAGCACCTAAAACCACAACTTCATCTGTCTCTTTGGTGAGATCCACAGTGGTTTCTCCAATCTTGTGCCATCCTGTCTTGTCACTAAGAATCACCTTAGGGATTTGCCCAATGGCAACTCCCGACATGCCTACGCATGCAAACACTACAATCATTGCAAACTTTTTCATTGTCTTTTTGTTTAATTTTTTGTTTGATTTATAATATATTCTGGCCGCATAAGAAAGAAACATGCCGCGAAGAATTCCTTGATTTAGCAGCTTCCTGAAGGTATGTCTGTAGCTGAAACTCCTCATTTAGGGATAGCGTGTGTGAAATTGGGGCAACCTTTAGTTCAAGTCTGGCTGAAAAAAGAAAGTACCATCTCACCGGAGTTAATGGTACTTCTTTTTTTAGGGTTAAGTTTTAGAACCTGCTCTAGGTTTTTCTATCCAACAACTTTTCTTATCTAACCAACCTGTGATATATGTAAAAATGAAACTTCATGTGTAACAATTCAAAAATAGCTCACTGCTAATTTTATACTCGTCCCCAACAAAATTAGTTGTCGTGAAAACTCCTATTCGCCTCTTGCTATTTTGCTTATTTGAATGTATCGGCTCCATTTTTTTTCTCAAACGGCCGGTAAATCTGTGGTTATTGGATCCATGATTAGTAAGCCTAATGCCATTTTGATTTTAAATCCTCCTGATGAAAACCAGATTCGCGCACATCGAAATCAAGACAGGGACTGTGTAATCGCCATGACTTTGTGTAGAGTTTTTACCCCATCATACAAATCAGCTTTAACTTTTAAGAGGTATTTATATCGAAAAAAATTGGAACGAATTTTTCAATTGACCATTGGCAGAAAATATTATGGCTTAATCCCCTGACTTGTTACCTCATCGAATTTTGCTAGTGTACTGTAAACAGCATTTCAAAAACTGATTTAGTTGATTATGAAAAATTTTAGTCCCCTTTTTATTTTTTCATTGTTGGTATTTAGCGGATTTACTGGTTACTCTCAAAAAAAATCAGCCGTTGTGGGTGACCTGATTAACCGCCCAAACGCCATACTCATTCTAAATCCCCCGAATGCCGATCAGGGTTTTTTGCTTCCACAGCTTAGCACGGCTAATCGACTTTCTATTCTCCCAACTTCACCAGTTGATGATGGCCTTTTGGTATTTGATATCACTCAACAATCATTCTATTACTGGAGCAACAATTCTTGGATAAAGGGTTTAGGAACTAGCTCTTTAGACCAGACGTTGGCATATAACTCAGCAACTCAAAAACTTACTATTTCTGGTTCCGGTGGTAACGTGGTGGACTTGATTTCACTAAAAGAAATACCCTCTCAAATTGGGCAGTCTGGTAGATACATTACTACTGATGGTACAACACTTTCGTGGGCTACCATCTCTGGTTTAGGGGATATTACTGGAATTATTACTAATACTGGATCGGGTCTGTTGGGTGGAGTTTCCTCGGGCGATGTAACACTTGCTGTTAACACAGACAATACCACCATTTCAATCAACGGCTTAAATCAATTACAACTTACTGATGCCGCTGTTTCTACTGCCAAAGTATTACCCGGAACAGTGAATACGGTATTATCTACCAATGGGGCAGGTGTTGTGAATTGGATTCCGGCACCTGTGAATACCGATAACCAAGATCTAACACTTATCGGCAATACCTTAAGTCTTACCAACGATGTAACCCCTGTTAATTTAATAGCTGCAGGTGAAGTGATTGGTGATCTTGACAATCTCACGA
>Ga0163148_10003290_pt1 | contig 17991 bp, 15 predicted proteins | sample OliLakLV19MP7P2_FD_148606 | JGI IMG/M metagenome (GOLD analysis project Ga0163148, IMG submission 148606) | Freshwater microbial mat bacterial communities from Lake Vanda, McMurdo Dry Valleys, Antarctica- Oligotrophic Lake LV.19.MP7.P2 | ecosystem: Environmental > Aquatic > Freshwater > Lake >...
GCAGAGGCACTGCTGAGAAACCAGCACTTGAAATCCCTTCAGTTGGCGCAATGCGAGCTCTCGGATGATCAAGTCGCGTGCATTGCGCGTGGCCTGGAAGGTCACCCCTCATTGGAAATTCTAAACTTGGCTGGGAACAAATGTCGCAGGAAAGGGTTGATTGCTCTGGCAACAGCTCTCTCAACCGTCAGGCGACGCCCTGACGAAGCATCTGTCAATCCTTCCCTTCCGTTTTTAAAAATAAATCTATCCAATCAGCACATGGGCAGGACCAGTCAAAAATTAATCGATCCATCTGTCATGCAAGTCTGGCATGAATCTACTGGCTTCCTGGACCGGCTTGGCTCTCTCGATCTTTCTGCGAACTGCCTGGATGATCACGACCTCAACATTGTCGGTTCGGCGTTGTTTCATCGTCGGCTACCAGAGGAGGACCAACACCACTATGTTTCAGCGATCCAAGATCTGAAGTTGTCCAATAACAAATTTACCGATGATGGGATGGACTGCCTTGGAGATGCCATCAGCAAATACCAACCTTGTGGCGCTACAAGCCGGGGATGGAGGACCCTTGACCTGACACAAAATAAATCGCTATCTGAAGTTGCTCTTGCAAAGCTTGCAGATGCTATCAAAGACAATTTTTATTTGGAAGAAATTCTTATAGATGGCGGAAATGTCCCCCCGGCTACATTAGCGTTAGACTCGGCGGTGGACAAGATTCGGTTTTATTCCATATTAAATCGAGGGGGGAGAAGGGCATTGTCTTACTCGGCTTCAATATTGCCTTTGTCTCTATGGCCATTTATTTTGGCAAGAATCAACCGCATTGGTTGGAGCGAGGGAAGTGCCGCTAAAATCAATGTCTTGTATCATATGATCTCTCAAGGATCTATTCTCCACAATCATCACCGATAACGAATCGGGCCCGCAAGTGTAGCCATGTCAACAATACTTTTTGATGAACGCCATACATAATATTGCAGCCTATCTGTAGTTGGTAGGCACGTTTAAATTGAAGTACCGTCCTTTGATTGATGGACTGGACTGCATCCACGAAACAACAATCCTCTAGCTAGCCACGCGTCAGCAACTCTTAGTGTGTAGGAATGCAATGTACGAGGGCCGTCTGAAGGAGAAAGTGCATACTTCAGGAATGAACATGTTGATGAAAGAATGTATGGTTCTGTTTTCTATTAATATCCTAAAAGTGAACTGATTTGGTCAACCCCCTCCCGGGCAGATTGCTGGAAGTTTCCTTCTGGAAGTGTTGCTACATACTGTTTTTGATGGATCCACATTTGAATAATCCACTTTTCATCGTGTGCTATTTCCCCCTTGTGGAGTGTTCGCTCGTCATGTTTGCCGTCCTGGAAGGCCGGGAAGAATAATGCGGCTCGTCCAAGTTTAGGTTTTATAGCCAGCATTTCATCTGTGCTGCCATCTTGAAGATCTCGAAAGACCGTACCTCCTCCCGTCCCCACGTCATTTAAATATACCAACAAAGTGGCCAACCGCTGACCACCATTTTTGAGCTGATTGATGGGCACTTCATCATAATGCCACGAAAATACCTCGCCGGTTTTGTATCGAACAATTTGGGGTTCCTCCATTTGGTCTAATGTAGGAATGCCAACCACATGCAGAGCTTTGGCCAGTAAAGTTGGCACTTGGGAATAGTAGCAGAACCAAGATGTTGAAGTTCTCTTGGATTGGGACAGAGCTGAAAAGGTAGCCGACTGGACTTGAACGGGAGTCTTTTTATTGGGATTGATCTGCCGTTGTGAATTCTGTTCTTCCGCTTCTAACGCAATCGTTTTGACATGCTCACACTCTTCCGTCGTAAAGAAGTTATCAATAGCTAAAATAGGGGGTGAACGATGTAAAAGATGCAATTTCATCGGATCCCTACCAGCTTTAGGCTGCTTTTCTGTACAATCATGATTGAATCGAGTCTCAAGCGCTTTCAGCTGAATGTGATCTCGCAGTGCATCCTGAATATCTGACAATGTAATATCTTCTTTTTCATTGTTGACTGGAATTAGCTCTGTCCCGGGTGGCATTGGCGGGAAAATATCGTCTTCGGTTGGCGGGGGCAGCCCCCATTTGTCGAGTATTGGCCCAGTGGCACCGTTGCCGTTTTGGTTGTCACTATTCTTGTTCTGTATTTGTACTTCTGACAGAATGCTTGGCCGTTTCGAGTTTTTTCCTTTTGCTCTCTTGTCGGGTTTGCTCTTGGCTGAAAAGCCGCCTCCACCGCCTCCTTTACCAAATCCTCCACTGCTCGGAGCGGCAGCCTGTACTAGTACAGGGGCAACGCTTCTATCATCACCTGAGTGGACAGAGATGACAAAGGCGGAAGACGCACGGGGGGAGAAAGCCGCAACCAGGAAACATGCAGTGGACCATTTTCTGGCCTGTAGTATTGTCATGGTTGTAGAAAAGCTGCGTTGCTGCTGCATAGAAAATATAGAAGGAAGTAGTTGGTAATAATTTGGTTTGTGTCCTGAAGCAAGCATGTATTTGATTGTTGTGGTGCTTCTTTGATAATAACACACGAACATCGCACTCACTAACTTGACTAAACTTGACTGGATAATTTGGATCTTTCTGGTGTATCGAAGACCCACCCGGGCACACAGTTAGTTCCGTAGGGAACACAGACAGCTACTAGCTAGCTAGCTAGCTGGACTTCTACTAGTCTACTACTACTCTAGTAGCATTGTTGGCAAAATGAGACCCTGGTATCATTGACAGGGGTAGCAGCCCCTCTTAGGCTGTACCAGGACTTTGTACCAGAGATTGAATGGCTATGGACATAACCCCAAATCAACCACTTCATGTGGTTAGCTTTTGTGATAGGGCTAGAGAGTAGGAAATCTGCCGTTGGATGCTACACACAGTCGCACTTTTACGTGTGCTAATGAGGCGTTGGAATTAAGAGCAGCATGTGCATAATGAGACCTGCACTCGTTTCTATAATTAACAAATGGTTTGGACCCAGTTTAACATTTACTTATGGATAATCTATTTTTGTTTTTGTCGTGTTGTTATCATCGGGTAAATAAAACGGCCAAAACTCAGCCCGAACACTCTTCTTATCGGTGTTTGTGCCAGACTACGGCTTCTACAGCACGACCACAGCGTTTTTCATACAAGGTACAATCTTAAGGATAAGTACCCGCCGTGGATACTAATTGGTAGCTTCGTGTGATAATAGATCTAGTCACAAATGGCGCACATGGTAGCTTTGAACAGTTACTGAAGTTATGGAGAAAATAAACCAGACGGGAGTTGTAGAACGGGACACATGTGTCACACAGCAACACTTAGTTGATAATGTTGTGCACGAGCTACCATTTTTAAACACTACATAATAAAAAAATTCTTTGGGGGGTAATAACAATGAATACACTACACGGTTGACCACTGGTTCGCCATTATTATACCACTAGGTAGTACCCACCATTCATTCGTCTGGAGCCAGCAAATATCTCGGAGCAAAACATCCAAAACTTGTCGCTACGCCAAGAGACAGCTTACTTGGTGTTTGTGTAGCACGCAAGATCAACAAGGCGGTTACTGTAGCCCCATTCGTTACTAAAAAGATTTGTTGGAAGGACATTTTCAGGTGAGACTTGAGAAAGTGTAGTGCGGGAGGGAGAAAGAATTCAAGGGTCGAAATGTACTTACTCTGCAGGGAAAGTGGGTTGAGCGGAGGCAAAGAAAAAGAAGAAAAAAAACACATTTTGTGTAATTAGAAGATGGGAAATTATGGCAAAACAGAGCTGGACATCTACAACAAACATCTCCCACCAACGAGGAAAGCATCATTTTGGTGTACTCACCATACCAGGAGATGACCTTGTGGAAATGATCATTGAGGGCAATTCCTGCAGATGCATCCACAATAGAACTGCGAGGATCATGGACGAAATCCTGAGAGACAACCGCATCTTCGGTGTATCCGAGGATTCCCTTCATGGATCCTTCGGAGGCCTTCTTGAGGGCAGCCTTCATGGCGTCAGCAGTGGCAGGCTTTTCAAGGCGGACAGTGAGATCCACCATGGACACATCAGCAGTTGGGACACGGACAGCCATTCCTGTGAGCTTTCCATTGAGGGCAGGGTAGACCTTTCCAACAGCCTTGGCAGCACCAGTACTGGAGGGGATGCAGTTGTTCACGGAACAACGTCCAGCACGCCAGTCCTTTCCTCCCTTGGAAGGTCCGTCCACGACCATTTGAGTGGCTGTGGCGGCGTGGATGGTGGTCATGAGACCCTCAACAATTCCAAATTCTTCGTGAATGACCTTGGCGAGAGGGGCCAAGCAGTTGGTAGTACAAGAGGCATTGGAAAAGACGGTGGCTCCGGCATACTCCGTGTGGTTGACACCCATCACATACATGGGGGCATCCGCAGAAGGAGCGGAGATGATGACGCGCTTGCATCCTCCCTTGAGGTGAAGCCCTCCTTTTTCAATGGTGGTGAAAATACCGGTAGATTCGCACACGATGTCAGCTCCAGAAGCTCCCCAGCCGATGGAAGCGGGGTCGCGTTCCGAGTAAAACCTAATTTTTTTTCCTCCCACAATGAGGTTTTCGGCGTCATGGGTGACCTCACCAGGGTAGACACCATGGACGGAGTCATACTTGAATTGGTAGGCGGCGTACTCAGGGTCCAAGAAGGGATCATTCACAGCAACAACAGTGGCATCTGAAAAATGCAAAAAACAAAATTCAACGGTTAGAAAAATTAATTTATTTAAATCGGCAAAAAACTAAAAATCAATCAACGGCGCATTTTGAACAGAGAGAATCCTTAGTCAAAGACTAATTAAAAGAGCCACCACCATGGCTCATGCTTGGAGCGGCAATTTTGATTCTCATTCCCATTTTTGGAAGGAAGTTCAAGCACCGAATCTCGATAATTATTTTTTTCGATTCCAGTGCAATTTTAAGACAAGCGTCGTCTCGTACCTGGATGGTCAAGCGCAGCACGCATCACAAGACGTCCAATACGTCCAAATCCGTTGATTCCGAGGGCGGTAGGCATGGTGATAGATTTTTATTTGTTATTAGAAAGCAATAGATTTGACTACTGGAGATTATGGTGAATTTTCTTCGACCGTGAGAGTTATGAGAATAGACAAGCAACGTAATTACTCGTCAGGAACGCAGATTTTGGTGAACCAAAAGATCCAGCAACGAAGCTAGCAACGACCAGCATGCATTCGTGTGGATCTTAGATTCGTGTTGCGAACGCATTTTGACGTCTGCATGGGAATCCCACCGCGAAGCCTTGGATCTTTTTATCTCAGCTAGCTAGCTAGCAATTAACCATCTTCCACGTGGAACCGACATTGTGGGTCACTGATTACACGCATGACTAGCCCCACCAATGAGAACTTCGAAGATCATGACGGAAGCGATATGTTGTCATGCAATCGTCACTGACGTGGCAGGTTAAAGTACAGACGCCAGACGTAGCCTACTCTACTACTAGCTAGCAATTGCACAAGGAATGAAGAATCCAAAAAGGATTGATTTCATTTGGCTGTTAGGTCTCAATCACATGCAGATGAGACCTCCCTTGTGCTTTGGAAGTGCTACTAGCTAGTAGTAGCTAGCTAGCACTTTAGAACAAATTGCTCTCATTTAAACTAATGGGGGTGCAGAGATAGTCATTCCAAGAACTCCAAAATTGTTGCATTCGTTCTGAAACATTGAATTGACATTCGATCATTTTTCAATGATTTGAATTGTTCAGACAAAATGAGAGCAAACATTTCGATCATGTTTGGGCAGAGTCTTAAGCTTCCACAATCATCTTCCAATTTTGCTTCACACAGACATGAGGCCTGTGCAAGACATGTCTTGTCACATCAAGAAGAATAAATTAATGATTTTTTTCCTATTGACAGTCCGTCTCGGTTGCACATTTGCATGACCTCGCAACAACCCAAACAAATCACTGAATCATTTCACAATCAGACTGTTGCCTTTCTGATCAAACCATCAGATGTGAGTATCCTTCTGGAAAATGAGCTCTTGATGTAGGAACATGTGTGGGGCTTCAGTTGGATTAAATCAACCTCACATGTTAATGAATAAAAAGTGTCACATGGGACAGAAAAATCAATTTTCCAAATGATAAGTGGTGAATGCTATCAGAAACCATAAGATGCCAGAAACTTACTGAGTGTACATTATGACCAGCATGCTACTATGTATTTCCAGCACAAGCTTGTGTTGCCATCGTGTCAATGTCTTTTGAACTTCATCAATCTAACAGACTTTAGGCCCTGATTCATTAAGAGGGTTGATGACACTGCTACATTGACTTGAGAAGATCCATCTCAAAGTCTCAGCAACAGGATGTGGTTGATTCTGACAATAATTACAAAATGTTAGCATGACAGTGATGTGTCCGCTTAACAATTTTTCAACATAAAGATGTTGGTTGGTTTAGATTTTGTTTGATTTGGTGCAACGGCATTCACATCCATGCGGTCTAATGTGGGTCTAAGTCCTCATCTTGGGTACGATAGTCTAGTAGTACATGTAGCGACGTTGGAGATACAGACACCAAGTGTGCGTCCTAACTCAGGTTGGCGCCTGCACGGCCAGAAAAAGGTTAACGACAAACGACAATCTTCGCTCACATTTTCGTCGTCAAAAACTGGTTTCTCGATAGTAACATTCAATCTCATTTTTTTCTTTCGAGAAAAGACAACTGATTAGTGCCCCAACAACTCTCTTTTCGTCAATTTACTACTACAAAAGAAACAACCAAAAGATGAATGATCGTAAGCAAGGTAGGTGATGGGATAGTAGTTGTTCTATTCTTCGTGTTGGTGTTTGTTTCTATATTCTTTCGCATCAATCAATCACCAGAGACTTTTAAAGCAAGTTCAAAACGATGTTTTCATCAACGTCTTCAACATCTCATTCTTTGCTATTTCACTCGCAAAACAGAAAGGAAAAACTTATTCAAAAAGATCGATATCGATCATGGCCGCCGCCGTAGAGAAGAAACTTCTGTCCAGTTGCGAAAGCAGAAAAAGGACCTACAGTTGGCCAAACGTCGACAAACAGACGCCCCAGCACTAGCCAACACGACGAACAACAACGTCAGCATTGGCAACAATAACGAAAGCATTATTGAAATCGGTAGAACTTACACGATCGATGACATTCCCCGTCTCATGGCGGGATTGCGTTCTGGGGATCCTGCTGTAGTTCTCGAGGCAGTTCGAGGTTTCCGCAAAATGCTCAGTGTAGCAGCTAACCCGCCTGTTAACGAAATCATCGACGCAGGAGCTCTTCCCTTTCTTGTTGGTTATCTATGGAAACCAGATCACCCAGAGATCATGTTTGAAGCCTCATGGGCTGTCACGAATATTGCCTCGACTGATCGAACAAAGGATGTATTCGAGGCGGGCGCGACAAGCACGTTGATTCAGCTCCTACTTCACGAGCAGGCCAACATTCGCGAGCAGGCAGCATGGTGTCTCGGAAACATTGCGGGAGATTGTCACGAGTATCGGGATCATCTTTTGAGAACGCAAGTCCTAAGCGGCCTGTAAGTTGTGTATTAATTTTGCGCGTGAATTGCCCTCGGTTTATTGGTCATTTGCTCACTACGTCCCTGCATATAATTCGATAGGATTCAAAACATGGAACAACCCAGCAGCCAGAGCCTTCTTGGTAATGTCGTCTGGACTATCTCGAATCTTTGTCGTGGAAAGCCTTTGCCGCCAGTTGAACTCATTCAGCCGGCAATTGGCCCGATCGCGTTATTGCTCAACCGCCAAGTTGAACCCGAAGTTCTCGTTGATGCCGTTTGGGCACTATCTTATTTGTCGGATGGCGATGACGAGAAGATCAACATGGTGATGGACACGGGTGTAACACCAAAGCTCGTTGAACTGCTCGAAAAGAGCGACAAAATGCTGCTAACACCCCTGGTTCGTACTCTTGGGAACTTAGTCACCGGCAACGATGAACAGACCCAGGCTGTCGTCAACGCAGGAGTCGTCGCAGCCATGAACGGACTACTAGAACATCCTAATGTAAGTTTCCGTAATGTATTCCTCCCGGTCGGGTTGTATAATGAAGCGCTGGTTTGACTTACCCAACTTTTTTTTGCCACCGCAGAGAAACGTTAAAAAAGAGGTTTGCTGGACGCTCAGTAACATCGCCGCAGGTACCAAAGAGCAGATTCAGGCATTGTTTGAAGAAAAAGATCTCTTGGAAAAGTTGGTTTACGCGGCGACCAACGAACGATGGGAGGTAAAGAAGGAAGCAATTTGGACGTTGTGTAACATCTGCACCACGGGAGACGACTTCCATATCCGAAGCCTTGTTCAGAGGGGCGGCCTCATTCCTCTATCGGAAACACTCGGTTCGAGTGACACGAAGTTGATCAAGATTGTCTTGGAGGCCATCGAAAAAATCTTGCAAGTGTCCGAGAAGCTCAATTTGAATTATACAACGATGCTCGATGAGATCAGCGGAATCGAACTCCTCGAAGCGCTTCAAACTCACACTGACGAAGAGATTTATCAGTCGTCGGTGAATATGCTCGAACGCTTCTTCGGCGTAGAAGAGGAGGAAGACGAAAACGTCGCCCCTGTCGAGGACGATGGCATGTATACCTTTGGCTTGCAGTCGAAGCAATTATTTCCGTCAACAGGCGAGACTCATCAGCCCGTGGTCTTCGGGACCTCGACAAACTTCGCTTTCGGTGATGCTAACATGCAACATTAGACTCCGTGAACCGAATCAACCCTTCGGAATAACAGATGATAATTTAGGCATCCGGGTTTCCACGCGAAACTTTTTTGGGGAGTTTCTCAACTGCATTCATTCGGTAAATAAATTACAACTAATAAAAATGCGCCCACACACAGGTGGCAGCACAATCATAATCATTAAAAAAATTAGCACACGATCAATTAAAATGAACCACCACGACTACTGAAGTGTCTACTGTCTAGATGGTCAATTTTTTGGGATACATAGTACTATTATTAGCCTTGAAATAATTACTGCCAGCAGATAAAAATCCTGCTAACCTACTTCTCAGAAGATGTTAAGCCCGTCATCGTTGAGCGATTTTCTGGACTTATTCTTGAGCAAGCTCTCGTATTTTCCACCGGTATACACCGCGCCAAGTTGAGTAACTGCATTAAATGAAACCTTCAAGTCCTTGAGATAATTAAGATTCGAACCCGCGTATTTCTTCACCCAAGTCTGAGTGGTCGGCGAGTCTTTATCCACCAATAATAGGCCAATCCAGCCATAATCACTGACGCTATTGTCCCCCTTCTTTTTGGAAAAAGCTGCCTGATCTAGCTCAATCAAGTAACGATTGAATGTCTTTTCGTCGATTTGGCCTGCTCCAATGCGTTTTCCAAAGCGCTCGTCCCGTGTTCCAAAACTTTCTGCAATATAGGTTCTTCCGTTATCAAACAGTGGCTCTTCACCGTCATCATCGTCAAACTCATCCTCCTCAGCCTTCGCAATGTCCTCCTCAGAGAGAGCCTTGAAATCGGACATTCTGCCCATTTTTCCTCGCTCTCGAAACTTGGGCTTCGCTGATTCTGCCCAGTCGGCAGCACTTCGCGATTTCTCGACTTGCTCCAAGGTCATGAGTCCTGCCAAAAGGGCGGTCATTTCTCGTTCCGTCAGGCCAGCTTGACGAAACGCAGCGGTCACTTCTGAAGCAGGACGTTTTCCTGAAAAAAGATCAACGGGAAGGGGATTAACGGGTGTTGCTTTTGATAGTTCCATCCGACCCAATTGAACGGCCAAGACTGGTCCTCCCACACTTTCAATCGCCTCAGATCCTCCTATTGCGACAGCATCTGATACTGTAATCGCGGTCTTTCTTTTGAGTGATTTCGCACCTTCGATGAGAACATCGCAAGCTTCCTTCAAATTTTGCGTGTAGCTGTCCGTTTCTTTCGAGGATAAGACTTTGGCCACAACACTTCCATCAGGTCCAAACTTTTTGGTATCTTCATTGTAGGATAGCCCATCAAGCAATGAGAGCTGGTAAAAGGAGGGTGCCAAAATTGGCTTTTGCAAAATGGCTCTCCTCACTTTTTCTTTGATGGAATCCACGGCACTGACACGCAGTTCTTGATCTCCATACATGGCAGGATCAAAAAATACTTCGGCCAGAGCTGGTTGGGACGGCCCACCAGATAGCAACTCTCCGGCAACAATTCCACCGACAATCGCCTGTCCAAAGTGGCGGCGGTCCATGGGCAACGCCGTTGTCGTGGAGCTGGCTGATCTGGATTCCTGGACTTTTTGCATACCTTGAAAGGAAGAAACACCCGACAGGAGCAGAGATGCCCACGTCAAGGACAGAGCCGATCGACTGAATATCATGATGGAAAAATAAAACAAAATTCTCCAGAGGAATATAACTTGACGAAATTGTTTGCAATAATTTAATGTGTCCTGGAGTAAGGAGGACAGGGCAGTCTTCTATTTGATTTGACTGTTGATGAAGTGACTGTGTCTGATCGAGTCAGTTTGATTGCTAGCTTGGCGGGCCGGGGTAACTCTATCTCTGTGTCAGTCAACGGTCCTGAAAGATAATACCAAGAAGTGAAATCATTGGAAATCTGCCGACCACGTCTTTTGGATCCAAAATTTATTAGAGTTCGAGAACGTTCCTAAACCAGACTGTCGTCATTAGTGATTCACAGTCCCGACCATTCTCACCCTAACCCTTTAGCTCAAGTAGCCATGAACAATTATGCATCGAAATTGTGATTGGTGGACTGACAATGAATGATCATTCATTTGCAGCCGCCATGGCCAACCTGTTGGCACTTGCGTGCTTTATATGTTTTGCTCTTTCCATAATGTCAAAACAACGACAGGAGTGTACAGTATCCGTATCTACCGATCAATAATCTAAAAGAATGAAATCCCTGCTATTGGCTGGTTTTCTGCTTCTCCAGTATTGCTCTGGAGGATTCGCTCCTTCTAATCTGCGTGCCAAACCACTACGGACTCCACTGCAATCCGGTCTGCAGCTCTCTCTGAATGACGATTGGACCGAATTGGCAAGCCGAGTTACCAGAGCTTCGAGCATCAGCAATCCACCTGTAGCCAGCAGTGCAGCTGTCAACTCTGTTCCTGTGGCGCCGCAAAGTTTTCAGTTTCCTCACTTGGGCTTGCCTTCCCTGCCTTCCATGAATGGATTGGGCCTGCAAGGTGTTTCGGAAGTAACCCAACAATTCGCGACAGAAATCGAATCAGTGGCTACCGAGGCGGCAACTTTGTTCCTTGCTTTGCCATTGTTGGCAAAACTCGGCGTGTCTTTGCTACCTGTCGGTATCGTTCTCTTTGGAGCCTTTTACGGCGTTGCCTTGGTGGTACCAGATGATTTTCGCAAAGGCTTTGAGCCATATGCCCGTGGCGATTATGATCCCATTCAAGCCAAAGCCTACTACTCTCGTCACAATATTCTCGTCGTCCAACGGGCGTCGCAGGTTTTCAGGCTTTCAAATTCTTTCCTTTTCAATATCCTGTTCGATAAATACATTCTCAAAGACGAAGAACGAAATCGGGCAGCGCGCGCGGATCAATTACTGGACTTGGTCACCAAACTGGGACCAACGGCCATCAAAATCGGGCAGGCACTCAGCGTGAGACCCGACCTCATTCCACAAGAATATGCGACGGCATTGTCGACGCTTCAAGACAGCGTACCACCCTTTGATGGCGATGCTGCAAAGGAAATATTAAGGCGAGAGCTTGGCCCAGAAAAGTATTCACATCTCAAGAACTTTCCCTTTATGAGAGAAAATAGTGGACCTGTCGCGTCAGCCTCTATAGGTCAGGTCTATCGTGGTTTTATTGACAACCAAGAAGTTGCGGTGAAAGTGCAGCGTCCCAACGTCCTGGCAGAGATTGCACTTGACTTGCACTTGGTGAAAGAGTTTGCCCCACTGTATAAGAAATTGACCGGGGCGGCCTCGGACTTGTAAGTGCCAACAATACTATCTATCTATCTCCGTCTTACATAATTTGCAATCCCTCTCAAATCACAAATACCCTCATCTTTTCTTTGCTCTTCTTTTCTATAAATAGGGAGGGGCTGGCAAACGAATGGGGGAGAGGTTTCATCGCGGAACTGGATTATCGAACAGAAGCTGAGAATACAATCCGATTTTCAGAGGAAATGAAAAAGAGAAACCTGAATGCAGTTAGCGCTCCCAAAGTGATCAAAAATTATTCAACCGAACAAGTTTTGGTGACGGAATGGGTGGACGGTGTAAGGTTAGACAAAAGCGACGCAGCGGATGTGCCACGGTTATGTGCCGTTGCCCTCAATGCCTATCTAGTCATGCTGCTGGAACTAAGAAGCCTCCACTGTGATCCACACGTAAGTCACAGACACAACTGGAGAACGATTGTTTGCTGGATTGCGATGAAATATGGCTTACTTTTTTCTCCGCCTCTATACATTATGACTCTACTGCTTCAGCCAGGAAACTTGCTTCGGACCAAAGACGGTCAGCTAGTTATCCTTGATTTTGGTATGTAGAGATGCGGGGCAAAACGGCAAACTCATTTTGTTCAAAAGAGTTCAACCTTATTCTTCTCTTCATTTCTCTCTTTCGTTCACAAGGGATGACACTTGACATCGATCCAAACCTGCAGTATTCTCTTTTGGACTACGTTGCCCATCTCACCAGCAACGATTACGACAAACTTCCTGAAGATCTAGTGGCACTAGGATTTCTAAAAGAGGATAAGCTTGACTTTGCCAAGCGCAGTGGCGCTTTGGAACCGCTCAAGTACTTTCTTCGCCAGGCCGGTGAGGGAGGTGGTGCAAGGGGAGTGAGAGAACGAATCTTTGCGGAATACCGTGAAAAGTACCCAGGTCTTTCAGATGACGAGTTACGGATCGAAATGAGATCCGAGATGAAGGCTCAAGTAAGAGAAATTGCTGAGCGCGAGGGTGCTGTCACAGGGTTGACAGTAGAAGTGGAAGAACTTCAGCGGAGAAACCGGTACGCTCAGTTGATGTCTGTAGAATTCTGTGAAATATTTGCGTCGTTCTGTTCTCAAAAAGATATGATTTTGCTTCCAGGGATTCCTTCCGCATTCCGGAATGGTTTCTTTACACATCTAGAGCTTTCCTCACGCTCGAGGGTGTAAGCCTCCAAGCTGACGAGAACTTTTCTATCATCAAGTCTTGTTTCCCGTATGTGGCGAAGCGATTGCTCGGAGATGATTCGCCCCGTGCTCAAAAGTGAGTCTCAAGGATATCTTTTCTTTTTGTATGGTAGTGTTATATCGACACGTCTCAGCTGACCAACACCTGTATCCTGTACTATATTATCAATTTTGCAGGGCATTGAGAGAGCTACTTTACGGCGCCGAGAACCAAATTGATTCTCAACGTATCCTGGATCTTGCTGACGGCTTCTCCAGCTATACAACAACATCCAAACAGGTAGAAAGCGCTGCAGTAATGGCGAAAAAAGCCGCGCCAGGCTCAGCGCGGAACTTAACCAAAGCCGAGCGAAAGGAAAGGATGGCACAAACTGAAGCGACGCTTACATTAGCAAAAGATTCCGCGGATATTTTGCTCAACAGGAAGGGTAATTTGGTTCAGCAACTGCTCATAGAAGAGAGTGTCCAAGCCACTTCGGCACAAGTCAAAGACAATCTTAAAGATGTTCTGGTGGATGGCCCCAGACGCTTTAGGGAGTCACTTCCGTTTGGTGCAGGGTCGTTCCTGCCGCCTTTGCCATTCGAGACTCAACTTCGCCCGTTCATTGGAAAGACAGAAGATGAAGTCAAAGCTCAACAATTAACTGAAAAGCTCTTGTCACTTGTCTCAAAACAGCAACTTGATAGAATACGAAATGGCGCGGCATCTATTCCCCCCAACAGCGGCGACGCCACTGCTTCGGCGCCTGGTGTCAATGCTTTGTTGGAGGACTTGGCACCAGAACAACTAGCGCTCCTGTCAAGGGAGTTACGCTTAAGTGCTCCCAAGTATTTTCCTCTGGCAGGCATTTTGGGGGCCAAATTTGCCTCAGCCCTGCTCCAAACCGCAAGTAATAACATTGATGCTGCTCTTGCAGAAGCAGAACTGAACGGGCAGCAAACAGATGGCATCACCAAAGTCACGGCACGTGGCTTGTCATCTTTTGCTAAAGGAAGCGCCAATCTGATATCAGATCGCGTTTCAGCTTCTTTGTCTAATCACGAAAGCGACGACTCAATGTTATAGTCCTTCACGTATTTTTGATTTTAAGTACTGCACGTTTTGTACTGATGTGGATTCGAATAACAAAATCATGGTCACGAGCTGGCAGGGTGCAGATTGCCAACAAGTAGGTCGATTAGCAAGCGCACAGGCACGGAAGGCTTGTAGACTCCGCCAAGCCGCCGCCACATACACACACACACCAAGTGAAGGCTACAAACGAGCCGCTTTCCAAGTGGACTTCGAAGCAGACGAAGGACACTGCGATGGATTCTGATTCTTTGGTCAACTTCACTTCGTTTTGAAGCCCGCCACACGAAAAGGAACTTCAAGCAGGAATCTAATGCAGATACGACCAGATCAATAATTATCATGATGGCCTAACGAATTCAAGGTTTGCGGCGTATGTACGAATGCCGATAAACAGTAGATCATCATCGGAACGGTCATCTGATTTCGGGTCAATTTGATGGCACGATAAGTACACATCGCGTCATGAAAAGCTCCTTTGTGACAGTAAACGTATGATAATAGACGTCAAGATACATTCCGTGGCTGGTGGCAGTTTTTGTTTTTCTTGATGCTATCTTACTAGTCTGTACCTACTGTAGCTGGCTGGAGTTAGCTTCAAGCAGGGCCTTTTTTATGTAGTCCGGCATTGGCGGACAAATGGACGGGTATTCAAGCTTTGGAATAGAGCGGCCCGTTTCTTCGTCGATTGTCTGCGGCAGCAACTCGTCTCCCCATGGTTCGAACTCTGTCGGTAGGCTGTATTCTTGCAGGTGTGTGTCATCGGTTGAGTCTGCAGCCCGGGGTGCTGCACGTCGAGCGTTGCCACTAGTACCCTTCCTTTTTGGCCTCGCCCGGCGAGACGCCCCTGAAGATACCGTAAAAATTCTAGTAGCGGGCAACATTCCCAGACCAACGAGAGGTTCCATATCGCTGCGGGGTAGTTCAGCGTTAACTTTCTTCGGCAGCAGTGGGTCCGCCGAAGCGGCGGTGTTAGTGTTAGACTTTCTTCGACCCCACCAGTCTTCGAATTCTTTCAAACCCTCAGCGAGAGCCTGTTGATCCTTCATCTGGTTTTCTTCCATATATTCATCAAATGTTACGTCGTCGTTCGGGTGGGACTCAAAGAAAGCACGTATCGCTTTGATAATACTTGATGCTCTCTGGAAGTTTTTCTTTACATAGCTGGAGAACAATTCGTCGCCCTCTTGGATCGCGCCGGTTGAAGGCAACTGATCCATTGCCGACTGTGCCAGATCCGCGGCGACCATGCACGATACATAGCATTCTGCCCCCAACTCGAGTATCGTTTGATGGATTTCCGGGTCATCCGCGAGGTCGCTGTCTATGCGGCTGGAATCTAAGATGAAAGCAGAGGCCGCTTCAAATTTCTCCGCTGATTCTGTTCTCAAACCCTTATGCCAAAGGGTTGTTGCCAACCATCGAAGCGCTAAAGCCTCTAACGAGTCCGCAAGAAAACCATCCATTGCGGTTTCCATGGTCGGGGACCCTCTTGTAGGATCGATTTTAGCACGAGTTCTCAAACAATCGGCAAAATCCTTAGCCGTCGACAAATCTGTTTCTGCCTCTTTCAGTAACGGGTCTGATTCAACCAAAGTATCATTGCTGGATTCTGCCTTATTTTGGGTTCTGATCAGTGTTGCTAACTCAATATTGGTAATGCCCAAATTGGCGTGCGCCCTCCCCATCAATAACAAGATTTTCCGAGACAAGAACCGCGCCTCTCTTGGAGTATAAAACGCGGGGGCGAATGTATCTTTGCGAAATTGCTCTTGCTCCTCGCAAACCTTCTTAGCTTCCACAAAGTGTCTGTAGGCCAAGAGGAGAGATCGTTCCCTGTCACGATGGGAACTTGATGCATCTTGCTCCCAAAGATATTGGTTGCCGACAGTCATCAATTGTTCCCGAAGAACCTCGCGAGCATCCCAGACTTCTTTGACATCCACATGTGCTCTATTTTGAACGAAATCCAAGATACGTCGCTGTTGCTTTATGGCGGCCCTTCCTTCTTGAATGGAGGCGGTGGCGACCGTGGTGGCCGTAGCATCCATTTCTTCCTCCTTTGCGGCCTTTGTGGCACCTGCCTCCTCTCGCTCTACCTCTTCTCGAGCAGCTTCCAGCGCCTGGACATCAGCACCCATTTGTGCTTTAATTGTGGCCAACGAGAAGGCTGAAGATTTTTCTGGAGGCGTGGCATCTTTTCGGATCTTGACAGTTAGACCTGCGCTCGCTGCAGGCTGAGCAACTGGAGTTTGGGACTTGGCGGGTACCTTCGGCGCGATGACAGATGCTGGTTTTGGTTGGTCGCAGATTGTTTTCTTGTCGCTTTTATCATCATCATTCTCTTCGTCGCTGTCTTCGTCAACAATAACGAGGCGGCGCTTCTTGACGACAGTTGTGGTTGACTTTTTGCTGCTTTTGTGGCCGGCATCTATGTGAATCTCTTGCAGTTTTTTCGAGATACAATCTGGCAACTTCATGACACTAGACCAATCTTGAATTGAATATCCACCGGGCAAGACGCCTTTAGGGTCCTGAATCTGAAAGGCGTCTGCTCTTCGTTCCAATTGAATTTTACCAACCAATAGTTTTTCCATTTTGTCGTCGAGTTTGAATAGAACCTTCACATTTCTGGACCCATTGAAGCATTGTTTGAGGTCTCTCACCACTTGATCACGCAGTGCGTTCCTGGCCATTTGTACTTGCCCTATTTCCGACACATGTTGATCCAATTGGCTTTCGAACATTTCACCGCCATGTTCTACTATATAATCCCATATCTCCGCACACGATTTTCTCTTTTTCGAGTACACCTGTAGGGCTTCACAAAGTCTCGTCTGGAGTCCCATTTTTTGATCTCGAAATTCATCAATTCCATATCCCGAGTATCCCCCAGGTGCCTTGTAGAGTGACGTGTAGCCATCGGCACAAAGGTCTTGTTTGTCCAAGTGCGAGGGAAATTTATTGCCTCGCTTAGCTGCTTGGATATCGCCCGAATGGCGGCACTCTCCACTCTCTAACAGTACGATTCCATCATTCAACCGCAGGCATTGTGTCAGAAAATGCTCCAATGATGCCGCTGCCGTTCGTTCGTCCTGCATGTTACTTCGAAATTCTTTCAATACGACCTTTGGCCACAGAGTTTGCTGTAAAAAGGTGAATCCATTGCGAAGCGATTTTCTTCTTGCAATCAATTGTCGAATAGAATGCGACATATGATTCAACAGGTGCACAACATCTCGTGGTAGCTGTACATCAATCTTCTTTTTTGAATTGTCATCGTCATTGGAGGGTGCTATGGGGGGTAGCTTGCTGAAACGTCGACAGTACGATTGGACCCCCTTTCGTAAGCTTTTGTAGGCCAGGTCCACTTTTTCAGCATCCTCCTCCATGATATTCACTTTCTCAGGTTAGAGGTACTCAACTGTATATTGTATTATTGTTCAACCGTGATCGGTAGGGGGCTTTCACTGAATGCCATGGCGGCAGATTTAATAATTATTATTATAACAAACAACAGCGATGGCTCTGACGGGAAAATATCTGTTTTCTTCGCCAGACGCCAGTGCTGAAACCCTTGAGTTCTGACAGCCTTTTTAGGGTGACACAAGCTCACTCACTTACTGTCTTGGAAGTGCTACCTGGTAGTATTTGTTAATTAGGAGCTAAAGCAGTTCGATTTATGGAGCAGTGAGGGGTGCAGTAAAGC
>Ga0163148_10003306_pt1 | contig 17946 bp, 10 predicted proteins | sample OliLakLV19MP7P2_FD_148606 | JGI IMG/M metagenome (GOLD analysis project Ga0163148, IMG submission 148606) | Freshwater microbial mat bacterial communities from Lake Vanda, McMurdo Dry Valleys, Antarctica- Oligotrophic Lake LV.19.MP7.P2 | ecosystem: Environmental > Aquatic > Freshwater > Lake >...
CAACTGCTTTCATTGTTCAAATGAAGCAAAAACAAAAAAAATTGTTTTGCAATGTAACGATTTGTGGTTTGATGTCAAAATGCACTGCGCTAAAAGCTACAGGCCTTTTTAGTTGTTTGTAAATGAAAATTACAAGCTTTAGAATGAAGCTAAAATGAATGTGATGTTTGAGAGAGGTTCAGCTCGAGATCCCTCGGCGCAGTCCTCTCTCTGCTGGGTTGAACGATGCTTCTGCGTGAAGAATCGGCGTGCCAGGTGCATGCTTTGTTATGACTTTGCAATGTCTTTGTGTTGCAACGATAGCTCGTGTTGTTCTGTCCAGAACAGAACAGGATTAGCCGTCATTGAGAGGGCAAAATGCACAGCCGTTATGTTGTGTGGGCGCTTGGTCTTGGATGCTGTCCTTAGCGACCTTCTTCACTGCTTGTGAAGAGCAGGGCTAGTAGCAACTAGTCCGATGCGCTCAGAAGCGCATCTTTTGTGAATGAGTCACGACCCCGTGAGTCCCGTGTGAGGATGCTCTGTGCATAGCCAATTGCAGGCAAATTGGGGTGTTGCAGACAAGCTAGCATGGCAGCAGTCTAGAACAGCACTGGCAGGCTGAGGCAACCAAAAGTGTCCCTGCTTCCTCCAGCTGGAATCTGTGCTTTCACATGGGACCTTTGGATGGATGGCGGCGGGTCTGGTGCGTTGAGGTCATTTTCCAAATTTGTGACGGTTTTTTTTGTCAGCAGGTGTTCCAAAATTCTTCCTTCAACAATTGTCCCCCGTTTGATGTTCCCTCATTTCGAATGTTCCCTCAAGCAATCTCTCATGTGCTTGTCACTTTGACAGTGTTCCCTCAGTTGTCAACAGTTCCAGCATTGGCTTCTCGCTCATGCAGTCTCCCCCCAATGATCTTTGTTTGTTTCAGCATCTTCCCTCAAATGTGCCCTTGAACAAATCTCTGAAGACAAGTCTCCCCAATTGCGTTTGGCTGAAAGATGGTGCATTGTGTGTTTCACATGCCAACAGTTCAACTCAATGGCCACTCAGTGTGCTCCTTTGCTGTCCAAAAGCATGTCTGTTGTCAGATGCCGCATTCTTGGTGTGCCTTCATGTTGCCTGCACATGCACAGACATTCATGCTGTCAAGGTGCAACCACAGAACCGCAACAAACGGCTGCAGCAGCAGAGCCAGGCCATGGTCTAGCTGACTGCAGGCAATGTGCGTTCTTGACATGAGCCGGCTGTTGCAACAAAACCAAAGTTTTGGTGATCACATGTTGTTCATGCCAATCAAGGGTTCCCCCCTTTTGTCAAGATTGACAGTCACATGGATTGCATGACTGTTGAGTGTCTGAGTCACACAGGAAACAGAACATGTGAGCACACTGGCCTGAGTCATTTCAGAGGATGTCTCAGTCCCATTCGAAACCCACCCAATGAAACCTGCACTTGTGATTGAGTCACAGTGCAAGCAAGTGCAGACACACATGAGTGCTCTAGGTGTTCTTAAGCTCAGCCATGCAGCACAGCAACACTAGTGCCCCTGTAGTGCCACTGTTGTCTGAGTGATGATGACCTGATGGTGGCAATCTTTAACATCAAAGAAGCTCTCTTAAACCTTGCTACTCTTCAACAAGGGCTTTTTGAATACAGGCTTATTTACCGAGTGAATTTTCTGAGTGTGATAATTGGGGCACAATGTGAAAGAGATGCTTGACCAGATCTTTGTCATTTACGCTCTCTCTCTTGTAGTGCACAATAAGCTATGTTACGATAATAAATATGTTCTGCAACAAAAATATTTATTAATCCGTTCACAATTCATCCTAACATGCACAACATTTTCACTCATTTGTAGGAGTCGAGATGACTCTGACATTCATTGCTTCGCATTTTCACCATTCCACAACTCAAATTTAGCAGAGAATTAAAAAGCGACAGCCAAAAGACCGCCAACGACAGCACCCGCCAATGCACTACCACCACGTGCGGCACCAGCGGCGCTTGCTGGTGCCGCCAGCTCACCGGTAGCTTCCTCGCCAGTCGCATATGACTTCAAGGCTGGGTCCATATTTACCATTTGCATGTACTGGTCATCAATGTAGGTTGTTGGGCTCACTAATTCGCTAATGACTCCATTGTTAAGCATAAAGTTTGCCACTTCGTTGGTCCAAATGTCATAATTGGAAGTGGGGGGCGATCCACGGCGTTCCATCAAATCCAACTGTTCCTCTAGTCCGAACAATCCCACCAAACGCAAGTCTAGCTCCAAAGATGGACGAGGGATATCCACATCGTGTTCTTCATAAAATGCCGCCATGTAGTCTAAGACCTCCTCCTGATTTTCGTCATTATTGATAAAGTCAATGGCACGCAACCACGCCGACAAAAACTTTGCGACGGTTTCTGGATTTGCTTCGGCAAATTCCCGGCGTGCCATTTGTCCTCCCGTGACCGTGGCGTAGACCGAGGCACCCGAACAAAGGGTCTGCGCACCTTCCACGAGATTGAGCAAAGTATAAGTGTTGGGAGCCCAAAGACCACCCAAATCGGCACTGGTGCCATTGTCACCACTGGTCAAAGCCTCGAGGCAACCCGCTTGTTGTTCATAAATAAATTCCACATCCTCAACATTAAATCCTTGACTCTTCAAACAGGCCTGTACTACAAAGTCACCGGTCGAGTTGGGCGACAAGACAATGGGGATGCCTGCCATGGACGCCGGAGGCCAAAGAGCGGCACCTTCGGCGTTTCCAACCAATTGGTTGGTGGCACTTTGATCTTGAGAAATGGCAATGCCAATAATGCCTTGTGGACCTCTATAATGTGAATAGAAAGAAGTCATTAGTAATTTGTTGCAGCCAAACATGTTGATCCAATCCACAAACAAACACGAACAATAAAACAATTCCTGCAGACTTTTGCAAACAAATCCAGCAAGCACATTAAAAAAAGCTCCCATGACGAAAAACCTACCCAATAATGTTGGGGACCACACCCGCTTCACCAATATCCCAAGCCTTTTCTTCCACGGCTTCTTTCACTTGAGGAGCTCCAGATGGATACTGTTCATTAATGGAATGATTGGAAGCGGGGATAGGGTATACAAGAAAAATAGGAAACGTTAGGAAACAAAATCAAACAGCCATTCCTTCTTGACGTGTGTCACCATTCCATTTGCCTGTATTGCACTGCAGACGGTGCTGTAGACGAAAAATAATGTATATATCGGACTCCACACCATGCCACTCACCCACTTGAACTCCACTTCGAGGCCCATGTGCTCGTAAAATCCTTTGTCCCTGGCAACTGAAAAACGTACAACCCAAACATAAATCAAAATATATTTAGAAGAAAAAAACTGCGATGATTTTGTCTCGCTCGGCCAGCAACGAAATAATTTCCCGGTCCACGTGCAAACAAGGCAGGGCAAATCCATAAAATTATAACCCAAGAAAGGAGACGACACAAGAAATCCATATCCGACAACATCTTGGTGGGCCGTATGTGGCATTTTCCATCCATGGTTTCAACAAAAACGTACTAAAGTGAGTCACACCACCCATTTGACTCTGGTAACTAATGACAACTTTTTCTCCTTGTACCAAGGAGGCCGCCGCCGTCAACAGAAAGGATGAAATTGAGAAACGCATTGTAGTGAAGTTCGGAATGGTATATTACGTAAAGAATGCTTTGCTTTGCTTTGCTTTCCAAAATGCTTTTTCTTTGTCCTTTTCTAATAGCAGATGGATCTCCTCTTCTTCGTTATTATTGAAAATGGATGGAGGGAAGAAGGGATGTGGTTGAGTTTACAAGCCAAGAGAGATGTACTACTAGCTAGCTATTAGTACAGTACGGAGCGAGTGCATACTACTGTAGTACCGTCTTGAACTAGTCTTTAACTACTGTCCAAGGCGGGATCTTTCGGAAAAATTGTTTGGCACCCCCGGTCATTCTTCTATTGAAAGCAGTCATCTAACTAAGGTTGTTCGCCAGGTGAATGTGTATCTGGTACTAGTTCTACACGATTTCGTGTACGCAAGTTAACCGCTTCTGAAGAAAAAGCCTAAGTCCTAGACACGCAAAGTCCTAGACACGTCCTAGACCACCCATGGATGAGATTTGAATCCAAACTCTTTGGTTGGCCTGGCTCTCCATGCCCTGCCTGCTCTGAAAAAAAACGCTGACCTGATTCCTTGTGCATCAATCTCATAAATTCAAAATCAACAACAAAATTAGTACAAAATTAACTTTCACAGTGGAGCAAAAACGCTGACCAACCATGCTGCTTCTTGAGCTACCAATGGTCAATTGGATTACAAAAAGTCATTGCAAGAACATGAGATCACTGTTGGAGTCAACAATCTGCTGGAGGGGTCTCCATTCTTAGCAAATGTCCTTGGAGCAGCTTGCAAACACCCCAGCGTTTCATCAACATTTGATCCTTTTTGCAGATAGCTTTAACAGCTAATTAGTTGCCTTTTTAGTTACCTTCAATAGCATTTATGTCTCTTGTGCAGTTAGTTAGCTTTAGTTGTCACTGGATGCAACTAAATGTCATTTTGAAGTAGATTAACGAAGGGAACTAGTTGTAGGAGTTTTTGGTGTTGTTTTTCTTGTTGTTTTTGTTGCATGAGGCGTGACAACTGCGTGTTAATGAGCGTTTTAGGCGTGATAACTGCGTGTTGTGGGGTGTTTGTTGGTTAAATTTGCCTAAGTCAGTGAGTGGAACCAAGCAGAAACAGGACAAAAAACAGACCATGGTGGGTGGACCTTCTGTCATTCAGCATGAATAAAGCATAAATTTACTTAGGTGAAGCATTTTTGAGAGCAGGCAGGGTCACAGGGAATCGTGTTGTTGTTTTGGCTGTTCTGGACCAATCAAAATCATGTCTAGGTAGGTCTAGTACTTACCTGGTCTAGGACTTAGGCGGGGTTGCTTCTGAAAGGGAAAAAAGATGCTGAAACGAGTGCACTTGCGCGCAATCCATTTGATAATTGTCTAACCTGAACTTGGCATAGTCCTCTGCAGCAACAGGCAGCAAGTTGCAAGTTTTCAGCTTCCCAGGTGGAAGTCGTGCTCCTGCTGCTATGTCTTGTAGACAAGGTAGGTGTTTGGGTATTAAAGGGGGCTTGCTTGGCTCTGCGTCAGTTGCCCCTGACCTGCAACTAAAAGTTGGCGGAACCAGGGACCAGTGAGTCAATGAAAAACAAAATTGGCCTTTCGTTTTGCAAGGGAAAAAAAAGTTAGGCAAAAGGAAGACAGAATGAACTCACTCTTTGCTTTTTGATCTCCAAGGAAACAAAATCAAACTGGGTTTGTTCTGCAAGGTTTTGCACGAGGTGGTGCGCTGTTTCACAACACACTGCATGTCATGTCAGTTGGGCAGACTGATCGAGGTCTGCCGATTTTGGTTCCCGTTTCCATGGGAATGTGTGTTGGTCTAACATGCCAAATGAGATCTTTTAGCTTCTGATAGAAGGGCTAAACATGTTGGAGGCACTTGACAATCGCAAACACATTGGTGGGACAAGTCAGGTGCATAGCAGTCCAGTTGGGTGGAATCCCCAAGTGTCTCATATTTTACGACATGGTGAGTCGGTGCTTGCTGGAGGCTAGTGAAGGAACACGGCTGATGGGCTAGTTCACGGCTATCAAGCAGGAGGGGTGTTGGAGGCACTTGATGACCGTGAATGCATTGGTCGGACAAGTGAGGTGCCTAGCAGTCTAGTTGGGTGCAATCCCCAAGCATCTTATTTTGTATGACATGGTGAGAATGCTCAGGGTTTGAGTCCCCAACGCTGCCTCTTTAGGGTGAATGCAATGCCGCCACGTGGAAGGGTCGTGGCTGGAGCCGGCGCTTGCTGGAGGTCAGTGAAGGAACACGGTTGATGGCTAGTTCACGGCTGTCAAGCAGGACGGGTGTTGGAGGTACTTGATAACCGTAAATGCATTGGTCGGACAAGTGAGGTGCCTAGCTAGTAGTCTAGTTGGGTGCAATCCCCAAGTGTCTCATTTTGTTCGACACAAACAGATCTCACACAGATGGATTTGTGGCCCTAGCCCTATGTTCCTGCACACTGCAACCAACAGAATCTTGTGACGTTTTCATACTTAATGTTTTCATTGTCATCTATTTAACAGACACGTTTCGCAGATAATAAATTGTTTCTTATGAAAGCTCCCCCTGCGTGTAGGTGTTTTTGTCACCAATTTTGTTTTCCGGTACATTAATCTACACGGAGTGCCTGTAGAATTTCGGATTTTGGCGCATTTTGCCTTGCCCTTCTCGTTAGCTTTGCCCCATCAATCAGCGTTCCCAATGGGCTCCCATGTAGCTTTGGTACTGAAAGCTACTTAGCTTCGCCCTCAACAGTCGCGAAGCGGCTGGGCGTTCTCCCATACATTAACATTAATTGCCCGGGTGGAAGTGAGACCCCCCACGGGAAAACCAATCTTTTGACCACCAGGATTGCACGAAATAAAGCATGATGTTTGTGGTGTCAACGATACACTGAAGCAATCAACCATGAAGGAAGGATGGATCATAAATTTCATTGCGCATGTAAGAAAGGCCAGCGACAAGATGCCTGCTCGTTCGGTGCCATCACTACTACTGGTAGTACAGCAAGTCTTACTGCTGGTAGTTTCTGTGATTTTGGGCCAACATTCATCACGTCAAGTATGTGTGTCGGCATGGGCCCCTTCGTCCTCTTTCCTTCCATGTAGACACCACCACCGAAGAACCAACATCAACACCTGCGCCGACAAAACTACAAACGCAAATACTGACCTCCTGATGATGATGTTTTTGTTTGGACGAGGAGGCGTACCAAAGCAGCAGCAGCAACAACCACCACTACAACAAACCGCCACACCGACAAGACATCAGCAAGAAAGTCAGGGCAGTGCTACTAGTATTCAGCAGCATCAATGGGAAGTCTATGTGGATCAAAGCAAACCATCCTTAGATCGAGGTGGCAGTGCGACCTTGGATGCCTTTTTGGGATTGGCACCTCCGTCCTTGGTCAAGGTCCTGGCAGCGACACTCGACGGCACAACCACCACTTCGAATGCTGCTACTACGACAACTAGCAGTCAGAGTGCGGATCCCTCCCCGTTTTCCTCCGACAAAAAGAGCGACAATAACAGTGGCAGCAGCAGCAAGAGCAGTAGCATTGGCAGTACAGGTACTACCAACAGCAGTAACAAAAAGAAAAAGGGCCCTTTGGTACGATGTCTTTCCATCGACGGTACCAAATGTATTGATGTCTCCAATGTCGATTCCGTCGACAAAGTCTATCGAATTTTGACCAAACACATGAAAATTACCTCCGCGCCGTCGTCACCAGCTGCCACCGCAACGAGTAGTACTATAAAATATAAAAATAAAAAGGCATCCCAAAGCATCATCCCCACGAGCAGCAGCAGCAGCAGCAGCAGCAGCAGCAGCAGCAGCAGCAGTGGGTACATTCGGATCCCCTACAAATTGGCCGAATGTCTCAAATGGAAATACAAGGGCAATGCATATTTGGAATCGGGTAAATTTGATGAGGCCGTGCATGCCTACAATGAAGCACTGGGAATGCTTCAATCCATAAGTGGTAGTAGTACTGGTACAAAGAAGGCAACACCAACTCCTGCCAACACTCCAACAACATCCTCTAATACACAACCACAACGACGCCAAAACGCAAACACACACCACCACGACAATAATGACACGGAGGATCAAATCCAGCAACAAGAAGGAATTCTCTTGCTCATGCGAGCGACGGCGTATTTACAACGTGCCGCCAGTCACAAGACGATTCTGAAAAGTACCGTCAAGGAATTGATGAGTATGGTACCGGATGCGGCCAAACTCAAAAATGTATACGAACAAACGAGTAGCATTATGGACACGGCTGCTGCTGCAGCGGATGCCGACTCAAATTCAGGCAACAACGAACCACCCACAACTACCAAGCAATCCCAATCCCAGCAACGTCCCTTTCTTCCACCCAGCGTTCGTCATTCCGTCTTTCGTCGCGTGTTGGCCGATGCCGCCCAACAAGAAGAATCCTTTCGAAAAACACAATATTGGCACGGCCTTTATCAATACGCCCTCTTACAGGCAGCCCAAGACGTACTGCAATCCACGCAATTGTTGCCCACCTATAGTCGGGGATATGCCCGTGCCGGAGAGATCTTGTCGGAACTGTGGAAATTGTCCGAATCCTTGTCGTATTATCAAACCGCCGTGGTGTTGGACGAACGACTGGGACCGCAGCTCCAACCCGTCATGGATCGATTGCAAAAACGCCGCGATTTATTGACCAGTGCCAGAGCCTATGGATGGTCGGAAGATACCCTACGATTGGCGTTGGATGTGGCGGGATGAAAAGAAAGAAGGGATTGCTACAGTACTGCAGTGGTAAGGTGTTTGTCTTTATTCGTTGATTGCGGAATAGAAAGAAAAACAATAATGGAACAAATCAATCTAGTTCCTCCCGAGGACTTCTTTCTTTGCAACAAGAGGGCCTCCTTTCCTGCGACAAGCGCCCCAACAGGAATTGATTTTGGCATTTTGTCTCTTTGCAATTGAGAACCAGGAGATCTATTCCATGGACGCCGAACGGAAGTTTGTTGTTGTGCGCACTCGTCTTCTCTTCTTTTTCGCGGTATCTAGAAGAGTGTTTAGGGTACGCTCTCGAGTCGATTCTTTCCGCCTATCGTACGGCTAGTAGTATCGACGACTTCGTTGCCAAGAAGAGCAACCACTCTAGCTCAGTGTTGCATTCGTGCAAACATTCAGGATATAAATTTCGTTTTCCCTATTTCAATTCAGACCATACAAGGAAACCATCTAAGCTTCGTAGTGTGCGCAAGCTCCCGCCAACCTATTCAAGCAGGTTGAGTCAATCATGTGGGAGTTGCCACTTGACTGCAAGCTCTTGTTGATTTATGAAGTTGTTGACCATGACAAAACGAAAAAGCTCTTTGAGTCCAAGACTTGAACCAGAGGAAGGGGGCATTTCTTTTGATGAGCTCCAAACGATGGGCAGTAGCAGGAAAATGGTCTGCTCCATTGGCCTGTCCAAATGGTCAATGCTGCTATGCGCGTTGGTCGGCATAAGCTCCAGTGCCCATTCTGTACAAAGCCTACGATGTAGTTGGTATAACCACAATCAAATGGTCTTGTCTTGTGGCTGCTGTTGTTCTCTCAAGACATTGGTAATCATTTGTGCCAGGGTCAATCGTGGTTCTAACCCATAATGGGCGGGGATATCTCCCGCTATCCGTTCGGCACGAAAGGATCGTGGCTCCATCGCACGACCCCAATGGACATAGGTCAAACCACCATGAGGGCCTAGTCCCGCAAGCGTTTGCTGCTGTTGTCGCGCACGACGACTAATCGTCATGACCATGTGCTGGTCCAGCCGATCCATGGCGTAGGCATTCATGTCATATATGAGCTGGGGATGATGTCCACTGGAAAAGCCTGCGGTCCGCCAAACGATTGTCAAATCTGGACGTGCTTGTTCCAATCGAAACAAGAACTCAAAGGCTTCATTCATATAGTTGGTCACATCTTGAAGGTTGGGAGTTCGACATAGATGAGGCCGGGCACTGTGCCATATTCCCAACGCCACGATGAGCACATTGACATGTTGGAGAATGTTGCTGTCCACGGTGGGATCCAATTCATCGTGTAAAAATCCGTTGACTCCATAGAGACATGGTCGATCGATATAGATCCAATCGCCCTCGTCGTCATCGTCAAGACGCGCTCGTGTATTGCGGGGCATGGTACGACACAACCAAAGGTTATTTCCAGTTGTTGTTTGAGTCCATCCGGCATGTCGTTGGCAGGGTTCCGTCGCGTTCTTTTTGTTCACATCAATGATCGAAAAGTGATCCAATTCTGCCACAGACGTCGCTGTGGTTTGTGCTGTTGTGGCTGCTGCTCGAGTGCCATTGAGAACGCCATACATGGTACCCGAGGCCCGACGAGCCGTCGAATCTCCCAACCAGAAGACAGACTTGCCCTGAAAGGTGTCTTGCATTGCCAAAGCATTGTACAATCGCCAACCCGGTGGAGGAATCCAGGCATTGCCCAACCAACTACCGGTCCTAAACGTAGGCACAAAATAGCAATTACCTACAGTATATAATTGTCACGAAGTCTCAGTCAGTTGAGTGAGCCCTCCCAATGAATTTTGGTGCCAAGTGTTGTGCGAAATATCCGAAGCCCACCAAGCTAGAGACGCGCACACGCTCTTCAAAACATCAACACCAACAGAATGGTTTTCGGGGCCTGGAAGATGGGATGTCCTGTGAGATTTTGGTGCTTTCATTCCAAGCAATGTTCTTTGGAAAAAGAAGTTTAATTTCTTTAGACAACCAATGGTCACAGACATTCCTCTTGGAACTCATTTCCAGATTGCAAACATGGCTTTGCTTCCAAACATCTGGAGCAATGCTCCAAGTTTCTGTCTGCGTGATCATGGACGCAAGATACAGTTCCATCATGGGCTTCCCATGGAGCTAATGCATTGTCTAAAGTGAAGTGTCTAGATATTTTATTTGCACATTTTTTAGGCATCTCAACAATCTCATCAACGCAGACAAACAACATCTGCAACAATGTTGGATTGAACCCAGATGACATCATTCATGCATTGACATTCTCTATCATCTTGAGGCACTTTGATTGACCTATTGTTTTGGTGGTGTGGTGTGGCTTGTCTGGTAAAGGATTAAGAACTTGCACCGGCAAATTTGTGGCAGAGTGATTTGATTTGTTGTGAGTGCCATGTTGTGTTGCAGGGGTCAGACATGCGATCCATTGCAGAAGTTTGAAGATGAAGCTTGGGTGCAACATTTGGGGTTGGGACAATCTTTTGGCTTTATTCTTTGTGCACACATCATGTGAGCAACCTCTGCAATGAAAGAGAATTGCTGACGACTTCTCCACAACAACTTGTTTCTCATCGCTTTGCTGTGATGACATTGTTTCTCACTAGCAAAAAGCATGAAGAAGAAAAAACAAAAGAAAAAAATATGCCCAAATGTTCAAAGGAATGAAAGAAAGCAAAAGAGTGTGATGTCTTGTCCTCTTGTCCACCCTACGCCCAAGATTTTGGACAAACTTGACAATTGTGCACTGGAAACACACAAAGTGTGCATGCCATTCAAACACATTTTTTTGTTGCATGACAAGTCCAGAAGCAATCATTTGCCGCTTTGTCCCATTCACCATGACAAACACTCAAACTTTCAAACCACAGCAGTGTGACAAAACATTTGCAAACATCATGTCTCTCATGTTGATGTCATTCAAGACATTTTCCAACAAGTCTCTGTCAAACAGAAACAAGACATCATTGTCAAAACTCTCAATGAAAAGTTTGGGTCCCTGTGGCAACTTGCATAGCCACACAACAGGAACATGCTCCAGGCAATGCAGGGCAAGTTTGCTTTTGTGCCGACTCACTTTCTGCATGAAAACCATCTCGTTGGTGATTGTGATGCGCAGATCACATAATTTGTTGGTCCAATTTTGTGTGACCTTTGATCAGCAACAAAGGCAAAGCAAACATTTTGTTTTGTGAAGTTGATTTCATTTCTGAGAGACGTTTTGGGTTTGTTTTGTTGAGTGATTAGGCAAGGGATTGATCTTGTGGTTTCTGGCAATGCTGACTTTTGACATTTCTTCATCAATTGTCGAAAAACTGTCTTTGGCCCAATTGGAGCAGTCCAAAGAAATTCAATTTGTCTGTCAGAACGATTGTCAGTTCATCTCGTTTCTGCCGTTTCTGTTCTTGCTTTTGGGGGGCAAATGCTTGGAACTCTTGGCCTTCCATTTGTCAAGAGCTTGCCTGGGCATTTCCTCCACAGCTTTGGAATGGAGGCTTTTGCTTTGCCCTTTGTTTGTAGGGGCTGAGCGGATGATTTTGGCTGGTCATGATCTGTGGATGTCACTTGAGCTTGTCTCAGTGGTAACTTGTCTCAGTGGTAACTTGTCGAAGGTCCCAGTGGTAACCAAAGGCGTGCAACACTGTAGGTAGACATAAGTAGCCACTGCCACATGTACCGAGTTCGTTCTCTTCCGTTTCACCGCGCAAGAGTGTTTAGAAGGTACGACTACACCTGTTTTCACAGTACCAACCAATGCCTCTGGCTCCAATTAGGAGTACGCACGTTACCAGTACGTCTGATTCTCAGAGTGGCGTACTCGCCTTCTTTTCTTTCGCCTACTGTACTAACTTAATAAGTATCTCTTAGAAGTACTTCGAAGTACCAAGCAAAACAATGCTGCTCTTCTGCTCCATCTACTAGTAATATCTCACGCCGCTCTTACGCCTCATTCGCGAGGGGCAAAAGATACGCTTCTGAGTCTTCTCGTTTGACTGGTACACGTTTGCGTGATATGGATGACGTCAACGCACGCAATCTTCTGCATCTTGACGTCAAGCAATGTTGCAAATCTTCCGCTGTATTTTGAGCGTCTGAGCCCTTGGCGGAAGGTGAAGTAGGGAATCTACAGTACTTCAGACAACGGCAAATCGATCGAAGAGAATAGAAATTCTGTTATTCATCGCCCATGTTCTCGATTGGCTAGCTACAGCCGAGCACTTCCGCACTCCTACCCAGAATCCACAGTTTTCGAAAGAAAGCATTCTCACAGTATCGAAAGCAATCGAGCAAGATCTCCTGATACACAAAATACAATCTCTTCATCATAATAATTGATTATACGATGCAAGACTTGCCGTTTGTTCCCGTTCTGCCAGATGATTTGCCAGATACCATGGTGCCCGGCGAGAGACATCTTTTCTTGAAGCCTCGACGTTCTTGGAAATCTCTCGAGCATCGAACAAGAGGCTCCATCGCTTCAAGAGCGGCAACGATCCAGCCTCCTTGCAACGATGCCATCAAAGATGATGTTGAGACCGACGAGCTCGTCGAGAAGGAAAATGACGCGCCCTTTCATTCACCCGGATGGATGCTGCCTTCTACTAGGTTCTCGCTACGACCCAAGAAAGCGACGCAGAGAAGCGAGCCAATGATGCAAGCCATGGCGACGGTACCCGAAGAGAGGGTTCGTGACCGCTCGGAAGAAGAAGAGACGACGCATATGGCCAAGCGCTTCCGGGACAGCAACACGGGCAGCACGCTTTGTGTGGACCCTTCTTCTTCTTCGACATGGACTCCAGCTACTGCTGGACACTTTCTTCCGCGGGTTTGGAGGCAAGTGGTGAACGCTCCACCACTGATGCGCCCGGCTCCTAACAACCAAAGGTCTCTTCAACTTCAAAACAATTTCATTCCTCACGACGATCTCCTACCCGACCTTTTCTAAGTTAAAGAACGCACGCGTCTATCAATAACAATGGACACAAGATGACAATACCACAAGTAGCAGAAGCTTTGCGGGGTGAGGTTAAAGGCCGCCAAGATTCGCAGAAAATCTGAAAAAAAGCATTCGATTTTTTAGCCTACATCAAGTAGTAATATTAGTTTAGAGTAGAATTGATTCCAACTTTCACTATAGCTATACAATTGGCTCATTCGATATCGTACCTTAGTTTTTGTTTGGTCTAGTAGTAGTCGCAAGTGAATTGATAACCGTAGGTACCTAAACGCTCCTCGTTGAGAGGGTTGGGTGGGGTTCCCTTTTTTTCGCGTGAATTACAAATCTGCAGATCGACCCAGCGCAACTACAATTGTAGCATTTATGATACAGTAATGATTAATAGGCAAAACATGTAGGCCAACATATCGCCCGGGTATCCTCAAACCGTCTACTCTTCGTCTTATTGCGTCGCAGTGGTAACTGTGCCTTGTGTCCACAACATGTGGCTGTAACCCCGTTCGCGGGCTTCAAACATGTTCAAAGCAGAAAGAAATATGACATCATATCATGCATCTACAGCGTTGATGGGCTGAAATCTTCTCGGTACTACTGGATGTACCAGTGGGTAGGAATTTCGTGAGCCGGTGTTATTCCATCCAACCAACGGTTGCCAGAATTCTGCCCTTTCATGAAAAACGCTGCCATTACTTCTGTACCGCTATCCCTAATAGGTAACTTAGCCAGAAGGGCAGAAGTATTCCCGCCTTCGTTTATTTTTTTAGTGCGCCAAAGGAGATCTTGTGCGCCAAAAAGTATCCTCTTTTCCGCGACAACATGGTCTTTGGTCACTGCCACTCCCTGTACCTGGCGTACATGAAACACACGTATGTAACAACAGTACATTCCTTCTCGTGTCCTAGTTGAATGCAATCCCTACAAGTTTGAAATTCGGGCTATCCATTTTGCATTTTGGTCGGCAGTCTAACAATCGACCACTGACCTCATACTTTTTCAAGAAGCTGCGAAGTGTCCAACAACAAGCAAAAGGTCGTTTGACAATATGAACGCCATGAATAATAACAATACTGATATCAATGCCGACGAAGATTCGGAAGAGTTTGTCCTTGGTCTGCCTACACCCAGAGGCATGGAATCTTTCGAAGCACATTGCAACAGACGCGGTGGCCTTGTCCCACGACGAATCCTTCCTCGACGTCCCATCGCCAACAGTGGTGGCCGTGGCACCAGCAACAATGCGATGGCAGTGGAGATGCTGGCGGATGGTTCTGCTTGGAACCAGTTCCGTACTACAAGTGTCTTTCGAGTGATTGATGTTAACGATGACGATGAACAACACGAACGAGAAGAGGAAGCTACCGAGAGTAACAGTGAAGAAGAAGTCGAGAGCGAAAGGGATGAAGATGAAGAAGGCATGTTGTGGTCGCTAACCTCCGCGGTGAGTACTACGCCAAGACGCCGCCGATTGCGCCCAAGACAGAGGCCCTCTGAACAAGACGAAGATAGGTACTACTCTATGGAGAATCAGGCCAGAAACAAGGAGCCTATGGACTTTGCATCTCTGCCAAGCCAGGTTTTCCTACCATCCGTTTGATCAAGAAAGAGGCATCTACAGGACCGCAATTTTAAGCCAAGCTCCCTACGCTAGGTAGTCTAGGTACAATTTTAAATGATAACTATAATCTAAACAGTCAATCATGCTCCTACTAGTATATCTTATCTATTGCTAGTCTCTTCTCCTCTACCGTTACCGCCAAGGCTTGTCTAGCTAGCTAACCCACCCCAGCCTCAGGTAACCTAGCTAGCTAGTTGCCTAGTTCAGCCTTCAACCTAGGGTCTAGTCGCTTGCAGCTTGCCAAGCGAAAAAAAGAGAGATCGAGGTAACAACTACCCCACGCAAAACCACTTCACGTGCACATCGCGCTCACCATGGCTACTACTTGTAGTTGAACAGCTGTATTGTAGTAATCACGGGCAAAATTCTTATCAACTTCCAATGACGTCCACTAATTATCCGTATAATCACTTTTAAAATTCGTCTTTTCTACGTGGTCACGCGTTAATCAAATCCAAGACCCGGCCACCGACGTAAAAATGATCAAAAGATTCGCTTCTCGTTTGCAAAACTCCGCTGGTTCAGTAGTCACAGATAAAATGCCTCCCCCAACAACCGTAACCATGTTAATCACGAATGGGCTTGCTGAGGCAGATCCGATGTTCCTAAGCATAAAATACGCAGGCCGCACTTTTCTTTTCTAATTAATCGCCGGCAGCTCTGGAGAAGCCGAATGGACCTATGGCAAAAGTTCGGTCGACGCAATAAAGATCCAATAAGACGGTTCGGTGAATGGTTCTTCAAGATAGACCGCTTTTAGTCTTGTAACAAATGACGCAGGCGACTCCCATTTTAATATGCCTGCACAACTTCTGCCTTAAAACTTCCGGACACTACACTAAAGTTTTTGTTTTAGTACTTGGAACCGCTGCTTTTCCGGGATCCCTTTTATCCATCAGCTGGAAAGTGTGTTATTGCTTGAGTTCCCCGGAAGCGGCCAATCCCCCGAAGAAAACCCAGCCGCTGATTCCTCCACCAAGTAAACACGTTCTATGACTTCTATCTGTCGTATCGACTGAAGGAGTACAGTCACGGCCATCCAAGATCTTCATCAACTTGGACTACGATACGAGTATTGAGTATTGACACCTAACTCCACCAAGTGGTACCGGTACATGCGGTACGTCGTACTGTAGGCGCTAGATTTCATTCGTCTATTATTGTTGTGCACACATAAGGCATCCTGTATGCAAATGTCACAATTTCTGTGTTTCAAGCAGTCATTGAAATGGTACGGTGTTTTGTCGGCCATTTCCCGGGACCCTCGAATACAACGCGCCATACCAAATAGCCCTCTCTTTCTGCTCAAACCCTACTTTTGGAGCAGTGTGTTGTTCCCTTCCATCATGATACTGGTACGTAGCTACTAAAGTAGCGCATTGGTGGCTTTGGCGCCTCTTCCGTCTCGCGCATTCGCTGCTCTTCTAGCTAGAAATTGGTCATTGGCGGTCGGTCGCTACTAGTACGGTTCAGTGGCCGCGGCTTTACTCAACATCTACGTTCCGATGGCCGCAGCTTTGCTCGATATCTGACATCTCCGTGCGTACGAGTCCAAATGGTTGGAGTTCAAAACAGGTGAGTGCGCATGCAGAGATGACTGCACTCATGCAGTTGTTCAGATACAAGGCTTGCCGCCGAACGCAATGCCATGTGCCCGGCGTGGCCATGTGGCCACTAGCTAGAGACTCGACCCAACCCGACCCGACTCGCTCACTCGTTCCCCAGTACCAGTACCAGTACCACAGAGCTATAAACAACTTTTTTAGTTGGGCCGCGTTGGAAGCCGAAACGACTCAATGACTGACATTCGTCAACGTCGTGGGGTTGCCTAGTCTAGCTGGCTACTTGGGAACGACGTTTCAGTTGTGCTCCGTCAGTTCCCTGTCCTGGGTTGCAATCTATGGGCATTTTCAAGCTGGTTTTTGTCCCACAATGAACGTTTTCTAAACTAACAATGATGGCTGACCCGACACCTTGTGATTGAGTCCCCCAGAGCACGGCCACTCAGCGCTGCCCTAGATCTTTCACTCATTTTGTATTTTGCAATCGCCCGAGGGACAGGAAGCAATCTCAGTGAGAATGTTCTTTTCTTGTCAACATTTCCCGTTTGAACCAATCGCAGCACAGAATAATATGTCTCACGGAAATCAACAATGGGCATTGTCTGTCACATTACGGTATGCTTCAGTTGCACATGATGGTCCCACCGGTCATGGATTGGAAGAAGCAGATGTAGGATTGAACCGTTGCTTCTGTTATCACTGCCATGAGTCCCGCACACAAGAAGTACATTTCACCAGTAAAGCATTCTCTGATAATCTGTACCAGCTACTGGTGTTAGTCTACTTGCTGGCTCTTTACTTGCTGATATGATTTGTTATTAGTTACTACTGTTAGCTAGCTAGGTCTAGCTAAAACCACCAAAATTAGCAAGTTTGTGAGCTGACGATTATGGTTGTATCTTTCGCGTCAATCGTGGGTAGTTCGGCCTGCGCGAATTTTCAAAAATGGGAACACATCAATTTGATAAACTGCCAAATTCACGGAGCATCACAATTGTAGGGGCTTGTTTGCCTGCGTTGCATACTAGCTAGTACTAGTACGTCGTACCAGCCAACAAAAGTAAAATAGTAAAGTATAGTAACAATACAACAATGACGACCATGACGACCATGACACAGCAGTATCTACAAGGCTTCTTGTCGCTCCTCGTCCTTCTTTCTGGTTCCTTTCTCTTGACACCCGTCGCAGCATGTGGCGGATTGTTTTGTGAACCCTCTCGTCCCGTGCTGCAAGCGGGAGAAGCCATTGCCTTTGGTGTCCAAGGGACCAACATTCAAATGCACGTTCAAATTCTCTACGAAGGTCCTGCGTCTGCCTTTTCTTGGGTCTTGCCCGTTCCCAAAACGCCCGACAATGTCTCGGTGGGTTCCGATATTTTGTTTACATCGCTCTTTTCCGAGACGCTGCCCCAATTTGTCT